>WNGK01005688.1_pt1 | contig 14184 bp, 12 predicted proteins | sample 5400601 | NCBI WGS metagenome assembly WNGK01 (sample SAMN13153376, study PRJNA577476) | soil metagenome | isolation source: 60 cm soil or saprolite under Garry oak tree replicate 1 | place: USA:California | collected 2016-06-15 | reverse complement strand
GCAAGAGATAACAAAGTAACTGGTTCCTGCTCACAAACCCAATCATGCCCACCTGAATCCGCTCTTCACTCACGGAAGAGTACGCGTCGCCATTCCCGGGGAGAGTTCCGCGTATCGCTTGTGCAAGCGACAGAGTTACTGTTTAAAAGTTCAGAACACTGTTTCACTTAGCGGTGAAACTGCCTGACATACTCGATCAGCTTCTGTATCTCCGCACCGCTTAGCTTACCTTCAAAAGGCGGCATGTTCTTTTTCCCCGCACTAATCGTCTGCGCAAGGGCAGACGGGCTCTTCTGGCGTGTCTCCTTGTTTCGCAAATCGGGTGTGAGCAGCCGCTTTCCCAATGCCGATCCGGCGCCGTTGTCTCCGTGGCACACAGCGCAATTGTTTTTAAATAGCTCCGCGCCCGACGATCCGGCAGGAGGTGCGGCTTGTGCTGCGCAGATCGCAGATGTCATCGCTATTGCGATGATCGCACAGACTGCAATGTTCCAGTTACGGTTCGGTCCAACCATTCGCAAATATAGGCTCCTTGTTAGAGTCTGTCATATATCTTCCGAGCTAAAACCACCGTGTAACTCCTGATGGAGCTCGCATCGACACTCCGTCGGGCCCTCCGGCCGATTGCGCGCTTCCCACCGCCAGTGGTTGTGAAATATTCTGGGGGCGTTCCTCGGAGGTTTCCCTTTGCTCACTCGTCGCCAGTTTATTGTCTCTGCTGCAGCCGCAGGTGCCGCTTGCGCCGCGCCGCTCAAGTTGCAGGCTGCCTCCACCCGCTCAGGGCTGGAGTTCGGGGTTCAACTCTACACGGTCCGCAATCAAATCAAAAATCTGCGGGCTACACTGCAGCTGATTCACTCCATTGGCTACTCCAGCGTTGAGACTTTCCCTCCCATCTACAACCGGCCGGCCAGGGAACTGAAAGCGCTCATCAACCACGCTGGCCTCAAAACCCCCAGCGGCCACTTCGACTATGCCACGCTCGAAGAGAAAGTGGACTACGCGGCCGAANNTCATCGCGCTCCCGCTGTGGGGCACTATCGATGGCTTTCGCCAAGCCGCGCAGCACCTCAACATGATTGCCGCCAAGGCGAAGGCGGCGGGACTCAAATTCGGCTATCATCCCCACAATTACGAGTACAAGCAACTTGCCGGCGGGCGCGGGTTCGACATCCTGATGAAGGAGTTCGACCCTGACATCCGGCTCGAACTGGATATCTACTGGGCCGTTCAGGGCGGGCAGAATCCCCTGGAACTCATGCGCCAAAATAGCCGGCGGCTGGCGCTGATTCACATCAAGGATCGCAAGAAGGTCGCCGGATTTACTTACAATCCCATGAAAGACGATTCCTACCATTTCACTGAAGCCGGCTCCGGCACCATCGATTGGAAGGCCATCCTCGGCGAAGCGCGGCGCCTCGGGGTAACCCAGTTTTTTGTCGATCAGGACGGGTCCGATTTGCCGGTCGAACAGAGCCTCCGGACTAACTGGAAGTACCTGTCGCAGCTCGAGGTCTGAGACGCAACGGGATTCCTCGGTCCTTGTCTTGTAACCGGCAGAGACGTTTGCCTCCATCCAAAAGAATCTGCTTCCACGGCGCGGCTTTCCGGGCGTACACTCCCGCTCGTGCTTCCAGATCTTCCTGGAAGCGGAGGTCGCGAATGGCTACTTTGGAAAACCCCCCAAGTTACGATACGGAAAAGCTGGGCGCTTTCATGCAGAAGGCGGTCATGGACATGGGCGCTGCCATGCACGCCACGCTGGTAGTGATCGGCGACAAACTCGGTCTCTACAAGGCAATGGCGGGCGCGGGACCGATGACGCCCGCCGAACTGGCAACCAAGACCAAGACGACCGAGCGTTACGTTCGTGAATGGCTCAACGCGAATGCAGCCAGCGGCTATGTAACCTATGACCCGTCGACAAAACGATACGAACTGCCGCCGGAACAGGCGTTTGCGCTCACCATTCAGGATCTTCCCGGCGCGTTTCATATCATCTCCTCCTGCTTCAAAGACGAGCCGAAGATTACCCAGGCCTTCAGAACTGGCGACGGTGTCGGATGGCATGAGCACGATGCCAACCTGTTTTTCGGCACAGAGCGATTCTTCCGCCCCAACTACGAGAACAACCTGCTCAGCTCATGGATTCCGGCTCTCGAGGGCATCCAGGCAAAGCTGTCGGCGGGCGCGTCAGTGGCCGATGTCGGCTGCGGCCACGGCGCCTCGACCATACTGATGGCGAGGGCATTTGCGAAGTCGCAGTTCTACGGCTTCGATTATCACAGCGGTTCCATCGAATATGCGCGCCATGTCGCCGGGCACGACGGCCTGCTCGATCAGATCACGTTTGAAGTGGCCAGCTCAAAGAGCTATCCACGAAACGATGGCTACGACCTCGTGACATTCTTCGACTGCCTTCACGACATGGGAGACCCCATCGGCGCCGCCGAACATGTGCTCTCGACCCTCAAGCCCGATGGAACCTGGATGATCGTTGAGCCATTCGCCAACGACAATCCCGAAGAAAATCACAACCCCATCGGGCGCATTTACTACTCAGCCTCAACCATGATATGCACGCCCGCCTCGCTGGCTCAGGAAGTTGGGGCGGCTCTTGGAGCCCAGGCTGGTGAAGAACGCATCCGCAACGTGGTCACCGCCGCCGGATTCAGCCGGTTCAGGCGTGCGGCGGAGACGCCCTTCAACCTGGTGTACGAGGCACGACCCTGAGCCCAAGGCAGTGCGGGAGTCCAGCGGCTGCGGCTCTATATCGCGCAGCCCCTACTTCGGCATGAAGAATTCCGTCATCGAAGGTGCCGCTGCCGCAGCTCCGGGTGGATTCTGCAAGCCAAGTGCGTCCATCACCGTGTGCAGCATGCTTTCGTGTTGATACACGGTGGTTGAAGTTTGGGTGTACCCCGCCTTCACGTTTGGTCCCCAGAACATCGCAACGACGTGGCCGCCGCCATGGGCCGCGTCGTTTGAACCCGCTTCGTCAAACAGCACGATGAGCACTCCATCTCCTCCCGCCGCAAACGCCGGGTCGTTCGAGAGAGGATCAATCACGTTGGTTTGCAGCCAATGGTCCGCCTGCAGCGCCGATGCGCTGTGTGCATCGTCGAGAATGCCCGGAACGATAAACGAGAAAGCGGGCAAATTGGAGTGGGCCAGGTCGACCGCGAATTGAGAAAATGGCCAGATCGTTTGATTTGCCACCTGCGGGTTATCGGCAACATCAGACAGCATCGCAAAAGGATTGTGCCGGATAACATACTGTCCCGTGTTCCCGCCGAGATATCCCCGCGTAATTCCTTCTGCATAAACCTTGAAAGGAAGGTTGGCAGACAGCAGGCGGCGGGCAAGGTTGTCGACGTTCCACACGGTCGTGGAACTGTCGTTGTCGGTGATCAGCGCTCCCGTTGTCAACATGAAGTAGTTGCCCAGCGACGGGTGCGTGTCGGCGTAATAGTTCGTCACCAGCGCACCCTTACCGATCAGGGTATTCAGGTTAGCCCAATCGCTGATATTCCCCGCGACTGTGGAGTAGCCCTGATTCTCTTCCATCACCATGACGACATGCTTGCTCAGCGGAATCTTCGCTTGAACCGTCACGTTTGCCTGGCCGGAATGGCCCGTGTTCTCAACGCTCGTAGCCGTCACTGTAATGGTGCCGGCCGTGGTTGAAGCGGTAAAAAGTCCGCTGGAGTTGATCGTTCCTCCACTGGCGGACCACGTGACGGCAGAGTTGTAGCTGCCCGTACCCTGGACCGTTGCGCTGCACTGCGCGGTTTCGCCGGCTTTTACCACTGCCGGTGTACAGGCCACAGAGACGTTTGAGATGGTCGGCGACACCGGGCTCGCCGGCGGAGCACTGGCCGATCCACCTCCACCACAGCCCGCGATGACGGACAAAATAACCCAGGCTGCGACCGCATGCCCCCACCGCCGCAACTGCATTTTCATCGGGTTGAGACACAGGTCGCCCACACTTGAGGAGATGGCTTCCCTGGCCAAACCGTTGCCCTGCCCAGTTGAGCGCACTCCTGGCCGGGGTCTGCCGCCCATTGTCTGAGATCGCACAATAGGGTCAACGGACGGCGGCCTCGCTCGTCTAAACAGGGAAAGGTGTGAAACCCTTGATCTGTATGCGGACACGAATCCTCTTCCCCCTCGCAATCGTTACCTTCGCCGCGTGGCCCCTGGTGCCGGCTAGCCACGCTCAGCAGTCGCCTGCCGCTGCGGCGCCCAAGGGTCCAGCGCACGATGTTGTTCTGCCCGTAACCGTGCGCGACAAAAAAGGAGCCTTAGTGCCGGGACTTCAGCAGGCCGACCTTACGCTGACTGACGAAGGCCACGCTCAAACCATCACGAGTCTCACTCGTGAAACGAGCCTTCCTTTTCGGCTCGGACTGTTGGCCGACACCGGCCGCAACATGAACGGGGCTCTCGAGGGCGAACGCAAGGGAGCCGACAAGTTCATTGACCAGATGCTTCCCGCACCGGGCAGTGAAGGGAAGGACCAGGCCTTTCTGATCCACTTTGACCGCGAAGTTGAACTGCTCGAAGACTTCACCAATTCTCGCGAAAAGCTGCACCGTGAACTGGAGCAGATGGGTGCCACACGCCGTTCGCAGAATGAAAACGAAGGCCCAGAGACCAGCGGTGAAAACCGCGGCGAGGCGCATGGCGGCCGCGGCGGCGCGCAGATGTATGACGCCATCTTCCTGGCCGCGGACGAGCTGATGAAGTCAAAAGACGGGCGCAAAGCGCTGGTCCTCTTCTCCAATGGAGTGGACCGCGGCAGCAAGGAAACCCTCAACGAAGCCATTGACGCTGCCGATCGCGCCGGGGTGGCTGTCTACACCATCTACTTCAAAGGTGAACAGGAACGCGACAACAGCGACCGCGGATTTCCCGGCAGCAGTCGACGGGGTGGCGGTTACCCCGGCGGCGGAGGCGGCTATCCAAGCGGCGGGGGCGGCTACCCCGGCGGAGGCGGCGGCTATCCCAGCGGTGGTGGGAGGCGCGGCGGCGGACCCACAGAGTCAGGTATCGATGGACGCAAGATCATGCAGCAGATTGCCGCTCGCACCGGCGGCCACGCCTACGAGGCCAAAAAGAAAGACGACCTGGAAGAGATCTACGGCCTCATCGTCGAGGAATTGCGCGGGCAATACCTCCTGACCTACACCCCAGACAAGCCCGATAACGACGGGAGCTTTCACAAAGTGGCGCTCAAGGCCAACAAGGGCGATCTCACCGTGGTAACGCGCGAAGGCTACTTTGCACCCGGTGGCGACCAAGGCCGATAACGTCTCGATCTGCTTCCGATGAGATGGTGAATCTTGGCTCTGCGTGTCCCAGGCATTGATCCCTAGAATTGATCCCTAGATCTGTGGTTCCAAAATCGGCTCCGCCGCGGGAGTGCGTGTCACTTCATCCGTGACGACGACGAAGTGACACAGTTCCGCCTGCCCAAATGACGTGGTCAGGGCCACATCCGAGGCATCACGCCCCGTCGCCATGAGCACCCGGCCGATACGCGGCACATTGTGACGCGCGTCAAAGGTCCACCAGCGGTCTTCAAGGTAGACTTCAAACCACGCGCTGAAGTCCATAGGCCCACCGGGTGGCACGCCAATATCCCCCAGATAGCCGGAAGCGTAGCGCGCCGGAATGTTCAATGCGCGGCAGAATGTGATAGCCAGGTGCTGGAAGTCGCGGCACACGCCCACGCGCTCCGTAAATACATCGAGCGCCGTCTTGGTGGGCCGCGCCTGCCCGTAGTTGAACGTCACCTTGTTGTTCACCCAGTCGCAGATCGATTTCACCCGCGCCCACCCTGGAGTCGTCCATCCAAAAAGTTCAATCGCGATGCTTGAAAAGCGGTCCACTTCGCAATAGCGGCTGTTGAGCAGATAGGTCAGCACTTCGTTGGGAAGCTCCCCGACCGGAATCTGCCGGGCTGACAGATTGACAGGGTCCGGCTCGCCTGAATCGTGAATGAGAGTCGTGCTGCTAAGTTTCAGCCGCCCGGCCGGCGCTACGAATCGCGAGCACCGATTCCCGAAGACGTCCACGTAGCTGGTCACGCGAATTGCCGGCTCAGTCCTCAGCTCATCGGGTTCCAGCAGATCCTGCTCGCGCGACGGATGCACGTTGAGCAGCGCCACGATGGGCACGTCACAAATAAGGTTGAACTGAATGTCGTACGCCAGGCGAATGAGCATGAAGAGGGACTCTCAGAGGGGAATCAGTCTGGCCCGTGACGGTAAGAGCGGGGCCCTCCTCAGCTTAGATGCATTGAAATGAGGAAGAAATGAGGAAAGCGGGGGAAGGCCCCAACCATGATCGTGCGATTGAGGCCTCGATAGCGTGCAATGAATTCGATTTTGCGTTTTGCCCTTAAGCCAGTCCCTTAAGCCAGTCCCTTCAGCCAATCTAGTGGTATCCGCCACACAGATGATCATTATATGTGTTTTGAAAGGGCACGACTTTAGTCGTGCCGCAAACAGCCCGAAATGAGCGGGGCTTTAGCCACTGACGGATGCTTTTCGACAAATCAACTCCTCTTCGAGCCGTGTATAAATGACGTTGTTTCCGGCGACCTGCACTAACACTGGAGCCGGCTGTTGCGACGCCAGCGTCGGCTCATGCCGCTTCTGGGCGAGAGATGTCAACCACCGGAACCTCGGTTTTGGCCTGCATAAGCTCTTCGAAGAGCGCGCGGTACAGGATCATTGCGCTCCGTAACTCTTCCGTCGTGGCTTCGTTCTTCCCGGCCCGCACTGTGATTGCGTTTGCACGGCGATACGGTTCGACCAGCGGTGAATGGTACACGGAGATATCGGCAGCACGCTGCTCAAAGGGTCCAGCCGGGTAACCGCGAGTGCGCAGCAGCGAGTTGATAATCTCATCGGCCTCCGTGACGGCACCTCGCGGATGATCGACAAAACGAGCCTGCAGAGTATCCCATTCGGAGAGGTAACGGTCGCGTTCTTCGATGGTGAGAGGGCGCACATTCATGCCCTTGACGCGGTTAACGCGTTCCAGAAGCTTGGATTCGGCTTTGCGGCGGGAACCGTACTCCCTCAGCGCCAGGTCGTATTCCGGCCCGAACCGCGTCCGAAGTTCCTGAGTCCGCCTTCTGTTGGCGCGTTTCGCTATGGCGAAAACTACGGCGATCACGATGAGGAGAACAATCGCGCCGACGCCGATAATTACCGCAGGATCAGACATGTTGAAGTTCATAGCGGGTCTCCATTCCTTTGAACACCTGGGCTAACGCATTTTCGGAAATGATGCAGACCAAAAACCACAATTCTGGTATAGCGGAACCAGAGTCGAAGTTTCCCGAAACCACAGCATTCAAGTCGACGCGACCATCAGGGAGCGGCGACTCTGAACAAAACTCAACAGGACACAGTTACTCTGGTTCCGCTCTAGCCGCGACCATCACGGAGCGGCGGCTTTCAATCATGCGTGAAAGACCACCGTACTTCCGAAAATGCTGTAGGAACAGCAGGAAGAGGAACCACTTACATGCCCCTCAGCCGACCACCGCCGGTCCATTCATTCAGCAGATGGGATGTGAGGACTGCTTCTGCTGTTGCTTTGTCCGATAAGAGACAGAGCGGTGCAGAGACCGAAATCAGCCGGAGGGCCCGCGCGGAGATTTGACAGCAGAGTCAGCCGCGATGTCGATCGGCATCGTGTCCCACGACACAGCCGAAGTACCCGGCCCGGAAGTAGTCCTTACCCGACTCGGAATCCCGTTCTTTGCCGGTGAAGTGGTACGCAACAACTACATACTCGGCACATATTTCTGAGCGCATCGTAGACATATCATTGCTTTCAGAGTGGAGGCGGAGTGCCTTGTTTCACCTCGTGTGATGGCGTAATCCCCGGTCTCGCAGCTTCAATCCCCTCCGCCCTCATCAGAGAGCGATCTACTTCCGTCAGATCGTCCCAGAAAAGGGCCACATAGCTATACGGTTGTCGCAAATCGACGTGAGGTTCGATCGCAAATCGGAACGGCACCTCCAAGTGCCACGATTCACCGACATGATTTGCAGGTACGCTGAAAAGAACTTCCGCCCCAGGAGGAATCACTTTGAGAACCGCAGAGGATGGGGCATTCATGTCGACGTAGCCATGTGGAACGCGGATTTTTCGCCCCTTGTCTGCGCCCTTCGAAAGAGCCTCCGCTCCTTTTATTTCGGCCTCGTGGTCGTTCGGCTTGAGGAAAATATCTGTTAAGCCCTCCTCTCCATGCCGGTAACCTATCATCGACCCAACTGATTCCGCCCCAACTGGTAACGCATTAGGAACGACTTCATCGCTCACCCAAGAGGCTTGATCGGTCTTCTGCACGTCCAACGCCGACGCGACGACAACGATTGAAATCTGGCAGTTGTTCTTCAACCGAAGCCAAACGCCGAGGCCGACTTCTCCGTCGCGCAAGGGTTTTCGAGGCCCAACATGGTCAACCGCGAGGTACACGTAAGGCTTTGAAGGATCTATGGCAAACGCGCTGCTCACGTTTGGGGTCGGTTGTTGACAGCTTGCCGATCCGATGTGAGAAACGACTAGTAGAAGAAGGCTAAAGCAGGTTTTCTTCATGGCTGTATCGCTGCTCCTTTACGACTCGACCTAACCATGACTTCATCAAGCTAGACTCCTAGCAGCCTTAGAAGCAGTTGGTTGCGAGTGCGATAGCACTCGCCCCATAATGGCCGTTCTTGGTGCCAACGTCGATTTTGCTCGGATCTTCATGGATGTTTCCCGTGCCGAAGTTGTAGGAAGCCGCAGTTGCCTGAGTCAATTGTGCGGCATTGAGATTCGGATGCGCTGCTGCTAGACGAGTCATATTCGAGCTTAGGATGTTTGCGGCGTAGTTTGAGGCTCACAATATCCGCGTCTCGCACCTTCGCACGCCTCAAACCCAGCGAGGGCGCCCGCCTCAGCAGACGCCCTCGCCGTTTGACCGGTTAATTGATCAGCAGGTGCCGTTGTGGAGGTCTGGCCCCGTCTGTTGTTCCTGGAGTGCCGCCTGCGCAGCTGCCAGCCTTGCCGTCAACAACCGGAAGGGCGAGCAGGACACATAGTTAAGCCCGATCTTGTGGCAGAACTTGACCGACTCTGGGTCGCCGCCATGTTCGCCGCAGATGCCAACCTTCAGGTTGGGCCGGGTGTTGCGTCCCTTGGCCGTGGCCATCTTCACCAGCAACCCAACGCCGGCCTGGTCAAGGGTGGCAAAGGGATCCTGTTTGAAGATTCCGGCCTTGATATACGCCGGAAGGAAGTGGTTGATGTCGTCGCGCGAGATGCCATACGTGGTCTGCGTCAGATCGTTGGTGCCGAAGCTGAAGAACTCGGCTTCTTCGGCAATCTGCTCGGCGGTGAGGGCCGCGCGAGGCAGTTCGATCATGGTGCCCACCATGAAGTCAACCGTGGCGCTCTTTTCCTTGAATACCTGCGCGGCGATCCGCTTGATGATCGAGGATTGGTGGCGCATCTCCTCAATGGAGCCGATGAGCGGAACCATGATTTCAAGGTGCGGATCGCCGCCGTGATTCTTGACGTTGACCGCGGCCTCGAAGATGGCGCGCACCTGCATCTCGGTAATCTCGGGAAACGCGATGCCCAGACGGCAGCCGCGCAGGCCGAGCATGGGGTTGACCTCGTGCAGCTCCTGAACACGCGCCAGCAGAATGCGCAGGTCCTTGAGCTTGGGTGAACGAGGCTTGGTGTCTTCAAGGTGCGAAATTTCAACCAGCAGATCTTCGCGCTGCGGCAGGAATTCGTGCAGCGGAGGGTCGAGCAGGCGGATGGTCACAGGCAGCGACTCCATGGCCTTGAACAGGCCCACAAAGTCGGCGCGCTGCATCGGAAGCAGCTTCTTGAGCGCGTCGCGGCGTTCTGCTTCGCTCTCTGCCAGAATCATCGCGCGAACATGCTCGATGCGGCCCTCGGCAAAGAACATGTGCTCCGTGCGGCACAGTCCAATCCCCTCAGCTCCAAATAGCCGAGCCTGTTTCGCGTCGCGCGGAACGTCCGCATTGGCGCGAATCCGCAGCTTGCGAACCGGGTCAGCCCAGCTCATGAAGCGAACCAGGTCCGGATCGTCAGGACGCGCAGGAATGGTCTTGAGCTTGCCGTCGATCACGCGGCCGGTGGTGCCGTCCAGAGAAATCCAATCGCCCTGTTTGTAAGTGTGACCCTTGACTCGCAGTTCCTTGCGATTCTCATCGACCGTGCACTCGCCGGCGCCGGCCACGCAGCACTTGCCCATGCCGCGCGTTACAACCGCCGCGTGCGAAGTCATGCCGCCGCGCGAGGTGAGAATACCCGATGCCACTTCCATTCCCGCGATATCTTCGGGAGTGGTTTCGCCGCGCACCAAAATGATCGAAGGATAGTGGCCGTTCTGGTGCTGCTTCACGGCTTCTTCCGCAGTGAAGACGATCTGGCCCACAGCCGCGCCCGGCGAAGCCGGCAGGCCGGTGGCGAGCACTTCAACCTTCGCGCCCTTTTCCTCGAGCCGCGGAACCAGGAAGTCGTACAGCTGGTTCGGTTCCACGCGGAAGATCGCTTCTTCCTGCGTGATCAGGCCTTCGCGCACCATGTCGATGGCCACGCGAACAGCAGCCAGGCCGGTACGCTTGCCATTGCGGGTCTGCAGCATGTAGAGCTTGCCATCCTGGATGGTGAACTCAAAATCCTGCATGTCGCGATAGTGCTTTTCCATCTTCCACGTGATCGCGCGGAGCTGGTCATAAACCTTGGGCATCACGCGCTCAAGCTCGCTGATCGGCAGCGGTGTGCGTACGCCTGAAACCACGTCTTCGCCCTGCGCGTTCATCAGGTATTCGCCGAAGAACATGCGCTCGCCCGTCGCAGGATTGCGCGTGAACCCGACACCGGTGCCGGAGTTTTCGCCCAGGTTGCCGAAGACCATGGCCTGCACGTTGACCGCTGTGCCCAGCCAGTCGTCGATGTGGTTAATGCGGCGATAGGTCTTGGCGCGCTCGTTCTGCCAGCTGCGAAACACGGCATCGCGGGCCGCAACCAGTTGATCGAGCGGGTTCTGCGGAAAGTCCTTGCCGGCCTCTTTCTTCACCAGCTTCTTGTACTCGGCGATGATGTCCTTCAGCGCTTCAGGCTGCAGCTCGTAGTCGAACTTGACCTTCTCGCGCTCCTTGATGGCATCGAAGATGTGTTCGAACTTCTTCTTGGGAATATCGAGCACCACATCCCCAAACATCTGGATGAGGCGGCGATAGGAGTCGTACGCAAATCGCGGATTATTGCTGCGCTTGGCTAGCGCTTCGACGGCCTTGTCGTTCAGGCCGAGGTTAAGAATTGTGTCCATCATGCCCGGCATCGAAAACTTCGCGCCGGAGCGGACTGAGACGAGCAGGGGATTCTCACCCGCGCCCAACTTCTGTCCCTGGAGCCGCTCAAGCCGCTCGAGGGCGGCGTGCATCTCGGTCTCCATCTCGGGATTGAGCGCGCCGCGCATGTACTCGCGGCAAGACTCCGTCTGGATCGTGAATCCTGGTGGTACGGGTAATCCGGCGTTGGTCATCTCGGCCAGCCCCGCGCCCTTACCGCCCAGGGTGTCCTTCATGCGGCCGTTGCCGTCGGCGGCGCCGCCGCCAAAAAAGTAAATGTATTTGGTTGGAGTTGACGTCGAGCTTGCTTTGCCGGCAAGCTGCTGATCCACCACGCCCTGCGTCATGGGATAAAGCCTCCGTATGGCTAGGATGTCCCACCCCATCGATTCCTCGAACGGGGCCCGGGATTTCGCGGCACGCGGTAGCTGTGGAAGGGGGTCGGACGTTGGCTCAGCCGTCAACGGAGACGCGGCAGTTCATGAGCTGAGCGCGGGCGGCATCCAGGCATCAGGCTGCGCATCGCGGCATTGCATGATTCGCAAGTAGATTTAGCGCTGTCAACACACTGTTGCATGTGCTGATCGTCACAGACGATCTCCTTGCACAAGGAGTCTCGTATCTGTTCTTGGGTGGGAATTTTCGTATTTCGGTACGGAAAAAGCAAGTGAAATGAATTTATGAGACGGGCAGGCCGTTTTTAGGCGGCCGGCCGTTCAAAACAAGCAGCATTATGCGATGCCCAAACCGCATCGTGAGACATGAGAACTGACTCAAGTCCCACCAGCGTCAAAATCTCGGCCACCCGGGCCGTAACATTGCATACAGTAAAGACATGACCGGCGTTCCGGGCAATACCATACAGGGAGATGAGGGCGGCGATGCCGGCGGCATCAATGCGGTCGATCGATTTGAGATTCAGGGTGACGCTTCTTTCAGAGAGCAGCGGACTCACCCGGTCAATGAGACGCTGATCATTGCCTCTGACCAGTTCGGTCATGTCGGGCGGGGTAACGACCATGGCCTCGTTCATTTCGCTCAGGGTGCAGTTCATAAATCCTCCTGTTAGCAAGACGTTCACGATGGCTTCGGAGTTAACAACAATTCTGCCGGCGTGAGCCCTGCTGATACTTGTAATGCATGTTGGCAACCAAAGTCGTACCAGTTGGCAAGTTGAAAATGAAGGGGATAGGCACCTCGCCCGTATCCCGTCTTCAGACTGTGTGTTCGGATTCTGTTTACAGCGTCCACTATCGAACATGCTGGTGTTTAGTACGCAGAAAGGGCCGCCGCCGGTTCCCTCGGCGATTTGCTTATTCGCAGTTTTGGCGTTGAAGCTGGAGATCGACCTGTAAATAAGACGTGCCAGCCCGGGCCGTCGATGCAATTTTTGTAAGGTTTAGTTGACATCAAGAACGGGGATTTGTAAGGTATGCGTTACAGATTGTCGCGATATAGGGAAATTTAGCTCAAAAGATGAAGAACAGGCTGCGAGTCCTGAGATCGGAACGCCGCTGGAGCCAGGGAGAGCTCTCGCAGCGTCTCGGCGTTTCCCGCCAGGCCGTGAACGCAATCGAAACCCAGAAGCACGACCCCAGCCTCGAGCTTGCGTTACGCATTGCCCGGCTCTTTGGGTCCACGGTCGAAGAAATTTTCCAGCCCGGCACCGAGTAGACCCGAATCCCTGAGACGTAGAGTGCTCAACATGACTGCTGCCGACGAACATTCCATCTCCGACCGCACGCCGGCTGCAAGCTGCGCTTTTCTCTCCCGCGAGTCGGCGCTCTCTCTCGCTATCCAATCGGGATTCACCGAGGCTGGCCTCGTTGCGCTCCCCCACGCCGACGAGGCACGCGATGCAAAGCGCTTCGACGAGTGGGTCGATGAGGGACGGGCCGGCACCATGCACTATCTCAAGCGCACCGACGAGCAGGGACGCCGCGTGCGCTCTCGCGCAGGCCTTCCGTTCCCCTGGGCGCGCAGTGCCCTTGTCTGCCTCGCCAATTATCAAAGCCCAAAGCCTCGCTCCACTGACTCAGCAGATCCCGGCGCCGGATGGATTGCACGCTATGCCTGGTCCAGCCGCGTCCATTCCGACGGCGTCCGCCGGCCGAGCGACTATCACAAGGTGTTGCTGCGGCGATTGAAATTGCTCCAGGCGCGTCTGCACGAACAGTATGGCGAGTTCGAGTCGCGCGCCTATGTCGACACCGGCCCGGTAGTCGAGCGCACGTTGGCCACCGCCGCAGGCCTCGGCTGGACCGCAAAAAATACTTGCCTCATCCACCCCAAGATCGGCTCCTATGCATTTCTAGCGGTGCTTCTCACCGCGCTCGATGCTGAACCCGCGCAATCGTCACTCACCGTTCCCGATCGATGCGGAACCTGCCGCCGCTGCCTCGACGCGTGTCCGACAGATGCGCTCTTTGCGCCCTACCAGATGGATGCAACGAAATGCATCTCGTACCTCACCATCGAACATCGCGGCCCGATCGCGCCAGAATTGATGGCCGGCATGGGCCGGCAGGTCTTTGGCTGCGACATCTGCCAGGACGTCTGCCCATGGAATCGCAAAGCTCCGGTAAGCGCCGACCCGGATCTCGAAGCCCGTGCAGAGTTGGTGAACCCGGCGCTCGAATGGCTGGCATCACTCGACGAGGGTGCGTTCGAGCAGAGCTTTAATGGCTCGCCGGTTCGCCGCGCGGGCTTTCGTGGGCTGCAGCGCAATGTTGCCATCGCCATGGGCAACAGCGGGCAGCAGCGGTTCGTGGTTCGATTGCGCGAG
>WNGK01012857.1_pt1 | contig 14192 bp, 17 predicted proteins | sample 5400601 | NCBI WGS metagenome assembly WNGK01 (sample SAMN13153376, study PRJNA577476) | soil metagenome | isolation source: 60 cm soil or saprolite under Garry oak tree replicate 1 | place: USA:California | collected 2016-06-15 | reverse complement strand
GCATTCAGAAGTGTTGAAACCAAGATCAACAGGGCAAGGGCAAAACGGTTCATCGCTACTCTCCTCACTCGGACAGTGAGACGGAGCATACCATGCCCCTGTTTTGAGGGCAGCAGTCTTTAGGACATGACCGCCGAGCGTCAATCCGAATCGTAGAGTTCTTGAGCACGTTCTTGTACCACTGCGTTTCCGAAACCAACCGACGTAACCGCTCTGGTCAATTTGGCGATAATCGTGGGCTATCGGGCTAGGCTTTAGGTGTGTCGTTCTCGAAGAGGATCGTTGGATTGTGGCCGTATGCGGTGATAGTCATTTCGCTGATCGGGCTAGCGTACAGGCTTCGGACTGGCTCCCAGTAAAAGGCCCTACCGGGCTGCGGTAATGCCCTGTATTGACCGTGGATTGACAGTGACCGAAAATGCAGCAGTCTAGTCTGGGAGCCGAAGGATGAGATGGTACTGCTTTGAAGACCAGCTTTATGCTGGTGACTGGCGCGTTGAGGGTAATGACAACGAAGGCCGCGTGTACGTCGCTATTTTCTCCGGCCCCGACGCTCACGAACGCGCCCAAGAGTACGCAGACTGGAAAACCTCGATGGAACAGCACCGCCCGATTCGTAAGGCAAGCTAAAGTGCGTTCGTGCTCTGCCAAGTCGTCTTGTCTAAGACTCAGGTGCCCAAGAACGGAAAAGAAACACCGTGACCATTGGACAGGTTGATTGTTACATTACAGCGAGACAGACCATTTGCTGTCTTCCATGATATAAATTCGTCCCCGTGAAACATTCAGAAATCCGCTGGAACCCGGAGCTTGAGGAGTGGTTTTGTGTGAGGTGCGGACGAACCTCTGACCATGTTGTGCGAGTGCGGTCCCGAGCACGGAAGTACCCAAACAGCTTGGATGAAAATTCAAAGGCAAAGCACCAGCCCTTGTAATTTCGCTCGAACCCGCACGCACCATCGGGAGTATTCGGAATGGAACGGTTAATGACTGCCAAAATATCGCGTGCCACACAAGTCCTTCAAGGTCTCAGGCCCCCGGAAGGATCGCAGACTATGTGGACTTGCCAGATGTGCAGGCCATTGCTTTTTGCCCCTACTGTGGAGCGCCTAATAATGGCACCACACGGCCCAAAGCGTGACCTTCATCGCGAGCCAAAACGTCCAGACGTGAGGAGTTTTCATAGGGTATATGCTCATGAACCCCTAACGGGAGGCCCCAAAGAACTTGTAAGCCAGCCCTGACAACGAAACCACAATCAGGACGTAGGGCCACAATCGACCAATCTGCTTCAAGAAGAATGACACTTCTGAACCCCCGCGCAACACTGTCCGATACACTCACTGAGTTGAGCCAAGCGGTTGCGTTCGTTAGTTGCCGAAAAGAATTCAGCGAGCCTACAGAATGTCCTGTATCGAAGAATCACTGTATCGAAGAATCACTTGACTTGGGGGACACTACAAGCACTCTGGCCCGCTTCGTCCATGCTCAGGCGATTGGATGGCCGGATTCAGGCCCTGTGCGCTAAAGTTGTGCAGAGTCAAGACCCGCCGAACTAAACAATATTCTCTGCCAACTCAGAGCCGACCTCCGTGAGCACATCGAACGCCTCCGGCGCTTGGCCGTTAACTCTCCAAACTCTCAGCGGCGTGCTGGTTAGTTCCTAGGATTCGCGACGAAGAGGACTTATTTGTTCGGAAATTACGAGGTTCACGGCGCTCACTTGATTACCGCTCACTGTGACAAATTTCTCCCACGTCGCTGGTAAGAAAGCGTAACTTGGTGAACAAATCAACTGCCAGCCGAACTAGAAAAGCTCTGACTGCATCCAAGCTAGCCATATGATTGTCGGAGAAAGGAAAGCGAGCGGGCTTGTGCTGCTGCTGATTGTCACGCTCTTGGTGGGAGGCTTTATTGCAGTGGTGTGGTTTCATCGAAAGGAAACGCCGACACCGATGCGCAAGCCTCCTATGCACTCAGCGTCTTTGTTGCCTGAAGAATCGGGCAGTGTATGTATGCCGCCCGCTCGCTGTCCAACTTCTCGAAGAAGACCAGAAGTAGGTATCGGAACAGACTCGCCCTGCCCAATACGCATCAACCCGGCCCGCATTTGTCAACACGGAACGGTTGCCGCGCAAACAAAGAGCGAGCGAGGCCAACACCACCAAAAATGGGGAGGGCGCTCACGTTTCGAGGGAAATTTAAGTTATGTGTGAAGGATGCCACGCATGCAGCTTTCTGCAACTAACCTTCATTGGGGTCCACAATGTACCCAACGGCCGAATAAAGGAGAGATAAGGAGAAGAAATGACAACCAAAATGAATCGTTTGCTATTGTGCCTCATTCTCGCAGGTCTGACCGCGTCGTGGGCGGTTGCTCAAGATGAGACCAGTGATTCCAACAGCGCATAACCTTAAAGAAGATGCCAAGGACGCGGAGAAAGATACTGGCATGAGGAAGAACAACACCGAGCACGGGCATTTGAAGATTACGGACGTGCAGATGGTAAGCAACTCGTGTCAGCAGTAGTTCCTCAGAACCATTCTGAGCACCATTTGGGGGCGTGGCCGAAGCCCCTTTTTTATGCGTTCGTGCAGAGGGTGCCAATCGCTGCACACGGACACGGAGACGAGATCACTTGTACGGCAGGAGGACATAGAAGGCTTCGAAGAGGTATATTTTCGGTGTGGACGCATTGACCCAGAAACGGCTTTCAGATTTGAGAGGTGAGATCGCCTCGTTGCGACGCGAAAATGATCGGTATCGATTGCAGGAGCATCATACTCGGTTAGAGGCCCAAGGGAACTAGTCGAGACGTGTCCATCTGCCAGCAATTCAAGACGAACTGGTGAAGATGGGTCTACAGCCAAGAGAGTACGCGGACTGGAAAACATCAACAAAACAGCCTCGACCGGATCGCAAAGCGACATAAATTCAACTGCACCGTTTACCTCAATCCTCCTCCTGTTAGTCGCCACACGCTAGAGAATATATGGTTTAGCCCTTCATCGGAGCGGGCCGTTTCTTTTTCTTCCGTGCCTCCGCCAGTTGTTCCTCGGCCTCGCGGCTCTCTATTTCATAGAGGGACATTGGGCGGTTCTTCTTCTTGGCCGCTGGCTCTTTTGCTAAGGAAGTGCCCTTTGGAAGGGCATGGGTAAACTGCACCATAAAAACTATCTCTTGGAGAGACGCAAAGGCTAACAAAGGTAGAGTGTTTTTGTCTGTACTTCGGCGCACCAAGGGAGTTGTGGCGGTTCCGGGGGAGGAGTTGAGATTATTCAATCTCGACCGGGTTCAATCTCGCTCGCAACATTGTTCCGGCACCATTGAGCGGCATTCTGAAAATGTCCTAGGCTAAGGCTAGGCTCGATGGTGCGCTACCGCCCGCGCGAGCGTAACTCAAGCAGATGGAGAGATTTAAGGGCGCGTGCACAGATTGGACCAGTTATGTCGAAATTAACCGGCCAAACTGTTTGATTTTAGGGCGCTTCGCTGAAAAGCAAGGAGCAAACAGGTTTGGCCGGTTAATTTTAACATCCCAGAAAACCCGCTTGCCGTCCTGATAGAAGGTGCCAGCCGTCAGCACCCCGGGAATTTTGGTGCCGGGCATTCTCAGCCCTTGCCACCAGCCGTGCGCTATGGCCGGGTCTGCCCTGATCTCACTTATGTGCGCCAACGGGATTTCAAGCGAACTCTTGAAGGCCCACATGACTATTGCGCTGTGCTAACCGGCCGCCGGAATTCCCACTAACGAGAGGGGCTTAGCCCACGGCGAGCGGAGAAGCGGCATTCTCTGCCAAGCTCTCTTTCGCGTTGACATACAGGTAGTCAGCATTTGACGCGCAACGCAAAAACATTCCACAGGGGAAACATGTTCCATCGCAGACCGGCTCACAGGGACGACAGCGCCAAAAACGAAAGCGCCCCAGACTCCGGTTAGAGTCGGGGGACGCCCGTCGAACAGCCCTCCCCCAAGTGCTGCTCAACACCAGCCTACGATCTGATCCTCGCTGGGGGGAATGGCTCCAACGGGCTAATCGCGGAATTGGTGTTCGGCACGCGAAGCTGTCAGAAGGAATTGTGATGGCGAGGTGCAGACGCACCCGTCTAATTATCGCGACGATTCGTCTCCGCGGTAGCCGCTCCGTGCTCACCTCGAAAGAGGAGAAGGAGAACGAGAAGACCAGCAATCGAAAATCCCGCGAGAAGATCAGCGAACAGGCTCAGCACGTAATACACTGGTACAATCGACATTGTAATAGACTGTTAAAATCGACATTGTATTGAGCGAAGATGGGTGCCAACCACGTTCAGATCAGCCAAGAAACACGAAAGCGCCCCAGACTCGTCGAGTCAATGGGACGCTCGTCGAACCACCCTGTCAAGAACCGCTCACCATCACTCTACGTGTGCGGGTGGTGCTCGTATATGGCTCGGATGGGCTACTGTGAAAAATGAGAAAACCATCTCGGTTAAGTCGAGAATGAAGGTCAATCATCACAAAACGTACGCACTAAGAGAAATGACCTTCAAACGCTGAGCGCGGTCCAATCGGCTATCACCAACGAGCAGGACCAAATGTAAAGTGGCGTTATGCGCAAGCGCCTAATCGCGCCGAAGGATGCTCCAGCCGTCAACACAGGCTGGCTCGACCTCGACGGTGCAGCCGTGGTCGAGGTCACATCGGAAGAGAAGGAATATCCGGTCGAGTCTGCGCTGGTCGCGGGCGAAACGCGGGGCTGGCGTGCCGCCGATTCTGGCACCCAAACCATCCGGCTAATCTTCGATCAGCCACAAGGACTACCACATCGCGCTCGCCTTCGAAGAAATCGAAACACCGCGCACCCAAGAGTTCGTATTGCAATGGTCTCCGGATGGGGGACGCTCGTTTCGAGAGATTGTGCGCCGCAATGGAATTTCAGTCCCCCTGACTCAGTGCGCGAGGTCGAGGAGTATCAGGTTGACCTCTACGATGTTACCGTTTTTGAATTGGTCATTGTGCCCGACATCAGTCGAGGATGGTTCGCGCCCTCGCTCAAGAATCTGCACCTGTGCTGACCGTGGCGGTTGAAAGCACTGAAAGAAGGCGTGGATCGAATGTTGCGTCAGATTGCCGAGTTTGTCGCTGTTCTGTTATGCAGCCTGTTCACAGGAGCCTCCGTTTACATCAGTCTCGTCGAACATCCAGCCAGAATGCAGTGCGGGGTGGAAATAGCCGCGACCCAGTTCGCGCCCAGCTATCGTCGAGCCACTATCATGCAAGCGACGTTGGCAGCGGTGGGACTGGTCTCCTCCATTGCAGCGTGGCTTGCCGGGGCGACATTCTGGTGGCTCGTTGGCGGGATCGTGCTGGGCTCTGTCATCCCATTCACTCTGTTCGTGATCCTGCCGACCAACAAGCAGTTGTTGAGCCCTGCACTAGACAGGCGGTCGGCAGAAACAGAGCGGCTACTCGCACGCTGGGGCATGTTGCATGCAGTAAGAAGTGTTCTCAGTGGATTGGCACTCTTGTTACTGCTATACCTTCTAATTTTCGCGAAGTCATAAACTAGTTGCGGCGCCGGCGGATCGATTGAGACTCCCCCGCTGTCGAACGTGTTCCGTTCATGGCCGCAGCTACAAGCCCACCGGTCGTCCTTGCGCGGCGACCAGCCGCAGAGTGGACATCTGATCCCTGAGCCGGGGGGTTCGAGCCGTTCGGTCCCCTGCCTTCTTGCCCGGTGCTGGTATCAGCCTCGCCGTGAGCGGCTTGTGCCACTTGAAAGCGAGGCTCGCCATGTCACCGATGATCCGCTCCAGTTGTTGTTGTGAAACCTCTCCCGGCAGCGGAATAGCGTCCAGCCCAGTGCCGCACACGGCCGAGTAAGCCAGCAGAGAGTCGAGATCGAATGTGCCTTCGCTCCACCTTTCGGCCAATACCGGGTCTTCCAGCACAGGCAGCATCAGGCCGGAGTAACCTATCCGCCTGACCGAGATGGATCGTTCGGCCTCGGTGATCACAGCAGCAGCCGACAGCGTGCCGCTGGAACCGAACTTAGCTCCGATAAGCGTCTCGATTGCGGCTCCGATGGACGAATCGGTTATCGGTGCAGGTGTGGGATCAAGGCCCATGAATTTCCATCCGGAGTCCTTCTCTACTTGCATGGCGATTGCGTCCACTGCCCGCGATTGCTGGTCGAACGCTCTGGAAAGTAGCTCTTTCGCCGCTCTCATATCTCGATTGGCCCCAGCCAGAACATCAGCAACGAACGCCCCCGCTTCCCAGCCAACCGAAAACTCATGTCCCGCACCGTTGTGATTGGAAGCGGGGAAAAAAGGCACATTGGACGGCACCATCGCTACGGCGGCGAAGTCAAAGTTATTTGCGCCATTAGGACTATGGTTCTCGACGTATTTCATGACCTGTGCAGCAGCTCGAACCGCGTTCCAGTGCACTCCGTCGTCGCCCGCAACGACAAGGCTCGCATGCACTCCCGTATTTGCCAGAACTTGGCTGAGTAACTCCACTTTTGCCACATCCGACGAGTCCGCCAGAATCAGTGGCCCGATATTCAGCATGAAGGAGTCTCGCTTCGATAGGTCGTCCAGACTCTTGAAGAAATCTAGAGCCTCCGCTGCGGATCGGCTGCCTACATATTGGGTGAACGGCTGCGTTGTAATGCGGATTGTTTGGACTTCGTACCCGCCTCTCTCAAACGCAGTTTTCGCCTGACGAAGCACGGTAACGGCTTCCCCAAGTTGCTGTCGGTGTTGCGAGGAGTCAATCCGCACAAAAGCGGTGATGGCGCGAATTTTTGGCTTACGCTCGCTCGCCGCAGCGGGCGCAAGGCCGCAGCCGATCAACAAGGGTCCGATGACCAGAAGGCGAAAGAGGCAACGAAGCCTCCCGCAAAGAAACGGATGCATGCGCCACTCCTTCCCTGAAACGTTGCCTGATGGTAGTCGAGTCTCTAGACTTTATTTCCCAATCGCGTCTTTCTTAAGCCGCTCGATCTGCTCCAAGTGGTTCGGCCCGTGCTTCGACATCATCCTCACATAGTCTGCAACGGTGACCCGGATGGTCCAATTCCGGATGGCGTGCGGATTTTTGCAAGTCTTCCACTTTCAGCCGTCTAAGCATCCGCACGTTTGCGTGGCGGTTGAGTCCGTAGAGAGCGACCAACTCCGGTGGTGACGATTCCAGGTACCCCAGATTCTTCGCCCAAGCATCCTGATCAATCGGCGCGATGACCGGGTCTTTGTCAGCGAGCATTTGCCGAATGCGGTAGGCGTACCGTCCCCAGGATAAATGGTGTATTTGGAATCCGCGTCTTTTCTGCGACCGTTCTCTTTCTGTTTGTCATATCATTTCTGGCTTTCCGTCTGGAGATGAGCCGCTTCCACACTTACCCATCCCCACCGACCTCAACACCGGTACTTGGCTTGCGCTGCTTGTAGCGTTCAGTGGCGCAATCTACGTCACAATGAAAGAGCCGGCAGGTCCCATTGGCATCCATGCGATTGGGGGATGCGTCAGCGATGATGAATGTAATTGATGTTTCAACAACAACCACCGCACAGCATTTTTAAAATGTTTGGAAGGTCGCTAGTAATTTTGGTTCTAGTTTCTTGGTCTCCTCGAAAGGATGGTTGTCGTGGAAGTACGGACCATCGAACTCGATATGCAGGATTTTGCCTCGCAGGTTGAAGAAGTAGTCGTCTGGATAGAAGACTCCTCCACCTCCCGGACCGACGTAATAGAACGTGACGCCGCCGATTTTAGTTGGCTCGGGGGGGGGTTACCTGACCGACTGAAAGCCTCCAACTCTTCTACCTTGAAGGGCCGTTTATCCAACCAAACGTATATTTCGCCTTCGGCGTCTAGCGCGACAATGCTTCTTCGTTCGCTGGTATCCGGGATGGTTTTGTATGTGGGTGGGTACTGGAAGCAGAACCTGTGTGTCCGGTCTACGAACGTTCGCCAGCCAGCAGGCCCGCTCTTGGCGCTGCAAGGGACATCAGCAGCCACTGATGTTTGAGCAAAGTAGAACATTGAGAGGAGAAGAGTGAGGTAAGTGGAGCTTCTCAAAATGAGCGCCTCCCGCGCTTTCATTATTTGGAAGTCTATGACAAGGAACAGTCTCATACCGCGAATTTCGCATGAATGACGATCAGGCGATTTCACGTTTTGACTGCTGGCCATTGAGCGTAATTGCGATATTTCAACAGTTAACCCCTACCAGTCCTGCGAAAGTCGGCGACAAGAGGAATGATCAATTCTGACCTGCCTGTGCTGTTCCGGCCTCAGGTTCAGGCTCTCGGTGGTCAGCTATCTTATAGCGACCGCCATATGGTCTTACCGGTTGAGACGAGCGGCAGATTGGGCATGGCGTAGTGTTGCGAACGCTGACGCTCCATTTGCCTACGAACTTGCCACCGCCCTTGCATGCAGAGGTCATTGGGACGTCTCCCGCTTACGAAATGAATTGGAACCGTTCGAGAGTCTCCAACTTTTTATGTCTGGCAGAGGTTACGGCGGGGATATGTTGGATGCCCCATAAACGTAGCGGAGTGGCAATTGCACATGTCCAGCTTCACCGGTTCAACAAGAGACCAACGAGCAGGATTAGGCACAGTGTTGGCAGCAACCAGGAATACCAGTCTCTACTCGGATCAGCTATCACTCTTCGCCTGCTTGCTCTCATCGCTCGCTCCCCAATCACTGATCAGTCTGAGACAAAGCCCACAGCTCGACAATGGCTCTGACGTGGTGTTACTGAGGTCTAACGGACGTAAGGCGGGATCGTAATTCTTCACCGAGGTCACGGCTAGGATCACGGGGTGCCGTGCAGTGGAACCGGCTCGTATCGCTTGCGGCATCAGCCGGTCTTCTCAGAACGCGATTACGCTGCCTACCCCGAGAGCGTTCGGACCCTTCATTGAGTGTAATTGAGGCGATTTTTCGACAGTTATGGTGGATGGTCTATCAGAGGAGTCCACATTCGCAGCTCTCGATGCGCCCGAACGGAAGTTCTGGAGTACTGTCCCCCTCGAAACAATCTTGAGCGGCAGCGGTAAGCGTCAGGGAAATGATATTTGCGTGATGCTGTTGGATTGTCGAGCCGAAATTCCTCGGCAGGAGCCTACTCACCTAATGCGCCAAGAAGGACGCCGACCAGCCGAATGAATACTACGTGAGTATCCCTCAACCGTTCTGACGGATGCCGGAAAAAAGTCAATAAAAACTTCCTGAAGACCTGAATTCCTCCCTTCTGCGGCAGACAGAACAGCTCAGACAAATTGCTTCGCTGCGCTGGAAAAACACCATTCTGCACGTTGCAATCAGTAGACTCCGTTGCATAATTGTGTCATGTGCAGAAAGACGACGTTGGCTGGGCGCGCCTTCTACGCATTGGCGTTCTTGCTGCTTTTGTTGCCGTCATCCCTTGTCGGTCAGAATACGTGGGAAGAAAAAAATAAAGCGGGCGAAAAACTCTTTGAGGAAGGCAAGCTCGCCGACGCAAATCGACTTTTCCTTGAGGCACTGCAGGAGGCTCAGAAGTTCGGGCCGAATGATTTACGCCTAGCGCCGATCTACAACAATCTGGCGTTGGTTGCGTTCGTCCGAAGCAGTTTCATCACCTCGGAAGGACTGTACGAAAAAGCAATCACGGTGGTGGAAAGCAGCCGTGGAGCGGAAGATCCGCTACTGTTGCCGATTCTGGAAAACCTCACTCGCCTCTACGTGAAAGAGTGGGCCTTCAGCAAAGCTATCCGAACCAGGCGGAGAATTTGCTCTATCGGCGAGAAAAAACTTGGACCGGAAAATCCGGACAGCGCCTCCAGCCTCAATCAACTGGCGACTCTCTATCTCGACAGTGTTCGTCTGCTGCCCCGTTCCGACCAGTCTCCTTCGATCGCTCCTAATGCCAACGGCGAGGCGGCGTCCTCTGCGAGTCCGAGGGGCAGCGTAGACGATGAGAATGCTCCAGACGACGCAGCCAAGCTTGCAACCGCCGAATCACTTTATCGCCGAGTTCTGGCATTGCAGGAGAAGACCTTTGGCGCAGGAAATAATCGACTGGTGGATGTATTGCAGAATCTTGGCGAAGTCCAGCATGCGGAGGGCAAACCGGCCCAAGCGGAGGAATCGTACGCCAGAGCGGTTGGCATTATCGAGGAGAGTTTCGGGAAGAAAGACCTTAAACTGGCAGGGCCGCTCCAACATATGGCCGACCTGAAGGTGGAAGAAGAACGCTATTCCGAAGCCGGGGAACTTTACGGGCGCGCGTTGCAAATCCGGGAAACGAGGTTGGGCGAAAACGATCCAGCGCTGGTTCCGCTCTTAACAGGCTATGCCGCGGTGATGGACAAAATGCAAAAGCCCGAGGAAGCCAAAAAGCTTTCGGATCGCGCCAAGGCATTGGCTACGTCACGCAAGCCAGAAACGCTGAGGGCTATCGACCAGACACTCTCGGTCCCTTACGTGATTCGGTTCGAGAAGGCTGTGTATGACCGGTACGCCGGAGTCCATCAAACCTGCATGCTGGTCCGAGGAGATGGACGCGTCCGCATCGAAGACCAACAGCGGGGAGGTCACGGTCCGGTCAACAATCAAATACAAAGAAGTCCAGACGGCATGGGAGACATGCCAGCGGCCCAGGAGACTCTGGGCATGAGTAGCGCGACCACGCAACCGGTGAAGATATACGAGAGCATTGTTGATAACGATTCGCTTCGACAGCTGACGGCAATTTTGTCGGCGAAGGATGTCCGGAATATTCAGGGCAATTATCCGGCGAGCGGAACGGCGAACTACTACGGCACGGAAAAGATTGTGGTATCGGCGTTGCGAGACGAAGGCGTCCAGAATTTTGCATTTCCGGATTTGCAGGCGCGACGGTCATACGAGGACGGCTTGAAACCGCTTCTGAAATGGTTGAGCAGTGCGGAAAAACACAAGGGGGACGCAGTGAAGCAGGCGATTCCCAACAATTGCTCTCCAGAACCGCCGCCAACGGTTCCCACACAATTCGGTCCGTCGCGGCAGATTTTGGCCGCACACTCCTCGAGCGGCAGCAAATCGCATACTGCAAACAATCAAGTGCCAGTCGAACCCAGTTCCTCGAACGCAACTGCGTTGATCAAAGTTGCCGTGAATCTGGTTCTGGTGCGGGTGGTTGTGCGCGACGCTCAGGGGCATCCCGTCGGAAATCTGCGGCAAGAGGATTTTCAGCTCTTTGACAACCGAAAACCGCGGCCGATCACCCGCTTTACGGTGGAACGGAGCGCGAGCCATGCGACCGAAGCAACCGGCACCAGTCCGTCGGACGGCGCGAAACCGCCGTCAGCATCGGTGGCCACGACAACGGAACGCAGCCTTGCCTATCTTTTCGACGACATTCGTGTGAGCGCGGGGGACCTGGCTGAGTTGCAAAGCGCTGCCGATCACCAGATCTCCTCACTGCAACCCTCTGTGCAGGCAGCCATTTTCACGACTTCCGGACAAACCACGCTCGACTTCACAGCGGATCGCTCCAAATTGCGCGAGGCCCTTTCGCGCATTAGGCCGCGAAAGGTCGCTGGGTCAGAGGGAGACAATTGTCCGGAAATCGATACCTACATGGCGGACTTGATCTGGAACAAGCATGACGAGGACGCGCTGGGTGTGGCTGCCGAAGACGCCTTGGTATGTGCCTATGGCAACGATGCCAGATTTGGGGCTGCCGCGGAAGCGATGGCCCGAGCCACCGCGCAACAGCGTTTTCTCACCGCCGAAAACGATAGCAGAATGCTTCTGGTGACCTTGCAGGGTTCCCTGCGTAAATTGGCGGCGGCGCCAGGACAACGCTCCCTGATTTTGGTTTCACCGGGCTTTATCGCTCCCGGTGGCGAGCAGGATTATGCTCGACTCATCGAAGGCGCACTCCATACCGACATCATGATCAGCGCGCTGGACGCACGCGGGCTGTACGTTATCGATTCCGTGGGCTCGCGAACCCGCAGGTTAGTCGATTATCAGCGCGAAGCAGCATCCGCCGCGTCGGAACTCATGACGACCATGGCCGATGCAACCGGGGGCACCTTCTTCCATAACAACAACGATTTCAACATGGGCTTCGACCGCGTTGCCGAAACTCCGGAGTCGTCCTATGTTCTGGGCTTTTCCACGAAGGAGCAGGAATTGGACGGTCGTTTTCATACTCTGAGTGTCACGGTCAGCAGGAAGGACGAAAAGCTGGCGGTGCAAGCAAGGAAGGGATACTACGCAATCGCACGTGGGAAATGAGCTGGATATTTAGAAACTAACGACCGCTCCGCGCCATTTACCGCATGCAGTAGCGCCTGCGATTTGTTCATAGATTCCTGAAACTCGGTTGCGGGTCGGAGTCAGCCACGATACCGGCTCCGGCCCGCAGGTAGGCGTTCTTCCCCTGCATCAGCATGGTGCGGATGCCGATGCAGGAATCCAGAAATGATGTGGCTGAACTGGTTGCAAGCCGGTGAAGCACACAAGCAGGAAATGGTGGGGGAGTTGAAAATAGGCGGTTTTCAGCTGCCCCGGCTACTCGATGTGGTAAGAGATCGTGTGCTCAATTTCTCAACTGGCGAAATCGCATTATAAAAGGGCGCCCCTGTTGGAGTAGGTTGTGATTGTTCGAATCATCACCTACGAAAAGGAGCACCCTTATGGACAGTGAAAAGTATATTGGTCTCGACGTTCATCAAGCAACCATCGTGGTAGCGGCGACGGAACCAAAGGGCTTGAGACCCCTGCTACACTTTTGGTGTTTCCTCAATCGGTCGCCTCGGTACTCGGCTCAGACGTTGAAGCACTCGAACAGGTCGCCGATCCGTGCGTCTCCGTCCCGCGGAGGGGCGGGCGGTCCGGCCGTGGCTCCGCTGGGCGCCGCCTCGTAATTCGAGCCAACCGGCGTCGCCGTGTCGAACATGTGGTTCACCGAGGTCAGCGTCGGCAGATTGAACAACCGTTCGAGGAACTTCAGGGTCGAGGTGTGCTCGTACACGGTCGGCTCGATGTGCCCAGCCTTTGCCTGCGGTGAAATCACCCACATCGGAACCCGAATGCCCAGTCCGAACGCATCGAGCTGTGGCGGGGCCACGTGGTCAAAGTAGCCGCCGTGCTCGTCGTACGTCAGTAGAAACGCGGAACTCTCCCATGCCGATGACTCCTGCAGGGCGGTGATCAGGTCTTGTTGAATGCCCATCCCGACCGAGACGTCGGCGGGCGGGTGCTCGTCCAGTCCCCGGGCGAAGCTTGGAATAATCCACGACACTTGCGGCAGTGTGCCATGCTTCAGGTCATTCAAATAGTCGCCGCGCGTCCCCAAGGTGCGCTTGTCGTGCGCGTAACGCTTCCAGAAAACGAAGACGTTATCGGTATTCCCGAACGGGACGCTGTCCCAGGTGTTGTTGTAGACCTTCCAGCTGACGCCGGCAGCGTCGAGCAGATCGAGGATGATCGGGTAATCGAAGATTCCGTATCCCCACAGACCGTTGGTTGTGACTCCTCCCGAGGTTCCGGCCGCAAAATAGAACCGGTTCGGCCACGTCGGACCGAGAAGGGAGCAGAAGTAGTTCCCGCAGAGCGTGAACTCGTCGAGCAGGCTGTAGTAAAACGGCATCTCGGCCGCCGTGTAGTAACCCATCGCGTTGATTCCGTCCGTCGTCATGAAACCGTTCATCGCGCCGCTGTTCCACTCGCTGTGCACGTCCGACCACGCATGGCCGATGTCGGGCGTCGACAAGCTCGTGAACTCGTATGGGGCGACGCTGCCACCCGTGCCATCCGGCTGCGAGTAGCCCGGGGGAGGCCCGAAGCCGGCCGCTTGAACCTGCGGCGCGTAGCCAAAGTAATGGTCGAACGAGCGGTTCTCCTGGCAGGAGATGATCACATGGTTGAGCGCCGGCGCGCCTGATTTCGGACGCGGTGTGCCCGCGGTCAGGATCTTCGGCCAGACCGTCCCGCCCAATACAGCGGCGCCTCCGATCCCGGCGCGCCGCAGAAACGAGCGGCGGGTCAGCGGGGATGCGAATGGCTTGCGTGGCTTCATGGGTATGCCTCCTCTGGCATGAAAACGCCTATCGTCTATCGTTTACCCTCTGGACGATCCTGCCCGCTGCTCTGCTGCCCTCCCGTCTGTGCGGTCGAAAGAAGCGAGCGAGATGGCGTGCCGGATCGTTTTGCACG
>WNGK01004945.1_pt1 | contig 14192 bp, 15 predicted proteins | sample 5400601 | NCBI WGS metagenome assembly WNGK01 (sample SAMN13153376, study PRJNA577476) | soil metagenome | isolation source: 60 cm soil or saprolite under Garry oak tree replicate 1 | place: USA:California | collected 2016-06-15 | reverse complement strand
CGGATATCGGTTTTTCAGCCGGTTCTGCCGAGACGCCCCGGCAGTTGGAGGCGGTGTACGCCAACGATTGGCGCTACTTCGCCACCAGCGACACCATCGAGTACAAAGGCAAGCCGGTCCAGGGGCTCGCTCTTCCCGAAACGGTGCTGCGGAAGATCTATCACGAGAATGCGGTGAAGTGGTTTCCGGGAATTCTGAACACCGCCGCGCAATAGCACATATTTAACCGGCGAGCGTGCGTCCTGGTGCGCGAACCGGCTTTGGGTCGCCTCTGGGCGACTTCGCCAGGCAGTACTGGGGCGCCGTATTTCGCGCTGATGCTAATTCGCCGAAGACCCAACGGCGCGGGGCGCTGCGGTTCCGCTTATGCGGTCGCCATCGACGCCACCCGCTCCCACAGCCGCAGCGCCGGGTCGGCCTGGTTAATGGTGTAGAAGTGCAGTCCCGGCGCGCCGCCGCGCAGTAGCGTCTCGCACAGACGGCTCACCACGTTCAGGCCGAATTCGATCAGCGCCTGCTTGTCGAACTGCAGGTCCTCCAGGCGCAGCCGTACCCATCGCGGCAGATCGGCGCCGCAGCCGTTGCAGAAACGCACCGTGTTGGCATAGCCGGTGATGGGCATGATGCCGGGGACGATCGGAATTTCCAGTCCGGCCTTTTCGCACCGTTCCACGAAATGGAAATAGGCGTCGTCATTGTAGAAGAGCTGCGTCAATGCTCCGTCGGCCCCCGCTTCCACCTTGCGGCAGAAGTGCTCGAAGTCTTTATCGGAGTTGGGCGCCTGGGGATGCACCTCGGGATAGGCAGCTACTTCGATGGTGAACCAGTCGCCGTGCATCCCGCGGATGAAGCTGACGAGTTCGCTGGCGTAGTGAAACTCCCCCGGCGCCGACGCGCTCATTGCGGTGGCCGGCAGATCCCCGCGCAGCGCGACAATGCGTTTCACGCCGGCCTCACGATAGCGATCGAGCTGCTCCGCGACTTTGGCCCGCGTCGAGCCCACGCACGTGAGGTGGGGCGCCACGTCCACGCCGCTATGCTCGACCACCGTCACTAGCGTGTCATAGGTGCCGTCCTGATCCGATCCGCCCGCTCCATGGGTAACGGAGAAATACGCCGGCTCGGCCGCCGCAAGTTGGCTGATAACACCCGGCAGCTTGGCCGCAGCTTCCGGCGTGCGCGGCGGGAACAATTCGAAAGAAAAAGTCGGCTGAGAACTCATACGGGCCACTCCAGCAGGTTAACGAGCGTTTTGGTGGCCTCCCATCGGGAGATCAGGATGGGCGCGGAATTTTTCTAGCAGGCTGCTGAAAAACCTGCGAGACGATCTGTTTTGAAAGGGCACGGTTTTAGCCGTGCCGCAAATTCCACAGAATCAAAGTCGGCTTTAGCCGCTGAGGGCTGTCTTCCTTTGTGCCGGCTCCGTTATCGGCTTTTTTCAGCAAGCCGCTAGCCTAGGGAATGAGTTCTCAGTTCGCAGTTCTCAGTTCACAGCTGTTTACCCCTTGCCGTGAACTAAAAACTACGAACTGAGAACTAAGTACTAAGAAATACGAACTAAGAACTGTAACCGACTGAAAACTGACAACTAATACCGGTACATGTCCGACTTGTACGGGCCCTCAACGGGCACGCCGATGTAGTCGGCCTGCGTCTTCGTCAACTTGGTCAGCTTCACGCCGATCTTCTCCAGATGCAGCCGGGCCACTTCCTCGTCCAGCTTCTTGGGCAGGGTGTATACGCCCACCTTGTAAGTGTCGCGGTTCTTCCATAGATCGAGCTGCGCCAGCGTCTGGTTGGCGAAGCTGTTCGACATTACGAAGCTCGGGTGGCCGGTCGCGCAGCCCAGGTTCACCAGGCGGCCCTCGGCGAGCACGAAGATGCTGTCGCCGCTGGGGAACGTGTACTTATCCACCTGCGGCTTGATGTTCAGCTTCTCCACGCCCTTCTCGCCGTTCAGCCGGTCCATCTGGATCTCGTTGTCGAAATGCCCGATGTTGCAGACGATGGCCTGGTCCTTCATCTTCTGCATGTGCTCGAGGGTGATGATGTCCACGTTGCCGGTGCAGGTGACGTAGATGTCGCCGCGGCCCAGGGTGTCTTCAACGGTGGTGACTTCAAAGCCTTCCATCGCGGCCTGCAGCGCGTTGATGGGGTCGACCTCGGTGACGATGACGCGGGCGCCCATGCCGCGCAGCGAGTGCGCGCAGCCCTTGCCCACGTCGCCGTAGCCGCAGACCACCGCGACCTTGCCGGCCATCATCACGTCAGTCGCGCGCTTGATGCCGTCGGCGAGCGACTCGCGGCAGCCGTAGAGGTTGTCGAACTTCGACTTGGTCACGGAGTCGTTGACGTTGATGGCGGGCACCAGCAGCTTGCCCTGTTCCAGCATCTTGTAGAGGCGGTGGACGCCGGTTGTCGTCTCTTCCGAGACGCCGCGCCAGTCCTTCACAACCTTGTGCCAGTGCTGCGGATCTTCCGCGTACACGCGCTTCAGCAGATCCTTGATGACCTGCTCTTCATGGCTCTCGGAGGCGCTGTCGACCCACTTGTCGCCGTTCTCAAGCTCGTAACCCTTGTGGATCAGCAGGGTCACGTCGCCGCCGTCGTCGACCACGAGCTCGGGACCCTTGCCGCCCTTGTGATTCAAGGCCTGGTACGTGCAGTCCCAGTACTCTTCCAGCGACTCGCCCTTCCATGCAAAGACCGGCACGCCGCTGGCGGCAATGGCGGCCGCGGCATGATCCTGCGTCGAGAAGATGTTGCAGGAGGCCCAGCGCACTTCGGCGCCGAGACTGGTGAGGGTCTCGATCAGCACGGCCGTCTGAATGGTCATGTGCAGCGAGCCGGTGACGCGAACCCCGGCGAGGGGCTTCTCCGTCGCGTACTTGTTGCGGATGGCCATCAGGCCGGGCATCTCGTGCTCGGCGATAGCGATCTCCTTGCGGCCCCAATCGGCGAGGGACATGTCGGCGACTTTGAAGTCGGTAGCCGTGATTTCGAGGGTAGTGGCCATTTAAATCTCCTTGGTTCCTGCAGAACAGGTGAGTTGCAAAAGACGGTTCTTGCAATGCGCAGATATCAACGCATCGTGATATCTTGATATATATCAGAACCAGAGCCATGGCGTCTATTGTGAAAATCCTGCGCGCGGCAGCCGAGCCCAATCGGCTCCGTATCCTGCTGCTTCTAAAGGCCGAGGAGCTGTCGGTCGCGGAGCTGCAGGAGATTCTCACCATGGGCCAGAGCACCATTTCGACCCACCTGTCGCAACTGAAGCACGTGGGCCTGGTGGAGGATCGGCGGACCGGCAAGAACAATTTGTATCGGCTGCGCGAAGAGGCCGACCCGGCCGCGCATGAGTTTCTGGAGGGGCTGCTGGCTCGGGCGGAGAAGGAAGCGACCGAAGCTGCGACGGACCGGGCCGCGATGCGACGGGTGGTGAAGAAGCGCCAAGACAGGATGCGCAGCTTCTTCGATTCGATGGCCGGACGCCTGGGTAAGGACTACGTCCCCGGCAAAAGCTGGAAGAGCCTGGCAGAGGCGCTGCTGCGGCTGATGCCGCCGCTGGTGATGGCCGATCTGGGAGCCGGTGATGGGAGCTTTTCGCTTCTGCTGGCGCGGCGTGCAGCGCGCGTGATCGCGGTTGATTCGAGCGAGAAGATGCTCGACGTGGGCCGCGAGTTGGCCGCACGCCATGACGTGCAGAACATCGAGTTCCGCGCAGGCGATATGGAAGAGCTGCCTATCGACGCAGCCACGATCGACGTGGCTTTCTTTTCGCAGTCGCTGCACCATGCGCTCCATCCGGCGCGTGCATTGGAAGAGGCGGCGCGCATCCTCAAGCCCGGCGGCCGTGTGGTGATACTCGACCTGGTCAAGCATCGCTTTGAAGAAGCGCGCGAGATGTATGCGGACGAGTGGCTGGGGTTTGCAGAAGCTGAGCTTGAGTCGATGCTCGAAAAGGCCGGCTTCGCGAATATCGAAGTAGGAATAGTCGATCGCGACGCCGAGGCGCCACAGTTTCAAACCCTGCTGGCCACGGCGGAAAAGCCGGCAGAAGAGTCGCAATCCTCCCGTCCGGCATCCATCAAGATTGGCACTTCGGCATGAGAACGACTTCCAGCAGCACGGCAAAGAGAGCGCGGCTTTCGAACGCACGCCGCACCGCTCTGTTGAAGGCGCTTGCTGATCCGCGCCGCTTCGAGCTGCTCGAACGCATTGCGAAGAACAACTGCCCGCTGGGCTGTTCGCAGGCGCTCACTGCCATGCCGATCTCCGCCGCCACGCTCTCGCACCACATCAAGGAACTCGAAACCGCGGGCCTGATCGAGGTGCGCCGCGAGGGAAAGTTCCACTTCCTGTCCCTGCGCCCCGGCGTGCTGGAGGCGCTTGCCTCCACACTCTCGCTGCTCGAAACGCCGGCTGCCCTCCGCCGACAGTCGCGGCCCGCAAATAAAGAATCGCGATCCGAAAACAAAAACTTTCTGACATCGTGAATCCATTCCCGGCCTCGCTAATCAATTCGATAGTCGTCGAAATGTCGAAGTAAAGACGTTCCGGCACGGAGAGCAGAAAATGAAAAACCTCAATGGCAAAGTGGCGCTGGTTACCGGAGCATCGAAGGGTATTGGCGCGAGCATCGCTCGTGAGCTGGCTGCGCGCGGCGCGGCCGTTGCAGTGAACTACTCAGGCAGCAAGGCGAGCGCCGACAAGCTAGTAGACGAGATCAAGGCAGCGGGCGGCAAGGCCGTTGCAGTGCAGGCGAACGTTGCCAACCCCGACGCGATTGGCCCCCTGGTGCAGACGGTCGCAAAGGAATTCGGCCCCATCGACATTCTCGTGAACAACGCAGGCATCTACGAGTTCGGCCCGATTGAGAACGTCACGCCGGAACATTTCCACAAGCAGTTCGACGTCAACGTACTCGGCCTTCTGCTGACGACGCAGGCAGCGCTCAAGCACTTCAATCCGAACGGCGGCAGCATCGTGAACATCAGCTCCGTCGTCGTTGACGGCGTCCCCGGCGCGGCGGTCTACAGCGCAACCAAGGGCGCGGTTGATTCCATCACGGCCTCGCTGGCCAAGGAACTGGGACCGAAGAAGATCCGGGTTAACTCGCTCAACCCCGGCATGATCGAGACCGAAGGCACTCATGCAGCGGGATTCATCGGCAGCGACTTCCAGAAGGTGGCTGAATCGCGCACGCCGCTCGGCCGCATCGGCCAACCGCAGGATGTCGCAACCGCCGCGGCGTTCCTTGCATCGGAAGATTCAGGCTGGATCAACGGCCAGGCCATCTACGCCTCCGGCGGATTCACACTCTAAGCACGCACAATCCCCGGGTCTCCGCGCAAGACGCGAACGATTACACCTGACACGCGGAACCCGGGCCATCGACATTTTCTGATTTATTGGAGATACGCTATGGTTCACCCTTTTCTCCCCTCCCTCGCCGTTGCGGCCATCGGACTGATCGGCGCACGGCTGGGGGATCTGCTTCTCAATCCAGCCTTCGCCAATCACTGCAGAAAGGTATGGGAAAGCGCCGTGGTCTGGCCCTACGATCAGCCGGATCACACCGCTGCCAGTTCCTGCCCGCGCAATGCTGCCAAACGCGTCGTCTCCAGTTCGCCGCGATAAAACATATTGAAGGTGTCGAACGGAATCAGGCGCTTGCCGTCAGGGTGCGCAATGTGGATGCAGCTCTTCTTCACGCTGCGCACGTCGAACGCCTCGGCATCAATGAGCTGCACAATCAGCACGCGAATGAGATTCTTGTAGCCGAGGTCTTTCGGGATGAGGACCTTCGGCAGGCAGCATAACAATTCCTTCAACGTGGACGCCTGCAATGCGGAAGTATAGCGGCTGAAGGCGCGAAAGCTTCTCCTGGTCGATTCGCGCCGATTCATCGGCGCGCGGAGAGCGCGCTTACACTGAGTGCCGGGTGCGGTGCGCCGACACGCGGCGCGCTCGCCCGTGCACGTGCGGCCAGGTGGGACCGTGACGCGGTTCCATCTTGCCCAGCATTCTGAGGACCACCAAGGCGCAGAAACCCACGATGGCGAGCACGAATAACACCACGAAGCCAACGAGAAGACCGCTCATGGCACGGTCTCCTTTCTCAACCCGTTCCCGGGGCGCCATCAGTTTACTGCGATTTCACAACTCGTGCGCAGCGGCGTTTGGCCATGTCAAATCGAGAGATCGGCGCTGGAGCGCGGCAGGGGCGATCAGCGCGCTTCCCGTTCCGCTTCCAGCAGTTGACGCTTGCGCTCGACACCCCAGCGATAGCCAGTGAGCGAGCCGCTGGCGCCGACTACGCGGTGGCAGGGCACCAGCAGCGCCACACGATTGGTGGCGCAGGCGCGGGCCACGGCGCGGGTAGCTTTCGGATCGCCCATTTCGCGCGCGAGCTCGCTGTAGCTGCGGGTCTCGCCGCGCGGAATGCTTCGTAGGGCCTGCCAAACGCGCAGCTGGAATACCGTTCCGCGAAGATCCAGGGCGTCGGCAAGCTTGCGGCTCTCTGACAGGTCCGTTCCCTCGCGCACACTCTGCAGCGCGGCATCCACTATCTCCGAAAGCGACGGATCGGCGTGGAGTTCAGCCTCGGGAAACTCGTCCCGCAACGTCGCTTGCGCCTCGGCTTCGCTGCCGGCAAGCGCCAGCCAGCACAGGCCACGCGAGGTCGCTCCCACGATCATCCAGCCAAACGGCGACGAGGCCACCGCGTACCCGATCTTTTCGCCGCGCCCGCCGGAAGCAAACCGCGCCGGCGTCATGCCGAGTTGCGCTCCTTCATACGCGCGGCTGGAGGAGTTGAAGCCGGCGTTGTACATGGCGTCGGTCACGGAATCTCCCTTCTTCAATGCGGACCGCAAGCTGCCTGCGCGCAGTGCTCGCTGGTATTGCAAAGGACTCGCGCCCATGGCCTGCTTGAAGAGGCGCTGCACGGTGAAGGGGCTCAGCCCGGTTAGTCGGGCCAGTTCTGCAAGGGACACGGCGCGATCGAGGTTGGCCTCGAGACGCGCTCGCACCTTGTCGATCGGGTTTCCATTGGCCCTGCCGGGCTTGCACCTTTGGCATGGCCTGAAACCGGCTGCATTGGCATCGGCAATGTTCGCGAAGAAGCGGACGTTCTCGCGCAGCGGTCGGCGGCTTGCGCAGTTCGGGCGGCAGAAGACGCCCGTGGTGATGACGGCGTAGAAGAACGGCGCGCCGGCATCGCGGGCGAGCACCTGTTTCCAGGCGATCTCCGGGTCAAGATTCATAGTCGGCACGGCGGGGGCGAATTGGGCTGTTGCATTCATGATTTAATTCTGGCCATTCCCGCTTTTGCGTACACTCCGATTCTTGCTTTGAATTCATTTTGTTCCACGGCGCAACCGACTCTTCTACGCAACAGATGAATTCAGAGGCCCTGCCGGCTCAACAACACCGCTTCCGCCCGCGCCAGGTCTTCTGCGGTGTCTACACCGATGGTGTCGGCCGGTGCAGGCGCGACGTAAATGTCGATTCCGTTCTCCAGCAGCCGCAGTTGTTCCAACCGCTCGATTTGCTCCAGCCAACCCGGTGGGAGGACCGAAAACCGTTCCAGCGCAGCCTTGCGGTAGGCATAAATTCCCAGATGCTTCCGATAGCCCGCAAACCCCGACGCATCCCGATCGAATGGAATTGTCGCCCGCGAGAAATACAGCGCCTTCCCGTCCTCCGCAGCCACCACCTTGACGGCATTGGGGTTGGCGATCTCCTCCGGCGGGCAGCGCACGGCCAGCGTGGCCACCTGCACCTCCGGCCGCTCGAAGAGCAACAGCAGCGGCGGAAAAAACGCCGGCGTCAGCGTTGGCTCGTCCCCTTGGATGTTCACGTAGATGTCCGCGGCGATCTTCCCCGCCACCTCGCGCACGCGATCGGACCCGCTGGCGCAATCGGGCGACGTCATCACGACCGGAATGCCCCGCTCCGCACACACCGCCGCCACTTCGTCCGAGTCGGTGGCCACCACCACCGGATCCATCAGGCCGCTCTGACTCGCGGCGCGCCACACCCACTCCACCATGGGACGGCCGGCAAGCGGGCGCAAAACCTTGCGGCTCAGTCGAGTAGACCCGAGCCGCGCAGGTATCACCCCGGCGATCCTCGCGGAAATTGTCATGCGGAAATTGTCATCTTGATGAGTGTAATGGGCGAACGACATCCCAGCCCAGCGCAATACGCCGGGCTGGGATTTTTGGACAAAGGGGAGAGCCGATGCTGCATGTGATGCCTGTCTATCTCACTAGGTTGCATGCTCACTTAATTTTTCTGATCTTCCCCTTACTTGAGAACGCTGGCTCCACGCAGGTGGAGGAGGTTTGACCTCCCTCGCAAGCCCCCGTATCATCGATACTTGGCGGTGCCCGCCGTGTCTCCCGGCCGTGCGATTCCTGTTCAGGGGCGGAGTAGCTCAGATGGTTAGAGCGATGGATTCATAACCCATAGGTCGACAGTTCGATCCTGTCCTCCGCCACCAAATTCCCAATCATTCCAATAACTTACTCATTGCGTTGATCACCGACGGCCCACACCCTTTCGGTCAACGGCTCTGCAGAAAGGACCCGAGGATGTGGCACCGAAGGTCCGTCCCTATTTCCATTCCCACATTTTGGAAACGGTAGAGCCTGAGGGGTCTACATCGTATTCGAAGGCGACGCATGCGTTGTTGAGGGGAGCGAGCTTTTTCGAAGCGGTTTTAAAGAAGAGCATGCCTCGGTAGCTGACGGAGCCTCCTTGCCCGAATTTGCCTACGCCAGTTCCCTTCCAGGTGGCCCCTTCTCCTTCGGCTGTCATCTCGATTCCCTGGCCTTCCCCGTGAAGGGATCCATCTGCGCCGATCACCGATGTGTAGGTGCCCATGCCGCTGACGGCGACTCCGCATAGGGTGCCGGTATCTTCAAACGAGACCTCCGCTGTGGGGGGATCGGTGGAAAGGACACGTCTCACCAGCCTTTTGCCAGTGGTGATGCCGATTTGTTCTCCTAGCATGAAATGAACCTCCGCTTTCATAAGGGTTTGAGTTGTATTCGTCCCGGTGCGCAAGATATACGCCGGGCGGCGTGCGTTCGTCGAGCGATTAATTGGGAGAATTTCACGGAGCAAGCGCTCCCCGCCCTCAGCCCATCCCTCCAGTCATCCCGCTAGAATGATCTGCAGTCTCGGAGGTCATTGCTGCATGGACATTAAATCCTGGGCCTCCACCGGCGCGCCCAAATTGGGCACTCTCCTCAGCATCGACCACCCCGCCATCATCGAAATCGCCCGCCTCGCCGGTTTCGACTGGCTCTGGATCGACGGCGAGCACGGCAGCTTCAACGAAGTCAGCGCCTCCATTGCCTGCGCCGTCAACGCCGGCGGCCCGCCCGCCTTCGTCCGCCTGCCCGACCGCTCAGCCACCGCCATCAAGCGCTTCCTCGACATCGGCTGCGACGGCATCATCCTGCCCCAGGTTTCCACGCCGGCCGAGGTCGACGAGATCGCCCGCGCCGCCCTCTATCCTCCTCGCGGTGAACGCAGCATCGGCCTCACTCGCGCGCAAGGCTACGGCACGCGCTTCGCCGAATACCTCAGCGACAAAAGCTACGCCATCATCGTGCAGATCGAGAGCGTCGCCGGCGTCCAGAACGCCAGCGACCTCATCAATCACCCAGCGGTCGACGCCGTCATCATTGGCCCCTACGACCTCAGCAGTTCCTTCGGCATTCCCGGCCAGATCGACTCTCCACAGGTCACCGGCAGCATCGCCACCGTGCTGGCGCTATGCAAGCAAGCCGGCAAGCCCTGCGGCATCTTCGCCGCCACCGCCGAGGAGGCCCGCGCCTACGCACAGATGAACTTCGATCTCCTGGCCGTCGGTATCGACACCATCACGCTCCTCAACGGCTTCGCCGCGTTGCGGAACTGCCTCACTAGTCGTGTAGGCCCTAACCCCTAGTACCGCGACCGCGAAGATTTGTGACTTCCCAGGTCTCAAAAGCGAGGCCTGGGGCACCCATAGCTCATAGGCGCGATTACAAAATCACCCAGTCACGGTACTAGTCCCTGTTTCCCCCACACCCGAAACTCCCCGCCAGCATGCATCAAGCTCATCAGGTAGAGCATGCCATCGTAGTAGCGGTTCTCGCCCGAAGGGATCGGCGTGTTCCAAAGCGCCTCGGTAAACATGCGCGCCCGCGTCTTGTCCGTCGCTGCCAAGCCCGCAACAGCATTCGTACCCGCTAGCCCCGCCGGATGATCCTCGTGCGTGAGCCCCGGCGTCGCGCCCATGTCCTTGCCGTCGAGCGAGAACACAGGACCGTACTTGTCGATCCCCTGCGATTCGAAGAACGCCTGAATGCGATCGCTGAGTTGCTGCTCCTCCGGCGCCTTGTGCCACCACGACCAATCCACGCTCCAGTTGCTGGCCGTGCGCCATGCGTCGTATCCGAACTCACCCGACTGCGGAAACCGCGTGACGTGCGGCGTGCCATCGAAGTTCGCGTAACTCGGCGCCAGCCCCGTCCGCGGATTCGTGGTCTTCACAAAAAATGCGCGGCTCGCATCAGCTGCCTTTGCCCAGAATGCACGATCCTCCTCCGGCCCCCATCGCGCCCACAGATCGTAAAACGCCGGCAGATGATACGAGGGGTCCGTGAACGGATGCGGCGAAACCTCCGGCACAAACAGAATCACCGGCGGATCGGAGTTCACCATCGGCCCTACGCTGTGCGGCCCATACTTGCCTGGCGCCGTGATCACCGCCCGATGCACCATAGCCGTCAGCAGCGCCTCCGCCTCGGCATGATAGTCATAGATCCCTTTGCCGCCCGGCCAGCGGTTCGACGCAAAAAGGAGAGCCATCGCGAAATACGATTCCCCATCCGGCGCCGCACCCTCCGCGTTGTGTGTTCCATCCGTCTTGCACGACCAGGCGAAGAATTGATAGCTCGGCGCCTTCGGATCACTGATGAACATGTAGGTCTTCGCCCAGTTCCAGATCGCGTCGAACTCGGCCTTCTTGTTCAGCTCGACCGCGATCATCATGCCGTACGACATGCCTTCGGTGCGCACATCGTGATTGGCCCAATCAGTGACGTACATCAGCGGCCCGTTGGCGTTCGATCCCGCCGCAAACGCAATCGCCTGCGTCTTCGCGTCGCCGTGAAACAGCTGGTTATACGCGGCATCAATCTTCGCGCGGATCTCACGCTGCGTGTGGCCATCTTCCCCGAACAGGTTGCGATACTTCCCCGTGGCATACGCACCGGAACCATCTGCGTGCCCAACCTGCGCACTCGCCCCGATGCAGCCGATCGCACACGCGGCAACCACGACCAGTCTCGAAACGATTCCCCAACGACACATCCCCATAGCCGCCCCCTCAGAGTGAACCGATTTACTTCAGTGTTTTTCGCATCCTGAATATCGCGCCCCTGAGTATCGCGCACAAGGCGACAACCCGGCAAGCAACATGTGGTCTGCGGCAATTGCGTCATCGCGCGGCCGGCGCGAGTTGCATAATGTTGAGGGAGGAACAGGATGCTATTGAACCGATCGATTCCTCGCGCTACGGTGATTCCCGTCCTGGCGTATCCCGACGTGAATCAGGCCGCGGCCTGGCTTTGTGATGCTTTTGGATTCACCGTGCGCCTCCGCATCTTCAACCACCGAGTGCAGCTAAACGTGGGAGACGGAGCGATGGTCGTGAGGGGGTTGCGCGAAAACGATGTCAGCGCGCCCCTGGGCTTGGGACACTCGGTGATGGTGCGCATCGAGGACGCGGATGCCCACTGCAAGCGGGCCAGGGATCACGGCGCGGTGATCACCCAAGACCCCGCTAGTCAGCCGTTCGGCGAGCGGCAGTACAGCGCGGAGGACTTCGCGGGACACTCGTGGACCTTCTCGCAGTCGGTGGCGGATGTCCATCCATCGGAGTGGGGCGGGACGGCAGAGAAGCTGTAGTTTGGAGCTACTGCTGGTGCTTGGCGCTGGGCGTGAGCTTGCGCAGGACAAACTCCTGCAGAAGGCTGCTTACTTCGCGCGTGCCGGTTGCAATCGCGAATCCCTCGAAGGTGAAAGCCGCGCCGCGATTTGACGCTGGATAATAGGCGTTCGAAAGCGCGTTCGATATCAGGTCGCCGCCCAAGCTCGAGTAATTCGGCTCCAGGCGCCCGTTATCTCCTCTGCAGATGAAGGGGTTCGACAATGCATGGCGCACGCGCGAACCAGTGGTCCCCGTCCCTTGATAAAAGTAGCGCGGATCCTGGTGCAGGAGCGAAGGAAGAATCGCGCCACCTAACATGATGTCCGTCACGCCGTCAGCGTACGCGGCGCCGAAGCGCTGGCCGTAGCCCTTCCATCCTTGCGGGAAGTCGGGCCGGTCACCGGCCTGGTTCATAGTGGCAAGAAACGCAGCGCCAAATATGCTCACCGGATCGACTGCGACCTTATAGGCCATTTGAAATTTGAGCTTGGTGGTGAGTGGCGCCGCATTCTCGGAATCATAGACGACGTAGAAATTGGGCACGAATCCGAGGATCCTCTGCTTTTCCTCGATCTGCACCTGCTCGGTGGCGATCTCCAGTGGAGTCGACGTCACAGTCACGGATACGACCGCGTTTTCCAACTTAAGTTTGATGGCAGTAACTTCAAAGAACTGGCCCGGTCCGAGAGTCACGGGTGGCGCGATCCACGGATCGAAGCCCTGCGCGCTGATCGTTACCCGGTATGAAACGTTCGGCGCAAGTCCAGCGACGTCGAAGAAGCCGCTGTCGTTCGCGACCTGCGTCTTGCGGTCGCCGCCATTCACCGGCTCGACAACGACTGTTGCGCCGGGCACGAGATCTCCGTAAGCATCGGTCACGGTGCCGGTGATTGAGCCTGCATCCTTCGGTGCAGGACTCGACGGCCCGCTCGGCGCGTCGGGAGCATCGACGAGTTCAGAACCCGAGACACTCTGCGGCCGCGATTCCGCACCGGATCCAGCGCCCACATTCTGTGCATGCAAAAACTCTGGTCCCGCGAACACGAGAATGCTGATCAAGAAGAAAAATGCCGAAAGAAACTTTGGTCGCATCTATCACCATCGGGGAAGTCGCGCTATCGACTAAGAGAGAACTAGCGCGAACGCATCTTGATGCACTTGCGCGATGTGCGGCAAATGACATCTACGACAAGGTCATTGTCGTCTTGCCAATTAGACGTACGTTGCCCGCGGGTGGATACAAAATTTGGAGCGCGCTCATGACTTTAATACGCGCGCAATGTTTATGAAAATTTTACGAGGTGCGAAATCGCGCAACAACGATCCGTTTCGTAGCCCCTGGTCCCTTGTACCGTGACCGCGTAATTTTGCAGTCGTGCCCATGAACGTGGTGCCCCACGTCTCGCTTTTGAGACCTGGGAAACCACGAATCCTCGCGGTCGTCTAATCCCTAGTCCCTGTTTTTTGCGCCAACTTTTCATCATGCTTGCGCTTATAGTGGCGCGCAATGTCGGGCCAGAACTCGATGACCTCAGCGCCCACGATCCCTTCGATAGATACCGTCAACCCGTCACTTATCGTGTCGTACACAGTTCGCTCTGTCGCAGGATAGTACGCGCGAGCAATCGCGGCGCCAATCAGATTGCCGCCGACGTTGGCGTAGTTTGGACCCCAACCGCCTTTGTCACGCTTGCACCAGAACGTGCTTGTGGCCGCCCACAACATACGCCTGGTTGCGCTGCCGGTTCCCTTCTGGAAGTAGCGTGGATCCTCATGCAGCACCACCGGCAGCACCGCGTTGCCGAAGAAGTTGCCGATGAAGGCATCGGAGTAGGCCGCGCCATAGCGCTTGGAGTAGCCTTTGAGACCCTGACCCCAAACCGAGTAGCTGTCGTCAGCCTGGCCAATGCCGGAAACCACGCCCGCAAGCAAAAAAGGCCATGGGTCGATCGAGCTTCTGAAGAAGAGTCGAAATTTCTGTCCCGGCGAGAGAGGCAGTGCGTTGCGATTCGTGGTGGTGTTAAACGTCGCCATGACGCCCGCCACTCTCTGGTGCTCCTGCGCCTTGAGCTGCTCTTCGGCGCTTTCGTGCTGGCTCTTTTCTGCGCCCGGCGGCGCAGCCGGGGCCTGCGCACTCGAACTCTGCTGAGAACTCGCAGGACTGTTCTGCGCGGGAGCTGAGACTTGCGAACGC
>WNGK01004944.1_pt1 | contig 14192 bp, 14 predicted proteins | sample 5400601 | NCBI WGS metagenome assembly WNGK01 (sample SAMN13153376, study PRJNA577476) | soil metagenome | isolation source: 60 cm soil or saprolite under Garry oak tree replicate 1 | place: USA:California | collected 2016-06-15 | reverse complement strand
CCTCGGCTGAACGGGTGTCAAGAGTACTTCATCCTCTCAACCTCCTCCCAGTATGTCACACCATGGCCTCTTCTTCCCCAAAAGCCACTTTCTGCTTCACTGCTTGATTAATGCTATCTCGTTGCGTATCCCGTGGGACCTGTGCGACCAAATTGACTGACGAGGCGTGGGAAGGTGAAGTTTATCAGCTTGGCGTAGCACGGTTGGCGGAGTACATCCAAGATGATCTGCGATCTCTACCAGGCTCAAGTTTGGGTCTAACCACAACTCACATAGTTTCTCCTGCCACGCGTTTCCATAGGATAAGATCCAATCTTTTCGGAACGCGTCTTCATCTGCCAGATCTGGTCCACTGCGACTGTATACAAAGCCGCAGGAACAGGCAAAAATTCCTGCAGGTCGCCCTCTTGGAGAGTTTTTTCTTATTCGGAAGGTCCTTATACAACGTTCGCGATAGTGTTCACAGATAGGATTAAGACAAGGCCAGGGTCCAACGCGAAACAGTTGAGGTGGGTCGAAAGGCTGTGTGAAAAATGCATCTACATTAGAGCCCAGAAAATGTATGACCAAGATGTGCTGAAGAGGATGCCGTATCTTTTTTAAGCCAGGTAAGAAATTTGACAACCATGTTCTATTCTGAACTTCGCTTGGCTGAATTTCACAATGAAGCAGGCCTAATAACTCCTGAGAGTAGTGGCTTACAAAGGCCTCTGTGAAATCCATGACGCGTACTAAACCATTTATCGTTAGGAAGCCGCGCCATGCGAGGAGTGCCAGGTATTGCTGTTGCAGAAAGTCTAGATCAGGATGGACATCGGGGTGATCTAAGAGAGAACGAGCTTCCATGGCAATATCGAACAGAAATTTACAAAGAACGCCTTCCGGTGTGCGTGGAGGACTAAACGGAGTAGAACTTTCTAACGAGATAAACTTCTTCTTCAAAGAAAAGTTGGCTCTCGTGTAGACTGCGCTGTTTTCGAGAATCGTCATATGTTCTGGACAGATCTCGACCCCTGGTACCTGATGCAAACGATGCCAGTAAGCTTCTCCGTGCTGCTCTCTATCGCGTTTCACACATATTGGACAATAGCGAAGCACGATTGGAGAGGGTATACTGAGACGCGAAATTCCCGCTCGCGTGTGGAGGGCACTTCCAGGTCCGGAAATCATTTGCTCGCGCAGGCGATCATACCTCTCTTGAGGCAAAAATGGACCATAAAACGGGAATAACGTATGGTGATCAACCAACCAATCAACGGTATAGGAATTGCCAGGAGGTAGATGCTCAACCAAATATTTTAGGTAACAAGGCAAATCAACAATTACCCCAACCGTTCCTCCAAACAGTTCTTCTGTTACTTTCGCTTCGTCAGAATATTGAACACGATCTCTATAACGCGCCCATACACTGTAAAGAATTTCATCCGGGAATGGATCTGGAAAGCAGGGAATCATTCTAGGGACCTCCCTCACTAAGGTCTCAAACTTACGTATCATTATCCTGATAGATCGACCTTTCGTAGGCAATTAAGGTAAGAGCAAAAGTCAGCATGAGAGAGTATTAGCGCAATCTGTATTCACACTTGATTGTAGAGTTTTCAGGGCCGCGTCAATTGTGTCCTTAACCTCTGGCTGATCTATAAGACGTGTGACACCTGCTTTTCTGATAAGCAACCAGCGTTCCGGATAAAAATGCTCCTGGCTAAGAACTGCTGTTGCCCACCAGATCCGCCGCACAGCAAATGCTTCACGAGTCTCGACAAACTCTTTCAGAAGTTCAGCAGTTCTCGGGAGCTTATCGAGATGTTGTTGGAGGAGAGCCAGCTGGCCAGTTTCTCTCCCTAGTGCAGAGATTGTTATATGCACAGGACGTCCAGGAAGATTTTTGAGGAAAAGTGCAGCGACCTTGACCTCCTCCGCAAGCTGCAGGTCACGTTTCTCCCAGTCTACGCGGTGGGATTGCGATGTTGACTTCTTGCATAATGTAGTATGCGCCTGAAGCCACATTTTGTCGTGCTTATAGAGCCAGGTATATGCCCCGGGCTCTATGCTTCTCAGTATTTTTACCCCTGCTTCAGGATGCGCTTGTATTGCAGCCAGCCACGTCGCTCGGTATGACTCTAATGTAGCTCTTTCTGATACCTGCGCAAGAGACAATGTGGGTTTCCCAGGTTTTTGTGGTAGCAAGCATTTACGCACCGGGCGTGGAAATGGTAAGCCGATTCGAGCGGCCTGGCGCTTAACAGTAAGAGGATCGACTCCAAGCTGACGTGCAATTGCTCGCAGACTGGCTGTTTCGTCCTCCCACAATGCCTGCAATCTAGTTTCCCACAAGGAGCCAAATGCTTTAATCGTATTCCGCTGAAATAGATTATTCCCTATCGTATCCGGTCCGGTTCGTGAGTACGTAAAGCCGCATTCACACCCGAATGTTCCTTTTGGTTTCCCTCTGACGCTCTGACTGTATACTATTTCGCATTCTCTAATACACCGCTGGCGGTAGTGATCACAGGTTGGGTTAAGGCATGGCCAGGGGCCGGAGCCAAAAGGCTTGCTCTCAGATGGAATATTAAAGAAATCTTCGACGGTGTATCCCAGAAAACGTATGAGTAGGAGGTGATGGAGAGGATGCTGAGCGCCGTGGGGAGCGCGAACCAGGCGTAGAAGCCACGATTCCTGAATATGTTCCTCAAGTTCACAATGAAGGGTCTGTAACAATTGAGGAGGATAGCAAATCCTGAACTTCTGCAAAAACATGCTTATATCAACCCTGCCTCGGTACGTGGCCAGATCTATCTCTGTCAATAGTTTGCGATATCGATGATGAAGTAGTGTAAGATCTTGAGACAGGTTGGGCTGGCACAGGAGCCAGTGTGCATTCCGAGCGATATCCAGGAGAGTTTGGTGATATGGACTTCGTGAGTCAGGCTGCTGTTCTGTCTTTCTAATAGCATGCTCAGCCGAAACAAATTCGTGCCTTGATTTCTTATTCCTTGCATGGACCTCGCTGTTTTGCAGATACACCTCATGAATTGGGCATATCTCGACGCCAGAAATTTGATGCACCCGGTGCCAGTAACACTCACCGTAACGCCCTCTATCCTCTACTACACATCGGGGGCAGAAGCGCAACCATTCTGGAAGGGGAACGCTGCTGGCCATGATCCCGCTTCGCATGTGAATGGCTAGTCCCTTTCGCCCGCGCATATCTTGTCGAAGGCGTCTGAGTCGCTCGGGCGGAAGAAAGGGACTGTAAAATGGAAGTAGAGTGTGCTCTTCGATGAGGTAGTCCGATGTGTATGCGCTTCCAGGCGGAAGGCGAGCGACGAGGTCGTCGAGATGACTTGGCAACACCACAGAGGCAATAATTGCTTCACATCCAAAGAGGTCTTGCATGGCGATGCGATGCTTCGAATATCCATTACGTTCGCAAAGTCGCGCACAGATGCTATAGAATAGCTCGTCGGGATAAGGGTCAGCAAATGCACCTATCATGACCGCACCTCTTCCACAAGATATTCACTGAGGTCGCGAATAACCCCCCTTTTTTTCAGTACATCATAAGCAGTTATGCCGTGTTCTCGTCCTTTAATAGCCATCTCTAGCAGCCCACCTTCTACTTTCGCTGCATGATCTTTACTCTCTCGTGTGGCGCCTCCTGCTTCTGAACGCTGTTGAGTGTTCTGGCTTCCTGGCTCTGTACCGACTCCATTCTCCTCCTGTCGTCCGTCATTTGCACCTGTGGTTGGGCTTTCCAGAACTGGAGAAGTACCCGGCATAGACTCTAAGGAAGGAGCTACATTTCTCAAGGCTTGCCATACCGCTCCTTCCAGGTCTATTGGTTGAATGTCTTCGTACTTACGTAGCAATCTTTTATTATTTGTCCTTAGGGCGAACAAGAACTCCTGCACAGATCTCAATCTCTCCTGGGCGGTCTTCCTGATGATATCTGCTGTTATACGCTCTTGTTTTCGTTCAATCGCTCGTATCTGTGAGAGAAAGTAGAGCTTAATTGTGATATCTGTAATACCTTGCGATTCATCATACATCACCTCGCTTAGTTCATCTGTGAGGTCACTTTTTTCGTGGACATACTGGTACTTCCACAAGGTTTCCAGGAACACCCGCCATTCACTGTACTTTTCTTCTTCCTCGCCCTTCGCTTTCTGCATTCTTTCCCAGGGTATATCACCTTGTCCTGCAGCACGACGCGCACGTCGAAACTCTCCTTCCAATGCTGCCCGCGCTTTAGGAGTCCCTACGAATACCATTGGTACTCCAATAGTGTTATCAAGCTGAACAAGAAAGCTAAGCATCTTGTCCGCTCTATCGGACCTTACAAGTCGCAAGTTCTGAATCTCATCAATGACAATGACGCCGATACTGTGGTCTGATGCGACCCCGCCCATTGCTACTCGCATTTGTTCGACATTAGGTCTGCCCCGTAGTCCATGATTCACATAGTAGTTCGTTCCTAGGAGCCTATCTACCTGATGGAAAAAATCATGGCAGAGCCCGCTTATCGAACTATCGGGTGGGCATTCCAGTTTGATCCACACGAGTTGTGTCCATGTAAAGCGCTTGCCGTTGTATTCATTATGTTGGATAACTTGTGGATAAAGGGACAAAATGCTCGCTATGGCTCTTGATTTCCCAATGCCGCTAATGCCTATGAGGGTAAACCCTTGGATTGGAACTCGCGGTATGGAACTGAATACCGAATTTTGTTTCATAAGGTAAAGTCTCCGCTTCGTCTCAGGCCAGTATCCCAGGTCTAAAGGATTTCGTCCCACATATCCCGCTCGAATCAGTCTTGAGAAACGTTCCTCTAGTTCAAAATGAATGTCTAAAGGCTGAAAGAAGCGAGACGCCTCTAGAATCAGATGCAGACGCAAGTGGTCTGGCCATTGGCGATAATTCTCTTCGTAGCCTGGGTTATACTTGAGAAGGTCATAAACCTGATCACGATTATAAGGGGGAGGCAGCCCTTCAATCAGAGGATTGTCCTTATAGCTGACCAAAAGCGGATCATGGTACTCCGCCTTCCAAAAAGGAACCTGATAGGTATATTCGCCGTTGTACATTATATGATCCTCCATTTTCCAATACCGCTCATACCGATAATGGTAAATCCCTGGGTTGGAACAAGCGGGATAGAACAAAATACTGAAATCTGTCTACGAATGCGGAGTATTTGTTCCAATTCGGGCCTAAATTCTAGATCAAGAGAATTGCAACTGACATACGCTGCTCGAATCAATCTTGAGAAACGCTGCTCCAGTTCAAAATGAGCCTGACAGGTAGAAAAGTGCTCATCATTTAGCATCATCTGATCCTCCATCACGTTTATTGCGCAACCATCGAGCTCGCTCTGCTTTAAAAAAGGCGTCTTCCTCCACTTCTTCCTGGGTGACTGAAGAGGAAGCCGGGTTGGGCAAAGTAGGAACTGCGCTATTTAACAGGCTATCTTTCTCATGTTCGAATCGTAGCTCTTCTGCTCGGTTTTCGTTGGTTCCTCGCTTCAGTTCGACCTTGCTGATCCCCTTTTTGGCCGCCTTTGCCTTTTTCTTGGCATCACGAATAATTTGCTCTTGCTTCGTCTGGATTTCGACCTGTATTTGTTGGGCACACTGATCTGGCTCTATCGCTAGAATCTTCTCTAATTCCCGACGGTCCTTAATATCTTGCCAATCAAAACCAGCCCACATTTGATCCTTTGGCATCAGCCTGCATTCTTCGATCTGCCTTCCCTCATCAAGGCGTAAGTAGATTCTTGTGGTTGTCCGCCGATCGTAAGCAGCTGGAATAGACCACGACCTCGTTATCCTAGCCTTATCGAACCATCGCTCTTTCCAGGCTAAGTCGCATTCATAATAGAGGCCTTTGAAGCGGATCCCTTCAGGGGTGACTGTTGCTTTTTCCTCCTCCAACAATTTGACGTGAACCATCGCGGGAGGTTTTTCAATGAGCCTGCCACGGCGATTATCAATACCCCACTTCCATAATTGAGCGGGATAGGCTTGCACACAGTCAGCAATCCATATCTTTATCCCTGGGATAGTCCTTTATCTTATGGGCTATATTATGTTCGATGATGCAACCGATCAATAACTGGCGCAGTTCATACAATGTCAGGCAAGCGTCGAGCTCATAATCAGGTCCACCGCGCTCTGGGTAGTCAGGTATAGCTCCCGGTACCCAATCGATAACGAAATCGTCGAACACTCGGAAATGCCGCTCAACAATCGCTTTCCAATCCGGGCGATAAGGAGGAGTATTTACGACCTCAATTTTGAAATGCCTCGTCAGAAAGTCGGAATTCTTCGACAACATTTCGCCTCGATCTCCAACAATGGCCTTGGGAAGGTGCTGGCACGGCCAATCGGCTTCAGTGATGGTATAGTCGTATTCTCGACAGTAATCGACCTTGTTGTGTACCGCGTTTTCCAGTAACAATCTGACTCCAAGCCAGCTGGGCGCATCAAGACCGACGCCCAAGGCCATGATGGCGTGTGTGAAGACATCGCTCAAGATGTAAATAACTGGCCGCCCGATCTTTCTTGAGCGGTCAAATTCGCTTACCAGGTGCACGTCTCCTAGCGTCCAGTCAAGTTGTGCGATAGAGCCTGGCCCATCGGCATCCAAGGTTGAGTTGCCAGGGATCGCCCGGTCGTTCAGATCATAGGATCGCTGGCCATCACGAGCTAGGGTAACATCGACAACATTACAATACTTCCTATAAACATATAAGAACTGGTTGTAAGAAGGCACTTCGTCAGAGGCAGGCAGTAAGGGGACCTTCACGCCATGCTTCTCATACTTCCCTCTGTGAAAAAAAGTTGCTATCGTCTTTTTGTAGGCATAGCGGAGTGACCTTCCCTTTTCATTTAAGAAGTACAGTTTGATCCCAGTCATAAAATGTTCTTCTGCTACAGGATCCATGTTTACGCCGGTAGAACTCCCCGGCCTGCCCAGTTTTTTGTAATCCTTTGCTTTGTCTTTTTTTCTACCAGTACCACATCGATAATGGCGGGGAAACACAGCTTGCTCAATTTGGCCTCCTCTCCAGTATCGCTTAACATACCTACGAACAAGCTTGGGATTAAATCCATTGCTCTTAGCTGCGTCGCTTATCAATTTGCCGCGAACGCTGGGAATAAAAACGTCTTTGTGAGTGACGATAGGCTTGATGACCTTCCAGAGCTTCTCAAAATCGTCCTTCTCATCAGCAGAAAGATCGGCTTTCGGACGCAGTTTTTCCATATAGGGGTCGGTATCCATGATACGAGCGTTGGAGGTCTTGAGAGCCTCTTCAATCGCATCATAGGAAAGGTATACTGGGTTCACTGCATCATCGTCATCAATGTTTGTCACATCAATGATAATCACCGTTGAGCCATTGGGGTCAATGTAAAGGATGCGGTCGTAGCGGGGATGTTGAGTACCAGGCCACTCAATGATCGTATTCATATTAATGCCTCGCATATCACTGTCCTTCCCGATAAAGATCCTGCAGCCTTTCACCTAATAGGATAAGAGGTTTGCCTGGACTGATTGGTGTGTGCATATCGATTTGCCAGTAACGCTTCGCAATGAGGTGGTAGGCAACCGACAAACTCGTTCCCGGCTCGTGGCCGAGTCGCCGGTCGCAGGCCTGCGTGGCATGTCTCAGAGCAAGAGTTCCTTCATTTACTGACTGTGTAAGTCTGAGGGCAATATCGCAGATTTCATCAAAGGTAAGCCCTAAATCTTCTCGATAATAACGATCATGGATGAGATCTACATTATCAGCCAGTACCTTGGGAATCTCGTGTTCAGTAACAATACCCCAGTCTGTATTGCGAGCCTTCCAGTAGAGACGCTCGATTTCTAGTTTTTCAAGCTTCCGGTCTGAAGCTAACTCTGCAAAAGGCTTAAAAGTGCGGGCTTGCTCAATCCTCCGCCCGTCGATCTCAAGTGTGAACAGAAAGTCTGTCGTGAGTACCACATGTTTTTTAGTTATAGGGTGAGAAGGATGTTTGAAACCGCATGCCTCGGCTATTGCAAGTGTATTCTCAAGGGGAAGAAGTGGATACTGTTCACGAATGTCTACGATATGCTTTGACCATTCACCAACGTTAAAACAGTCAAATTCGTGGTTGCTGAACAGATGATGCTCTCGTCCTGTTTTCCATCCATAGGGACGATGGACAAAGCCATCACTTGGTACATCTCGTACTGTCAGCCAGGGTATATAGGCTGCACCCTCATTTTGACCTCGGCCTTCATCAATGAATTTTGCAATCTTGGTTTCATCAATCGTTTGCTTGTTTCCTGCCATCTTTTACCCTTCTGCGAGTTAATGAAAGATACAAAAACCAGAATTAAGCCGATTCTCTCTGTGGTCATGCCCAATAGTTAGGGCTAAATGCTCTACTAAATCAATAATGCGAGGGCTGCCTACAAACTCTATAGTGCCTCATGATGCTGATGAACAAATTAATGCGACCAGCGTTTCTGAGAAAGGTCAGACCAATATCTTTGCGCCATCAATTTGATGTCCGATTAATTTGTTCATCCACATCATGAGTTCTTTAAAGACCACGGTAACTTTTTTTCTCAGTAACATTCTTGTTATAGACTCTAACTGAATACTTTCTAAAATTCAAGGTACTGTAATTTACTTTAATGCGCTTTAATGCGCTTCCACAAACTTTATTTAGCAACGCAAAAAATCAAATTGGCTTCTGAGGCGGATTAGGATGATGATGTCATGTGCAAATTTGCCCCGACCCTGGTGGGGTTTTGCCCCGACCCTGGTGGGGTTTTGCCCCGACCCTGGTGGGGTTTTCAAGTTGTTAAATAGTAGCGTAATTTTCAAAAAAATCGACAAAGTTTATTATATCAAGAACTTTGATGGTGAGCAGTTTTGTATTCCTGAAGAGATTTCTATGCTAGATTAACTGAGCTATGAGAAAAGAGCAGATTGCTCTTCGGATGACGAATCTATGACCGTTCTCATTACTCTCGACATCAGTTTTTATGGAGCAAGCTCATTGCCTTTGTAGACTAGCAAGAATGCGAGGATCATAACGTGTAAATCTTGCTATACGAAGGAAGTTGATGCACCAGAAGGATCAAACGTGCTGTTTAGTGTACTGGCAAGTTACCAGTCAGGGAAGATGCCAGTGCTCATATGAGCTTTAAAGAGCGCTCGTACCTCCGTTGCCCCGGATTGTCCATCTGTGTACCGGGGAGAAGTGTTGGCTCGAGTTAAAGGGAGTGAAAGGCAGGTGGCCGAATGATGGCAAGCTCACGACTTTCTTCCCAAGACTGCTGGGTAAGCGAACACCAGATGGACCTGCTTCTCTTTCTATTGCCGGCCATGAACCAGGAAGTGTTTCCATGAGAAATCACGCCTCCTGTGCGCAGGTTCTTTCAATGGCAGCAGATCTCAGCGGCAAAAACTCCTAGTGTTGCTTCATCTGCTGTCATTGTCACTACTCTCCTTTGGCACGAATGAGCGAATGATCTCAGGCACATGACCTGTCGTGATCAGTTCCGCGATCGTCTCGCCGGTAATGGCGCTCAATAAGATGCCAAACCCTCCGTGTCCGCTGGCGATTATGACATTTTCCCATGGAAGGATCGGACCTAAGAGTGGACGTGAATCGGGTGTTCTCGGGCGCAGACCTGCCCAGATGCGGAGTATTGAGATATGAGCGAGTGCAGGCAGGAGTTGGGTGGCGACTGTGAGCAAATGCAAGACTCCCTCCGCCGAGACCGAAGTGTTGAAGCCGACATCAGCTTTGGTGGCTCCGACCACAACGGTTCCATTGGGTTTTGGTGCCAGATAGATATCTTCGTCAACAATGCCTTCATCAAAAATAATATGTCGTACAGGCGGTACGGGTTGCTGAAAAGCGAGTAGTTCGCCACGCACCGGGCGCACTGGTAACGTGACGTCCAACCAGGTTCCACAGTGAGCAGACCATGCGCCTGCTGCAATGATGAGCTGATTGCAGCTCAGCAGATCACCCTGATTTGTCCAGATTCCAGTAATCCTGTTGCCGACTGCTGCTCGTTGCAGTGCTACGACCTCAGTATGCGTGTAGAGCAAAGCTCCCAGGTTCAGAGCGGCTTGTGCGTACGCTTCTACTAGTTGCACAGGAACGACTTGCGCCTCATCGGCGATGCTCACCGCGCCCTGTAATCCTGAAGAAAGGAGCGGCTCACGCTGATAAGTCTCCTCAGGCGTGAGTACCTCGATGTCATAGCCTAACTGCCGCCATTCTCCTGCCCATGTTTGCACAGGTGCGATCTTCTCGGCAGGCAGGAGACACAGCGTCCCGGTTCGCTGGTAGCCAACATTGATTCCGCTAACTGCTTCCAATTCTGGGACGAACGTAGAGAAACGTGCCAAGCCGGCAAGTTGGAGCGCTTTGAATGGATCTTGGTGAGCAAGAGGTCTGATGGGAGCGAGCAATCCTGCTGCAGCACTTGATGCCTGTTTGCCGATCTCGCCTTTCTCAAGAACGATGACCTCTACGCCTTGCTTCCGAAGAAAGTAGGCAATTGAGCACCCAATAATTCCGCCTCCCACAATGAGCACATCAGTTGTGTATTTCATCAGATTCTCCCTCTCCTTGTGCATTGCTTTACAGCCTGGCTATGTATCTGCTAGTACATCAGGTGCATCACCCTTCCTCCGATTCATTGAGCCCGACTTCGATCTCATCTTTGGTGTAGTACCGATCGAATAGCTTTCCCTTCTGTTCCTCGAGCCATTTGACTTGTTCTCGGGTGAGGGGATGCGACAACGCGAACACCAGGCGATGTTCTCTCGTATGCACATGTGGAGCAATGCCCAGTTTCTCAACTTCAAAAGCAGCCCGTTGCTCTAAATCGGTCGGTGGTCGTTCCTGGGAATCGACGAACCAGCCTGTTTCATCGAAGTGTTGATCCATAAAGGCCAGGATGAGATAGCGAGTGGTGAGGTGCTTGAGGATATCGTGCAAAGTGATAGTGAGAGCGCTATCGAGGGTGGGAGCCGTCTTTGTCACATTGGTTTCAGGTACGGTGACTTCATATTGCCATTGGCCTGTCTGGCGAATATTCAGGGTATAGGTCTTCTCTTCCATGGCCTACTCCTCTCAATTGTATGATTTGAGCATATACTTCAAGGGGGAGAGCGTCACACTATTCACATGAATATCTCCCTTCTTGTGGAACAAATTATTTGTATTGTCGGAATACTACAGAAACCGTCCTGGCAGCAGATGCAAGAAGCTTTCGGTCTCCCTTGTTGAGTAGCAAACAGTCCAGAATCCATTTATCATGCGCAATCCCAGCATCCAGAGAGGGCAATCACTGGGATATAAGGCATACTATCATTTACGTAGAGGACAGGCGCCTCGTAATCATAGTAGGGAAGCATGACGGTCCTTTGTCGAACTTTTTGTTCACGTTCACCCATGGCTCTGCTCCTGTTCGTCTACGAGTGCCATCATTGTTCTGTCTGGTTCACTCTCATGAGCCACTTCCTCATCATCGAACACATACCCTCGTGGAAGCTCTCTGTGCGGTGAAGAGGACGTTGGCGCGGCTTTCGGCTGTTCGTGTTTCGGGTGCCTCAGCATGGCCTGCTCTAAGATGTCCTTCAGGCGCGGAAATTGTCTAGACGATTGATCCGGTGACGTTGAAACGGATGAGGAGGGCTTCTCTTGAGACGAAAGTTGAGATAGCGTCCGCAAATCGCGGAACCGGGTAGAGCCTGGGTAAAAACAGATATCCAATTCGGCGCGTGGACCATTGCGATGTTTGGCAAGGCTGATGGTCGCCGACTGGCAGGCTGCGGTCCCTGTCGTCTCCTTCTCGTCAACCGAGAGGAAGAGCACCAGGTCGGCATCGTTTTCCAGCGACCCATCCCGCAGGTCGGAGATCTGGAGTTTCTTCGCCGGCCTGCTCTCAAAGGCGCGTGAGACTTGCGCCAGGGCAAGGATGGGAATATCGAGCTCGCGTGCGAGCGCCTTCAGGCTCCGGCTGATCTCACCAACCTCCTGAACACGATTCTCGTGCCGCCTGTCTTGAATACTGGAGAGCATCAGGTGGACATAATCGACAATGAGCAGTTCGACACCGTAGCGCTCGACTAGCACGCGTGCCGTGTCGTGCAACTGTGTTGTGGAGAGGTTGGCGCTGTCATCGATCCACAGGTGGACCTCGCTCAGGTTGACGCTCGCCTCCATCAAGAGCGACCAATCGTCGTCTTGCATCGCGAGCGAATGGAGCAGGCGTTGATCGAGGTTGGCTTGCATGGAGAGCAAGCGCCTGATCACCTGTTTCCTGGGAGCCTCCAGGCTGAAAAGGCCGACGGAACGATGCGCTTTGAGGAGCACATGCAAGGCGATACTCAAGGCGAAACCGGTTTTCCCGATCGAGGGAGGACCTGCGACGACAATCAGGTCTGCGCGCTGCAGCCCACCAGTTATCGTATCCAGGTCTGCAAAGCCGGTTGGGATTCCAGTAAGAGCCATGTGCTTTTTTTGCCGGGTTTCCAGATCGCTCAGATAGCTATCCAGATCGGTTTGAAAGGAGGATGTAGTTGGCGGAAGGCAGTACTTCGTTGAGAACAGTTGCTGTGTGATGCTGATGGCACGTTCAAGATCACCAATGACGCGCTTGAGATCCTCGCCGTCGTCTTGCGCCGTGCGTGTGCAGAGTGTCTCCTTGACTTGCCTGAGCAAGCGGGTGAGTATGGCCTGTTTCAGTTGATATGCTTGCTCCTCTACAGAGATGGCCATATTTTCAGCCTGCTGCTTGAGTAGTGAGAGGTAGGGAGCGCCGCCAACGTGTTCAAGCTCATCCTGCATGAGCAGGACGCTCATCGCTTGCACCATATCGCGTTCCGTCGAGCCGTTCACGGTCAAAAGTGTCTCGTAGATCAGACGATGGCGGTTCTGGGAGAAGTCTTCTGGCTGCAACATGGCTTGAACGGTCGTCACCCTTTCTGGATGACGGAGCAAACTTCCGAGCAGGAGCGCTTCTGCACGCTCGATATCTTCTCTGGTCACTGGATCGTGTGTGGCCATACTCATATTCCCTGCTTCCTCTCCACGACAAGTTTACGGGGACGATAATCTTTGACATGTTCGAAAATAACCGTCGTGACGAGTTGAGAATCGGTCAAACGTGAGCGTAGTCGTTCATCAAGCCCTTGAAGCTCTTTGACGATGGCGGTAATGATGGTGGGAAGTGCCAATGCCGCGCGGTAATTGAGGAGTTGTAAGAGCTTTTCACTGGACCACACGGAGGTCCGATGTGCACCAAGGTCATCCAGGACTAACAGCTCTACCTCGCGTACCCAGGGAAAGAGTTGCGTATACCTTTCGGATGAATAGAGAACTGCTCGCAATGCATCAAGTAGGTCTGGGACAGTCGTGTAGAAAACGGCTGCTCCGCTGTCCAGACGTTGATTCGCAATAGCCGTCGCTAAATGCGTCTTGCCACAGCCACTTGGTCCCAGGAGCAGGAGCCATCCTTGTGGGTTCGCTGCGAATGCAATACTCGTCTGAAAGGCTTCCTGCACTCCGGGAAGACGGGGGTTAAACGTTTTGAAGGTACTGTCGCCGAAGGCATCCAAATTTGCTGCTTGACGTCGCTGTTGTCGGCGCAAGGACATTTGACCCTCTTCAACGCAGGAACACAGGACGCTTTTGCCAAAGGATGGGTCGCCGTACGGAACATCGATCCGCAGTCGCCCTGCACCTCCGCAGGCCGGACAGATACGGCTGGGAGCAGGTGTGTTCTGTTTTCTCTCGTTAGCTTCACTCTCAGGGTCCAATCGAATGTGTCCTGAAGGGAAGAAATCTTTGTGATTTACCATGGGTTTGTTCATCCTTGGGTTGTTTACAGCTCTTGGCCTCCTTCACGCCAAAGATTCCGTTCATCTCGTTCTCATCAAAGTGTTATATAGGCGTTGTGTGCATGTCATCTGGAACTTCTTCGATCAGTTCCCCCAGTGAAACCCCGAGCGCTTTCGCCAGCTTTCCAAGCGTCTCCGTGGTGATCACATGGTAAGGATTTTTATACATCCGCTTGACCGTGTTATATGCCACATCGGCATCCCTCTGGAGTTTTCCCATGCTGATGCCCTTCTGTTTGGCAATTTCCTTTACCCGTAACCGTACTGCCATTGGCTACTTCCTCCATCT
>WNGK01004943.1_pt1 | contig 14195 bp, 11 predicted proteins | sample 5400601 | NCBI WGS metagenome assembly WNGK01 (sample SAMN13153376, study PRJNA577476) | soil metagenome | isolation source: 60 cm soil or saprolite under Garry oak tree replicate 1 | place: USA:California | collected 2016-06-15 | reverse complement strand
GCGAACCTGATGATGACGTGATCGAGCTGCTGGACCTGCTTGGTCACAGTTGGAAGACCTCCTCCGCACGCCGCGGCCGGGCGCTCTCCTGGCACCACCCCACGGCCGGGGGCATGAGTTAGGACGGTACAAATATTACGCTGAATCAGACTCAGGAGCGTCAATGCTTTCCTTGATATTCCCGGCCTGCATGACTGCTGCGTCATCCGATGTAGTTTGTGACAGATTCCGGTAAGAACTCCGCCGCCAGGAGCGAGCGTGTATTCCGCTGTTCCGCGTAGCATGCCCGTCCCCTGGTCCCGTCGGCTAGGGACGGGTGTCCCTCGCCCGCGGGAATCTTGTCATCATGCCACTACCGGGACCCGAGTGTGGCATGAGGAGGTGGATGGCGGTGCGCGGTTATGCGCTGCGGGCAGCCGAGCTGGCTGGCGCCGCCGCCGGGCCGGTGACATCCGTGGCGCTGCTGATCGCGGGGTGCGCCCTGCTCGGCGTGGCGGCGGCCGGCGGGGGTGGCGCCGTCGTCGCGATCGTGCTCGCGGTGGTCCTCGTCGCCGTCGTCGTCGTCTGCTGCGATCGGCTGGTCCTGTCCGCCATGCTGGCCCGCCCGGTTAGCGAGGTGGAGCATCCCGAGCTCTACCGGCTGGTGCGGGAGCTGAGCAAGGACGGCCGGCTGCCGGTGCCGCGGCTGTACCTGTCGCCGGCCGAGCAGCCGAACTCCTTCGCCGTCGGCCGGGGCCCGCGCTCCGCCGGGATCTGCTGCACCGAGGGCCTGCTCCGCGTGCTGGACGAGGCCGAGCTGCGCGGCGTGCTCGGCCACGAGATCGCGCACGTGTCCGGCCATGACCTCCTGGGCTCCACGATGTCCGCGGGCCTGGCCACCGTGATCACGTTCCCGGCCGGCCTGGCCCGGCTGGCCCGGTCCGGTCCCGCCGACTCGGCCAAGTCTGCCGGCTCGGCCGAGTCTGCCGGCTCGGGCGGCTCGGGTCTGGGACTTGGTGCGCTCGAGCGGGCGCTGATGCTACTGTTCGGGCCGGTCGCCGCCGTCATCGTCCGGCTGGCGGTGAGCCAGGAGCGCGAGTACCGGGCGGACGCGGCCGGGGCACTGCTGTCCGGCGACCCGGTGGCCCTGGCCGGCGCCCTGCGCAAGATCGACGCCGGCACGGCGGAACTGGCGCTCGCGCCCGACGGGCGGCGTATCTCGGTCGGCCACCTGATGATCGCCAGCCCGTTCCGCTCCGAGGGCCTCGCCCGCCTCTTCCGCACCCACCCGCCCGCGGGCGAGCGCATCCGCCGCCTCGAGGCCCTGGCCGGCTACCGCCGCTAACCCCGCGATTCCCGGGCTGCCCTCCCGCCCAGCACCCAGGCCGCCCCAGCCCGCATCGGCCCTGCGCGCGCCCACGCCCCCGGCAGTCCGTATGCTCCCAAACGCCGCGCCCTCGGTGCGCGTGTGTTCCCTGGTGCCCGTGCGTTCCCAGCACGCTCCCGTGACCGCCGAACTCTCCCTAGCCACCGCGAGCCGTCCCGTTCATACGACGTGGATGCCGCGTTCATGCAGTTCCAGCGACATGGGAGCGGCATCCATGTCGTTAGGCTGCGGTACCGGTGGTGCCAGCGTGACCGAAGGGGTTCCTGCGGTCCCCGCATGCCGCCCAACGGCGTCAGCGGGCTGACCGGCCTCGAGCCGGAACGACATGAACACGGCATCCATACCCGAAGCCGCCTGGCCTGGCCCGCAGGTCGGCCATCTCCACGTGACGGCAGTCACGGATCCGGGTGTCGTGATCACCTGTAGTTGACGAACTGCAGGGCGAAGTCGAATTCCTTGCCCTTCAGCAGCGCGATGACCGCCTGCAGATCGTCCTTCTTCTTGGCCGAGACGCGGAGTTCCTCGCCCTGGACCTGGGCCCGGACTCCCTTCGGCCCCTCGTCCCTGATGATCTTGGAGATCTTCTTGGCGTTGTCCTGGGTGATGCCCTCCTTGAGGGCCACGCCCATCCGGTACTCCTTGCCGGAAAGCTTCGGGTCGCCTGCGTCCAGGGTCTTGAGCGAGACGCCGCGCTTGACCAGTTTGTCCTTGAAGACGTCCAGGACCGCCTTGGCGCGTTCCTCGCTGTTGGCGCGGATGTCGACGGCGTGCTCGCCGGACCAGGTGATCGAGGCGCCGACGCCACGGAAGTCGAACCGGGTGCCGATCTCCTTGGCCGCCTGGTTGACCGCGTTGTCAACTTCCTGCCGGTCGAGCTTGGACACGATGTCAAAGGAAGATTCTTGTGATGCCACGGCTCCAAGGCTAGGCGACAAGCGCCGACCCGCATGCCGAACGCGCCATGTCCTGTGGTCAGCCGCTCAACCGTATCCCGCTTACCGTGCGGTCGCGTCTTCGGCTATTCTTGCGATGCCGCCAGCGCTGCGGCATACGGCAGGTTGCCCGAGTGGCCAAAGGGAACGGTCTGTAAAACCGTCGGCTCAGCCTACGTTGGTTCGAACCCAACACCTGCCACTACCTGCGAAAACGGCCCGCTGGCTGCGGAAACGCGCCCAGCGGGCCGTTTCCTTCTTGTCACGTCGTGTATCAGTGCGTGTCACTGCGGGTCGATGTATGGCAGTGTGCACGTACATATGGTGTACGGCGTCCGGGCAAAACTAGCGGTTCGTATAACCGCTCGCTTTGCCGGTCCGCGCCCGTTTTGTCCCGTTACCGGGCCGCCGACAGCCGCGCATTCCGGTCGGCCGGTTCTTCGCTGTCCTCTCGCGCCAGGCGGCGGGCTGGCCTTGCTCGTACCCGAGGCCGGGGCGGGCTGGCCGGATCGGGCCCGCGCCATCTCATGGAGACTCCACGGAGGGGATGACCGGGTGTGCGTCGCCGGCCACCGGGATGGAAGACCAGCAGGGCGCCGTGGCAAGCGGCGCTGCGCCCGGACCTGGATGCCGCGGCGAGCTGCGGCGTCAGCACCTGCCGTCAATACTCGGGTGGCCCTAAGAACCACCAGGAGGCCGGGATCTCGTGCGGCTGGCAACGGCCCGCAGGCGTTCCCCGGCGCGGGTGGCTACGAGAGATGGTGGCCGACGCCTTCAGTGCCGGCGCCCTCGATGACGCCCCTCCCGTCTACCCAGATTCCCCAGTCAGCGATTTGCCTGGTCTCGATGCCCACCGGAGGACCTGGCCGCACCCCGGATGTGAGTTCCCGGCCGGTGTCGCGGACGACCGCGTGTCCGGCGTCCTCCCAGGACTCGACCCTGGCCCACCGAAGCTCGCCGGTGTCTGCTGTTTCATGCCGGACCATGAGCCGGCCGCCGGGCGGCAGGTCGCCGCGCAGGAACCGGGACCGGGCTTCCGGCAGGGTTTGCGTCGCCTTGCCGATGGCATCGACGAGAGCGCCGAACTCTGGGATGTAGTGCCAGGGCGGCTTCTCGAAGCCGAACATCGCATGGCACGTGTCGGCGATGAAATCCTCCCAGCTCATGTCCCAGCTGGCAGGCGGGCATACGGTCAGCCAATCTCCGCGCTCTTCGCTTTGTGCCGGATCGAAACGCAGTCCGATGATGGTGCGCGTGCCGCCCCGGTTCGGGACGCCGTTGGCCCTGTCCAGGTCCCGGCGGTGGATGTCCATCTCGGCCGGCACGCGCAGGAAACGCGGCGGGTCCAGCAGGCCGGCGGCGTTCGGAGTGTCCTGCGCGCGGGCGAGAAGGCCGGACCAGATCCGGAAGGCCACCCCGTTCAGCAGCGTGGTCAGCTCCTGGCGCAGATCCGGCGATGCGGCGCCCATCCTGAGCTCGGGCAGCCCGAAGCGGCGCATGCCGTGGGTCATGACCGCGATCATCCCCAGATAGTCGACGGCGTGTATGCGCACCCAGGGTTTGAATGCAAGGCCGACGGTCAGGTCGTCGCTGATGCTGGCCGGAATCGTCAGCGCGGTGTCCGGCAAGGCCGCCAGCGCGTCCTCGGCGGTCAGTACCTGGGCCGCCTGCGGGTCAAGCACGGGTGCGCCGACGCGGGCGGCGAGCGCCGCGGCCGGGCCGCGCGCCTTCCATTCCTGCAGGCCGATGAGCGAGGTACGCTGCGTGGCGCTGAACTGGACGAATGCGCGCGCGCGGGCGAGGAAGACCCGCTGTTCGGGGGTGCCGAAGAGCGGCTTGTCCAGCAACCCTGGCGGCGGCGTACCGGCCGGCTCGACCTTGACCTTCACCGCGCCCTTGGCGAGCCACTCCGCCGTCAGCGTCCGCAGCGGCCCGGTCAGCCTCGCCTCGACGGCTTTACCGGCCTGCCGCCTGGCTTCGACCGTGCTCATGGGCACGGGCACTGGGACTATGTAGGTCGCCGACACGGTCTCCGGCACCGGCAAGACCAGTTCCTTCATCGTCCGCTCCTCCCATCCCGCTCCCCAGGCGAGCACTGAGGATCACGGTATCGCCACTCTCTGACAAAACCAGGGCATAGGCGGAGCGCGGGAGCGCGCCCCTGCGGGAGAGCGCGGAGAACTGGCAGATATGCCGGGATTCGCGATAGAGGCACATATCACGTCAGCCTGCTGTTCGTCGCCACCCGTGTCTCAGGCAAGTGCTCGCAGGCCAAACCTTCCGTCGCCGGAGCCAGCCGCGACTGACGAGCTAGCGTCAGGCAGGTGCCGCATCCGGCGGTTTCTTCGGCCGCTGGGGTCGCTGGGGGCGGAGGAGCTGGGCTTCCAGGCTGGCGGTTACCCAGGTTTTGAACTCGCCAGCGGGCCATTGCCGGGTGGTGCACAAGATGTTGTGCAGCTCGGGGGAGAGCAGGGCGAACAGCAAGTCGGTGGCCGTGCGTTCGTCGAGGCCGGGCCGGATGCCGCCGTGCTGGATGAGGGCGTGGATGACCGTCCGGTAATTCTCGTACCTGCCCTGTTCCCGGTGGCGGAAGGCGTGGCGGATGTCCTCGTCCGGGTTGGTCCACATGACGGGGTGGAGGGGGCCGGAGCGGAGCAGGACGGCCATCACCCCATCGACGAGGCGCGCAAGCGCCTGCCGGGGGTCCGGCTCGGCGAGGGCGGCGAGGAGGAGCTCGGCCTTGGTGCGGAAGGCGAAGTACACGGTCTGGACCGCCACGCCGGCCTCGGCGGCGATGGCGTCCATGGGAGGCAACCACGAACCTTGCGGTGAAGCCAGCCTCACCGCTAGCCCCCGGCCCGCGTGATGCAGGTGCTTTGGGCGGCCGTTGTGGTGGTAGCGGCCAGGCGGTGGTGAGCTGCCACCACCCGTTTCATGCGTGCCTGCCTACTGGCCGCAGCGTCCGCGGCATGCGACTACTGGAGATGGATTTCCCATGGCGCGGGCCGCGGCCACCTTTGTGGCGTGCGGCCCAGAAGGCCAGGGAGCACCGCATCACGATGCAGGAGGGGTGGGAATGGGGAAGATCGGGGCGCACGCGGTGGTGTTGGGCGCCAGTATGGGCGGGTTGCTCGCGGCCCGCGTGCTGGCCGACGCGTACGAGCGGGTGACGGTCGTCGAACGCGACCCGTTGCCGGAGTCCGGGTCGGATCGCAGGGGGGTGCCGCAGGGCAGGCACGCTCATGCGCTGCTGCCGCGCGGAGCGCAGATTCTCGAGGGGCTGTTCCCCGGCCTGCTCGCCGGCCTGGTGGCCGATGGTGTCCCGGTGACGCGTGAACCGCGGGAGTTCTGGTTCTCGGTGGGGGGGCATCTGCTGTGCCGGGACGGCGAGGCCGGCGAGCCGGTGTACCAGCCGAGCCGGCCCCACCTGGAACACCGGGTCCGCAGCCGGGTCCGGGCCCTGCCGAACGTATCGGTCCGGGACCGGTGTGAGGTGGCCGGCCTGGTGACGACGCCGGTCCGCGACCGGGTCACCGGGGCCCGGGTGCTGCCGGCCGGGGGCGGTGCTGACGAGATCCTGGCTGCCGATCTCATCGTGGATGCGACCGGCCGCGGCGGGCGCACCACGGCGTGGCTGAAGGCGATCGGCTACGACCTGCCGGCCGAGGAACGGGTCCCGGTCGACGTCAAGTACGCCAGCCGGTATCTGCGGCTGCGTGCCGGGGCACTCCGGGACGAGAAGCTGGTTCAGGTCATGGCCGGACCCGCTGACCCGCCCACCGGGATGGTGCTGGTCGCGAAGGAGGGTGACCGTGCCGCCCGTCACCGAGGCGACACGATGACTCCGGACCCTTGCGCCCGCGCAATCGGCGCGTGAACGGAATCCTGATGCGCACCGCTGCCTCCCTGCGCAATGTCCCGCTCCTTGCCGGTCTGCCCGATGAACTGCTCCAGCGCCTCGCCAGACAGGTGAATGACGTGCACGTGCGCGCAGGCGCCTGGATCATGCGCGAGGGCGAGCCCGCCGACAACATGTTCATCGTGCGCGCCGGCCGCATCGAGGTCATCGAGGAAGGGCCTCCAGAGGCGCTGATCCGCGTCCTGCGCCGTGGCGACGTGCTTGGCGAGCTGGCATTGCTGCGTGAGGAAAAACGCTCGCTATCGGCGCGCGCGCGGCACGACGCCGATCTGGTCGAGCTTGGACGCGCCCAGTTCGAGGCGCTGATCCAGGAGGCGCCGGGCTTTGCGCTCGGGCTGACGCGGGCATTGGGGGAAAGGCTCGCGGTGAGCCGCACGCCGGTCATTGCCGCCACGCCGCCCAGGACGATGGCGGTGGTGGGGCTGGATCCTGGCGCGCCTGCCGCCCAGGTCGCGGAGGCCCTGGCCGACGGGATGTCACCCTACGGGCCGGTCGCGCGCCTGGCAGGCGGCGAACTGGCCGCGATCGACCAGGCCGAGCGCGATGCCGAGCGCGTGGTCCTGCACGGTGGCAATGATCCGGCTGATGAGTGGACTGAGCTGTGTGCGCGCGAGGCCGACCTCGTGGTGGCGGTCACGACCGGCATGCCGGACGCCGGATGGCTGCGGAAGCCAACCGCGCTTCATGGCTGCGAGCTGCTCGTCCTCGGCCCGTCTGTGACCGAAAGCATGCTGGACCTGTTGCAGCCGCGTGAGGTGCAGATCATTGCCCAGCGGTCGCGGCACCGCAAGGCGCTGGAGCAGACCGCCAGGCGGATCGCTGGCCGAGCCCTCGGGATCGTGCTCTCGGGCGGCGGCGCGCGGGCGTTTGCCCACCTTGGCGTGCTCGAGGAGCTGCGTGAGGCCGGCCTGCAGTTCGACCGCGTGGCCGGTGTCAGCATGGGCTCGCTGGTCGCGGCGGCGATGGCCGCCGGTTTCAGTCCCGGGGAAACCTTTGCGGCGTTCAGGCGCGGCTTCGTCGATACCAACCCGAGCAACGACTTCGGGCTGCCCGTCTACTCTCTGATCCGCGGCGCCAAGACCCGCCGGCTGCTGCGCGAGGCATTCGGCGAGCGCCGTATCGAGGAACTGCCGCTGCGGTTCTTCTCCATGAGCTGTGACCTGGTGGCGCGCGAGACGGTGCTGCACCGCACCGGGCCGGTGGCCGACGCTGTCTATGCCAGCCTCGCGATCCCCGGCGTGTTTCCGCCCGTCGCCACCAACGGACGGCTGCTCGTCGACGGCGGCGTGCTCGACAACCTGCCGGTGGGGGCGATGGCGCGTACTGGCGAGGGTCCCGTGATCGCGGTCGACGTCACCGGGCGGACCGGGAGCTTCAGGCACCGGGAGCGGCCGGCGATCGGGCGCATCGGGCGCGCGGTCCGGCGCGTCCTGACGGGCAGCGAGGCGGAAATCCCGCGCCTCGGCGAGACGATCATGCGGTCGGTGACAGCCGGCAGCATTGACACGGTCGCTGCCGCACGCCTGCATTCCGATCTCGTGATCACGCCGCAGGTCGAACGGGTCGGGCTGACGGACTGGAAAGCGTTTTCGCGCGTCGTGGAACTGGGACGGCAGGCGGCGCGCGAAGCGCTCGAAGCCAGCCCAGAGCTGCGGCACCGCTTGGGGGGCTGACGAATGCGGCGCAGGCCTTCTCCGCAGAGCGTGCTGGCGATCGCGTCGCTGGGCGCAGCCGTCGCCTTCGTCGATGCGACCATCGTCAACATCGCGTTCCCGGACATCGAGCGCTCATTTCCCGGCACGTCGATCTCGTCGCTGTCGTGGGTCCTGAACGCCTACAACATCGTGTTCGCCGCGTTCCTCCTGGCCGCCGGGAGGATCGCGGACTTGCTCGGACGCAGGCGCGTCTTCATCTTCGGCCTCGAACTGTTCACGGCGGGCTCGCTGCTGTGCGCGATCGCGCCGTCGGCGGGCGCGCTCATCGCCTTCCGGGTTGTCCAGGCGCTCGGCGCCGCCTTCCTGGTGCCATCCTCCCTTGCGCTCGTGCTGAACGCGTTCCCGCCCGCGCGTCGCGCCCACGGCGTCGCGCTGCTGTCTGCGGTTGGCGCGGCGGCGGCCGGCCTGGGACCCTCCCTCGGCGGCCTCCTGGTCACGGCTGCGAACTGGCGCCTGGTGTTCCTCGTCAACCTCCCGATCGGTGCGGTGGCGGTGCTGCTGGCCCGTCAGCGGCTGGTAGAGAGCCGGGCGCCGGGACGGCGGCGGATTCCCGACCTGGTGGGCTCGCTGCTGTTCGCGGTCGCGATCGCGTCGCTCGTGCTCGGGGTCGTCAAGGGCCAGGAATGGGGCTGGGGCAGTGCACGGATCATCGGCTCTTTGACGGTGGCGCTAATCACTGGCGCCGCGGTCGTCTGGCGCTGCACCTGGCACCGCTCGCCGGTCATCGACCTGTCCCTGCTCAAGATCCGGACGTTCAGCGCCACCAATGCCATGACGGTCGTCGGTGCGGCCGGCTTCTATGGCTACACCCTCTCGAACGTCCTCTTCCTCACCACGGTGTGGCGGTACTCAGTCCTGGCGGCCGGCCTCGCGCTCACGGTGGGCCCAGTTGTCGCGGTCGCCGTGGCCGGGCCGACCAGCCGGCTGGCGCAGCGCATCGGCGCCCGTCCCGTTCTCGTTGCGGGGGGCCTGTTCTGGGGCGGGGCGGTGGTGTGGTTCGTCGAGCGGGTCGGGACGACGCCCGATTTCGAGGGCGAGTGGCTACCGGGTATGGTGCTGCTCGGAATCGGTGCCGGCACGTTGTTCCCCAATCTCAGCGGCGCCGCGGTCGCCTCAGCGCCCGGCGAGAGCTTCGCCACGGCAACCGGGATGAATTCCGTCGCGCGCCAGGTCGGGGCCGCGCTCGGAGTCGCCGTGGTGGTGGCGATCATCGGGACAGCGACGCCGGCGGGAGCCTACACTGCGTTTCAGCACGCTTGGGTATTCGGTGCGGCCTGCCTGTTCGCCGCCGGGCTTGGCTGCCTGCTGGTCGGACGCGTCGAGGTCGGCCAGGCGCCGTCGCTCGGCGATGCCGCACGAGCGGTGCTCGCGGTGAGTCAGCCCCGGGAGGCCGTACGTCCACGCGCGCGGCGCGCGATCGCGCTGGATATCGCCAAGCCGGCGGCGCCGCGCCGAGAGTCGGCGGCCGACTTTCTCGCGCTGGTGCCGATGTTTTCGGACATCGATCCGGACCTCCGTGAGCAGCTCGCGCTGAAATCACGCACGCGCCGCTTCGGCGTGGGGCAATGGCTGTTTCGCGAGCATGAGCCGGGAGACGTGATGTACGTCGTCCGCGCAGGGCGTCTCCAGGTCGTTGATGAGGCCGCCGGTGCCGTGGTCCGCGAGCTAGGGCGCGGGGACACGCTAGGCGAGCTCGCCTTGCTGACGGATTCGCCGCGATCCGCCTCGGTGCGCGCCGCCCGGGCCACCGACGTCATCGCCGTCAGCCGGGCCGACTTCACCGATCTCCTCCATTCCTCGCCGGACCTGTCGCTGGCGCTTAACCGGTCGCTTGGCTGCCAGCTCAGGGACACGCGCGCCCCCGCGCCTACGACCCGGCCGAGGCCCACGACGGTCGCGCTGATCGCTCTCGACGCCCGGGTCCCGCTGCCGCGGCTCGCCGCCCGGCTCGGCGCCGCGCTGGACACCCACCTGTCGGTCGCGGTGCTCAACGGGGCCAAGATACCGGTCCCCGTGGCGGGCGAGCCGGCCGCCGTGTACGGCCCGCTGCTCGACCGCGCCGAGGCAGATCATGACATGGTCCTGCTCGTCGCCGGGTCTGTCCTGCGACGGGAGCCCTGGATGGAGTTCTGCCTCCAGCAGGCAGACCGGATCCTCGCGGTGACCGGAGCCGGGCCGGTCCCGCCGGAACTCGCCGGCTATCCCGAGCTGCACGCCTGCGACCTCGTCGCTTATGACGCCGCCCTCGGGGGGCTCCGCGGCTGGGCAGCCGTGCTCGACCCGGTTGAGTCGCACGTGATCCGGGAGGCTGAGTTCGACGCCGATATCGCCCGCATTGCCCGCCGGCTCTCTGCCACCTCGGTCGGGATCGTGCTCTCCGGCGGCGGCGCGCGGGCGTTCGCGCACATCGGCGTGCTCGAAGAGCTGGCCGCCGCCGGCCTGACGATCGACCGCGTCGCCGGCGTCAGCATGGGCGCGGTGATCGGCGCGCTGTTCGCGATGGGCCACGACGCCGATGAGATGGACGCGATCTGTTTCGAAGAGTGGGTACAGCGCCGGCCGCTGAGCGACTATACGATCCCCCGCCACTCGCTGATCCGTGGCGAGCGCTTCCGGTCCATGCTGCACCGTACGTTCGGCACGCGCCTGATCGAGGAATTGCCGCGCAGCTTCATGTGCGGCAGCACCGAACTCCGCAGCGGCCGCCTGGAGATCGCGCGTCACGGGACGCTATGGGAGGCGGTCGGCCTCAGCATCTGCCTGCCGGTCATCGCGCCTCCGCAGATCCGTGGCCGCGAGCTCTTCGTCGATGGCTCGCTGGCCGACAACCTGCCGGTGAAGGCGATGGCCGACATGGGAGAGGGCCCGATCATCGCGGTAGACGTCAAGGCCACGTTCGAGCGCTCGCGGAGCGGTCCCGCGGGGGTGCGCGGGCCAGGCGATCGACCGCCACGGCCGCCAAGTCTCGGCGAGACGCTCACGCGCGTGCTGCTGCTCGGCAGCCAGAACACCTCCCAGGCGGCCCGATGCCACGCCAACCTGGTGATCAAGCCGCGTGCCGAGGGCGTCGGACTGCTTGAGTTCCACCAACTCGACACCGCACGCGAGGCCGGCCGCGCGGCAGCCCGGGAGGCACTCGAGCGGGCGCCGGCCGGCCTGTTCGCTTAACCGAACCGGCCCTCGTAGCGTGATCGCCCGGCCTGGGTGCTGCGGGGGAGATGCGCAGCTGCGTATCCCTGGTGGCCGGCTGTGCACGTGCCGCCGCTGCGCTGCGCAACGCCCGGGAGAGCCTGGCTTCGGCGGGCCGACTCTATTCGGTGCTGGCGCGGTCTGCTCCCGGCCCGGCCGGAGCCGCTGCGCTGGCCCGGTATACCAGCAAATACCGCTCGTATGTGGCCCAACCGGAGGAGCCCGCCGAGCTGGTCAACTTCGGCGAGTCGGTCGATTTCCCGCTGCTATTCGGCGGGATGCTTGTGCTGTTCTGTGCGGCGACAATGGTGCACCTGCTGCTGGTCAGCGTGACCCGCAGGCGCGCCGAGGCAGGCTTGCTGAAGGTGCTCGGGTTCGCCCGGTACCAGGTCGCGGCAGTGGTCAGCTGGCAAGCCACCACGGTGGCCCTGGTCGGGACCGCGGCCGGGGTACCGCTGGGGATCGCGGTCGGCAAAGTGCTGTGGCGGGTATTCGCCACGAACTTCGGGGTAGTGCCATTCACCGTGGTGGAAGCCCTGCCTGTGGCCGCGATCGCCGTCGGGGTGCTCACCGCCGCCAACGTGCTCGCCTTCCTTCCCGCGCTGCTGGCCGCGCGAGCGCACCCAGCCCAGTTGCTGCGGGCCGAGTAACGGACATCCGCCGAGCCGAACGGTCGCGGGGCAGCCGGGCACCGGGGTTTGAGACCGATGGCGCCCGGGCGGCCAGATGATGCCCGGCTCAGTCCGGCAAGGAGCGGACGGTCAGGACAACGACCGGGAGCCTGCGGCCCGTTCGCGCCTGCCACCTGGCGAAATGCGGCGCACGCGCCGCGATCAGCGGCCACAACTCCTCTCGGTCAGCGTCGCTGGTGATCCGCGCGTCAACGTCGTGCTGCCGATCACGGATCCGGATGTGGGCCTTGCCCGCCGCCTGGAGGTTCAAGAACCACTGCGGGATTGCCCTGGAGCCGCCCATCCCCGTTCCCACGATCAGGTAGTTACCGTCGTGATCAAAGTAGGCGACCGGGACGGTTTGCGGCCTTCCGCTGTTGCGGCCGGGCACGGTCAGCAGCAGCAGCGGGAGCCGGCCTATCCCCCGGCCACCGACCCGGCCGTTCGTGCGCCGGTACAGCCAGACATTCGCTTGAACGGCTTTCCTCGCTACGGGATTCATCGTGGCCTCTTCTGTTCTGATCCGATTCTGGGCAGCCGGCGCGACCACCGCGTCACGCCTCTGGGAGGTAAAGCCAGCGGTTCCCGGTGAGTCCGGCCGACTCGTGCATGAGAAGATCACAGCAGGAACAGAACCTCTTCACCAAGGTGGCTAGCCTCCGGTGGGAAATCGTGTCAGCACCCGGGAGCGTGTGGCGACAAGCTCTTGCTGCCAGGACAATTGCCCCGCGCCCGGGACTCACCCAGTTTCGGTCTCCCAGCTTGTTGCCTGCCCGGTACGCAGACCACATGCGGAGTCGCCCGGGTGAGGCCGGCACGAATGTCCGCGCAAGCGCCTTACCGGGGGAGCCGGGCATGTCGGCGACGCGGCCTGCCCCGTCTGGCCAGCTTGGCGCCCCTCCGAACCCTGTACGCGGCTGTCCGTGCGGTGGGCCAGGAGGCAGCCCGCGGCCACGTACACATATCGGACAGCGTCGCCACCGCGGAACCGATCCGGCGGCGTTTATGCAGGTAAATAGCTATACAGCGTGGCATGGAGGAGCGGTCTGTAAAACCGTCGGCTCAGCCTACGTTGGTTCGAACCCAACACCCGCCACTACCTGCGAAAACGGCCCGCTAGCTGGAAAATCTCGGCTATGTGGACCGTTTCTTCTCTGTCCCGTCATGTGTCACCTTGTAGCGCTGCGGGCCGCTGTGTCACGGTGTCCACGGACGTATAGCGGACGGCGTCGGTGCCCTTAAACGGTCGGTGCGCACCGTTGGCTGTTTCACGGACGGCCACGGACGGGCCGTGGCAGCGGCGCGTTCCGGCTTGACGTGGGCCGCTAAGTTGGGTGATTGCGGTGCTTCGGCGATCGTGTTGATGGCGTGCCGGCCCTCGGCTACCGTGCCGGACACCGTGTGCCCATGCCGTTGGAGACGCCGGGCTTGGTGTCATTCGCCGCGCCCAGCCGTCCCGCGCCGCACGGGGCCACGTTGCCCCGGCGGCGGGTCGGCCAGGACCTGCACGCCGTCCGTCGGCATCGGCCTGCGTGCGGGCCATACTCGCTTTGACTTCATCCGCCCCGCGTATCTGCTGGTCAGCGCGCAAATATACCTGCGGTGTACCTCTGCATGTGGCATCAGCTCCGCGACGCCTAAGCCGATCGCCACCGGCGGCCCGGGGTCTAGACTCCGCGTGACCGAGTGGGTGAGCCCGGTCACTGCACTGACGTGCCCGTACTAATGTGGGTGGACCCCCTATAAGCGGCGCTGCATGATCGTGCCTACCTCGTCGAGTGGACGATCGCGCCCGTGAAGTGGACAACGAGCCATGACGACGGACCTTGCGTTCCACTACCCTCCCGACGTGTTCGATGCCGTCGTGGACGCGGTGCCGCTGCTCACACGCGGGAAGCACGATGTCGTCATGTTCTTCCGCGGATGTGGCGTCGATCGCGCGTTCCTCGCGGGCATCGACCGGCGCATCGACGCGGAGCCCAAATTCAGCAAGTACCACATCACGCGCGAGATCCTCGCGCACCTGAACGAGCGCGGCGATCCTGGGCTCGGCCCGCGGCGCGAGGTGCTCAAGCGGGTGTCGGAGTTCGACGACTTCTCGTCGTGCTACCCGGACAACCAGATGAAGGCCCGCGGCGCGGTCGCCACTGTCGCGCAGCTGGTCAACAAGAAGGACAGCTTCACCCGCATGCGGGACGAGCGGGAGCGGGAGCTGCAGCGTCACCGCGATGCGCAGCGGGCCGAGACCGCGAAGCGGGACGCGGAGTGTGCGCGTCGTGAGGAGATCAAGAACGACCTCTTCGCGTTGTTCGGCGAGCAGGACCCGCAGCGTCGCGGCAAGGCGCTCGAGGGCGTCCTCAACCGGCTCTTCGAGTCCGAGGGGATACTCCTCCGCGAGGCCTT
>WNGK01015526.1_pt1 | contig 14198 bp, 13 predicted proteins | sample 5400601 | NCBI WGS metagenome assembly WNGK01 (sample SAMN13153376, study PRJNA577476) | soil metagenome | isolation source: 60 cm soil or saprolite under Garry oak tree replicate 1 | place: USA:California | collected 2016-06-15 | reverse complement strand
CAGGACGCCCAGCCAGAGCGTCCACGGGTCCGCCCGGAACTCCGCCACCAGGGCCCGGCCCTGCCCCCGGACGTTCCCCTTCCGCACGGCGAGGTGCCACACGGCCACGGTGGCCGCCCCCACCAGGAGGAAGAACGGAAGGGCGTGCATCACGTGCAGGATCGTCAGGACGTATCCGGCCAGTGCGGTCACGGCATAGCCGAGCCCCAGCGTCACGATCACCCGTGAGGGGAACCCGATCTCCCCCGGGCCGAACGCGGCGAAGGTCGCCCCCAGGCCGGGGACGACCATGAAGGCCGACACCCACACGATCGACAGGAGGGCCTTCACCCGTCCACCGCCCCCAACGGGGTGGCATCGGGTAGCATCTGTCGCTGCGCGAGCCTCATGTCGTCCTCTCCTCCGACCTCAGCGCCCTCCGCTCGCCGCCGTCGCGTCCTGATCGCGGTCGGCCTCGTCCTGGTGATCGCCCTGATCGCCGGGGGCATCGGTGTGTCGCTGGCCGTGCGGAAGCACCCCTCCGCGGCGGGCAAGCCGAACATCGTGTTCATCCTCACCGACGACCAGCGGTGGGACACGCTCAAATACATGCCGAACGTGAAGCGCCTGCTGGCGGACCGGGGCGTCACGTTCGCCAACAGCTTCGTGGTGAACCCGCTGTGCTGCCCCAGCCGCGCCAGCATCCTGACGGGCGACTACTCCCACACCACCGGCGAGTGGTGGAACGCCCCGCCCTGGGGCGGGTTCCCCAAGTTCCACAACGACCACTCGACCATCGCCACGTGGCTGCATGATGCCGGATATCGAACGGCACTGTTCGGCAAGTACCTGAACCAGTACCAGGGCACCACCTACGTCCCGCCGGGGTGGGACCATTGGGTGGCCCTGGACGGATCCCAGAATCGGAACGACTACTACTACCGGTACTACCTGAACGTCGACGGCCACCTCGCGTATCACGGGGCGAGCCCGAAGGACTACTCGACGAACGTCCTGGCCGACGCGGCGGTGTCCTACATCCGCAACACGCCGGGGACGCTGTTCACGTACTTCGCGCCCTACGGGCCGCACCAGCCCAGCACGCCTGCCCCGGGCGACGGGGCGGCCTTCGCCGGGATCAAGCCATGGCGCCCGCCCAGCTACAACCAGCCCGACCTCTCGGCCGAGCCTCCGTGGGTCCAGAAGCTGCACCCGATGGGCTCCAAGCGCCGGAAGGCCACCGACCTCCTCCGCCAGCACATGCTCGAGTCGCTGCTGTCGGAGGACCGCGCCGTGGCCCGGATCGTGGCGGCCCTGGCGGCCACCGGGCGCCTGCACGACACGATGATCGTGTTCGCCTCGGACAACGGCTTCAGTTGGGGCGAGCATCGGTGGCACGACAAGATCACGCCGTGGGAGGAGAACATCCGGGTGCCGCTGGTGGTGCGGTACGACCCACTGACAGGCACGCCTCGAACGGACCGCCACGTGGTGGCGAACATCGACTACGCGCCGACGTTCGCCCAACTGGCCGGGGTGGACGCGCCCGGTGCGGAGGGGATGAGCTTCCTTCCACTCCTGCAGGGACGAACGGTCACGTGGCGCACCTACATCGGGATCGAGGGGATGGGGCGCCCGACGGGGAAGCGGATCCCCGCCTTCTGCGGGGTTCGAACCTCCCGCTACGCCCTGACCGACTACGGCGACGGCGGCCGGGAGCTGTTCGATCTCTCCAGCGACCCCTACGAACTGTCGAACTTGGCGGCGAAGCCCGCCCAGGCGTCCCTGGTCGCTCAGCTCGACGCGCAGATCCGCCGGCTGTGCAACCCGCCGCCGCCGACGTCGCCCAAGGGCTTCCCTCCCTGAGGGCATCAGCCGCACGACCCCACCCACACCACCACCAGGCGCTGCTGGCCCGAAACCGCGCTCTGCATCCGGTAGCCCCGGAAGTCGGCTCGCGAGGCGTCCTGGGGAGTGGTCACGATCACGTCCACCCCGTACTTCGCCAGGAGTTGCCCGAACCGGCCGGGGCCGGCCGAGCCGGTGATGAGCGCCTGGTTGTCCACCAGGCGTTCGGCATCGGTGGGGATGTCCCGGTAGATGTCCTTCCACCGGATCCGGGCCAGGTTGTGCTTGTACCCGTGCCACCGGTACAGCACGAGCCGGTAGCCCGTGTACGAATAGACCAGGGGGTCCATGAGCTCGGGCACGGCAGCCACGCACCCCATGCCGGGCCGCGGGGCCATCACGTTGAGGACCGTGCCCGGCTCGCCGAGGAGCGTGTCGGTCAGCACGCCACCCCTGTTCAGCTTGGCCGGGATGGCCAGGCTGGCCAGCACCGGAGACGCCACCGCCAGCGCCGCCACCGCCCCGGCCAGGGCCAGAGCCGCCGGCCGCCTCCAGGCCCGGAGACGCTCGAAGAGGTCGGACGCCCCCAGTCCTGCCAGGAGCGCCACCCCCAGGTCCAGCAGCGGCCAGTACCGGTGCCGCCGGCTCAGGCTGAGGAACGCTCCCCCCGAGGTCTTGCCCACCACCACCGAGAAGACCAGCACCGCGGCGGACACGGCGACCAGGGCGAAGGCCGCCCGCACCCGCGAGTCCTCCCACACACGGGGCAGCCACCGGGCGAACCCGTACACCGCGAAGGGCGTGGCGACGCCCCACGACACCAGGATGGCCAGGGGCGTCAGGTCCACCGGCCCGACCAGGGTGATGTTCACGAACCCCCCCAGCCTGAGGTAGTCGATGGCCATGGGGCCGAACCACAACGCCGCCACGAGCACCGCCGGACCCAGCAGTGACAGGGCGAGCCGGAGCGGCCCCGCGGAGCGCCCGGGCCCGGCCGGCCCCGGTCCGGGGAGGATCAGCATGACCACGGCCACACCGAACCCCACCAGGAAGGCCTCCCCGCCGGCCAGGCCGGTCATCCCGAGCACCCCACTCGCGGCGGCCAGCACGCCGAGCCTTCGATCCGGCAGGCCGAGGACCAGCAGGAGCAGGAACCCCATCAGGAGGACCAGGGCGACGTCTCGGGGGAAGGGCGGGGAGAGGTTGGCGAACCCGACGTTGTAGGAGCGCTTGTACAGGAGGTCCCCCTGGTACCGACGTCCCGACGCCCCCCGGGGCGACAGGACGATGTCGAGGTGGCGCAGCAGGAAGAACCCCAGGCCGCCCGAGATCCCGCCGAACAGCGCCGTGGCCGCCCCCGCGGCCCGTCTCCCGGCGATGGCCGTGCCGATGGCGAACAGCGCCAGCACCGACGCCGCCACCAGGATCAACTGCAGGGGCCCCAGAGCGTCGAAGGCCCTCCCTCCCGGTGTGAACCTCGCCAGCAGGGCCACCAGGGCGTGGTAGAGCCACGGGTAATAGTTGGGGATCGAACCGGTCACGGCCGCGGCGGGCAGCCGTTCGCCGTTCAGGAACTGCGACGCCAGCCCCATGTGCCACGGGGTGTCGCCCCGGGTCGGATCCAGGGGCACCACCCGGCCCACGGGGGTCCCCCACACCACCAGGGCCAGCAGCACCACGGCCCCCGCCACCATGACATCCCGCCGGGCGGAGGCCCCGTCCGGCGGCTCGGGGCGGGCAGCTCGGCGCCTGGCCCTGAGCCCCACCAGCCCCGCCGCCACGGCCAAGGTCAGGCCCCTCGCGACCCAGGCATTCCCGAGCACCCGTCCGCCGGCCAGCACGTGGATGACGACCACCAGCACCGTGTAGGCGGCGAGGGCGGGGAACGCCAGGGCCCACCGATGCAGGACGGAGAGCCGTGGGGCCACGGCCTCGACGATCAGGTGGCCGAATCCCATGAACAGGGCCGCCACCACCGCGCTCTCCACCCCGGCCACCGCCGGCGAGCCTGGCGCGCCGAACACGGTCAGCCCGCCCGGTTTCGGCGCTTCGCCGCGACCGCGGTGAGGAAACCCCGCTCCGTGGGGGTGAGGGCCACGGCCCCCAGGACCGCCACGTAGACGAGCGTGCCCGCCAGGCCGGTGGCCACCAGATCGACCGGCCAGGCCCGGCCGGAGGTCACCGCGTGCACGGCCACCATGGTCAGGGCGCAGCCGGCGGCCGGAACGGCCAGCCGCGCGTAGTACCTGCTGAACGGCTGGATGTGGACGAATCGCCACACCAGGTAGAGGCGGCCCACGTTCGACACCACCATGGTCGTGGCCTGGGCGATGGCCGCGCCCCTCGCCCCGAGGTGCGGGCTCAGGGCGAACGCCACGCCCAGGTCGACGAGGAACGACAGGGCGTAGACGACGAGGTCCCACCCGGTTCGCCCCACCATGATCAGGATGAAGCCGACGCTTCCCACGGCCACGTTCACGGTCTGGCCGATCAGCAGGATGCGCACCGCCCCGGTCCCGGTCCGGAACTTCGACCCGAACACCTGCAGCACGGGCCCGGGGGCGATCAGCAGCAGCAGCAGCAACGGGATGGTTCCGGCCAGCATCCACCGCGTGAGCGCCTTGTACAGGCTGTCCAGCCGGTCCCGGTCGCCCCGGGCGTGGAGGTCGGCCACGAACGGGCTGAACATGTAGTTCACCGCGATGAGGAACAGCATGAGGGCCTGGGCCACCCGGACCGCCGCAGCGTACACGCCGAGCTCCGCACCCTGGGCGTATCGGCTGAACACGAAGTAGTCGGTCCAGAACAGGAGCTGCGACAGGAGCGCGGCGGGGGCCCGGGGGGCGCCGTACCGGGCAAGCTCCCGGACCTCTCTCGGCTCGGCCGGGAGGGGTTCGAATCCGCGGGTCTCCCGCTCCCAGACGAACCACGCCGCCCCCGTCGCCACGACCCAGGACAGGGCGTAGGCGAGGACGCTCATGGCGGTGGACTTCGATACGAGCCAGCCCGCAACCATCAGGACGATCCAGGCCACCGGCTGGCCGGCCCAGAAGATGTAGAGGGTGTGTCGCATGATCTTCAGGCCTCGGGTGCCGCCCAGGTACACCTGGCACAGGGCCACGAACGGCAGGGCCAGGGCCGCCGCCTCGAACACCGTCCGGGTTCCCTGCGACCCGAACGCCCTCGCCAGCGCCCCCGACCCCAGGAGGACCAGCACCGCCGCGACGGCGCTGACCACCGCGGCGATGGCCGCGGCCCTCGCCACGACGGCCCGGGCCCGGCCCGGCTGCCCCTTCCCCACGTCGATGGCCACCCGGCGAACCGCGGCCATGTCCATGCCGAACCGCGTGGCCGCCCCGCCGATGAAGGCGAACTGGGTGGCCAGGGTGACCACGCCGAGCGGTCTGGCCCCCAGCTCCCTCGAGATCACGATGTTCGCCCCGAGCGAGGCCACCACGTAGACGCCCAGCCCCGCGATGTTCTGCCCGGTCCCGGCCAGGATCGCCAGGTGGTCCCCGAACCGCTCTCGCGGAAGGATGCTCTGCACCAGCGCCCGGAGCCCTCCGGACGGGGGCGGGGACGCGGTGGGGCCGGGGCTCGCGGGCGGGGGGGCGAGGCCGTCTCCGCCCTCCCGGCTATTCGAGGTATCCGAGCCCACGCAGGTGCTCCTCGACCTCCTCCGCCTCGGACTCGTCCAGGCCGGCCACCGAGGCCCCGGCGGGCACGCGCTCGGCCCCCACGTCGGTCCGCGCGGCCCGGCCCGAAGCCTCCTCGCCCACCACCGCCGTCAGGACGGTGCCCGAATGCCGAACCGACGCCGGCGCCCCCACCGCGGCCAGGATGGTCGGGGCCAGGTCGACGAGCTGGAACGGCCCGCCGCCGAACGCCGCGGGGCTCACCGCAGGCCCGGCCGCCACCAGGACGCCGTCCATCCGGTGGTCCCCGGAGAGCCAGTCGGCCGGTTCGACCACGGTCCTCGCGTGGGTCAGGCTGTACAGGGGAGCCGCCTCCAGGAGCAGGTCCGGCGCCGCGTCGGCGTGGGGCCCCTTGAACACCTCTTCGCGTTTCCACATCCTGCCCACCGGCCGCTTCCCCGTTCGTGGATCGACGAACGCCGCCACCCTCTCGGCCACCTCGTCCCGGAGGCGTTCGAGGTCCCCGGGCTCGACGATGCCGTGTGGCTCGCGTCCGGCCAGGTTCACCGAGATGCCCTCGCCGGTCGAACGAACGCTCGTGTAGGCCCTGGTCTTCGACCAGTCCACGGCCTGCGGCAGCGACACCCGCCCGTGCAGGCCCAGGGTGTCGTAGACGCGGCGGGCCACGCCCCGGACCCACCCCCACTGCATCGGGCCGAAGATGGCGTTCGACGCGGAGAACTGGAGGTAGCCCAGGCTCTCCAGCAACCGGTCCAGGTGGATGGCCCCGACGCACGACTGGAACCCGTGGTCGGACATGAACAGCACGAGATCGTCCTCCCGGGCCCGCGACAGGAGCCGTCCCAGGTCGTCGTCCAGCATGCGGTACACGTCGCGGACCTTCGCCGCAAGACTGGTCCTGGCCAGCTCCAAGTGTTCCGGATGGTCCGGCGAGACGTATTTCGCCAGGCAGTGCTGCACCCGGTCGGTGGAGAAGTAGACGAAACACCCCACCTGCCAGTCGGTGGTGTCCAGCAGGTGCTCCATGGCCTTCTGCCGGGCCATGGTGACGGTTCGAACCTCCTCCAGGAACGCGTCGGGGCGGTTGCGGAACGTCGTCCACGACATCCCGTTGATGGGCCAGGGGCAGCCGGCCTTCTCCAAGTCCTCGGCCAGGTCCTCGGGATGGGTGAAGGCGCGCCACTTCGGCAGCACGCCACCCGCCACCAGCTTCCCTCGGATCGCCGGGGGCGGGAAGGTCAGCGGCACGTTCACGCAGAGCGTCTCCACGCCGGCGCGGGCCAGGTCCTCCAGGAAGGTGCGTTCCTTGATCGAGCGGTAGGTGACGGGGAACTGCTTCTCGCCGCCCCGGCCTTCCAGGATGTCGTAGACGCCGTGCTCGGCCGGGTCCACCCCGGTCAGGAACGAGGGCCACGCCGTCCACGAGTGCGTGGGGAGGGTGGATTTGAGGACCGTTCGGCCTCCCCGGGCGATCAACGCGGCGAGGTTGGGCAGCGCGCCCGCCTCGAGCAGCGGGTCGAGGATGCGCCAGTCGGCGCCGTCCCAGCCGATCAGGAGGACTCTGGACATGGTCTCATCAGGTCAAGCGCTCCGGGTCGCGGCTAGTGTACGTGCCCCGAACTGGGGCTCGGCGAACCCTCCGGGCGCCCCGGGCAACGTCACACGAAAATCGCTTCCTCCGTTCGCTGCGATTGGTTAGCCTCCGAGGGTGAGCCAGGTTCCCTCTCATCGAACCCTCCGCCGGAACGTTCGGGAGCTTCCACGGCCCGCGTGGATCCTGATCGGCGGGTCGTTCGTCAACCGGTTCGCCAGCTTCGCCATGTTCTTCCTGGTCCTGTACCTGACGAAGCTGGGGATCAGCCCGGCCCGGGCGGGCCTGGCCGTGTCGGTGTGGGGCGTGGGGGAGGTCCTGTCGTCGCTGGTGGGCGGCCAACTGGCCGACCGCATCGGCCGGAAGAACACCATCGCCCTGTCGATGTTCTCCAGCGCCGCGGCCATGGTGGCCCTGGCCCACGTGCACTCGTACGAAGGGATCCTGCCACTGGGCTTCCTGGCCGGCACCGCGTCCGAGCTGTACCGGCCGGCCGGGGGGGCCCTGGTCGCCGACATCGTGCCCGAGGGCCAGCGGGTGACGCGGCCGGTCGTTCGCCTGGGTCTTCTACACGGACGCCGCCACGTCGGTCGTGTTCGGGGTCCTGGCGCTGGCCGCACTTCCGGAGGGCCCTCGGGTCCACCGGGGGGAACAGGGCGGCGGAGATGGATACCGCCGGGCCCTTCGCGATCGCGCGTTCGTGCTGTTCCTGGTGAGCTCGGCGGTCGCCGCCTTCGTGTACTTCCAGCAGAACGCCGCTCTGCCCCTTCACGTCCGCCACAGCGGCCTGTCCCCGCAGGACTTCGGGTGGCTGCTCTCGTCCAACGGGCTCCTGATCGTGCTGTTCGAGCTCCCCCTGTCGTCGGTCACGATGAGGCTGCCGGCCCGGCAGATGATCTCGCTGGGGTTCCTCCTGGTGGGGCTGGGGTTCGGGCTCACGGCGGTGGCCCACAGCCTGCCCGTGCTGCTGGTGACGGTGGCCGTGTGGTCGGCCGGGGAGATGATCGGCGCGCCCGTCGGCTATGCCTACGTGGCGGACATCGCGCCCGCGCACATGCGGGGGAGGTACCAGGGGCTGTACGGCCTGTGCTGGTCCAGCGGGACGGTCACCGCGCCGGTCCTGGGCGCCTACCTGGTCTCCCGCGTCCCCGCCGGCTTCTGGAGCATCTGCGGGCTCCTGGGCCTGGTCAGCGGGCTGCTCGTGCTCCTGGCTCGGCCAGCCCGGCCCTCATTCGAGGCGTCGGTCCCGCAGCCCGCCGCGACCGGTCCCGGCTTCAAGCCCTGAGCTCGCGAGAGCCCGCTGCGGCGAAGGTCGTGGTCGAAGGCGAACGCGTCGCGGATGTGGGCTGGCTCGCCCGACGGAGGGGTGAGACCGTGTGCCACTCCAAGGCTTGGGGGAACTTGACGATCCTATCGGTTCGATATATCGTTTCGATATATCCAATCGATGTATCGAACCGATAGGAAGGACTGAGACGGATGCTCGAGCTGGCGATCCTGGGGCTGCTGAAGGAGCAGACCATGCACGGCTACCAGCTCAAGAAGCGCCTGGCCGACACGCTGGGCAGCTTCTGGCAGGTGTCGTACGGCTCCCTGTACCCGGCGCTGCGGCGCCTCCAGAAGCAGGAGGCCGTGGAGATGATCTTCCCCAAGGAGGAGGTCGGCCGGCGCAAGAACGTCTACCGGATCACCCCGAAGGGTGAGGCCACCTTCGCCGAGCTCCTGGAGCGGGCCGGGCAGGACGCCACCACCGACGACGCGTTCTCCGTGCGCCTCGCGTTCTTCAAGTACCTGAAGCCCGAAACCAGGATCCGCCTCCTTGAGCGCCGCCGGGCGTTCCTGGACGGCCGGAGCTCCACGCTCAAGGACTCGCTCCACCGAGCGAAGGAGACCATCGACAACTACACGTTGTCGCTCATGAGCCACCAGCTTGCGGCCACCGAGGACGACATCAGGTGGCTCGACGACCTGATCCAGGCCGAACGGCGCCTGGTCCAGCCGGCGGTGACCCGGCGCCTGAGGACGAGGACTCCTCGCGCCCCGCGGAGCGCCGCTGCCGGCCCCGCCCGACCACTCGCGCAGAAGGAGCGTGCCTAGATGACGAACGAACCGATCCGCCTGGCCATCGTGGGCGTGGGGAACTGCGCTTCGGCCCTGGTCCAGGGGTTGGAGTTCTACAAGGACGCGCCCCCCGGCGAGCAGGTCCCCGGCCTCATGCACGTGCAGCTCGGCCCCTACCACGTCCGCGACGTCCAGGTCGTCGCGGCGTTCGACGTCGACGGCAAGAAGGTCGGGCGCGACGTGGCCGAGGCTCTGCGGGCCGAACCGAACAACACCATTCAGTTCGCCGACGTGCCGCCCACCGGCGTCATCGTCCGGCGCGGACCGACCCTGGACGGCCTGGGGCAGTACTACCGGGACGTCATCACCGAGTCCGACGAGGAACCGGTGGACGTGGCCGCGGCGCTGCGGGGGGCCGGCGCGCAGGTGGTCGTGAACTACCTCCCGGTCGGATCCGAGATCGCGGCGAAGCACTACGCGCAGGCTGCGCTCGAGGCCGGCGCGGCGTTCGTCAACTGCATGCCGGTGTTCATCTCCAGCGATCCCGAGTGGGCCCGCCGGTTCCACGAGGCCGGGGTGCCGATCGTGGGCGACGACATCAAGAGCCAGGTCGGCTCCACGATCATCCACCGCGTCCTGGCCAAGCTGTTCGAGGACCGTGGGGTCCGGCTGGACAACACCTACCAGCTGAACTTCGGCGGCAACATGGACTTCATGAACATGCTCGAACGCGAGCGGCTCACCTCGAAGAAGATCTCCAAGACCCAGTCCGTGCAGAGCCAGCTCCGCAAGGGCCTGCCGAAGGAGAACATCCACATCGGGCCGTCCGACCACGTGCCGTGGCTGAAGGACCGCAAGTGGGCACAGATCCGGCTGGAGGGCACGAGCTTCGGCGACGTCCCGCTCACCGTGGAGCTGAAGCTCGAGGTGTGGGACTCGCCGAACTCCGCGGGCATCGTGATCGACGCCGTCCGGTGCGCCCGCATCGCCCTCGACCGCGGTCAGGGTGGGCCGCTCATCGGGCCCAGCGCCTACTTCATGAAGTCCCCGCCGGTGCAGTTCTCCGACGAGGCCGCCCGGGAGATGGTCGAACAGTTCATCCAGGGCAACGGGGCATCGAAGGGCGCCGACTGGTCGAACTTCTTCGACGCCCAGACCCAGACGCAAACCCAGACCGCTCGCTGACGCGAGCCGGATCCCGTGATGTCCGGCAGTAGCGGGAGCCGGGCGAGGGCGGCGCTCGCGTCCAGGGACTTCCGTTCGCTGCTGGGCGCCAGGTTGACCAGCCAGACCGCCGACGGGCTGTTCCAGGCCTACCTCATCGCCAAGCTGGTCTTCCTGAACCCCGAGAAGCACGGGACGGTCATCGGGGTGGCCAAGGCGTACGCGCTGCTGGTGATCCCGTTCTCGGTGGTGGGCCCGCTGTGTGGCGTCTTCATCGACCGGTGGCCTCGCCGACGGATCCTCTCGGTCACGCCGGTGCTCCGGACCGTGGCAGTGCTGGCCCTCCTGCCGCTGCGCGGGTCGAGCGCGTACCTGTACGTGCCCGCCCTCATGGTCGTCTCCCTCAACCGCTTCTACCTGGCCACGGCCGGCGCCGTGGTGCCGGTGATGGTCCAGGACGAAAACCTCCTGGTCGGCAACTCAATGGCCACGGTGGGAGGGACCGTGGCCACGTTCGTCGGGATCGTGGTCGGCACGAAGCTGGCCGACCCCATCGGCACCCGCGGCCTGTTGGCGATCACCGCGGTGGCCTATCCGGTCGCGGCCGTCCTCGCTCAGCGCATCTCCAGGCCCCTGCGGGCCGTGAAGCCCCAGGCCGGGCTGGCCCAGACGATGTCCCGGGTCGGCCGGGACCTGGTGCTGGGGGCGCGGCGCCTCGCGGCCACCCCGGTCGCCGTGGGCTCCATCGCGTCGATCTCGTTCGACCAGTTCCTTGTGGGCCTGGTGACGGTGCTCTCGGTGGTGGTGTTCAAGGAGCGGTTCAGGCAGGGTGTGGGGTCCTACGGCAACATCGTGGCCGCCGGAGGGGTGGGCGTCCTGGCGGGGAGCCTCACCGTCGGGTGGCTCGAGTCGAGGCTGGCGAAGCCCCGGATCGTGGCCGTGGCGTTCGCCCTGGCCGGCGTGGTCACGCTGGCCGTGGCGCCCCACGTGGTGGGCGTCACCATCATCGCGGTGTCGTTCGCCCTGGGGCTGACGTTCGCCTGGCGAAAGGTCCCCGTGGACACCCTGGTGCAGGAGGCCGTGCCGGACCGCTACCGGGGACGGGTGTTCGCCGTGTACGACCTGGCGTACTCGATGGCCAGGGTCCTGGCGGCCGCCCTGGCCATCGTCCTCGTCCCGAACCTCTCCACGGGCTGGCTGGTGGGGGCGGTCGGCGCGGCCTACCTGCTGTGGGCCCCGGTGGTGCCATGGTGGCTGGGCCGGTCCCGACGGGTCGGGGTTCGGTTCTACGCCGGCGGGCGGGCGGACGAGGTGCCCCGGGCCATCCTGGTCGGCGGCGAGGAGGAACGCGTGGAGGTGCTGGGCTCCTGGGAGGAGGAGGTCGGCGGGCGGAGGCACCGCCGGTTCCGCCTGGAGGACGAGGACGGCACGCTCCTGGAGATCGTGCAGGCCGGCCAGGACCGGTGGCGGGTCGAACGCGAGATCATGGCCGGCGACCGCGATCGCTGAGACCGCCGCGATCCGCGTTTATCCCGTCATTCGGGATGGCACAACTCCTTTCGGGAGAAAGGAGCGCGGGATGCCGGACAAGCGGCCCAGCGTCAAGAACGAGAAGCAGTACGAAGCCCTCAAGGACAAGGGGATGTCGAAGCAGCGCGCCGCCCGGATCGCCAACTCGCCGGGCGCGTCCAGCCGAGGAGGGAAGAAGTCGGGTTCGGGCAGCAGCTCGAAACAGGGCGGCACCACGGCCCAGAAGAAGGCCGCCGGCCGCAAGGGCGGGAAGGCCACCGCGCGCACGTCCTAGAGGAGCCAGGCGATCCGGCGCGGCGGCCAGTACCTGAGCACGACGATGCCGCGGATGCGCTCGGCGCCGACCGGACCGAACCACCGGCTGTCCGCGCTCTCCTCCGGGCGGGTCCCCGCCACCCAGTACCGGCCGTCTTCGAGGAGGAGCGCCCCGATCCGATCCCCGGGCACACCTACGATCCGCTTGACCAGTTCGAACCCGGACCGCTCGGGGTGTTCGACCACCACCATCCGTCCATGGGTCGGTCGGACCTGGACTGCCCGAGAAATAGCGCTATTGTTCGGGCGCCCCGTTCGGAACGCCACCAGCCAGTCGCCCGGTTCGAGCACCGGACTCATGCTGTGGCCCTCGACCTCGACCCGGAGGGGCCGCCATCGGGCCCAGATGGCCAGCCCGCACGCCGCGGCCAGCCACCCGGCGACCTGGCGCTTGCTCGGCTTTCGCGTCAACCGAGCCTCGGTGATAGCGTGAGGTTGACGTCCCTCGTGTCAATGGCGAAAGGAGGCACCATGCGGAACGCATTGTCTGCCCTGCTGCGCCCCCGGCGCGTTGTGCACGCCCACTGCGACCTTCCCTGCGGCGTCTACGACCCGGCCCAGGCCCGCATCGAGGCCGAGTCGATCAAGGCCGTCCAGGAACGCTACGCCGACGCCGAGGGCAAGAAGTCGGCGAACGAGACCGCCGACCAGTACAAGCACCGCTGCCTCGAGATCAAGGAGGAGCGGGCCAACCTGGTGAAGCACCATCTGTGGGTCCTGTGGACCGACTACTTCAAGCCGAACCATCTCGAACAGTACCCGCAGCTGCACGACCTGTTCTGGAACGCCACCAAGGCCGCCGGCGACGCCAAGCGCTCGGTCGACCCCGCACAGGGCCAGCAACTGCTCGACCATATCGCCGAGATCGACAAGATCTTCTGGGAGACCAAGAAGGCGTAGCGCCCAGCCCGAACGGAGGATATCGGCGCGCCCTGTTCGAGCGAAAGGAGCTGCCATGTCGGACATCGGCGCCGGGCACAGCGATCCGTTCCGGGGCGACGGCACGAGCCGCCACCACGGGAGCCAGCCCCTCTACCATCAGCGCGGCGTCGAGGTGCAGGAGTTCGGGGAGATGCGGCTGTTCCCGATCGCCCTCGGCCACGACGCGCGCGGGGAGAGCTGCCAGCTCCTGAATCACATCCTGGCCGACTCGATGATCCTGTACAGCCTGTACAAGAAGCACCACTGGCTGGTCCGGGGGCCAACCTTCCACCAGCTGCACCTCCTGCTGGACAAGCACGCCGGGGAGCAGCTCGGCCTTATCGACCTCATGGCCGAACGGGTCCAGACCCTGGGTGGCGTGGCCGTGGCCGACCCTCGGCACGCGGCCGAGCTGACCTCGGTCCCCCGGCCGCCCAACGGCGTCGAGGAGGTGCCGGCAATGCTGTCGCGCCTCCTGGAGGCCCACGAGATCGTCATCGGGAAGGTGAGGGAGGCCATCACCAGGACCGCCGGGACCCGCGACGACGGGACCAACGACCTGCTCATGAGCGACGTCCTCAGGACGAACGAGCTGCAGGTGTGGTTCGTCGCCGAGCACCTGGTGGACATCCCCCTGGTCCGAACCGACCCCTGAGGAGCGGCGACCCGTGAGATCGATCGGGGCTACCCGTCGCCGGCCGGCTCGTCCGCGTAGGTCAAGTCGGGCTGCTTGAGCCGGTAGCGTTCGTCCAGCACGAACCGCCGGGAGCCGGGGTCGAAGTCGACGACGGTGACGATCAGGGCAGGCGAGTGGCCACCCGCCGGTCCCGCCGCACGCGCACCAGGAGCAGCAGGCCGACCGCGCCCGCAGGCACCAGCATCAGCTCGGCCGCCCACCGTGGAGAGAGGGCGTCGGCCAGGGCGCCGTCCAGCACAGCGGCCACGGGGCGGCTTCCCAGGAAACACAGCGTCCAGATGGCCATGACCCGGCCCCGCAGGACGTCGGGAACCGCCTCCTGGATCCCCGTGGTCCAGCCGGTGATGGTCAGCAGATAGCCGGAGCCCGCCACCAGAAGGGCGACCAGGGCCAGCCAGAACGACGGCGACACCGCCATCAGGGCGAGGCCGCCGGC
>WNGK01015976.1_pt1 | contig 14199 bp, 9 predicted proteins | sample 5400601 | NCBI WGS metagenome assembly WNGK01 (sample SAMN13153376, study PRJNA577476) | soil metagenome | isolation source: 60 cm soil or saprolite under Garry oak tree replicate 1 | place: USA:California | collected 2016-06-15 | reverse complement strand
GCTCGTGACCAGAAGCGAGTGTCTTCCCGTGCCAAACTCTCCAGGGCCGCGTCAATCGCTTGCTTTTCCGAGGCGGCAAAGCCGACCGTCGCGGCTCCCTGTTGCAGGGCGAACACCTGGGGTCGCAGCATTGATGTATCAGTGATACCAAGCAAGCGATAGGTGTGCTTCTGAACATCCGACTGGGCAAGCAGGAAGAACCAGGGGCCATCAGGGGAGCTATGCAGGTGAACCGCCTGCAGGAGCCGATATAATCGCTGCTTTTCTGGCGTTAACAAAGTGAAATCGCGCTCGGTCGTTGGCGCCATTGCCTCAATGACATATTCTAGTGGATAGCCATAGATCCGGTGGAGCAGGTCAAACTCGAGAACTGCAACCTCGGTATCGGTCAAGAAGAGGGGATAGATGTTCCGCTGCGCAAGGTAGGTGCTGATGGAGGTATAATTGGCAAAATCGCCGTTATGGACCAGTGCTTCGTGCATTCCGATGAACGGGTGGGCACCGCCGGGATGCCACACTTTCCCTTTAGTGGGGTAACGATGATGCCCGATCCAAACATGGGCGCGGAGGTCTTCCAAGCGGTAGTAGCGAATCACATCATCGCCGTAGCCGACCATCTTAAGCACGAGCAGGTTTTTCCCGTGCGATAGGATGAAAGCTCTTTTGTCGCCAGCCGAGGCGTAGAACGTACGATTGAGCCGGTAAGAGTGCTGGTAGACAATTTCGTCCTCGATGGTCATCCCTTCTTCAACAGCAATCCTATGCTGCTGCTGGAAAAGTGTAAGCACATCCGGACGCACTCTAACGAAGTAGCACCAGACATCCGGCGGTCGAACCTCCAGGCCCGAAATTGAGCGAAATTCCGGCAGCGTTGGTACCTGGAATGTCCCAGCGACGATGAAGGTAGGTTCGACGAAGGTCGATTCTACTTGCGGGCGCACCGAACTATCCAGGTAAGCAATAGCCAGTAGATAATCGTTCTCCAGGATAGTCGGTTGGACTCCAAAGAATTCCGGGTCCAATCCGGCAGCGGCGGTTCCGCCGCCTTTACCGTTGCCCCGATTGCGCATCTGTTGCAGCGCCTGGAGCAGGTGTCGCCCGGGGACTGGCACACTGGCGGCCATACCGATAACGCCACAGCCTCCTTCAGCCTCAGTCTGATCGGCCTGAGTTGAAGTTATCCTTCCCAGTGAACGCCGAGAGGCGATCAAGGCTTCAACAAGCTGCTCTCTATTCATGACAACCTTCTTTTCCGCGATAGCTCAGCAGATCTATGCGGCCCCGAAGCTCCCGCACGCTGCGAAGCCCCAGGCGGCGCAGACTATCACACAGTTGTATGCGAAAAGATGCATAGAGTCGACTAATTCGCTCGGCGCCCCAATCGGGATCGACCAGCCGGGAGAGTTCAGGATCGGTCGTGGTCAGGCCAAACGGGCAGCCGCGTCCCCGTTCACAATTGCTGCAGCGTGTACAGCCAAGCGCAACCAGCTCGCTCGTGCCGAGAATGCAACCATCGGCGCCAAGCGCAATTACCTTGGCAATGTCGGCAGCCGTGCGGATTCCGCCGCTGGCCATCAAAACCACCTCGTCCCGGATGCCCTCCTGGACGAGGAAGCGATGCACCTTCGGAATCGCAAGTTCAACCGGCATCGCAATATTCTTCTTGGCGATTTCGGGCGCTGCGCCTGTACCTCCATAGGAGCCATCAATCTGGACGATATGGGCTCCAGCGTAGTAGCTCCCCACCGCCACCATATCAACGTCCGTGGGTGTGGATACCTTGACCGAGACAAGAGCTTCGGGGTGGATGGCTTTTATCCAGTCGATGTGCTTCTTGTGATCTTCAACCGAATAGACGCTATGAAAGGGGAACGGCGAGAACAGGCTGACCCAAGGGACGCTCTCGCGCATTTTTGCAACGGCAGTCGTCGCCTTGTCTCCTAGCAGGTGGCCACCAAGCCCCGGCTTTGCGCCCTGAGCATACTTGAACTCGACTATCGGCGCCCATAAGATCGTTTCTTCTCGCACGCCGAACATACCTGTGGCGACCTGGGTGATCACGTGCTCCCGGTAGCGAACCAGCGATTCGGGATAGCCACCTTCGCCGGTGGATGTGAAGGTGTTCCACTGCCTGGCCGCTTTCGCCCGGGCCAGCATGATCTGTTCGCTGATCGAGCCATAGGACATGCCAGCACCATACCAGGGGATTGGAAGCTGGATTTGCCTGTCATATGGTCGTCTATTCAGGGGGATCGACGTATCGACGGGTTCATGCGCGGGAACCCAGTGTTCTTCAGGAAGGAACTTGAACGCCAGGGCATCGAAACCTCCGCCAGATTGCCCCACCTGGTATTCCAGCCCATTATCGGGAGGATGGCCTGTTTCGGCCTGCATCCAGGTCGCGAGAATGAGATCCGCCGTCCAGCGCGCATCTCCCAGTGCAGGAGGTCGATCGAAGGCCAGGCTCGGCCAGGTCCGGAAACCCCGGTGAAGTGCCTCCTGGTGCTTTGCATTGATATGGTCTTCAGCCGTTTTATCACTCAGCTTCACGTTCCGCTCCCTTCTGCGCCGAAGACTTCCCGTTCCAATTCTTTTTGGAACATGCAGCGCCCGGTTTCACCACGCAACCGGCGTACTTCCCGCAGCCCCATTGCTCCGAGGATTTCAAGCAACTGATCCTGCCAGGAGGCAGCGAGGTTCTTCAAGCGCTGCACGCCCCAGGCTGTGTTCAAACGAAGGAAAGACAGGGAAGCGGTTTCTCGATCGATGCACTCCCCATTAAAGCGGGCCTGGAGCGCCACAGCGAGAGCAACGTCCAGGGAAACTGCGTCCAGTCCGCAAATGATCGCCTTCGGCACATGTTCGGCGAGGACGATACCACCACCGCCAACGAGTGTAATCTCTTCCCGTACACCGGCATCCACCAGGCGTTGGTGAGCCTGGAGGACCAGGTCCATCACAAACTGATCGCCAACATATCCGTGGTAATTGGCGGTGAGGTGAAACACCCGTGGGCCATACTGCACCAGTTCCAGGAGATTTGTATCCATTGGAACGCGAACGCAGATAATACTGTCGGGGAAGCGATGTCGTAATGCGTCGTAACGCTCCTGGTCCCAACCATCGAGTACCAGCATGCGCGGTGACCATGAAAGCTGGTTCAGCCAGGTCCATGCCGCCGGGTCAATTAAGGGGACGACATGCTGCCCCTGCAAGGAGAACTGGATCACTGATGTAATGGGTACTATCGCCAGCGTTTCAACCTGCCGGGCCGCTTCGGTGAAAATCTGTAACAGTGGTTCCGGCGAGGTAGTATAGGCTGGCACATCAAAAAAGAACGGCACCTGCGTTGTGATCATCGTTGGCACGGGGCCAACGACCTCGCCCCGATCGTCAAAGTGGAGAAAGGTGGGTTTTTCGCCGATGTCAACAGCGGTGGAAATAAATTCTCTGCCATGAATGCCATCGCGCGTTGGACGCACGATCTCGGACATGTCGGTCCAGAGGCCGTCCCAACCTTCGCCACCAAAGAGGCCTCTGTAACCGGCGCCGCGCACCGGCACTCTTCCAGTGCGCGCCTCATAGAGGATGGTATCGACATACTCGGGCCTGACAAAGGAATCTCCCAGACGCTGCCGTAGCGGGTTCGGGTGAATCTGCACAATGCCAGGGTACTGGACTGTGCAGCGCAGGCAGCCAACGCAGAGTTCTTCGCGTGGTGCCAGGCCACCAACCGGCCTTGAAAAGACGCCATAGACGCAGGGGCGGCTCAGTGCGACTTTCAGGTCACCTTTGACCTCGAAGAGTTCCTTCAGCACCATGGCAATCAAGCGGTGCTTTTTTACCTTGACCCGGAATCTGGAAGGAAGGGGTACAATGTCTGGTGCTGTTCGAGTCTCGATGTGATAGCGGTGATAGGTGTTTGGTGGCGGCGCAAGTGGCTCCGATAGGGATTGATCAGGTATTCCATTAGCAGACCAAACAGGTGAAGAAGCGAGTTTGGATACCTGCACTTCTGCAGCTGGCACATGCTTGAAAGTGCCTCCAGCAAACAATGGAAGCGGGTTGGACATTGTCATTGTCCTCCTTTGGGGCTTCGTCGCCTCTATCAAAGGTATATCTTACCTTGTCTCCTTTCCAGCATAATGACTCGCATCCTACGATACTATAGATAATTTATCCGAAAATGATGGTGCTTTATTGTGCAATTTGCATAATGTTTCCGATCAGGTTTCATTTACGCACCATACCTGCGCGATCTTTTTGAAGCCAACCGGCACGATGCGCGTATCATCAGGTGACCTGGCAGGGAGTATAGCAAGTTTGGGATAAATCCATTTCAGTTCTGTGAGTGCGAGCATTGCAGAAGAAGCGGGAAAGGGGCTATACTTTACTCCAACCATTTGCCAGGAGTAAATTCATATTGAACGCCAATCGTCAACCACCGATTTTTATCGATGCCTGCCGCATTGCTTTTGAACTGTACAGCCTTAGCGCGTCAGCGCGTTCATTGCCTGGAGAGCGTGACTACAACTTTCACCTGAAGACAGACAGCGGGCGAGAGTTCGTGTTGAAGATTGCACAGGCAGAAGAGCAGCGGGACACACTTGATATGCAGAACAGGGCGCTGGAGCACCTGGCCGCGTACGACCCTTCTCTCTTGCTGCCTCAGGTATGTCCCACATCTACAGGCGAGAGCATCGCGCAGGTAAAAACCGGGGATGGTACGGCCCATCTCGCGCGGCTGCTCACCTACGTACCTGGAAAGCTTTTCGCGGAAACACGCCCTCACACCCCCGAACTGCTTGCCAGCCTCGGCAATTTGCTGGGCCGGATGGATCGCGCACTGCAAGATTTCTCTCATCCCGCTGCGCATCGCACGTTGAAGTGGGACCCGCAGCGTGCCGGGTGGATCCGCGATTATCTCCAGCACATCGTACAACCTGAAAGACGCGCTATTGTCGAGTGTTTTCTCTCAGCCTTTGAAGCGGAGGTTTTGCCCGCATTGCCTGCGCTACGCATGAGCGTCATTCACAATGATGCCAACGACTACAATGTCCTGGTCGGCGACTTCACCAGGGGATCCAGGCAGGTCGTCAGCGTGATCGACTTTGGCGACATGGTACACACGTACACGATCTGCGAGCTTGCAATCGCCACTGCTTATGCAATGATGGGTAAGGTCGATCCACTCTCTGCTGCCGCACATGTTGTTGCTGGCTACCACGAAGCGTTTCCACTCGCTGAAGCAGAGATGGCAGTACTCTACCCGTTGATTTGCATCCGGCTGTGCATCAGCGTGATCAACTCAGCATACCAGCAGAAGTTGGAGCCGCACAACGAATATCTGACTATCAGCGAACAGCCAGCGTGGGTATTGCTCGAAAAACTTGCAAATACCCACCCACGGCTGGCCCACTATACATTTCGCCAGGCCTGCCACCTGCCAGCCTGCCCAAACACAAATGTAGTCGTGCGCTGGCTGGAAAGCACCGAGGATAAAATCGGGCGCGTGGTTGAACCCGACCTGCGCACGGCTCACAAGGTTATGCTTGACTTGAGCGCCGGCAGCCGCGAACTGGGCAACCTAGCGGATGTAGCCGACGTTGAGCTGTTCAGCCGCCACATTTTCGACCGCATCAGAGATGCGAATAGCGCTGTAGGCATCGGCAGGTACAACGAAGCTCGCCCAATTTACACAAGCGATACCTACAAGACGGAAGGCAGCGATGGTCCTGAATGGCGCACAGTCCATCTTGGCCTCGATGTGTTTATGGAAGCCAGCTCGTCAGTCCTGGCGCCTTTGGATGGCATCGTTCACAGTTTTGGCAACAATGCAGCTCCGCTCGACTATGGCCCAACTATCATCCTGCAACATACAGTTGCTGACAAACAACTCACTTTCTTCACCTTGTACGGCCACTTGAGCGCAGATTCACTCGACGGCCTCTACGAAGGGATGCCAGTTGCCCAAGGGACACGCTTTGGCAAAATCGGCAGTTATCCAGTCAATGGCGGGTGGCCGCCGCATCTCCATTTCCAAATCATCACCGATATGCTTGACAAGATGGGCGAATTTCCCGGTGTGGCGCGGCCCAGCCAGCGCGGCATCTGGTTGAGCCTGAGTCCAGACCCGAACCTGGTTACGCGCATCCCCGCCAATTGTTTTCCTGCCGACGCGCTGAATGCCCAGGAGATTCTTGAGACAAGAGTACGGCACGTTGGTAGGTCGTTGAGCATCTCATACCAGAAGCCGCTCCACATTGTACGCGGCTGGATGCAATACCTGTACGACGAGAACGGACGCGCCTACCTGGACGCGGTTAACAACGTTGCTCACGTTGGTCATTGCCATCCGCGCGTGGTCAAGGCAGCACAGGAACAGATGGCGGTACTCAACACCAACACGCGTTACCTGCACGAGAACCTTGTGCGCTACGCCGAGCGCCTGTGCGCGCTTCTGCCAGCATCGTTGAGCGTGTGTTTCTTTGTGTGCTCCGGCAGCGAGGCAAATGAACTGGCGCTGCGGCTTGCGCGTACACACACCCGGCAGAAAGACGTGATCGTAGTCGATGCCGCGTATCACGGCAACACAACCGGCCTCGTCGAGATTAGTCCCTACAAGTTCGATGGGCCGGGCGGCACAGGCGCACCCCCTTATGTACACACAGTGCCTATGCCTGATGTCTATCGCGGCCGATACAAGAGAACCGACCCGCGGGCAGCCGAGAAATACGCGTACCATGTCGAAGAAATTATCCAGCAGCGCCAGGGCAAGGTGGCCGCATTTATATGTGAGTCGTTGATGGGCTGCGGCGGCCAGCTTGTGCTGCCTGCTAACTATCTCAAGGAAGTGTACCATTATGTGCGAAACGCGGGCGGAGTGTGCATTGCCGACGAAGTACAGGTTGGCTTCGGGCGGGTCGGTACGCATTTCTGGGGATTCGAGACACAGGGAGTTGTGCCCGACATTGTTACGATGGGTAAGCCCATAGGCAATGGACATCCGCTAGCCGCAGTTGTGACAACGCCCGGGATTGCTGCTTCGTTCCATAATGGCATGGAGTATTTCAACACGTTCGGCGGCAACCCGGTTTCGTGCGCAATCGGGTTGGCGGTACTCGATGTGATCGCTGAAGAGCAGTTACAGGCAAACGCGCTGCGCGTTGGGACGCATTTGATGGACAGCTTGCGCGACTTGATGGAAAGGCACGCGTTGATTGGCGAGATAAGGGGACCTGGACTCTTCGTGGGCATCGAGCTGGTGCTGAACCGTGAAACACTGGAGCCCGCGCCGGCACAGGCATCTTATATCGCTAATCGCATGCGAGAGCGCGGCATTCTATTGAGCACTGATGGTCCATTCCACAATGTGTTGAAAATCAAGCCGCCGCTGGTGTTCACGAAAGAGAACACGGATTTCCTGGTTGCCACGCTGGACGAAATTCTGGCGGAAGATTTTTGCGAGGGCGCCTCTTGAGCTAGCAGGTAGAGTACTGGGGGAAGCATGAGCATCTGTCTGCCCATCGTGAGAGACCCTTCGCTGCGCTCAGGGTGACAAAAATTACCGATCTTGCTAGCTAAAAATCATAATCGGGACCTACTACCATGATACGAAACCACGCCCATTGCAAAAATGTACCTTTTATTATTAGCCTGCTGGAATGGTCACTTTTCCCTGGGCCGTTGGCGGCATATTGGGACCGCTGCCTACCCAGCGGACCGCCGTTCCCATAGCCGTGACTTCCATCCACTCTCCGTTATGCATGAATTCGACCTTGATATCGACTCCGATCACGCCGTCTGCTCCAAGCTGGTCTGCCTCGAACTGCATGCGGCTCAAAGCCAGCTCACGGGCCTGGTACATTACTTGTGAGTATTCGCGAATTTCGCCCTGGAAGTTGCCCTTGAAGCCGGCCAGCCAGTTGCGTACCGCACCCATCGAGTAGATGCAGTTGCCCAGCACAAGACCCATTGGCTGAAATCCCTTGTCGACAACCAGCCAGAACTCCTGGCCCGTGAGATCAGAAGTGAAGGCCCGCCCTCGATAGCCCGGTTTAATATCCATTGCATTGCGTGGATCACCCATTGTGCCCTTTATCCTTTCATGATCCTTAAAGAGAAAGAATATCAACGGTTGCTAGCATACGGTATCGATGAGGTAGTGTCAACTGTATATCCTGGCCTGTGTCACCGAGCACACTTCCTCAATGGCCGAAGACACTATAGCGAACGGTTGGATTGAGTTTAATGCCCGCTGTACCTCGCAACCAGGCTTGCATAAGCTGCTAAGATATACTCCTAAGGGCTACCGCTTTTTGACAAAAGGCGCAGAATACTATAAAGTACAAGTGTTTCAATTGATGCATTTCTTAACGTGGGAAGCAAATATATGACGACGCCTGCACGCAGACAATATCTACAGATAAAGAGCCAGTACCCGGACGCCATCCTTATGTACCAGGTCGGCGACTTCTACGAGACTTTCGACGAGGATGCGCGTATTGCTGCCCACGAACTGCAAATCTTTCTGACAAAGCGCGACTATGGCGAGGAGAAAGTACCACTGGCAGGGATACCACTGCATGCCCTGGAAAACTATGTTGGCAAACTCATTACTCGTGGTTACAAAGTGGCAATCTGCGACCAGGTTGGAGAAGTGGGCAAGGGAATCGTTGAGCGCGCCGTGACCCGTATTCTCACAGCAGGTACCCTGTCCGAGCCCAGCCTCCTGCCAACGAAAGAGAACAATTACCTTGCAGCGATTGCTACGGCGCGGGCACAGAGCGGGCTGGCGGCGGTTGATGTCAGTACGGGTGAGTTCAGCGTCACATGGTTTGCTCCTGATGAGATGCCAGCCGCCCTGGAGGCGGAGCTACAGCGTCTTGCTCCCGTCGAGTGCCTGCTCGTCGAAGGAAGCCGCACGGATGCCTTTCATTTCCCTTCTGCAACTATGACCGTGACCCATTGTCCCATCTATTTCTTTGAAGAAGAGGCGGCAAGAACTCGCCTGTGCAGGCATTTCGGCGTGCAATCTCTCGATGCGTATGGCTGCGCGCAGGCGCCTCAGGCCATTGCAGCGGCAGGGGCTATCATCGCTTACCTGGAGAAGATGAACGGCGCACTCCTCTCACTGCTGGCAGGACTACGTTCATACCGCACTACAAACTACATGGTGCTGGACGCGCACACTCAACGCAACCTCGATCTCCTGCGGGGAGCGCGTAGTGGCTCACTCCATGGCAGCCTGCTCGGTGTACTGGACCGGACAATCACACCAATGGGAGCACGACGATTGCGCCGCACAATCACGCAGCCGCTGCTTGACCTGGGTCAATTGGAGGCCCGCCTGGAGAGCGTGGAAGAACTCTACGAAAGCCCGGCACTGCGCAGCCGTTTTACCATGTGCCTGCAAGGGCTGGGTGACCTGGAGCGCATTGCCGGGCGTGTGCGCCAGGGGAGTGCCGTCCCCAACGAGGCGCGGGCGCTGCGCGCATACCTCAAACTGATCCCGCAGCTGCGTGAACTGCTGCTTGGTTGCAACACATCTCTATTAATGGGAATCGCCGAAGAGCTTGATCCCTGCCCGCAGGTGATCGAACTCATCGGGAAGGCTTTGACCGGCGCCGGTAGCGAGCAGGAGGACGATGGGCGTATGATACGCGCGGGCTTCCATGCTGAGCTTGACGAACTCATCGCTTCTATCCGCGACTCGAAGCGTTGGATGATCTCGCTCGAAGCTCGTGAGCGCGAGCGCAGCGGCATCAAAGCACTCAAAGTAGGCTTTAACAAGGTTTTTGGGTACTACATAGAAGTCAGTAAAGCCAAAGTCTACCAGGACCTGATCCCCAAAGATTACGAGCGCAGGCAGACACTGACCAACGTCGAGCGCTACACGACCCCCGAACTCAAAGTACACGAGGCGCGCATCTTGAGTGCAGAGGAGCGCATCGAGGAAATGGAGCGCAGTATCTATGCCGATGTGCTGCGCCAACTGGGCGTCTTTTACTCTCAATTGATGAGCACCGCCACGGCTGTTGCAAAGGTCGATGTGCTGCAGAGCCTCGCAGAAGTAGCAGCTCACCAGGGCTACGTGCGGCCTGTGTTGGAGCAGGGGCGTCACCTGGAATTCTCCGCTGGGCGTCACCCGGTTGTCGAATATACTCTGGATGGCGATGTCTTCATTCCCAATGATGCGCTGATGGATGCGGAAGATGGAGCGCGCATCTTGCTCCTGACGGGACCAAACATGGCCGGGAAATCGACCTATTTACGCCAGGTTGCCTTAATTACGCTGCTGGCGCAGATCGGCAGCTTTGTACCAGCACGGAGCGCGCGTATTGGACTGGTGGACCGCATCTTTACCAGGGTCGGGGCCGAGGATGATATCGCGTCGGGCAAGAGCACCTTCATGATCGAGATGGAGGAGACGGCGACGATCTTGCATCACGCGACGAGACACAGCCTGATCATCCTGGATGAGATCGGTAGGGGAACAAGTACCTACGATGGCCTGGCGATTGCGCGAGCTGTGGTTGAGCACCTCCACACGGCAGCAGGAGCGCGCACGCTCTTCGCAACGCACTACCACGAACTGGCATCGATGGCTGACGAATTGCACCACCTGCGCGTCTATACCATGGCTATCAGCGATGACGAGCATGGCGGCATAGTCTTCCTGCATCGCGTTACGCCGGGATGCATCGGACGCAGCTACGGTGTATATGTCGCGAAACTGGCGGGCATGCCACTCAGCATCGTGCGACGTGCGGAAGAGGTGCTGAAACTTCTTGAGGCAGGGGGCATTCCTTCTGGAGCAGTTCATCTTTCCGGCCAGAATGGACACGCATTCACCGAGGACGGTTTAATGGCGGCTGAGTCAAATGGTCGTTATGGACAATACGAGTGGCAAAGCGAGGAGGCGCGCAGAGCCGCACGGGTACTGGAAAACACGCATGAAATGGAGCCGGATCTTGACATGGTCGACGTATGTGCGATCACGCCGCTCGATGCCCTGAACCTGCTGTTTCTTATGCAGAAGAAGAGAAGCAAACTCAGGCAGTGAGTACTTTGTGACTCTCCTGGCTGCCTGCTGGTTGCGTCAGTAATATCGAACAAGCATCATGAATGTAGAACAAAAACAACTTTCATTTCTTCCCCGCAGCCCCATTCTTCCCTTGACGCCTGATGTAGCGGAACGCATAGCGGCTGGCGAGGTCATCGAACGGCCCGCATCGGTAGTAAAGGAACTGCTGGAGAATGCCCTGGATGCCGGGGCACACGAGGTACGGGTCGAGATACGCGGGGGTGGCCTGCGCCTTATTCGTGTCATCGACGATGGTTATGGCATTCCTGAAGATGAACTGGAGCGCGCCTGCGCGCGGCACTCGACCAGCAAAATCAGCGCTGTTGAGGACCTGGCGCGCTTGCATACGCTGGGATTTCGCGGAGAAGCACTGGCGAGTATCGCCGCTGTCTCAGAACTAACTCTGGTGAGCCGCGCTATCGAGACCGAAGCGCTGGGTGAGGAGCACGCGGCAGCATGGGTGACATTACGTGGCGGTGAAGTGACGCAACGAGGACACCGGGCGCGCTTACACGGCACAACGGTGACGGTGCGCGACCTGTTTTACAACGTCCCTGCCCGCCTGAAGTTCATGCGCGGTGCGCGTACAGAAGCCGGACATATCGTACAATTGTTACAGCGTTATGCAACAGGCTACCCGGCGGTGCGTTTCAACCTCGCGCTTGAAGAACACATTGCCTTGCAAACGGCCGGCAGCGGCGATGTTGCCAGTACACTGGCTGAACTCTACCACCTGCCCCTGGGAGAATTGCTTACTCCTGTGGTTATAGATGCTCCGAGTCAACATCCCTTTGCCCTGCATGGCTATATCGGCAACCGGGCGCTGGCCCAGAACAGCCGTCAACATATAACGCTCTTCATCAACGGTCGTTGGGTCCAGTCTCGCCCGTTGCAGGACGCGCTCGAGGCCGGTTATCGCAGCCTGCTGCCGAAGGGGAAACACCCCCTACTGGTGTTCCACATCGATCTCCCGGCAGAAGAGGTAGATGTCAATGTTCACCCTACCAAGACGGAGGTGAAGCTGGTGCAGGAGGCCAGGGTAGCAGCAGTTTTAACGCAAGCCGTGCGGGCGGTATTAGAGCGCAGTCCGGCACTGCCCGAGGCGGTGCAATTTCCCGGCCCGGCACTTGTCTATCAACGCCGCCTTCCAGGTTCACGGCGGCGCGGCCTGCGTGTGACGGAGTCTGCGAGCGAGTATGCGGGGGAAACATCATCTCCAGGCGCGGCTGAAGTATTGTCGACTTTACGCCCGCTGGCCCAGTTGCAACAGGCGGTAATCCTTGCCGAAGCCCCGGATGGCAGCCTGTACCTGATCGATCAGCACCGCGCCCATGAACGGGTGATTTATGAGCACCTGCGCCACCTGCATGCCAGCGGGCAACACGACGAGGCAACCGATGCTCACCTGCTGCTGGAGCCGGTAATGATCGAGTTGAAGCGTCACGAGGCCGAGTTGTTCGAGCAGCGTCTACCCATATTGCGCGGGCTGGGACTGGAATGCGAGCGCTTCGGAGGCCGCAATTTCCTGGTACGCTCGGTGCCGGGCGGTGACGGGCAGGAGCAAGTGGCAGCACATCTGCACGAACTGGCACAACTCGCAGCGGAGGACAGCGTCGACTGGGAGGATCATTTGCTGATCGGCCTGGCATGCCGTTCGGCGCTGCGGCGTGGACGTGACCTGGGACTCGAGGAGCAGCGTTCTCTGCTCACAGTGCTTGCAAACACGACGGCCCCGGCGGTCTGTCCCCATGGCAGCCCGATACTATTGCACTACAGCCGGGCGTTCCTGGTGGATAAGTTTGATTGGTGAGCGTCTAGTTCAAGACGGCAGCGACCTCCTCGAGTCGTAGTTAAACAAGCCGTTCAGTTCCGCAAGCCGTTCCTCGTTTCGTTCTACAATGACGCGGCGACGATCATGAGGATCGCGTACCCGTCGCACAAACCCTTTGCTCTCGAGCCGGTCAAGCAAGCTCGTCACCGAGGGGGTCGTTAATCCCGTGTGATGCGCAATTTCCCCCGCAGTGAGCGGACCGAGCCGACTCAGGAGAAAGAGCGTCTTCGTTTCTGTAGCCCCAAGTCCCACCCGCTCAGCTATACTCGTATGAAAAAAGACCGCTGTGGTGCTACTTTCACGACTCGCGTTTATGACAGCCTCAACGAGATCCTCCCGCTTCGAAGAAGACGATGGACGATGACTTGACATCTCTACCCTCTCACCATATAATTAGATAAATCTAGATATTAGATTTGTCTAGATGTTAGTTCGATCTAGTGTATTCTATCACACCGTCGGATGCTACAAAGAACCATATCCCTCTGGTATTCTTGAGGCCCCTCTCGACAAAGTCTGGGAGAAATTGCTTGACACCTTTCCCATGCTTTCTTCACAAGAGAGAAGCGAACTTGAGCGGGCAGGCAGTCCAGATGTCCTGAAGATGAGTGCTGGAAAACATGGAGAGGGACGAATACACCTTGAGGTGGATAAGAATCGTCACCAGGTCGCTGTCCAGGGTGAATGGTGGTATCGCGGCGTGTACACACTCACGCCACACACGCGAGGGAGTCTACTTGTTTACCAGGTGTATAACGTCGCACCAGGCGTGGGCTGGTGGCTCGCCCAACTCTTTCAAGGACCAGAACACGCCCGCAAGATGGATGCCCAGCTCCAAGCGCTCCTGCGTACCATTGGAAACCAGTTAGGTTGCGCTGCAGAGATGCAACGCCTTGTCTCACACTAGGCAATAGACGCGGAGAGCCGAAGCCCAGCCAGAGGAGGAAGAGATGAACCAACGATTCATTACCAGGTTGCTGCTTGCATGCGGCGTGATAGGGTCGCTCCTCTTCATCATTGTATTTCTCATTGAGGGCGCCACGCGCCCGGGCTACAGTGCATGGCGGCATGCCGTGAGTCAACTCAGCCTGGGTGACCAGGGTTGGATGAACAGCATCAACATCTTCGTCTGCGGACTGTTCCTGCTCTGCTTTGCTTTCGGGCTAAGACTGGTGCTGCAATCGGGGAAAGCTTCTTTTTGGGGACCGAGTTTGACCCTGCTCTGCGGCGTGCTCTTCATCATTGCAGCCATCTTCCCGGTCAACCCGGCTCTCGGCTATCC
>WNGK01005766.1_pt1 | contig 14202 bp, 12 predicted proteins | sample 5400601 | NCBI WGS metagenome assembly WNGK01 (sample SAMN13153376, study PRJNA577476) | soil metagenome | isolation source: 60 cm soil or saprolite under Garry oak tree replicate 1 | place: USA:California | collected 2016-06-15 | reverse complement strand
CTGGTGATCGCGGTGATTCGGCGCGGGAAACTTCCTCTGCTGCCGTATCTCATCGCGCTCGCAACCAGCGCCAACATCGGCAGCGTCGCCACGCTGGTTGGCAATCCGCAAAACATGATTATTGGGCATTTCTCGCATATTCCCTTTTCGCAATTCTCGCGAACGCTTGCGCCGGCGGCGATCATTGGACTGGCAATCAATTTCATCATTTTGCGTTTCGGTTTTCGGCGTGCGTTGCAAGCGGCGACCATCGAACGAGAAGCCCACATCGTACCGAAACTCGACCGCGGCTTGTTTGCAATCGTTTGCATCGTGTTTGTGTCGATCTTTGCCTGCTTTGTCGCGGGTCTGGACCTGGCCTGGACGGCGCTGTCGGGCGCCGTGCTGGTGATGGTGCTCGCACGTCGGGATACGCACGAAGTGCTCAAGCTGGTCGATTGGCACTTGCTTGTATTTTTCGCCGCGCTGTTTGTTGTTGTCGATGGACTGAGCGATACCGGATTGCCCGATGCGATTTATCGGCATCTGCGACCCGTCTTCGGATCAACCACGACAACACAGACTTGGAACCTGACGTGGTTCTCGGCGGCTGGCTCAAATATTTTCTCGAACGTTCCATTTGTGCTCGTGGCGGGAAAGTGGATTGGGCGCTTTGCCGAGCCCGAGTTGATGTGGAAAGTGCTCGCGCTTGCCACGACCTTTGCTGGTAACCTTACAATCGTCGGATCGGTGGCGAACATGATAGTGGTCGAATCCGCGCGAGAGCATATCGAAGTCAGTTTCTGGGACTACGCGCGGTTCGGCATCCCAATCACAATTCTTACGACGGCTGCCGGAGTGAGCGTCCTGCTCGTCCTGCGGTGAGAAGATGTCGCGTGGCTCGCCGGTGCGGTGACGGCATAGCCAGATTCTCAAGGGCGCTAATTTCAAACCAAGTTTGGTTTGAAAATATATTCGGAGGGGCGCGATGTCTGTACACGGCAAGTGTGATGCGGTGATGTGTGAACGGGAAGATCGACCTGTAGAGTGGTTGTCGCTTTGGCGCTCTTGTTTGCAGCGACGGCAAAATCCACATACCGCGCCAGCGACCGCGGGAGCGCTCGAGAAGGATTTTGTTTTGCCTGAGTTTGCGCGGAAGACAGATTAGAGCCCCAAAATCGACAAGAGCGGAGTTGAAACGCGCGACGCCGCATTCGGGCACAAGTTGCTTGGCGCGATTCCAAAGGAATTCGCGGCCAGCGGTTTTATCGATCGAAGTTTGCAAATTGAAAATGCGCGCCAAAACACGGGCGGCGTTGGCTTCGACGATTGGGACCGATTGGTCGAACGCGAAAGCCGCGACCGCGTGGGCGGTATATTTTCCAATGCCGGGCAGCTGCCGCATTTGCTCAAGCGACTTTGGGAAACGGCAACCATGTCGGTCTACGATCGTTTTCGCCGTGGCGTGAAGATTGCGAGCCCGAGCGTAATAACCCAAGCCTTGCCAGGCGTGGAGGACGTCGCTTTCCGAAGCGTGCGCCAGCGCTGAAAAATCGGGAAAGCGGCGGAACCACTCATTATAGTAAGGAAGCGCCGTGGCTACCTGGGTCTGCTGGAGCATGAATTCGGAGACGAGGATCGCGTATGGGTCGTGCGTGTGGCGCCAGGGGAGATCCCGGCCGTAGCGGCGATACCAGTTCATCAGCGCCCGCCGAAAGTGATTCTCCTGAAACCGCACAAGGCGACGTTAAATGACAAATGGCGAATGAGGAAGGAATGACGAAGGTCAAATGACAAAACAGATGGCCGCGACGATTTATTCAGGCTTCGTCATTTGCATCGTGTTAATCTGTCGCGCGATGAATTCGTACACGCATGCGCTGACACCGGAACAAGCGAAAAAACTGAGCACTTTACTGGAGGAGTGCGGTTTCGAATTTTCCTCGAAGCAGTACACGCTTTTTTTTGCGCAGAAGAACAAGCTAAGTGTGGCGGTTTATGAAAAAGGGCCAAAGGTGCTTGTGCAGGGCAAGGGCGTGGGAGAGTTCGTGACGTTTGAACTTGAGCCAAAAATCCTGGGCGAGGCGAGGTTGGGCTATGAGGAAGTGCACTCGCCCGAAATGTTCGAGTCGCACTTTGGCGTAGATGAAAGCGGAAAAGGCGATTTTTTCGGGCCACTGGTGATTGCCGGAGTGTATGTCGACCGCGGGATTGCGCGCAAACTTGTCGATGCGGGTGTGCAGGACAGCAAACGGATCGGATCGGATGCGCGCATTCGCGCGCTCGGCGAAACCATCCGCAAAACTGCCGCTGGTCTGGTGGAGACGGTGCTAATTGGCCCCCAAAGGTATAACGAGCTTTACGAAAAGTTTGGCAACTTGAACAAGCTGCTGGGGTGGGGACACGCGCGGGTCATCGAGAATTTGCTGGGAAAAAAGCCGGATTGCCCGCGCGCGTTGTCGGATCAGTTTGCCGATGCGCGCGTGGTCGAGCAATCGCTGTTACGGCACGGTAGGAAGATCGACATCCAGCAACGGACACGAGCCGAATCAGATATTGCAGTCGCAGCGGCCTCGATTCTGGCGCGCGAAGGGTTCATCAATTGGTTGGAGCGCCGGGGAAAAGAGCTCGGTGTGCGCTTGGAGCGCGGCGTGTCTGAGAACGTAAAAAAGACGGCGAAAAAACTGGTGGAGATCGGCGGGCCGCAAGCACTGCGTGAGGTGGCGAAAGTGCACTTCCGGACCGCGCACGAGATCGCGCCAAATGACTATGCGGCGCCTCCACCACGCGATGATTGGCGAAAAAAGGCCTAGTAGCCATTCGGCGCAGCATCCTTCAGTTGCGTGCCACAGGATTTTGGTTCGGAGGCGCAAGGCTACCATTCCGTTTGCTCCTCTTGTGTAGGATGTTATCCGAGTAACAAATTTCGTTTTTTATCGTCAATTAGCCCACCGCTACCCCCATGCGGAGCGATTACTAAATATAGATATTATGGCAAAGCTAACCAAACGCGACATCGTTGTCGCCATCAGCAACCAAACCGGCATGGTCCAACACGAAGTTTTCGATGTCGTCCAGCGGACGCTTGATAAAATCACCGACAGTTTGGCCAACAACATCGCCGTTGAACTGCGCAACTTTGGCGTTTTTCAGCCGCGGCTGACAAAACCGCGCGTCGGACGGAACCCGAACCAGCCCGGGAGCAGTTTCGTGATTCCGCCGCGTGTGACTGTGAAATTCAAAGCTGGCAAGATAATGCGTCAGCGAGTCGAGAAGCTTTCGCGGGAATTGAAAGAAGCATCCGAGCGTGCGGAGCGGCAGAAGAATGCTGCGACGCAGGGCCACAACAGCGGATAAGGCGGCGACCGCGTAACCTACTAATCGGCGAAGCTCATGATTTGGTGACCGGCTCGTGGTCGAGCAGACTTTGGATCGCCTCTTGTAGCCGTTCAAAATTGATTGGTTTGGTGAGATGCTTGGCGAAGCCCGCCGCTCGGGCTTTGCTTATGTCATGTTCCGATCCAAATCCAGTGAGTGCGATTCCCAGCATGCCTTTGCTCTCCCGCAGTTCACGCATGAGTTCGTAGCCGTTGCGGCCGGGCAGTCCGATGTCGCTGATGAGTAGGTCGAAATCTTGGTTGTGCGCTTTTTGCACGGCCTGCTCAGCGGAATAAGCCACTGTAATTTCGTAGCCGCGCCGCTCGAGCATCATCTTCATCCCAGTGCAGGTGTCCTGATGATCGTCGACCACGAGAACGCGGCGCTGACTGGGTTTGGGAATTTCTTTTTCTCTGCTGACAGTCGGCGCCTCCTCAGCTCCATCGCCCGCTACAGCAGGAGCGGCCACCGTCTTTAACCGGAGAGAAAAAGTGGAGCCGCGATCCTTCCCGGGACTCTCCACGTGGATTTTTCCGCCATGCGCATCAATAAGCGCCTTGGAAATGGCAAGACCGAGGCCGAGACCTCCGAAACGGCGGGTGATTGAGATCTGTCCCTGCTCGAAAGCATTGAAGATTTTGCCGACCTTTTCTGGCTCGATCCCGATACCCGTGTCGGTGATTCGGATTTCAATCTCCTCCGGCGCCGGATTAACGGTTTCGATAATGATACGGCCTTTTTCCGGAGTGAACTTCACGCTATTCTTAGTCAAGTTCCAAAACACCTGTTGCAAACGCGCGGGATCACCTTCCACATGCGTATGAGAAGCGCGGAGTCGAAATTCCACTTGAAGATCTTTGGCAGCAATGTCTTCGCGGCAAATTTCGTAGGCGCGATGCAGAATTTGATGGACACAAATAATTTCAAAACTTAACTGCAATTTGCCTTTTGCGATTCGCGTAACGTCGAGCAAATCGTCGATCAATCGCGCTTCTAGCTCAACATTGCGCCGGATGACTTCGAGCGCCTCTCGAACCGAAGGCGAATCTGGCACGTTTGCTTCCAATTCGCCCACCATCGCTATTACAGGCGAGAGTGGATTGCGCAATTCGTGAGAGAGCAGTGCGAGGAACTGGTCTTTTGCCGCATTTGCGCCAATGAGTTCCTGGCGCAGCGTGACGTCGCGCGTCTTATCTTCGACCAGATAAAGGACGCCCTGAACCGTTTGTTGCGGACCTTGCAGCCGGAGCAGGTTGATATTTACAAAGTGCGTCATGCCGGCTTTGTCTTTTAGAGGCGCCTCGATCAGTTGAAATGGGGTGCCAAACGAAAGCACTTTTTCGATCGCTTCCGGCGGAGCAATCTTGACATTGTCGTAAGTGGCTTCGCTGATGTCGCAACCGGCCGGCACTTCACCAAAGCGCTGCGCCATTTGCATGAACGCCTCGTTTGCCTGGAGGAAACGCCGGGACGTCGGATCGACAAAAGCAATGCCGCTGGGCATGTTTGCCAGGATTTTTTCGTTGAACATCACTTCGCGCTCGATGCGCCGGGTGGCTTCGGCTTCCCGTTGATAAAACTTGCTGCCGAGCCATGCGAAAATCCCGGTAAGTACGATCAACCACGCCGCGAGGACGGTCATCCGTCCGAGAAGGTCATGAACGGGTTTGTACGCTACCGTTTTTGGCTGCTCCACCACCGCCACCCAGCCTGTCGATTCGATCGGACTGAAAGAATAGAGATTGCCGCGCCGCTCAAAATGCCCGCTCTTGTTCGCACGGATCTCCTTGATCAGAACTCCGCGCTCTGGCGAAACAGCGTTTGGATTCTGTGGGAAATCACTCGCAAAGAGGGCGGCGCCATTTTGATCGAGCACTTCAAAAAGGAAGTGGTCGCTGAACTCAATCGTTGATAAGCGGCGCCCGATTCTTTCCGCCAAAACGGCAACGCCGACGTAACCGAGAATCGTCCGATCCGGCGCCCGTACCGCGCCTACTATATCGGTCGCCATCCGCTTATCTGGTAAACGAGGATGAACCGGCGAGATAAATGCTTCGTTCGAAGCGTTTGCTTGTTCCCGCCAAAGACCGGAATCCCAATCTTTGCCGATCAAGGCCGGATCGTAAGGCACCGATGCAATCAATCGGCCATCAGCAGCGGTGACAAACATCCCGTCAATCCGCGGATGCGAATAAAACCCTGCATTGAGCCATTGCTGGGCAAGCCCCTGCGGATTCGGCGCGGTGAAGATTTTAGCGACCTCTGGCAGCGTCTGATAGTAGTCAACGATATCGTGGGTCCGGTTGAGATCATCGCCCACAATATGCCCGACCAATTGAACAAAAGTCTGTCGATCGCGCAGGATTCTTGATTCCAGAGTATCACGAAGAATCGTGTAGGAAACGATGAGCGTTAAGATGGAGGGAATCCATCCCGCTAAAAGAATCGGAAACACGATCTTAAAGCGTTGGAAGCGATTCGCTTTCTGTTTCCCTCGAAGTTGCATCGCGTTGAGTGCGAAAAATCAGCCTATCACCAATTAACCTGCTTGCCGCCTCAGGCAAGACGAATGTCCACCGCAGTTCGCTTAGTCGATTTGACGAATCGCGGCGTTTATCTCGCGCGCTTGCTCATGAATCGATTTCACGTCTGCTCGTTTCAAGCCATCCGCTCTTGCTTTGTTTAAAGAAACGCGAATGGCGTTTACCCCCGCGCTAATCTTTTCAAACAGCGGAGTGTGCGTCACCGTCGGGGGCAAAGTCTTCAATTCGCCCGTGAAGTAATCGACCAAATCCTCTTGTGCCAGGACCTTTGCCCGTTGTGTTGAAAAATCCAATTCGATTGCTCCCGCGCTGATCTTCAGTCCTCGCAGCCACCCGCCGAGGCTGATCAAATGCGCGATTTTTTTGGTCGCGCAGCTCGATCATCGCCTGCTCAACATCAGCCTGCGTCGCGATCAGTTCTTTGCGTACCGCCTGCCAAGCGCCACGGCGGGCGGCGGGCCAATTCGGTGAGGCTCGCGCTATGGCGAATGATCCGATCTGCCGCGCCCAGGCCGCGAGCCTCTCTCATTAAGACGCGCCCCAGATTATCGATTACACTTTTCCTTTCGGCTTCGACGACCAGAAATCCATCGGCGATCAGTCCGCCAAAGATCAGACCTTTTTGCTCGCGGCCGGGAGGACCCACTTTGGGAAACTCTCGCTGCAGTTGCTCGAAAAGCAGGGGTCTCAGATCGTCGAGCTGCTGGAAAATGCGTGCGATCGACGGCGCGGTATAAGGGTTGACGCCCAATTCCTCCCGTTCGTATCCCTGCTCGGTGAGCGGTTCCTCTTGCGCGATCATGGACGTTCTCAATCCCATCGCCCCTACGATCGACAGAATCGACAATGAGTATTTGATACCGTTAAGAACGCGCGGCTCTGATTTTGCGGTACTGCCATTCTCATTTCAGAGGCAAAGATACAATTTTTGAATTGACGCCCACCCCGGAAACGCCATGATGTCGCGCCTACTGCCTTAACCAACGGTAGTTGCTGAAAATCACATGCAAGGAAGCCTCGGTCACCTTATTTGGACGGTCTGCTATCTGAGCGTGCTCATCGGTCTTTCGGCCTACGGCGTCCACCGTTATTTTATCATCTACCTGTTTCTCAAAAACAGGAAGCGCGAGCCGGTTCCGGAGCGGTATTTTGAACAACTGCCAAAGGTGACGGTGCAGTTGCCGATCTTCAACGAAATTTATGTGGTCGAGCGCCTGCTTCGGTCAGTCAGCGAACTGGATTATCCGCGGGAGCTTCTCCAGATCCAGGTGCTCGATGATTCAACCGACGATACAGGTGAGATTATCTCTTCGTGCGCGGAGGAATTGCGCTCTCGCGGCTTTAATGTCCAATGCATTCATCGTATTGATCGCATTGGTTTCAAGGCGGGCGCGCTGGCCGCGGGACTTGAGGCCGCGGAAGGCGAATTCGTCTGTATCCTCGATGCCGATTTTGTTGCGCAGCCGGATTTGCTAAAACGCACAATCCATTTTTTTACCGATCCGAAAATAGGAATGATCCAGACCAGATGGGGGCATTTGAATCGCGGTTATTCGCTGCTCACTCGCATGCAAGCAATTTTTCTCGATGGGCATCTTTTGCTCGAGCAAACCGCGCGCAGCCGGAGTGGCCGCTTTTTCAATTTCAATGGAACCGCCGGTCTTTGGCGGCGCACATGTATCGAAGAAGGCGGCGGCTGGCAGCATGATACCCTCACTGAAGATCTCGATCTTAGCTATCGGGCTCAGCTTGGGGGCTGGAAATTTATTTTTTTGTCCGATGTTGTGACTCCCGCCGAGCTTCCAGTGGACATGAACGGATTCAAGTCTCAGCAACATCGCTGGACAAAGGGATCCATCCAAACTTGCAAAAAATTATTGCCCACGATTTGGCGGAGCCGGTTGCCATTTCCGATCAAACTCGAGGCTACATGTCATTTGATGTCGAACTTCGCCTACTTGCTGTTGGCGTTTTTATGCATCCTCCTGCATCCCTCTACCGGGGCTCCCCACGGCGGCTGGCTGCGGACGCTGTTAATCGATGTCCCGATCTTTATCGCGGCATCGGGATCGGTCGCCGTCTTTTATTTTTGCGCCCAACGCGAGCTGCATCCACGCACATGGATGAAAGAGATTCTTTTTCTGCCATGTTTGCTCGCCCTCGGCGTCGGTCTTTCGCTCAACAATGCGCGCGCCGTGCTGGAAGCGCTCTTCAATCACAAATCCGATTTCACGCGTACGCCCAAGTACGGCATCGAACGCAAATCACAACCGTGGCGAAGCTGCAAATACAGACCGCTCAAATCGGCCCTCCCGCTGGCGGAGTTGGCTTTCGCGATTTATTTCACCTACTTCCTTTGGTTCGCAATTGTCCATGGACAGTTTATTTCAATACCCTTCCTGCTCATGTTTCAGGCCGGTTTTCTTTATGTCTGTCTCTCTTCCCTGGCAACCCGCTGGACAAAGATCGGTTTTGGCAGCGCGCGGCCGGCCACCGTAATTTCCGCGTGACAAAATTCAAATTGTCGAGTAACAAGGTGCCCATGCTTCGTCCATTGGCTGTAATTTTCGGCCTGATTTCGGCTGCTCCTGCGCTTTTCGCTACGCAAGCCGACCCTTCAACGCGCCTTGTTATCAGCGTGCGCGATCAGAAGCTGATGCTTCTGCAAAATGGCGGCAAGGTTGCAACTTATCCTGTTTCCACTTCGATGTTCGGGCTGGGCGATTCTTGGGGACGAATGACTACTCCTCTCGGCTATTTTGCCATTGCGCAAAAAATTGGCGACCACGCACCTATCGGCGCCGTGTTTCACAGCCGCCGGTTCACCGGTGAAATCCTGGCGCCGAACGCACCGGGTCGCGATCCCGTGATTACGCGCATTATTTGGCTGCGTGGACTTGAAGTGCAAAACGCCCACGCCTTTCAGCGTTGTATTTACATCCACGGTACGCCGCAGGAGAAGACAATCGGCCAGCCCGCCAGCTACGGTTGCATCCGTATGAAATCGAGCGACATCACCACTCTTTATAACCAGCTTTCCCTCGGGGCTATCGTGCAAATTGTTCCGGATCGTTTGCCCAAAGTGCCAAAGGCTACACCGTTGCCACCGAGTAATACGCTAATGGCGGAGCTGGAAAGAACGGCAGTCCAGGATCCGCTTGGCGCCAAATCGGATTCCACTTCGCTCACGGTCGAGCAGATGCGAATGGCGGGAGCGCTCGCGGCAGAGCGACAAAAGCGCCAGGCCCGCCCATCGGATAAAGCCACGCCGGCGCTGAACAATGGCGCCACGATTGTGCAAAACAAGGATCCGCGCGCATAGAGTCGAGTCGCGTACTCATTCGATTTTCGTATCCGAATGTGACGCCGCACGGGTCGCTCCTGACAATCGCGATTGCGACCGCGAGCCTCCACGTCCACAATTTTCCGGTTAAGCAATGGCCAATACAAAATCAGCAGCCAAGCGTGCACGCCAGACATTGAAGCGATCGCTCCGCAATCGCAGTGTTGTGACCCGTCTGCGCACGATGCAGAAGCAAGCGCGTTCCTCGGAAGTGCCCAGCTTGAATGGAATACGTGGCGTCATTTCGGCAATCGATAAGGCTGCAAAACGCGGCATCATTCATCGAAATGCCGCTAATCGCCGCAAAGCGCGACTGAACAAAGCGCTCGCGGCCGTATCTGCGAAGTAGTTTTAGAGTCGATTGTTAATCTCGCGGCGTGGCCCGTCCCCGTTTGGAGCAAATCGCCTTTGCATCTGTCGCGAGACGGCTAGATTCTTCCGAATGATTCCAGCTCTTCTTCTCGTCTTGTCTGCTGTCGCTTATCGGGTGACGACCGGTCTGTTGATTCACTCCGGCGCCAGCTGGCTTTCTAATTTCGTGCCGCTCGCGGCCATTGCCCTCTGCAGCGCGGCGTACTTCCCCAAGAAATACAAATTCACGGTGCCGCTTCTGACACTTTTTTTTTCTGACGCGGTTCTTAATTTTCGCTACGGCGCGCCATTGCTGGATCCGCAAATTCTCTGCCGATATGCAGCGCTCGCTTTGGTCGGATGGATTGGACTTCTCTTGCGGAATCGCGCGTCGCTGAAAACGCTTCTGCCCGCTTCAATTGTTGGATCGACAATTTTTTACGGAATCACGAACGCGTTTTCGTGGTTGAGCGATCCAGGGTACGCGAAAAATTTTGGAGGACTCATTCAGGCGCTCACGATTGGATTGCCTCACTACAGCGCGACCCCCAGCTGGATGTTTTTCCGCAACTCACTCCTGAGCGATCTCGTTTTTACTTTATTCTTTATCCTTTGCATGAACCTCGGTCGAAGCACTGAACGGTCGCGTGCCGGCGCCGCGGCGTTCCGTCCCGCAGGTGCGGGATGACCTCCATGCAGCCGGCAGAGCAGCGCGACGAAGTCGAGATGCTCTCGCTGATGCTGTTGATCCGGCGTTTTGAGGAGCGCGCCAGCCAGCAGTATCAAGCGCAGAAAATCGGAGGGTTTTGTCATCTTTACATCGGCCAGGAAGCGGTCGTAGCCGGCGCGGTCGCGGCGGTGCGCGATGACGATTACATCATCACGGCTTATCGCGATCACGCGCATGCTCTGGCCCGCGGCACCAGCGCTGATGCGTGCATGGCAGAACTTTTTGGAAAGGAAACCGGCTGTTCGCGAGGTTTGGGCGGCTCAATGCATTTTTTCAACCGCCAAAATCACATGTACGGTGGTCATGCTATTGTCGCCGCCCATGTGCCACTGGCCGTGGGACTGGCCTTTGCAATCAAATACCGGGACGAAGATCGTGTGACGCTCTGCTTCTTCGGCGACGGGGCGATTAACCAGGGCGCTTTCCACGAAGCTTTGAATCTCGCCGCGCTTTTCAAATTGCCGATCGTCTTCATTTGCGAAAACAACCTATTCGCCATGGGCACGTCGGTGAAAAGATCGACATCACTTAAACAGATTGTCGATCGGGCGGAGGGCTACGATATCCCCGGAGAAATTGTCGATGGAATGAACTTCCGAGAAGTGCGCGACAAAATCGCCGAGATTGTGAGTTCCATCCGCAGAGAGGCGCATCCGGCGTTCGTTGAAGTTCGCACTTATCGCTATCGCGGTCATTCGATGTCCGACCCCGCAAGTTATCGGACGAAACAGGAGCTGGAGAAATATCGGCTTGATGATCCGATTACGCGTTTGCGGGCGCAGCTCACGCGTGAAGGCAAGTTGACCAATGAACAATTCGATCAGCTCGACAAAAAGGCCAAGGAGACAGTGCTCGCCAGCGTGAAGTTCGCCGAGAAAAGTCCGCAGCCTCCACTCGACAAGCTTTACGATTACACTTACGCCAACGGAACAAAACCGTGAGAGAAATTACGTATCGTCAAGCGCTCAACGAAGCGCTCGCAGAGGAACTGGACCGCGACCCCAATGTCTTTCTTATGGGCGAAGAAGTCGCGGAATACAATGGCGCTTACAAGGTAAGCCACGGCCTGCTCGATCGGTTCGGGCCACGGCGCATCATCGACACCCCGATCAGTGAAAACGGATTCGCCGGTCTCGGCGTGGGAGCGGCGATGGTCGGGTTGCGCCCGATTATTGAGTTCATGACGTTCAGCTTTTCTCTGGTCGCCTTCGATCAGGTCGTGAACAACGCGCCAAATATGTTCACGATGTCAGGTGGGCAATTCAATATCCCGATCACGTTTCGCGGTCCGAACGGGCCGGCGCATCAACTCGGCGCGACCCATTCGCACGCCACCGAGCCTCTTTATGCCAACACCCCCGGGCTGAAAGTGTGCACTCCCGCGACTCCGCGTGACGCGAAAGGTCTTCTGAAAACGGCCGTGCGCGACAACAATCCGGTGCTCGTCTTGGAAGCGGAACTTCTTTATAGCTCGAAAGGAATGGTCGAGCCTCCGGATGAGGAACTTCTTATTCCGCTCGGGCAAGCAGAGGTAAAGCGCGAAGGCAGCGACGTCTCGATCATCTGCTACTCGCAGACCGTTCCGCTCGCCCTGGCGACGGCCCAGAAGTTGGAAGACGAAGATATTTCCGCCGAAATTGTCGATCTTCGCTCGATCAAGCCGCTGGATGAGAAGGCGATTTTCGATTCAGTCGCTAAGACACATCGCGTGGTGATTGTAGAACAGGACTGTCCATTCTGTGGAGTTGGGGCCGAAGTTTGCTATCGAATTCAACAAAATATCTTCGATGAGCTCGATGCGCCAATCATTCGCGTATCACAGGAAGATGTTCCGATGCCGTACAACGAACGCCTTGAGAAAGCTGTTCTGCCAAACGCCGACAGAGTGATAGCCGCAGTGAAAAAGGTTTGCTACGCATGAAGGAAGTTAAAAGAGTTAGAAAATTACAAAGTTAAAAAGGGAGTCCGGTTGTAACGTTGTAACTCCTTTAACATTTTAACCTTTTGGTTCCACCATGCCTGAAATCCAGATGCCCAAACTAAGCGACACGATGACGGAGGGAACGCTTGTTGCTTGGAAAAAAAAGAAAGGTGACAAGGTTTCGGCCGGTGAGGTACTCGCCGAAATTGAGACCGATAAGGCGACGATGGAATGGGAGGCGCCCGAAGATGGAATGCTCACTGAGATTTATGTCGAAGAAGGTGGCAAGGTAAACGTCGGCGACAAAATCGCGTTCATCGGCGGTGAGGACGAAGAAGCGCCCAAGGAAGAAAAAGCTGCGCCGGAAAAGGAGGAGAAAAAGCCTGAGGAAGCCAAGGCGAAAGAAAAAGAACCTGAGAAGAAAGAAGAAAAGAAGGAGCCAGAGGAAAGAGAAGAGAAAAAAGCGACGGCCGAGAAGAAGGAAGAGAAAAAGGTCGACAAAAAACGGGAAGCTAAGGCTGAAAAGCCCGCGCCGAGAATCGAGAAGGGAGAAGAAGCGCGTGTGAAAGCTTCCCCGGTCGCGCGCCGGATTGCGGTCGAGTTGGGTGTCGATCTTTCCGGTGTGAAAGGAACTGGACCGAAGGGCCGTGTAACGGAAACCGACGTGCGTGCAGCAGCAAAGTCAAAAACGAGTGCGCCGCAAAAACCAGCTGCCGCCGCAAAACCGGTGCCGACAGTGAGAGCTGGCGAAGGCGCGCGTATTCAACTCTCCGGAATGCGCAAGATCATCGCACAGCGCCTCGTCGAAAGTCTCGGCCCGGTTCCCCATTTCTATCTCAACATCGACATCGATGCTGGCCCCCTGATGGAGGCGCGCGAGGAATTGAAATCTGGCGGTGAGGGCACGGACGCGGCGAGGATCACCGTAAATGATTTTGTTTTGAAAGCCGCAGTGCAAGCCGCGGTGAAAGTCCCGCGGGTGAATGCATCGTTCGATGGCGACACGATCTTCCAATACGCCGATGTCGATCTTGGCATCGCCGTCGCGATTGAAGATGGATTGTTGACGCCGGTGATTCGCGCCGCTCAAAACAAATCGCTGCGTGAAATCAGCGACCTCGCGAAGGATTTGGCTCACCGCGCGCGCAACAAGCGAATGAAGCCGGAAGAATTTCAAGGCGGCACATTCACTGTCTCAAATCTCGGCGGCATGGGGATCGACAACTTTTTCGCAATTATCAATCCGCCGCAGGGCTTTATTTTATCGGTTGGATTGATCACAAAAACCGCCGTGGTTGACGATTGCGACCAAATTGTCGTCGGCCATCGGATGAACATCGGGATGAGCTGCGATCATCGCGTCATCGACGGCGCACTCGGCGCAGAGTATCTTAAGGAGCTACGCCATCTCCTCGAAAATCCGGCGCTGCTGCTGGTCTGAAAGTGTAGCGCCGGTCTATGACCGTCGGACCAGATTCAGCTAGCGCGCGGTCGTTTCCCAGGTCATGAAATCGTCTAGCGTTTGCCGGGTTTTAGCGGCCACAAATTCGATCACCGTCGCGTCATCGACAAAGCCAAGGAACGGGGTCTTGTCGGGAATTAAATCAAACGGGTCAACCAAATAGTTGAGACCAGCTACGATCCACATAAGAGCATCATTCGAAACCTGCTGGTATTCACCGCGCTCGTACGCGCGGACCAGTCGCAGCATCGTCTGAAGATACGGCCAATTTTCCTTGAACGGCCGCCTGGGGAGCGACGCTGCCTTTCTCGCGGCTTGTTCAAAAAGCGACCGCAGACCGCCGGAACCGATGACACGCAATTTTGCTTCGCTGAGCGCCCGGGCAAACGCCTCGCTGCGCAGGGCCGGTTTCTGATAGGAAACGTGCCTTTCGGTGCTGGATTTCGCTTTTCTCATCGGATGAGATGAAAGCATTTCGCTTCGCGGATGAGAAGC
>WNGK01004939.1_pt1 | contig 14205 bp, 19 predicted proteins | sample 5400601 | NCBI WGS metagenome assembly WNGK01 (sample SAMN13153376, study PRJNA577476) | soil metagenome | isolation source: 60 cm soil or saprolite under Garry oak tree replicate 1 | place: USA:California | collected 2016-06-15 | reverse complement strand
CGCGGAAGCGGGTATCAAAGCAAGCAACTGCCAGGCCGCCCAGCGACGAGGATGAGACGTTTCCGAGAAACGACTGCATCGCCAGGGTTGGTCTAAATCCCTGGGTTGGAGAGCCTACAATGAGCAGGTCCACCGCCTGGAACGAGACCTGACGCGCTGGATCGACACGGACGGCCTGCGCCTGCCCAAAGGCACGCAACGTGTCGGCAATGGCCTGCGCGATGCGTTTGGTGTTCCCAAATTGGGAATCATAGACAACTAATGTGTTCATAGTTCGTTCCTCCTTTAAATTAAATGCGGATCACTTTGACAAGGCCCTCGAGTGCGAGCTGCTCGAGCCCAGCCTGTAGAGTTTCCAGCCGATTGCGATGAACCAGATCACGAAGAGAACCCAGTAGACCAGGTAGCCAAAGCCTAGCATGTTCCGAAAGGCCTCACTCACGATGCCCAGGGCGCCAGTGACTATGCCCAGATAGGCGATGCCCTTCTGGAAGACGCCCTTGAGCATGACCAGAGAGATGATCAGAATGCCGATCCCGAACAAGATACCGCCAGCACCCACTATGGTATTCAGTGCGATAAAACTCTCAGCGGCAGTCGCGAAGGCGGTGTGTTGTGCAGGGGTAGTGGCAGCCACGTATTGATCGCTCAGGGACACCAGGCTGAGCGCTCCACCACCGGTTACCGGGGAGGCCAGAGCGAGAACCTGGCCAACGATAGCGACGAGGGTAGCTATGGCAGTGTAGCTCTTGTTCAGGTGCTTGAGCGCCATGTAGAGAGCCATGAAGACTACCATAGCAAAGACGCTGGGTACCGAGAACAGGACTTGTTCGATGATGTAGCCTAACCTGTTTGAGGCGATGTATTGGAGGGTGGCGGCCCCACCCGCGCTGGGGGCCGACGGCATGGTGAAAAGAAGTACAACTGGCGCTATCAGGCCAAGGACGATATAGAGGACTACTGAAACGCCCCCGGCTCGATAGAGACCGCTCCATGACCGGTCTGGACCAGCAACAACTTCTCCCGATGATCTTTCTACACTCAAAGTTTCCATTTTAACCTCCTCCTTCAAAAGGGATATTCATGTGAGCATTAGCTTCACGTTGTTCAACACAAACCAGAGTAGCCCTGGGACTTCAACTCCTCCCAGAGGACGATGCCGTTGCGTTCTTCCTCCTCGCTATACATGCTGCCAGAAGGAGGCGCTGGCTCTGGTTGCCGCACACTCGCTGGAGAAGGCGTTTCCTCTCCACACTGGAGTTCATCTTTTTGATCCAGCGTGAGCATGGTGGTTCCTCCCATACCTGGCTGCCATTTATTCGCCAGGGCGACTTGCTTCTATCCACTGATGGCTAGAACAGAGCAGTCCCTTACAAGCGAGCTTCTGACGATAGCAGATGGTACACTTGCGCAGACGCTGGTGACACCTGTCTACCGGCGTCTGCGCCTCGATACGGATTCACGCGCTACAACTGCATTTGACCGGCCAATCTCTCTGCATAGTACCCAAACACGGGGAGCTTATAGTACCGGCCACGGTGCGCCGCAACCATCAGCACAATCCACCCGATAAAGCCGACCAGCCCCAATGCACTACTGACACCCCAGAACGCGAACGGGAAGGAACCGAAGACCCATTCAAAGATGCTCAAGGTGCCGAAGAAGAGGATTGACTGTATGGCGTGGAAGCGCACAAAGCGATTCTCCCGCTCCAGGAGCAAGAAGACCAGGCCTCCGACCCATCCAAAGAGGTAGCAGAGCAATCCGGCCGTCCTCGCCCTCATGCCCATCGAGGTCCTCTCGAAGGGACTGATATCACCCGGTTCCGGCGTGTAAAACGGTCGCTGGTACCCATACGGTTGCCACTCCTGGTAACTTGGCGGGTAGGGCTGTCCTGGCGGAAATCCATATTGCTGATAACCACTTTGCGGGTCAGCGCCTTTCTCACCGGAATCATCAGGTGGCTGCTGCGGAGCATAACCTCTATCGTCAACATTCGGAGTTTGCTGCTGAGTAGGATAGCTTTTCATATTTCACTGAACCTTCCTCCGGGTGAGGTGTTCACTTCACGAACACCTCACCCGGCTACTGTACGTCTTTACAGTAGAAGTATGAACCCTGCTTATCACAGATGCCATACAAACGTGGCGGGTGTCATCACATTTTCCGCACGAATCCGAATGTTACACCGGCGGCACGAATGCCCGTAAAAGCCAGCAGCATTTTTCTGAACTTGTTAGCTCTCCTCTGCTCTATCTACCTCAATGTTCCGGCTGATAACATGCTTCTCGCCAGCGTTCATCCTGGCATACGAGTTTCTGAATGTGATGGAAGTGTGAGGGTATCTGGCGATTTGAGAGGAGTCTGTGAAAGCGACCAGGTAAGATAGAAGAGGCAAGAGTGTAGCAAGATAGCAGTCTATCAGCAGTCTATGCAGAAGGAGAAGCAATATGACACAGTCAGATCAACATGCTCCATATACAGGGCAGCCTCAAAATCGAGAGTATCACGAAGAATTCCAGGTTTTGGGTGAACAGTTATCCACCACGGTGGAACGGCTGATTCATGAGGGGAATGTACGCCGCATCATTATCAAACATGAGGGGCATACCGTAATGGAGATCCCGCTGACCATCGGCGTGGTAGGGGTGCTCGTAGCGCCCATGCTGGCGGCAGTCGGAGCAATTGGCGCAGCGATGACGAACTGCACAGTTGAAGTAATACGTACAGAACCCCAGGAGCGCGATGACGGACCGCCTCCCGCACAAGGAACAGGCGCTCCTCTGCTCTCAGGCATTGGCAGTCAATCGTACTCGATTTCGCATTCCGGCATGCAAATGTTTGAACAGGGCAAGATCAACACGCTGATGAGCAGCACCGTCATCGACCTGGTCAGCGCACCGATTGAGCCGGGAGAGTACCGCCTGGAGATCAGCGTTACCATGGGAGGCGTAGAGATTTTCTTGCCCCGCTATGTTCAATTTACGCTGGAGGGAAGCGCTCTGGCGGGAGGCAGAAAGGTCCACGACGGATTGTACGAGGGACCGGGCATTTGGGAGATCACGAAGCAGAAGCTGCGCTATGTGGTCAATCTCCCCTCTCAGCCGCCTGATTTCGCCATCGCTCCGCCCAATCCTGAGCGACCGGTTCGTATCCACTTCGTGACGCACATCACGATGGGGGGTTTAGATATCTATAGGCTGTGATCCTTTGTTGATTGGAACACAGGGGATCAGAAAGCCGGGCTACTCACCATGAGCGTGCATTTCTCGTGAGCGGAGGTGGCCCACTGGATGTGGACGCGGTAGTGCTGGTGAAAGCCCCAACCCAGGAGGTATGTCCATCACTGTCACCCTCAGCCGCCTGGAGGGCAATACCTCCAACATGTGGGTCGTGATTGGGGTAACGTCCGGCAATGGCTTGCTCATCATCACTACTCCGATGGTCGCACAATCAACAGAAACGAACAAAGCATCTTTTCTTCCATCGCGTACAGTGTAACGCCCCGAAATCATATCGGGGTCACAGCAACGCGAGCTTTCATCACGAAGATATCACGATGGTTGAAAGCCGCAAGGCAATGCCCAGCACCCCACTTCCCCTCTGGATGCAAAAAGGTGGCACTGGTGGATGTTTGTGAACGAAGTGTGACATTGTGAACGCGCAATGTGATGCTTTTTAGAGGTTTGAGGGCTATGCTTGAGCAAGAGATAGTTTTCAGTCTTGAAGGGAGCAAACAAATGGCAGAGATCATGACAGCTGTTGCAAAGCTCGAAACGGGCATGCGTTTTGAAGGTGAGGCCGGTTCTGGGCACAGAGTGTTACTCGACGCGTCTGAATACGACGGTGGACACAATGCGGGCTTTCGTCCGATGGAACTGTTACTGGTAGGGCTGGCTGGCTGCACGGGGATGGATGTGATCTCCATTTTGCGCAAGAAACGCCAGGATGTGACCGGCTACCAGGTCCTTGTGCAGGGCATACGTGCCGAAAACCACCCGATGGTCTTCGAGGATATCACTGTTGAACACATCATTACAGGGCATCATCTCGATCACGAAGCGGTAAGGCGAGCGATTGAACTCTCTGAGACCCGCTACTGCGGCGCTGGCGCAATGCTTGGGAAGGTGGCCCAGCTGAGGCACATGTACTGCATTGTTGAAGTGGAGATGCCAGTGGCTTGTCCCTGAGGTGTCAGGGCGCAGAGAGATAGCTTCTCGATACATTGTTGGGCGCGATAAATCGCGCCCCTACGTGGCGAAGACCTGGGCCTCCAGGAAGATGAGAGAGATGCAAGATGCTCCAGACAAAGCATGAACAGATAACGACTGCACCTGATCCCTCACCCGTTTCAGCAGGGGAGGCAACCGCAGGCGTTTCCATTACTGAGATCAGGCAATCCTGGCTCCATCAAGTGTGGCGCGCAGTGAAACGCTATCCCATACCACTGTTCGCGGTTGCTCTGATAGGGGTGAGCCTCGCGCTCTGGCTGGCGGGTCGCGGTGATAGTGCGAAGTGGACGCTATTGGCGATTGTGCTATTGGGGGGTATTCCCTTGCTGTGGGAAACATTTCAGCAGTTTCTCCACAAGGAGTTCAGCGTCGATGTGATCGCGATCATTGCCATCGTGGGGTCTTTACTGCTGGGGCAATACCTGGCGGGCGCGTTCGTCGTGCTGATGCTCTCAGGCGGCGAGGCATTGGAAGCCTATGCCCTGCGACGCGCGCGCTCCTCCCTCTCGGCACTGGCTGAACGCGCCCCACGTATCGCGCATATCTGGCAGGGAGATGAGCTCGTCAGTATTGCGGCTGAACAGATCGAAGCCGGTATGCAGATTGTCGTCAAACCAGGCGAATTGATCCCCGCCGATGGTGTCGTGATCAGCGGGTCGTCCAGCATCAGCGAGGCAGACCTGACCGGCGAACCTGTTCCGGTACGCAAAACACCTGGCATGCTCGTCCTTTCAGGCAGCGTCAACCTGGATGGCGTGCTTGAGGTTCGCGCCAGTAAGCGCAGCTCAGAGAGCAAATATGCGCAGATCGTGCGCCTGGTGGAAGCAGCGCAGGCGCAGAAAGCCCCTATCCACCGCCTGGCGGACCGCTACAGCATTGGCTTCACCATCACCGCGGTGGCCCTGGCCGGCCTGGCGTGGACCTTATCGGGAGACAGCGTCTATGCCCTGGCGGTGATGGTCGTCGCGACCCCTTGCCCGTTAATCCTGGCCACGCCGATTGCCATCATGTCCGGCATCGACCGCGCGGCGCATAACGGTATTATCGCCAAGAGCGGCGCGGCCATCGAGCAGCTTGGAGAAGTAGATGTCGCCGTCTTTGACAAAACAGGCACGCTGACCTTGGGTACTCCTAAAGTAACTGCCGTCGTGCTTGCCGGGCAAGGTGGAGAAGCGACCGGTGAGGATGGTCGTATGCGCCGCCTCCCCAGCGATTATGACGAAGAGACGCTGCTGCGCTTTGCCGCCTCGGTTGAGCAACTTTCAACCCATATCCTGGCACGTGCTGTGGTGGAAGCTGCCCAGGAACGCGCATTTCCACTCAGTGCGGCGGATGCGTTCGAGGAAATCTTCGGCAAGGGCGTGCGAGGCCACGTGCCGCTGATCCCGCAAGATCGGCAGATGGCATGGCGGAGCGCGGGTGATCTGCTAGAGGTGGCGGTCGGCAACCGCACCTATATGCAGCATCTCGGCATCACTATCCCGGTTTCATTACTGAATGAACGCAGGCGGCGCGTTGATGAAGGGCAAATCTGTAGCTTCATCGCTGTGGAGAAACAAATCGAGGGCTTGCTGGTGCTGCAGGATGTTCCGCGTGCGGACCTTTCACGTCTCTCGACAGAACTGCGAGCAGCCGGCATCAAGCAAACCATCCTGCTCACAGGCGATAGCGAAGTGGTGGCCAGGCAGATCGGCGAAATCGCGCAGGTTGACCGCGTGGTCTCGCGCTGCCTGCCGGAAGACAAAGTGCGCATCGTTCAGGAACTGCAACAGCAAGGGCACCGTGTGCTGATGGTGGGCGATGGCATCAACGACGCCCCCGCGCTGGCAACTGCCACGGTGGGCATGGCGCTCGGCTCGCAGGGGTTGACCGCGGCCGCGACCGCCGCCGATACGGTGCTGCTCTCGACGGACATCCTGCGCGTGGTGCGCGCGGTGCGCCTGGGTCGCTGGGTCATGCGCGTAGCCCGCCAGGGCATCTGGGTAGGTATGGGGCTCTCCGCCATCGCTATGATCTTCGCCGCCTTCGGCTTCATCACCCCGGCGGCGGGCGCTATTTTACAGGAAGCCATCGACGTGATCGTGATCCTGAATGCCCTGCGAGCAGGCAGGATCACGTTTTGAGTAAGGTAAAAGGTAGCTGCTGCTGCCGTATGCCACCAGCTCACATCCTTGCAGATGTGAGCGCCGGCAGGCTTCAACCGCGTCGTCGATCGTCGTAATGCCGTCCATCGACACACGGCCTGGCTCGGGCAGGCTGCGCAGCATCGGGACGGTGAGAGCGCCGACGGCAGCCGCCCCCATGGCCCCTATACCTATGAAAACGAACCCCAATTGATGGAACATGTTCGTACTCCTCTTCTAAAAAGACTCAACTCTCCCTCGCTCTGTGCTCCTGTTCGCTTCGAACGCCGCGTAGACCTGCTTGGCCCACTGTATCGCTCGCTCGAGTTCACCTTGTTCGAGCGGACCTTCCCGCTCCGCCACAAAAAAGCTCTCTGGCGGCACGACGAGTGTCGCTTCCGCTCGCTTGAGCCTGCTGGCTATGCGATTGGCTGCGGAGCCGGATTTCCAGGCGGCCAGCTCATGCAGCGTACGGCGAGGCATGCCTTCCAGGAAGGTTCGCATCGCCAGACTCGTCCCATGGCGCTGTGTTGGGCCGCCCGCGATGAAGACCACGAAGGCAAGCAAGTCTCGGCGGCTCAATCGCAAGCAACCAACCAGTTGTGGGGGCAGATCAATCGGCTGAGCCGTGAGAAAGCGTATGCACAGGCGATAGTGACCGTGGAAGTGAACCCACACGGCACCAGTCAGTATTGCTCCCGATGCGGCGCCAAGGGCGAGAGGTTCTCGTCCCGAGGCGGAAGCCGCGTCCGAAGCGAGGCGGTTGAGCGCCCTATCCGGCTACAGGTCGGATGGGAGAAGCCTGGCGGATGGACACCTCGCCAAAGACTGGCTGGTCAGGCCCGCGTGCAGATGAGCACGCACGAAAAGTGGTGGGGCTATCGCTGATCCAACAAGGTGAAGTGCCAGCCTGGGTCACCTTGAGGACAGCTCCTGGGGACATAACTTACCGACATTGGCAAGTCGGACTGAACCAGGGCGGCGAGAACGCTGTTGTCCAGGATTGTCTACGATTTGGGCAACTGTTGACACCACGAAGCTATGAGAATGTGAGCTAGCTGTGAGAGAGCAATGACCGAATATGCGACCTGACGACGGTTAGTTTCTATTGTACGGTGCGAAACAGTCAATATAGCTTGAGGCAAGTTTTAAAGGAGAAGGCTGGTGCCCAACTGGGCACCAGCCTCATCGACTGTCCAAGGGAGTTCTCCTTTGCTTCTTTGTTCCCGATACTCCAACACTGTAGCTCATCTGGCGACAAAAAGACGAACCATTTCGCTGGTATTGCGTCGCTCTCCGAATGATATAGTTCACGGAGTGCCTGCTGTCCTTGTACGCCCCTGGTCTCTACATTCTCCCTATCTTACAAGAGCCCCCTTTCTGCTTCTCAGAGAGGTTTCCCTCTCACATTTTGAGTATAGTCGACGTATATCACTGCCTTATCACAAAAACGCCTTCGGGTATCTCCGTCCAATCACAAAATGAGTGAGCCTGTGCACAGACAGTGCTCCGATTTCCTGGGCCCTGGTGGACTCATCTACTTTGGTCCACTTGGCAGGCAGGAGCCACGAGATGCACTGCCAGTTCCAGGAGTTTTTTGCCCAAAGACTCATTTGTCTCCTGTTGATTACCCGGAAGCCTGCACTGTGATCATTCTGTGAGCATTGAGCTGCCTTGTGTGACGGCAATGTGAGGTCGCTATGCGATACTGCCCTTTGGAAGAGAGAATTGCCCCCTCGGCAAGAGGGTGTTCGGAATGGGAACTCCATTCCGCTAGAAAAAGAAACAATCCTATGAAATATATAAAGGAAGAGCATGGGCACTACCTGCTCGCACCCTGGTCGGGTCAGTGCAACGAGTATCAGGAAGTGGAGGGGATGCGTATCCCGACCAGGATTGAAATCACGTGGCACCTCGCCTCTGGAGATTTCACCTGGTTTCGTGTCAAAATCACTGAGATTGAATATAATCAATCAGGAAAGGTGACGGTGCTGTGAAATGAGAATCTCGAAGACTGCCGTGTGGTTATCAGCGCTCGTTGCCTTCCTGGTGCTGATTGCAAGCGGTGCGGGACTTTTGCTCAAGAGTACCTATGCCAGAGAAACGACCTCCTATGCTATCCAGGCAATGGGCCAGGACATCGCCAATCTGGTCTCTGTCCTGACGCTTTTCATTGCGGCCTATTTTGTCAGCAAAGGATCAGTCAGGGCTTTCCTGGTCTGGATGGGGGCATTGATTTCTCTTATTTATGCATACGTCATCTATGCGTTTGCGGCCCACTTTAACAGCCTGTTTTTGGTGTATGTGGCGATTCTGGGTTTGTCTTTTTACACGCTTGTCGGCAGCATCATTCGCCTGCACCTGGAGAGTCTCCAACCCTCCTTTGCTGTCAATACCAAAGCAAAACTTGTGAGTGTGTTTTTACTTCTGTTAGGCATCCTGTTTTACTTGCTGTGGTTAAGCGAGGATATCCCAGCCATAGTGAGTGGGAGGGTGCCGCAAAGTCTGATGGAAAATGGCTTGCTGACCAATCCGGTGCATGTTCTGGATTTAGGGCTCTATCTCCCTGGCATGATCATCACCGCAATCTTGCTGTGGAGGAGAAGGCTCCTGGGTTACTTCTTTGCAATTCCTCTGCTGGTATTTAGCATCCTCACGGGAATTGGAATAATCGCAATTGATGTGGTCACGAGCATGAAAGGGATGCCTGCGAGCTTTGGCGTAGATATATTTATTGCGATCATTATCGTGGTAAGCCTTGTCCTGAGCGTGCTCTATTTACGAGAAGTGAACGAACAGAGGAGAGAAGGTCTTCTCAACGAGAGGAAGGAACAAACATGACTGTACTCGTTGCTTATGCAAGCAAGCATGGATCGACCCAGGGAATCGCCCAGCGCATCGCTGAGAAGCTCCGGCAGCTGGGGATCCAAGCCGAAGCCCGACCGCTGGACGAAGTCTCGGACCCCGGCAACTACGAGGCCTTCGTGATTGGCAGTGCCATCTACTACGGGTCCTGGATGTAAGGAGGCCACAGAGTGGGTGCATCGCAATCAGGCCGTCTTAGCGAAGCTGCCGGTGTGGCTATTCAGCGTCGGCCCGCTCGGCGCCGAAGTCAAGGATGCCGAGCAGCAACCCAAGGAGTTGGCGGAGTTCCAGCAGGCCATCAGGCCCCGGGAACAGCGGGTCTTTTTCGGAGCACTCGACCACCAGAGACTGTCTTTCGCTGAACGGATGGTGGTGAAGGCGGTTCGGGCTCCCGAAGGCGACTACCGCGACTGGGAAGCCATAGATGTCTGGGCAGCAAACATCGCCCGGGACCTGGGATGAGCCGCAAGGGGTCCGCGCTCTTGACCTGCCTGAGCATTCTTGGACAGATATTCGGCTTTTGTGAGAGGACGGGGTGCAGTGTGACGGTTTTGTGAGCAGGAAGCTCACCGTTGTGATGGCAGTGTGAGTTCAATACCGTACCCTTTACACGGGCGTGTTGTGCGCCTCAGTTCGTCAAAAGTGCTCGCAGGACAGAGCAAAGCATAGGAGGAACCTGCAATGGGAAAAAAGGTAGGTATAGGATTAGCGGCCCTTGGAGCCGTTTCATTAGGAGTGTATCTGCGCTCCATCCGTCCCTGGCAACTGCGGTGGGGGGCGACCGACGAAGAGGTGGCCCGTGCCATGCCCGGCGACGACGTGGTGAAGCATCCCACATTTAATGCCACACGCGCCGTGACCATCCAGGCGCGACCGGAGGAGATCTGGCCCTGGCTGGTGCAAATTGGCGTCACACGAGCTGGCTGGTACAGCTACGATTGGCTGGATAATCTTGGCAAGCCCAGTGCCCAGCGCATCCTCTCCCAATTCCAGCAGGTGGCAGTCGGCGACGTGGTACCGCTCAGTCCAGATGGAAAACAGGGCATGCGGGTCAAGGCGTTCGAACCGAACCAGTGGATGCTCTGGTGGGACAACAAAGGTGAGGCGACCTGGTACTGGGGGCTTTACCCACAGAATGACAGCCAGACACGCCTGATTACGCGCGTGCGCATGCACTACCGCTGGCTCAGGCCCTCGATCCTGTTTAGCCTGCTCGTGGAGTTCACCGACATCGCGATGATGCGCAAGTGCATGCTGGGCATCAAGCAGCGGGCAGAGCGTGCGAGCAGCCAGACCCCCAACCCATCGGAGCAACAGGACACCGTCAGCCTCGAGCAGACGAGCCCGTTATCCAGAGCACAAAGGCGCGAGAGCAAAGCCACACCGTAGCACACGAGAGATCGGAGAACAATCATGACACAGACAGTTCCAAATACACCGTCTGCCGGAGAGCAACCAGAAAATCGCGAAGAATTCCAGGTCATGGGTGAGCAGTTGGTCACCACCGTGGAACAGCTGCTTCACGAAGGCAACGTCCGTCGCATCAGCATCAAACACGAGGGCCACACCGTGCTGGAGATTCCCCTGACCATCGGCGTCGTCGGCGTGCTGGTCGCACCCATGCTGGCGGCGGTCGGCGCGATTGGCGCAGCGGTCACCAACTGCACCATCGAAGTGGTCCGTACCGAGCTGCCAGAACAAACCGGCGGGCCGCTCCCTGCACAAGGGACAAGCCAACCTCCTTTCGCAGACTTGAGCGGCCAATCGTACTCGATTGCGCACAGCGGGATGCGGTTGTTTCAACAGGGCTCGATCAAGACACTGATGGGTGGGACGCTGATCGATCTGGTGAGTGCCCCCATCGAGCCAGGAGAGTATCGTCTGGAAATCACGGTCACGATGGGCGGCGTCGAGCTGTTCCTGCCCCGCTCCGTCCAATTTACCCTGGAGGGGAGTGCTATAGCGGGCGGGAGAAATGTCCATGAGGGGCCTGATGTCTGGGAGACCATGAAGCAGAAGCTGCGCGACCTCGTCACTCTGCCAGATCAGCCGCCGGATTTCGCGCTCGCGCCTTCCAATCCGGAGCGACCAGTTCGCATCCACTTTGTGACGCATATTACGATGGGTGGCATCGACATCTATCGCCTGTAATACGTTCTACTGCAAATCCGACACTACTGGTAAGCGCCTCAAGGCTCGTTCTAACAACATGACCAGAAGCTTGCTCCGGTGTGCGATGTGTAGGGCAAAGGTGGTCATGTTATCTCAGCGAGAGCCCATAGGTAGTGATAAGGAGGAACTGGCAATGCAGCCGCTCAACGCCGTGGTGGAGCGTGCCGCCAGAGAAGTCGCCCTGGGGAGCACGCCGCACTTTGGCAATGCGCTTGCAGCGTTGGTGGGCGATCCTACCTGGCAGACGGGGCTTTCCTTCCGTATCGGGTACTCAACCCACGAAGGCCTGCGCAGTCCGTGCCGGTCGGTGGACCAGGTAGTAAAAGCGTGAGGGGTGACTCACGGCTGAGCCAGTACAGATCTGGCGCTAGACGTCGCTCACCCGTGCCACAAGAGCGCTGATATTGTCTTCCCCTCCGCCCGCCAACGCGGCCTGAATGAAGGCATCGGCTGTATGCGAGGGGTCACCTGTGGGCGAAGCCAGGATAGCGGCAATCTGCGGGTCGCGCACCATTTCCCATAAGCCATCGGAACAGAGCAGCAGCATATCACCGGCAGCAAGCGGTACCATAGAGGTGTCTACCTCCACGCTCAACTTCTCGCCCAGGCAGCGATAGATGAGATTGCGCCTGGGGTGGGTATAGATGTCTTCCGGGCGGATGATCCCCGCCGCCGCGAGCGCGGCCACCAGCGAGTGGTCCTGCGTGAGCTGCGACAACCCCGCGGGTTCGCGGTACAGGTAGCACCGGCTATCGCCGACATGCGCCACATAGGCTGTGGCATCGACTACCAGAGTCGCTGTCATCGTCGTTCCCATATCGCTGCGCTGCTCCTGGTTGCGCTGGTAGAGCACCCGATTGGCTGACTTCACGCCTGCACTGAGCAAGGGGAGGAAGGTCTCCGACGTCGCCTGCGATGAGCGCAACGAATCGGATACATACGTGGACAGTACCTGAACGGCGAGCCTGCTTGCTTCTTGCCCGTCCGCCTGCCCTCCCATGCCGTCTGCTACCATGAGAAGGACAAACGGTTTCGACGGGATAGTGGGGATCGCCCCGCGGATGACGGAGAGCGTATCTTCGTTGGGCTCCTGCCTGCGTTTTATACCTGGATCGAGCTCGCTTCCCACCTGCAATGCGAGGGCTGGTTGCCTTGCGATCACTCCTGCTCCCCCACCGGTGAGCGTTCGCGCACCTGCCTGGTGAGAGGTAACGGGAGGATGGATATCTTGTTGTATCAGCATGGTGCATCTCCTTTTGAGCAGGAGGGAGAAGACGCTCTCCTTCCGCTTGCTTCAGTTCACCGGCGGTCAGATTCGGAGCCCACCGCAATAGCTGCGCTACCCGCCCGCATTTGATCGACCAATGTACTTTCTTCTATAGGAAAGATAGCACCTTCGCCTCACGGAATAATCACAGCATAGCGCTTCCACCTCACACCGGTATCTCAATGTGGTGATCGGAAAATCTGGGCGCTCCACCCTCGATCATCACGTTGTTTTGTGATGGTCGTGTGATGAATCCATCCATTATGTGATTGGAATGAGAGTGTAATGCTTTATACTCTGTTCCAGGTAAGTAAGCGGGCTTATCGTGCATAAAGTACGCAAGTGGAGAGGAGAACCTCTATGCCAGCGAAGCAACCGACCATCCTTGTGGCTGAAAGCCAACCTCAGCTCTTACGGCTGATGATCCTCAATCTCCAATTGGAGGGCTATGGAGTTCTGCCCGCCAGCAATGGTCAGCGGACTCTGGAGCAGATCGAGCAAAAGTCGTCCGACGTGGTGTTGCTGGACGTGATGATGCTCCGCGTGAGCGGCTTTTCCCTCTGCCGCCGCATCCGCGCGCTTTCTCCGGTTCCCATCATCATCGTCATTGCTCGCGGGCAAAGCCAGGACAAAGTGCGCTGCCTCGATCTCGGCGCGGACGACTGCCTGACCAGGCCGTTCGGCACAGCTGAGCTGCTGGCGCGGGTGAGCGCTGTCCTGCGCCGCTCGCAGTACTCGGACGTAGAGAACGTCCAGGCATTGCCAGCCCCTACCAGCACGGGCGACCTGACCATCAACTACGCGCGACACCTGGTCATGAAGGCAGGCAAAGAAGTCGCGCTCACTCCCACCGAATATCGCCTGCTGGCCTATCTTGCCATGCATGCAGGACAAATCGTCACCCAGGATGCGCTCCTGGAGCATATCTGGGAACCCGCGTATGTTGGCGAAACCGACCTGTTGCAGGCCAACATCACCCGCCTGCGCCGCAAACTCGAGGATGATCCCGCTCACCCCCGCTATATCCTCACGAAAGCTGGGATAGGATATGCGCTGGCATCGCAGCCTTCTCCCGGCGAGCTTGCTTTTTGGAGCCCCTGGTACTCTCGTGCCTGAGTCGATAGAACTCATCACAGAAAGTCGTCCGCCATAGTTTCTTGACTTTACGCTGTTCTGTTGGGAAATCGACGTTTCTCTCCCTGGCAAAGGTTGCCGATGCAGAAAATGAGCGGGGCGAGAGGAGTATTGCTCCTCAAAGGTCTTGTGCCCGTAAATCGACCTTTGATATAGCCAAACACCAGTAATGCCAGCAGAGTGGCCATGACTGAAATGAACAGCGCTTTTGTTGCCGGGGTAAAAAAGAAGTAGGGACTCAAGGGGATCAGCCCACCAACAATGTAAGCTCCCGCAATGGTCAATGCACTTGTCAGGGCACGTTTTGGGTCTGGCTCCTCAAGTCCAAGCTCGAAGCGCATCATAAAATCAATCCAGGCTCGTGGCCGCTTGCTCAAGGCCTCCACAATGGGAGCGCTTTCCGCCTCAGTGA
>WNGK01006931.1_pt1 | contig 14210 bp, 11 predicted proteins | sample 5400601 | NCBI WGS metagenome assembly WNGK01 (sample SAMN13153376, study PRJNA577476) | soil metagenome | isolation source: 60 cm soil or saprolite under Garry oak tree replicate 1 | place: USA:California | collected 2016-06-15 | reverse complement strand
TTCTCCGCGATGTTCACATGCGGACGGGTGAACCACGTCGGGTCGAACACGGTGAGGTTGTAGGTATAGATGCGCGCGCGATATCCCTTGCGCAGCGCATCGCAGCCAAGGAAGACCGCAAATGTGCCGCCGTGCTGCAGGCGCCACATCCGCGAGACCACCGTTTCCAGCGGCTCGTCATCGCCCCAGTAGGCATAAACCGCGTGCAGGCAGGTCGGCCCGCACGTGGTCTCGTCGGGTTGCGGCAGCGTCTTGACCGGAAGATGGAGCGCCCGGCGCCGGATCGGCGCAGGCGCGGTCGCGGTGCCGCTTTGAGTCGCCATGCGCAGTCAAGTCCCGGAGCCGACGCGATCGAACATCGCCTTGGTCACGGCCTGCCGGCTGGCGAAGAAGCCGGCCCAGGGATCCTTCTTCATCTTCTTGAGCCGCGTCTGCACGTTCCGCAGATTGAAGTGATCGAAGCGCACGTCGTTGTCGAGCTCGCTCCACGCAATCGGGGTCGAGACCGGCGCATTGGCGCGCGCGCGCAACGAATACGCGGCAATGGCAGTGGAGCCTTCGGCATTGCGCAGGTAATCGATGAAGATCTTGCCCTTGCGCTGCGCCTTCGACATCACCGCCGTGAAGCGATCGGGAAACGTTGCGGCCAGAAGCTCGGCGACCGCGCGTGCGAATCCCTTGCCCTCCTCCCAATCGAGCGTGGGACGTATCGGCACGACGACGTGCAATCCCTTGCCGCCGGTGGTCTTGAGAAAGCCCTCGAGGCCGAGATCGTCGAGCAGGGTGCGCAGCACGCCGACGGCGTCGACGAGCGCTTTCCATTCGACGGCGTCGTCCGGATCGAAGTCGAAGATCAGGCGGTCGGGCCGATCGAGCCTGGGCCGGCGCGATCCCCATGGATGGAGCTCGAGGACGCCCCACTGCACCAGTGCGACGGCCGCCGAAACGGAGTTCGCGGCGAAGTACGTCGCCGTTCCGCCGCCTTCCGGCACCTGCACGCGATCGACCGACTCGTGCACGCTCTTGTTTGCGTGCTTCTGATAGAAACATTGGCTTTTCCATCCGTCGGGACAGCGCACAAGGCTCAGCGGACGATCGGAGAGATGCGGTACGATCCAATCGCCGACCGCTTCGTAGTAGAGCGCGAGATCGCGCTTGGTGAGCTTCGCTTCCGGGTACATGAGCTTGTCGGGATTCGACAGCGCGATTCCAGCAACCTTGGTTCCCGGCGCGTCATCGCGCTTTCGTCTCGAGCTTGGCGCCTTCGGTGCAGACGATGCGGGCGGGTTGCGCCCTGAAACGTCTTTTTTCTCTGGAATGTCTTTTTCATGCAGCGGCCGCTCGCGCACGACTTCGCTGGCCTTCTTGTCCTCGCGCAGGCCCTCGAAGGACGGATGCCGCAGCGTTCCGTCCTCGGTCCATTCGGTGAACGAAACTTCGCACACCAGCTTCGGCTGAAGCCAGTGCGCTCCCTTGGCTTCGTAACCGCGCGGTGGATTCGCGAACGCCGGCTTGTCCTGCTCCAGCTTGTCGAGCGTTTGGCGCAGCGCGACCAGCGTGCGATCGTCGAAGCCGGTTCCGACCTTGCCTGAATAGCGAAGACTGCCGTCGGGTTCGTACACGCCGAGCAGCAGCGCGCCAAAACCCCTGCGGCTGCGCTGCGGATCGGTGAAGCCCCCGATCACCATTTCCTGGCGCTGGCTACATTTGGTCTTGAGCCAGTCGCGGGTGCGCACGCCATCGCGATACGCCGAGTCGGCACGCTTCGATACCGCACCTTCCAGACCGAGCCGGCAGGCTTGCTCGAGGAAGTCCGGTCCACCGCCGAGGACTTCGAGGCCGTAGCGCACGATCGCGTCAGACTTCGGAACGAGCGTCTGCAGCACCCGCTTACGCTCGGTGAGCGGAACCTTGCGCAAGTCGTAACCGTCGAGATAGGGAACATCGAAGACGAAGTAAGTCAGCGCCCCGAGTTTCGGATCGGCGAGGGCATTCTGCAGCAACTGAAAGCTGGTCTTGCCTTGCGCGTCGATGGTCGTGACTTCGCCGTCGATCCACGCCGACTTCACGGGCAAGCGGAGCACCGCCTTGACGATGGGAGCGAGCACGCCGGTCCAGTCCTTGCCGTTGCGTGAAAATATTTTCACGGCGCCGCGATCGATGCGGCAGATCATGCGATAGCCGTCGTACTTGACCTCGTGCAGCCAGCCGTCTCCCGCGGGAACGGCGTCGACCAGCATCGCAAGCGTCGGTGTCAGCATCGCGGGCAGCGGCGCGGCGCGAGCGCCCGGAAGGTCCGCGAAGACGTGCTCGCGCTCTCGTGCGATCTCGTCGAGGCTGCGCCCGGAGAGGACGCTGTCGGGCTCATCGTCGACGATGTGCGCGTCGACGCCGCGCCGGGCGTATTCGTCGTTCTCCTTGATCAGCAGCCAGGCCTGCTTGCCGTTGCCGTATTTGCTGCCGTGGGTTCGAACCAGCGTCCAGCCGCCCTTGAGCTTTTCGCCGTCGAGCTGGAACTTGAGGTGCCCCTTCGCGTAACCGGCTTTGGGGTCGCCGGTGGGGACCCAGGTGCCGCGATCCCAGAGCATCACGGTTCCTCCGCCGTATTGCTTGGGCGGGATCACGCCCTCGAAGCCCCCGTATTCGAGCGGATGATCCTCGACGTGCATCGCCAGGCGCTTGTCCTGCGGATCGAGGCTCGGACCCTTCGGGACCGCCCAGCTCAAGAGCACGCCGTCCAGCTCGAGGCGGAAGTCGTAATGAAGCTGGCGGGCCGCGTGCTTTTGAATGAGGTACGACAAGCCAGCCGCCTTGCGCGTGCCCACGCGGCCTCGGGGCTCGGGGGTGATCGCGAAGTCGCGCTTCTGTCGGTAGCGCTCCAGCGCCATGGCCACGCTCCTCCAGGCAGTGCCGGATCAGGCTCGCTTGCGCTTGGCTGCCGCAGTCCGGTGCGAGCCTCGTGCGCTCGGTACCACGTGCAGCGCGGGCTTTTCCGACGCCGTCGTTTTCGATCGCCGGATGTCCGGCACCTTGCGTCGGGACCCGCCTTTTTCCAGACTCTGCTTGAGCAGCGTCGCGAGATCGATCACCTGCGCCGATCGCCGCTGCTCCGGCGCTTCGGCCTCGGGCTCGGTGATCAGGTGCGTCTGGCCGCTTTTGATTTTCTCGTGGATCCGGCGCATGAGGTCCTGGTGATACGTGTCCTTGAACTCATCGGGATTCCAATGCTCGGTCATGTCGTCGATCAGCCGCTTGGCGAGCTCGACTTCCTTGGCCGTCACGTGCGCGCCCTTGAGCCCGGCTTCGGGCAACTCGAGACCCTTGGTATCGCGAAGCTCATCGGCGTAGCGCAGCGTATTGAGCACCAGCGCGCGCCCGACCGGAACGACGACCGCGAGGTGCTGCGCGGTGCGAATGACGACCTGCGCCACGGCGACGAGCCCGGCCGATCGCAGCGTTTCCCGAAGCAGCGAGTAGACTTTCTGACCGCGCTCGGTCGGAACGAGGTAATACGGGCTCTCGTAGAATTGCGGCGGGATTTCGTTCATCGGCACGAAGGCGACGATGTCGATCGTCTGCGACGCCTTGACATTGGCGCGCTTGAAATCCTCGTCGGAAAGGACGACGTACTGGTCCTTTTCGTACTCGTAACCCTTGACGACGTCCTTCCAGTCGACTTCCTTGCCGGTCTTCTTGCTGTAGCGCTTGTAGCCGACCGGCGAGAAGTTGCGTTTGTCGAGCATCGAGAATTTGAACTCCTTGCGCTCCTCGGCCGGGTAGAGCTCGACAGGAATGTGAACCAGGCCGAAGGTGATTGCGCCTTTCCAGAGTGCGCGCGCCATGTTATTCGCCTTCCTTCGCGGTGTGAAACTCGACCGTCATGCACTCGACGCAAAGGTCGAAGTGGACCGTGCGGATGACCAGCGCACCGCACCCGGTACACGCAATCAGAGGCGGTTCACCGGTTATCTCGCATCCGTCGGCGCGACAGGCCGGCAGATCGCACCAATGACAATCGTAGGGGCAGGCGACCATGTCGGCGGGTCGGCCTCGATGGTCGCGAGCCGCCTAGCGCGCAATCTGCGCGACGGGGACGGTGTAGCCGGGATGTTCGACGGCATCGCACATGGCTTGTCCCGATGGTCGCGCGGCGGATGTATTTCGCGCGAGCAATATCGCCATTCCCGTCCAAGCACGGTATCGGCGAAAAGATGATTTAACTGTAGGACAAAGCTGAATGCTTCGCCGCGTTTTTCGCGCGCCCCCGATGGAGGCGCCGCGTCCACGCGGCGCAGGCCTGGGGAGGGTGAGCCGGTCTATCGCTGCGCCGATTGATTCGGCTGCGCCCCGGCCTCCAGACTGTGTCGCGCGCGGACGAACCGCTGCGCCTCCAGGGCCCAGTGCTTCTTGATGTCGTGCCACACCACGGCGGCCCATATCACGTTGTCGTTCGAGCCATCCGGCACGGTCGACGCGTCGGCTTGGCCGTCCATGCCGTGATTGTTGATCCAGTCGCGCGCACGCGTATCGGACGCCAGAAGCTCGGTGTTGGGCACGAACACGTGGTTGTAGCTTGCGGGCAAGTTGACGTTGTTAACGACGGCGTGTCCGGTTTGACGATACGCATCGAAGCCGTTCGCTCCGGTCGGAAAAGTCAGCGCGACCGGATCGCCCCGGATGTAAAACCCGGTGAATTCCTCGACCGTGTCGGGGATCTGACGCAGTCGGCCGACCAGGCTCCATGAAGTAGGGGCCCAGAACTCCAGGCCACCTGCCCCCACGACCGAGGCATATGAGACCGAAATCCCCACCACCGACTGCGTTTTGCCGGTCAGCGGGTCGACGATGCTATAGCGAGGCTCGGCGCGATCCGTCACGGGATTCCACACCGGGATCTTGTCGCCGAAATCGCCGGCAAGATCGTGCAACACTTTGATCGTCTGCATTCCGCCCTGGCTGTGACCGATCAGCATCGGCCGCACACCATCGCGCTCGTAGTGCCACGCGACTTGACCGGCGATACGGTCGCTGCTCGTGTAAGGGTTTTGGGAAAACGCGCCATCGTGGGGATCGCGTATCCTTTGTTCGGGGTATCCCATGCCGATAAGGAAGTTGCCGAACGACTCCATCGCCATATAGACGAGAATGACGCCGCCGTGCGACAGGATAATTCTCGGCGTCGGGCCCAAGGCGAGCGTTTTCTTTACATCCTCATCGCTGATCCGTTCGGGGTCGAGCGCGAGAATCCGACCTTCCAGCTCACGGTCGATGGAGGTCGTGCGCGCCATATCCGCGCCCTGCGCAGGTTGCCCCGTTCTTACGTAGCCCGTGCCGAGGTCATCGTGTGCTGCATTCTGCGCCGGCGCGAATGCGCAACCGGCCAGTGCGAGCACCGCAGCCACCAGCCATGCGATTTCCCGGCGGGTATGAGCGTAAGCGGGGGTCACCATGATGATCTCCTGGTTTTTTGGGGAGTGTGCGTGCGGGGTCTCACCCCCGCCATCAGTCTCAGTCTGTTTTTCCTGTCCGATGATTGCCCTGTGCTTGCCAGACTACCGCCTACAGCACGCATACTTCGCGGCCGATCAGGCGCTCGCCTCCATGCAAGTGCCGCGCGACGCATCTGTGCCAGTGGATCTGCCGGCTCGGCCACGCGTTACCTTCAATTATAGAAAACTTTTCGGCGTATGTGGCAATGCGAAACGCACTGTCGCCTACAGGCAACACATACACAATATTTCTTGCACAAAAACAGTTTCTTCATGCTCGCGATTGACGCATCGTAAGATTTTCTCCTAACACAAAACATGAATTTGCCTACATCGAATCAGTGGCAATCCGATTGTTTTTCCTGTCACCCCGATCACAAGATGAGCGCGTTTCCTGCAACGTACGGAGCGTGCAAATGCGAACCTGGAAAACACTTCTCGCTACGGTGCTGACAGCCGCGATGTGCTTTGCCGTGACGCCTGTGAACGCAAGCTCGTATTCCACCGACAATTCCGATCTTTGGGGCAACGAGGCGGAAAGCGGCTGGGGAATTCAATTCGTGCAGCGCGCCGAGATTCTTTTTGCGACGCTCTACGTCTACAACTCGATCGGTGCGCCCGTGTGGTACGTCGCGGTGCTCCAACCGACCAACGGGACGACATGGATGGGCGATCTGATGCAAACATCGGGGCCGTGGTTCGGGACGACGCCGTTCAATCCCGCGGCGGTGGGCGTCAACCGGGTCGGCAACATGACCTTCAGTGCGACATCGGACAAGACGGCGATCCTAAGCTACTCGGTGAACGGCATCGCGGTGAACAAGTACATCAGCAGGCAAACGATTCGCTTCGACAACTACACCGGCGATTACATCGGCATGCTTTCGTGGGCGGCCGAGGGTTGTCCGAATCTGAACGACCGCGGCCTGTTCAACAATCGCATCGACTTCAGCATTCGCCATTCCGGATCGAGCCTGGGCATGGCGTTTCAGCAGCAGGGAATCGCGACGATCTGCACGTCGAACGGCGACTACTCGCAGGACGGCCAGTTCGGCACGACGCGCCAGGTGATCGGCAGCTGCACCGACGGCTCGGGCGTCGGCAATGCGACCACGTACTACGAGATGAACATCAGCCCCGGAATCGTGACGATGAAGTTCACGGCGCCGAGCAGCAATTCGGGATCCAAGGGTTGTACCTTGAGCGGGACGATGACGGGCGTCCGCCAGTAAGCCCGATTTTTTGCGGCGGAGCGCGCGCCCTCCGGCGCGCACTTTTTTTTCGTTGGTTCTACGCGGGACGCCTGCGCAGGATATTCATCGCCTTGGCGCTCATGACGACCACGCCGGCTTGATTGATCACTTCCATGAGCGATCGCACCATGCCGCGATCGGGCTTCGATCCCGACGGCCGTGCCTCGAGGACGGTCACCCGGAGCCGCAATGTGTCTCCGGGCCGGACGGGCTGGGTCCACCGCAACTCGTCGATGCCCGGCGACGCGAGGCTCGCCACCGACGACAGGTAGTGATCGACGAAGAGACGCATCATCATCGCCGCGGTGTGCCAGCCGCTGGCGATGAGGCCGCCGAACGCGCCGCGCGCCGCAGCATCGGGATCGACGTGCATCGCCTGCGGGTCGTACTTGCTTGCGAAGGCGATGACTTCGTCCTGGTCGACGCTGATACGTCCGAACTCGTGCACCGACCCGGGCACATAATCCTCGAAATAGCGCGCATGGCGTGGCGCCGCGAATGCGTCGGAGCTCAAGCCTTTAGCCCCGCCTGGCCGAGGTCAAGCTTCGAGCGTGAAGCCGACGCGTATCGTCACCTGGCGGTGCCCTACCCTGCCGTCTACGATGTGCCCACGCGTCTCGACGACGTTGAACCAGTGCATGTTGCGCACGGTCTTCGCCGCCTTTTCGATCGCGATGCGGATGGCGTCGTCGCTGCTCGTGGTCGACGAACCGGTCAGCTCGAGGTGCTTGTAGACATGGTCGCTCATTTCATCTCCTTGGTGAAACTCCTGCGCCACGACCAGATTGCGCCTCGGCTTCCCCAACGCTCATTAAAGCATTAAGCATCGAGTTGTCGGCCTCATGCGTCGTCGGCCTCCTTCGCAACCGCGTGAAGCGTTGTATTACGTTGTCGGCCGCCCAGCGTCGACTCGCAGTTCCCGGCCGATCCCGCTTCGCGGGACCCTCGTCCGGTGGCTCGCGCCGCTACTCGCAATTCCCCGTCGATCCCCGCGCCTTGCGCGGGCCCCGCGCCGGGTGGCTCGCGCCTCGGCCTCCCCAACGCTCATTGAAGCATTAAGCATCGAGTTGTCGGCCTCATGCCGCGACTCGCAATTCCCCGTCGATCCCCGCGCCTTGCGCGGGACCCCGCGCCGGGTGGCTTGCGCGGCTACTCCAGCTTGCCAACTCTCCGGACGGCGTCGGCGAGTTTTTTTGCGTCGGCGTCCCAGAAACGCTTGAGCTCAGGCGCGTCGAGGTACTGGATCGGAGTCTCGACCGTCGCCATGGCGGCGATGAATCGCGGATCGCCTGCCGCGGCGCGCGCGGCCTCGCGAAGCTTGGCGACGATCGGCTCCGGCGTGCCGGCGCGCGCGAACAATCCCGACCACTGGAAAAAGACGGCGTCGTATCCGGATTCGCTGAGCGTCGGAATCTCGGGGAGCGATGCCAGGCGCTTGTCGCCCCACGAGGCGAGCACTCGCAGCTTGCCTGCCTTGACATGCTGGATGACAGTCGACGGGCCGGAGGCGACGGAATCGATGTTTCCCCCGAGGAGTCCGACGACCGCCGGGCCCGCGCCGGTGTACGGCACGTGCAGCAGCCTGATCCCCGCACTGCTGGCGAACATTTCCATCGGCATGTGCATCGTGCCGTAGTTGCCGGATGACCCGTAAGTGATCGCCCCCGGGCGCTTTTTCGCATCGGCGACGAAATCCTGCAGGGTCTTCCACGGGCTGTCGGCGCGGACCGTCAGCACGGTGGGGTCGGCGGTCAGACGCGCGATCGGAACGAACTGATCGAGCGTAAACATCGGCGAGCGCCCCGTGACCTTGTCCGCTTCGGGAAGGATCGAAATCGATGAAAGCGCCAGAAGAAGCGTATAGCCGTCGGGTTTGGCCTTGGCGACATAGCCCATGCCGATGCCGCCGCCGGCGCCCGACTTGTTCTCGATGACGACGGGAACGTTGAGGAAGCGGCTCATCGCATCGGCTGCCGGCCGCGCGACGATGTCGGCAACGCCACCGGGCGGAAATGGAACGACCAGCGCAATGGGCTTGGAAGGATAGGCGTCTTGCGCGACCGCCGCCCAGCTTGCGGCGAGACTCAGACAAAACGTCGTGAGCACGATGCCGATGCGCATAGCTTTTTCCTTACCGGCGCACCGCGCCGCAAGATGAACGTCACCGACAGGCGTAGCGAAGTTCGACGCGTCCCGCGGCTTGAAGCCTTACGCCAGGATCCAGTAGAGCAATCCGCCGAGCAGCAGCCACTTGACCGTATAGTACGCAAACTTGCTCTTGCGCTTGAGCGCCTTGGCGGGAAGCCGAAGGTAGTACGCAACGCCGAAAACCTTATTGAGCGCACCGACGGTGTCGCCTTCCATGTTCTCGGTCTGGCTTGCGCGGATGACGGTCGCCTCGTACCAGTGATTGATTTTCGCCATGATGCGGCTCGTCAGCGGACGCTCGACGTCGCAGAAGAGGATGACGCGCAACTGGTCGGTCTTGTTTTCCGCCCAGTGGATGAACGTTTCGTCGAAGATCACCGCTTCACCGTCGCGCCAGTGATACGGCTCGCCATCGACGAAGATCCTGCAGTTCTCCGAATTGGGCGTCGACAGGCCGAGGTGGTAGCGCAGCGATCCGGCGAACGGATCGCGGTGCTTGCCCAGATCTCCGCCCGCCGGAAGCAGCGCGAACATCGCGGCATTGACCGACGGGATCGACTGCACGAGCTCGACCGTTTTGGGGCAGAGCGCCCGCGCCGAGGGCAAGGGGTCGTCGTACCACTTGACGTAGAAGCGCTTCCAGCCCCGACGGAAAAACGAGTTGAAGCCGAGATCGTTGTACTTGGCCGCGCCGCGGATGTGGCCCTCGTCGAAGAGCTGCATCGCCTCCTCCCGCAGCGTCTGCCAGTTGTCGGAGAGCCTCTTGAGCTCGGGAAATTTCGCAACGTCGACGTACGGCTTGTTGGGCACCGCCGAGAACATGTACATGAGCACGTTGTACGGCGCCATGAACGTCGAATGATCGGTGAGCTGGCGGTAGAAGCGGTGCCGCACTCGCCCGCGCAGGTGGACGTACACCCCCGACGCGATGAACGCGTACAGGATGAAAAACTTCGGGGCCAGCAGATTCGGTAGATACTCGAGCATTGAAGAACCTCGCGGATTGCCATTATACCGTCCCCGCATACGCTTCCTGCGCCGGGAAGCAGGACGTCGCTTACGATCGTCGATGTCCCGATCCAATTCAGTGTTCGAAGCCTTCGGATGACGTTCCCCAGTGACGTTTCTAGTGTCCCGCGCGTGTCCAAAGATGCCTTGACCCCCGGAATGTCACGGCCTAGAGTCAATTTCCACAATTCTCGGATCCCATCATGGGGGTCGGAATTGCTGCGAAGAGCTCCTTTCATGCAAGACTTCATCCTGAGGTTCCATCCATTCACTGTTGCATTCGCCGTCGGGGCTGCTGGTCATGAAGCTCCATATAACGTGCTTGGACTCTCGAGATGACGCGGGACCATCGCCGACTAGCGGCGATCGTATCGGCCGATGTGGTGGGCTATTCCCTCCTCATGGGCCGCGACGACAGCGCCACCCTGGCGGGATTGAAGGCTCACCGGCGGGAGCTTATTGATCCGAAGATCGCCGAGTACGGCGGCCGGATCGTCAAGACCACGGGCGACGGTCTGTTGCTGGAATTCCCCAGCGTGGTCGACGCGGTGCGCTGCGCGGTCGATGTGCAGCGTGGCATGGCCGAGCGCAATGCCGGTGTGCCGCCCGAACAGCGGATCGACTTACGTATCGGCATTAACGTCGGCGACATCATCATCGATCGCGACGACATCTTTGGCGACGGCGTCAATGTCGCCGCGCGCCTGCAGACGTTGGCCGAGCCTGGAGGGATCTGCGTCAGCCGCGTGGTGCGCGATCAGGTGCTCGACAAATTGAGCTTTGCCTTCGAGGATCTCGGTCCGCAGGACGTCAAGAATATCGCTCGTCCTGTCGAGGTGTACCGGGTGGACCTGGGAAGCGGGGAGCGGCAAAAGTCAAGCCTGGGTCGCAAGCACTGGCAGCGCCTGACCCGAGCGCGCGGGGGGCGGTGGTTGGCAGCCGGCGTTCTCGCACTCGGTATCGTAAGCGTCGCGTTCTGGACGCTGCAGCAATTCAGGAAGACTCCGCCAGCATCTGCGCCGCCGCCGGTGTCAATCGCCATTCTCCCCTTCGCGGCACCCGGAGGAACCCAGGCAGACGAGCAGTTCGCCGATGCGGTCACCCGGGACCTCACGACGGCACTCGGGCGCTGGCGTATTGCGAATGTGGCCTCGCTTGGTCTTGCGGCGTCCTACAAGGGCAAACCATTCGACCCGCGCAGCATCGGGCGTGAGCTCAATGTGCTGTATCTCGTGGAGGGAGACGTCCGCTCGGCAGGAGAAAAGACGACGGTCACCACGCGCCTCGTCAGCGCGGGAACCGGGACGCAGATCTGGACCGTCCGACAGGAACTGCCGCCGGCGCAGGTAACAAAAGGCCCCGGAGACTTGGCCGCTTGGCTGGCGAGCCGCCTGCGCACCGACATCTACAGTGCAGAGAAGCAGCGCGCCGCGCACCTGCAGAAGGCCGATGCGACGCCGCTAGACCTGGTATTGCAAGCCGATGCGTTATTCGACAAGAAGCGTTCCCTCGAAGGTTTACTCGAAGCGCGCAAGCTCTTGGATGAAGTGCTGCGCCGTGACCCTGATTTCCTGCCGGCAATCATGTCCCACGCACGATTGGACATGATGGAGCTCTGGGAAGTGGGGCGGAACCGCGAACGCTTTGAGACCGTCTTGCACGACGCGGACGCGTTCACGAAGCGCGCGGTGGAGCTCGCTCCAGACTACGCCCCTGCGTGGGATTTCCGATCTCAGATTTTCTCGCTTCAGCAACGGTGGGACCCGGCGCTGGAGGCAAACGCCGTCTCGCTCAGACTTGATCCGAACAATGCAGACATTCACACCTCGCGCGCGTTGCTCTTGCTGTGGAGCGGTCAGGCGGCAGCTTCTTTGCCGCTCACGGAGCGCGCGGTGGTGCTGGACCCCTCGAATGCCGGTTGGCTGCTGATGATCCAGTGCCACGACTATCTGATGCTCGGTCGCTTGGACGAAGCGATCGCGGCTTGTGAGAACTCGATTGGACAATACGATCAGTGGCTTGTTTATGTTTACCTCGATGCGGCTTACGCGCAAAAGGGTGAGACAAGCAAAGCGACAGCCACCAAGGCCGAGTTGCTCAAGCGCAAGCCCAAGCTTTCGATCGAAAGCCTCAGAGCTGAAATGCAGACTTGGTCGAACCATCCGGTATTCCAGCGGCAAACTGAGGAAAACGTGCTTGCCGGCCTGCGCAAGGCTGGGATTCCGGAGAAGTAAGATATACGCAGCCTTAGGGGTGACCTAGGCGCGTTTTTCTCGCGCGCTCTTCCATCGCCGGTGCACCCAGAACCATTGCTCGGGGTGGCGCAGCACGAGGCGCTCGAGCGCCGCGTTGTACGCGCGCGTGGTCAGCCGAATCTCCTCTCCGGCATTGTCGCGCTCGACCGCAGCCACCGGCTCCTCGAAGCGAAGCACGTGGGTTCCGTCGGCTTGGCGCCAGCTCGCGGCCGGAAGGACGGGAGCTCCCGTGGCCATCGCGATGATCGCCAGGCTTTTGAACGTCCACGCCGGATGTCCGAAAAACTCGACACTTATCCCGTCCGGCGGGCTCGCGTGCTGATCGAAGGGGAACACTACCATGTCGCCCGCCGCGAGCCGCTCGAGGATGGCGTCGAGCGATCCGCGCTTGCCCAGGACGCCGAAGCCCGCCCGACGGAAGCGTCGCGTCACCATGGCGTCGAGCCAACGCGGCTTGATCGCGCGACGCACGAAATGGATACGGCCGCGCATTTCCGGAAAATGGGCGAGACCGGCGACCGTCGAGACCTCGAAATTGCCGAAGTGGCCCGTCAGCACCAGGACACCCTTGCGTTCGCCAAGCGCGCGCGCCAATACGTCGACGTTCTCGACGCGGACGAGAGCCATCTTGCGTGCCATCGGCATCCATCGAAAGCGCAGAAACTCGCTGAACAGCCGACCTAGATGCGCGTAATGTGCCTGCGCGAGCCGCTCGATTTCTTCTTTGGGAACCTCGGCGCCGAAAACGCGGCGAAGATTGTCGAGAACGACGCGCCGGCGCAGCGGGAGCAGGCGATAGAGCCAGCGGCCGGCGCGCGGTGCATCGGCGTGCGCGGGAAGCGCCAGCGCGACGGCAGAAGCGTGTGTCCGGTCGTGCGACAGCGAGATGGCGATCCCGCGGATGCGGTGGCGGTCGAGGAGAGCCTGCGCCTTGGCGCTGCATACGATCCGGGGTGCGCCGTAGGCGTCGCGCACGACGGAGAATTCGGCGGGCTCGACACTTCCGAGGGCGAGCTCGCGCGGGAAGAGCTTGACGCAGGCCTCCTTGGCCGCGAAGCGCGCGGCAAGGCTTGCGGCGCGCGCATGACCGCTGCCCGCATCGGCGAGCTCCTGCGCGGAGAAAATCGTGGCGAGCACCGAATCGTTCCCCGCGAGCAGCCGCTCGATGCGCGCGATCTCGACGGTATCGATACCGCAGCGCGTCGCGGCGTCGGACCTCGCGTCCGGAGTCTCCACGAACCGGTCCGCTACCGCGCGCGAATGATCAGCGCGGCGTTGGTGCCCGCGAAACCGCGGCAGAGAATGAGCGCGGTGTCGCTTCGCGGTGTCTGCACGTCGCGCGAGACGCGCAAGCCCGCGCAATCGGGATCGACGCGGCGAAGTGTCGCGATCCCGGGAACGACGCGCGCCCGCAGCGCCTCGAGCGCGATGACCACCTCGGCGATCCCCGCCGCGGCGATGAGATGCCCGATCGCCCATTTGAAGGCGGTGACCGGCGGCGCGGTGCCGCCGGTGCCGAAGACAGCGCAAATCGCCGCAGCCTCCGACGCATCCGATCCTCGCGTGCCGTTGCCGTGCGCGACGATCATTCCGATGTCGTCGGGCGCGAGCTTGGCGTCCGCCAGAGCTTCCAGGATGGCACGCTTCACGCCGTCGCCGTCCTCCCGGATCGCGAGCAAGCCGGTGGCCTCCGTGGCGTAGCCGCCGCCCAGCACCTCGCCGAGGATGCTCGCGTTGCGCGCTTCCGCCGCGCGTTCGGTCTCCACCGTCAACGCGCCCGCGCCTTCGCCGAACACGCTCCCCTTGCGATCGATGTCGAACGGACGGATCGTGTCCTGCGCGAGCAACCCGCATTGGTGATAGTAGAGCACCATCTGCGGCTCGATCAGCGCATCGTGGCCCACCGCGACGGCGCGATCGGCTTCACCCTGGCGCAGCGCCTCGGCAGCCTCGATCACGGACAGGGTGCCACCCGCGCTGTGATTGGTGATGCACGCGTTGCTGCCCTTGAGGTTGTACTTGATGCCGACGTGGCACAGCACGTTGTTGGGCAGCGT
>WNGK01004936.1_pt1 | contig 14211 bp, 9 predicted proteins | sample 5400601 | NCBI WGS metagenome assembly WNGK01 (sample SAMN13153376, study PRJNA577476) | soil metagenome | isolation source: 60 cm soil or saprolite under Garry oak tree replicate 1 | place: USA:California | collected 2016-06-15 | reverse complement strand
TTATGCCGTTGGCGTCCGCCAGACACCTGACGGCGGATATGCTGTGGCTGGCGAGGTTTCCTACACGATAACGTCCTCCTATACAGAGTCAGACATAGCCGTCTTCAAACTCGACTCGACAGGCAATCTCATCTGGCAACACTCTTACTTAGTCGGGACGGACAGCTATGCTGAGTCTCTGGCGCTGACCTCAGACGGAGGCTTCATTGTCGGTGGCCTAGTTTCCATAAACACTTCAACGTCATACAGCAGCGCAGTCCTGCTCTTGAAGCTCGACTCATTGGGCAACGCACTGTTTGCCAAAACCTACGTTCCAACGGGCAGTATCGGTGATCTTACAATAGCTGAGGTTCAGCAGACCACAGATGGAGGATACGCGTTCGCCGGACACTATTTCGAGAATACGATCTACGACCAGAGGGCATGGCTCGTCAAGACCGACTCCGCAGGCAAGGTGCAGTGGGACAGGATCTACGGCGCAGACGTCCAATACTCCACTCGAACCTTCAACTCCTTCCAGCAAACAAGCGACGGGGGATTCATAGCCGCCGGCTCCACGAACCAGTACAACAACGGATACACATCACTATGGCTCGTAAAGACCGACTCAAACGGCAACATCGGAGGCTGCAGCGACGTTCATTCAGCCTCAGACACAAGCAGCTCAGCCACGGTAAAAGTCTCAAACACGGATCTAGCAGCAGCCAAGGACAGCTTCAGCTACCTAGCTGACACACTCGCCGTCTTCACAGGACCCTTCACAGCAACAAAGGAATGCTAGTCGACAATTCCTATCATCCCTGACAATAATCAACCGCTTCCTGAAACTGCGGTGATTAGTCGGCTCAATCATACCTCGGAGCGAGAATCGCTCCGTTTTGCGGTGGAAAACGCATGAGGAGAATAAGTGACGACGGAGCGCTTATCCAGAAACGGATCTCTTTACAAAGGAGATTGTATTTTCCTGCCTACTATGAGTAGGTGAACTCCTACTGCCAGGCTCACAGCGGCTGCCAGGACGAAGCCTGGAAGATAACCGAGTGAAGACGAGACTGCGATCCCTTCGAAGACTGGGCCGATAAAAGCGCCTATGCCGAAGCTTGTCAGGAGAATCCCGAAGATCGTGCTGTAATGATCCATGCCGTAATATTTTCTGACCAAGAGCGCGAACTCGGGGATGTAGGTCCCGTAGCCGATTCCGAAGAGCACGGAGAGAACTCCTATCGTTACTGCGTCGTTTGCTACAAACAAACCTGCTGCGCTGAACCCTTGGAGGATGAAACCGATAGCGGCCATCGTCTCTTCGTTGAAACGCTGTACGCCTGCGGTTAGCCTTCCTGTTAAGCTGCCAACACCGATCAGCACCAGTGCCAGAGTGCCGGCCTCGGTTCCCAGCCCTCTGCTCTCGAGAAGAGGCACTAGGAATATTGTGACAAGGGTCCTAGAGAACGCGTTGCCTGCGGAATAGTACAAGTAGAGGAAACCGAACCTCTTCGTTTTAAGACGACGAAACGCTTCTCCAAGCGCGAACCTGGAGGCTACCTTACTTTTCCGAGATGTTTGGTAAGCTAGGATAGTGAACACAAAGATGATCAAACCGACGATGAGGAACGCGGTTTGGATATTCCAAGTCACGATCAGATAGTCTTCTAGAGGTGAGAAGAAGAGGAGACCAACCGCTGTCCCTGCGCTGACAAATCCGGTCACCCTCTTTACTTTGGCTTGATCGAAACTGTCGAAAACGACGTAGGAGGTCGGCATCCACATGGAACCAGAGCCGAGTCCACCTACGAAACCGTAGGCGAGGACCAGCAACGGGAAAGAGTTCGCGACTGACGAGAATACCAGTCCAGCACTCATCAAGCTTCCGCCAAACAGGATGGTCTTGCCTGGCCCGTTCTTGTTCATGAAAAGGCCAAGGAGAAGGGAGGAGAAGGAGAAGAACACGGCGAAGACGCCGAAGACAATAGACGTCGCTGAAGCAGGCAGATTGTACTCCCTAGACACCCGAGTGAAGAAAACCCCATATGAGAGGAAGACGCCTAGGGAAGAATTGTAGAGGAAGAGTGTGAACGCGTTGTATCCTGAGCCTATGGTGTGTCACTCGATCGAAAAGTAGGCTTTCCTCAGCTCTTCCGAATCCATCAGTTCTGCAGGAGGGCCTTCGTTTATCACCTTGCCTTCCTGAAGAACGTACGCATAGTCGGCTACTCCGAGTGCTTGGACTGCGTTCTGCTCTACGATGAGCATCGAGAGACCTTCGTTCCTAAGCTCGACCAGTTTCTCGAAAATCTCTGCTGTAAGTTTCGGAGCGAGCCCTAGGGACGGCTCGTCAAGAATAATCATCTTGGGTCTGGTCATCAGTGCTCGTCCGATGCTGACCATCTGTTGTTCTCCCCCGCTCAGCCTGCCAACGTTGAGCTTGGCCCTTTCCTTGAGCCTGGGAAAGAGTCCGTACACAAAATCTAGAGTCGTGTCGGCTGCGTGTCTCGCGCGCCGAGAATACGCGCCCAGTGTCAGGTTGGCTTCTGTGGAAAGCTGGGGGAAGAGCCTCCTCCCTTCCGGGCAGGATGCGAGGCCCCCTTCGACTCTTTTGAACGCTGGAAGCTCTGTGATATCATTTCCTCCGAAGTAGATCCCGCCGCTCCAGGGCTTCAGAAGACCGTTGACCGTTTTCAGTGTAGTGGTCTTTCCTGCGCCGTTTGGGCCCACGATTACACTGATGGTACCATCTTTGCACTTCATAGAGACGTCCCAAACGACTTGGGTCCCCCCGTAGCCAGCGCTCACCTTCTTGAGTTCAAGCAGCAGCGTTCTTACTCCCCAAGTACGCCTGTATCACCTTCTCATCACGCACGATCTCGTCTGGACTACCTGTCGCAATGACGCGTCCCTCCTCGAGCACCATTACCTTGTGCGATATGTTGAGTACCGCTCTCATGACGTGCTCGACGACGAGCACAGAGAAGCGCAACTCATCGTGCAACTTCTTGAAGAGCTGGATCGAATCCTTCAATTCTTCCGGGGACAGCCCCGCGAATACCTCGTCGAGTAGCAATATCTTGGCTCCGGTGGCGATTGCTCTCGCAAGCTCGAGCTTCTTCTTCTCCTGGACCGTAAGGCTGTCCGCGAATGCATCTTTCCTCGATCCCATTCTGACCATTGAGAGGACCCTATCAGCTTCCTCCAGAGCCGGTCTTGGGGAATGGATGTTTCGCCTACCGTAGAGGACTGCAACCGCAACATTCTCTCTCGCCGTCATGTTGGAGAACGGCTTCGGTATCTGGTGAGTCTTGGCCAGGCCATAGCTGACGACCCTATTCGTCCGGAGATGGTCGATCCTCTTGGTGTCTAGTTTCACGGTTCCTGAGGTCGGTTTCTCCACTCCGGCAATTATGTTGAGCAGTGTTGACTTTCCAGAACCATTCGGGCCTATTAGGCCTAGAACAGCAGACTCGGGGAGGTCGAGCGAGACGTCTTTCAAAGCCTGCACTCCTCCAAAATTCTTTGACACGTTCCGTGCCTGAAGAAGAGGCATCGTTATTCTAGGACCAACCTCAGGCGATCATTCGATCTTCTAAGCAGACCCACGATTCCGTCCGGTAGGAAGAGAGCCATGATTATTACGAGCAGTCCTATTATGAGCGGCTGTGCCTGAGCGACTGAAGTCAGGAGAAAGTACGACGGGAGGTAGACTACAACCGCCCCCAAGAGAGGCCCGATCGAGGTTCCCACGCCACCGATGATAATCATGGCGAGCATCAAGAGCGAGAACGTGAAATCGAATGCCGGTCCTGCGGTGACACCAGAAGTGGACCATGAATAGACTCCTCCGGCAGCACCTCCGAAAAGCCCACCGAGCATGTAGCCGATCAGTTTCAGCCTCTGAGGGCTGACCCCGACAGAGCTCGCCGCGTCCTCCTCGCTCTTTATCGCCCTTATCCCGAAGCCGATCCTACTCCTGTTGACGTAATAGGTCAGAATTATCTCGATCAGTACCAGCGTCCAGATCGTGAAGTAGGGAGCGAGCGGCTGAAAGGGTCGATTGAAGATTATCTCGCCGCCAGTACCCAGCTGGGGAAGCTGTAGGACTATGTTGTAGGCGGCTAACACGAGTACGACCGTGGCGATGGCGAAGCAGACACCTCGGAATCTCAGGATGACAAGGCCTATACCCAACGCGAAAACCAGGCCGAGCACAGCGCCCGCACCAACGCCTAGCAGCGGATTCGCCCCATAGTAGCTGACCAGGGTTGCAAGTGCGTAGGAGCCGATAGCCATGAAGAGGACGTGGCCAAAGTCAACGTACCCTATCATTCCGGTGATGAAGTTGATCGAGTATGCGAGGGCTGCATAGATTAGGAGGACAACAAGTATCGATGAGACTGCTACCCCAAGAAGCAGGGCGGCTGTGGCGAGGACAGCCATTACGATGAAGAGTCCGTATAGTGTAAGACCCGGCTTCTGGAGATTCATTTCAGAATACCCTTAGGACGGAAGACGAGGACAGGGATAAGGATGAGGAAAGCGGTGGCGTATGCGATCTGCGCAGTAGCGAAGGCTTGGACAAGATCAATAACGATGCCAAGTGTTAGCCCGCCAACAAGGCTTCCCCACATCTTTCCAGGCCCTCCTAGGACGACGATCACGAAGCTGATGGGAGCGTAGAGACCACCCATCAGAGGGTTGATGCCAACCGGGACCCAGACTGTGAGTAGCGCTCCGCCGGCCATAGTGACGGCAAAACCCAACGCTGTGGCGAGTGATGCGACCTTGGCTGGATCGGCTCCGACCAGCTCTGTCGCTGTTACGTCCTGGGCGTATGCGCGAATCGCGGAGCCGATGAATGTTCTCTCAAGAAACAGCCATGTTCCTGCTATTATCAGAACTGAGAGAATGGCGACGTAGAGTGCCGCGAGTGGGACGGTGAGATATCCGAACTGTAAGATGCCCGGATTGTATATAATGCCTACCGGATTCCCGGTGAAGAGGATAATGGCAAGGTTGCTTATGAAAAGGCTCAGGCCAAATGTTGCTGCGAGGGTCACCATCTCGCTCTGGAGCGTGATCATTTCCTTGTTATGCAGCTCCCGGTGTAGGAATACGTAGTAGAATGCGTAGCCCACGAGCAGCCCGATAATCGCATCAACCGGAGCGGTTTCGAGCGGGGTCATTCCGGCGAAGAGGTTGAGAAAGTAGGCCCCGTACGCGCCCAGCATAATGAATTCTCCGTGTGCTATGTTGATGACCTTGACGACCCCCCAGATTATGTTCAGCCCGTGAGCGACGACTGAGAAGACGCAGCCAAGCATTAGGCCGAATACTAGGTCTCTAACGATAAGCTCGGCAGCGACCATAGTCGCGTTTAGTTGCCGGTGTAGGGGTACTTGACTATGCCGGATGCCACTGCTAATCCTCCGTTCTGCCACTGGACGAGCACCATGCCGTGTCCGCTCTGCTTCCCGGTGCTGTCGACCTGGAACTGTCCGAAGAAAGTCATGATGTGAAGACCATAGAGGGTCTGCCTAACCGCATTCGTATCGAGACTGTTTGCTTTCTCGATCGCGTCTGCGAGCACTATGATCGCCGCCCCCGCTTCTCCCGAATGATAGGTTGGAGAGCCCGCGTTGGCCTGTTTTGAATAATAGTCGACGAATTGGGACTCGGTGGGACCATACCATGGAATGTCTGCTGCCTGGGCCGTGGCCGGACTGTATGTCACAATCGTTTCCCACTGCGATGGGCCGGTAACAAGATTTGCCGCGCCGCCGAGTTGTTGCTGGAACTGTGGTTCTGTCACCGCAACCAGTAACGAGATGAACTTTGGGGTCCATCCGACGGACGATAGTTGCTGCACGATCTTAAGGCCATCAGCGTAGTGCCCACCGCCTAGTAGGTCGTCCGCCCCGGCCACTTGGGCGGCAGTGAGCTGTGTCGACAGGTCCTGTGTCCCCATGGACGGGTACGAGTTGTTGTAGACCATGGTTAGCCCTTGCTGCACCGCGTACCTTGATGCTGCAACGCTGGCCGCGGTGGAGAATGAGTCATCTGCGTGGAGAAAGGCTAGTTTGTCGCCTGGATGGTTGGCTTTTAGCCAGTCGATCGCGTTGTTGAAGTAGGTTGAGGCAGGGCTCAGAACGCCGAAGACGTTCTTGTAGCCCTTAGTCCAGATCGAGTCGGACGAGCCGCCGTGCGACAGCATGACCAGGTTGTTCTGCTCAGCGAGAGGTGCTGCAGTGCCGGTCAATCCGCTGCTGTATGGAGCTAGGAGGAATTGTGCATGATCTTGTGTGATGATACTCGTATAGAGGGGAGAAATGTTACTTGATGAACTCGCGTCGTCGTGGTAGTCGAGGACAATGTTGTACGTTTTTCCGTTGACGGTCACGCCTCCATTGCTGTTGATCCAACAGGCGGCCGCCTGAATGCCAGCGAGCGACTTGGTGCCCTCAACATTGTACGTCCCAGTCAGCGAGATGGTGAAGCCGACCTTTATCGCGTCCCTTCCAGATGGCAGTGTGCACGATATGGGTCTTGGCGCGACGTAATTGATGTAGTAGTAGGTGCCTCCGCCCGAAACGATCACGATCGCGACAATAGCTATGACAATGATCGCAGTTGTCCTCGTTGCCAGTCTGCGAGGCTTCGCTTGCATAATAGAATGGTATCTGATTCGCGTCCTTAATGTATTAACTTTGTGGGAGTTTCAATTGTCCACACTTAACTCGCGTGGCCAGCCGACGCCAAGATATCTTGCAGGTCTTATGATTAGTTCGCGTTAATCGATACGGATAGCCTAGAATAGTTTCAGCTAGCTAACCCGTCTAAGTTCTTGCCGGCAGGGCATTGATGGCAAAATAGTCTTGGGTCTGAAACACATCGGGGATATCTCCTAGATTCACAAGTTCTCGACGTCTATGAGGCTTGGGAGGGGAAGGAGACTGTGCCGATGAAGGTCAAGGAACTCATTCTGAACCTCCGGACAGACGTCCACAGCCTCTACACAGGATACACTCGACTCCCAGAAAAAACCGAGAATCCCGGTCTTCAGGGACGCCAGACTGGACTGAAGGCGCACTCCTAGAAACCCCGGAGAGGCACGAACCGCCGTCCTCGATGCGCGTCTCGGTCGGAACACTTTCCCTGAACAAACCAATACGCCCGTCGGACGGAACTTTGGCAAGATTATTGACATGCTCAAAGAATAACGAGCCGATTCCACGCTGAGAGGAAATTCTCGTTGACAAGAAGTGTTACGGCTCTCGGTCTTTTTCCTGTTGCAGTGGACGCGGTAATGGCCGAATTTCTAGCGAGCCGAAATCTGGTATTCGTTATTGCGTTCCTCGTTTTTGTAGACTTGATCCTCCTCGTCTCGTTCACCTCCGCCATTTCTCGGAGAGACCGGAGATATTCAAGTATCAAGAAAAACCTGACCCCTCTGGCAGAACCAGAGATCATTGAAACAGCGAGAATTGTCCTGGCAAAATTCAGGATTTCACGAATCGATATCTACTTGACCAAATCGGACAGCTTTAGAGGGCCCCCTGCTTTGACAGTCGGCATCTCAAGGCCATCTCTCTGGTTCTCCGATAGAATGCTGAAAGAACTCTCTCCCTCTGAAGTAGGTGAGATCATAGGTCATGAACTCGCCCACCTGGTCGAGAGGCACCGCATCAAGATACTCTTGATCGGCCTCATCTACACGCTCACAGGTCTAAATCTGGCCTTCTTCACGACTTCAAGGATTTTACCGCTGCCGGACCTGTTTCTGATCGCTGGCTTGGTTATGATCTTCGCAAGTTATACTCTCGTGGTCCCCTATGTAAGGAGAGAATTTGAGTTCGACGCTGACGAGATTGCGGCTCGCACCATAGGAAACCCAGACGAGTTAGCATCTGCATTATTGAGGGTGAACGGAATGCTGAATCGCCCGAGTCAACTGGGCATGCGTGGATGGAGAAAATGGACGGCCTCGCATCCCCCAATGTCCGAACGAGTGTCAAAGCTCAGGCAACTATCGAGCAGAAACTCCCCCTAATAGACCGCTCACGAAAATCTGCGTCCGTCGCACTGATCCTTACCTTGAACTCCACCAAACGTCAAACCAGGCACCCCCAGCTTTCGTCTCGTCCATGAGAGGATACTCGGGGACCCTTTGCCTGCGCCGGAGCCGAGTCATTAGACCAGGAACTTGAAACGTATCTGCCCCTCGTCTGACCTTGCGGGTTAGTATCCGGCGCGTTCTCTCGATGGCGGCCGTGGCATAGGCGGTTCTAGGGATGTACGCCTTTCCGGAAAGAGTCCACGACTTGCTTGAAGTCAAGGGCAAGGCGCAATCAATGATGACTAGATTCTTTCGTTCACCTCAGCCTCATATTCGTTGCGTTGTTAAGCCGTCATACTAGAGCTGTGTGGCCGATCCCTTCGATTCCCCGGCCGCCATTCTCCAACGGGAAGTAAGAATGATTCCCACGATTCCAATCACCGTCAACATTAGGATGACCGTAGTGCCAACTCCATTCAGAGGAAGTGCAGACAAGCCAACCAGTGCAAGTAGGGACGCGATTGCGAGATACAGTACCACTGAGAGGTACACTATCAGCCCGGCTGTGATCACCTTAATCCAAACTCGGAGAGACATGGACTCCAGCGCCTGTCGTCATGCTACTATGGAAACCAGCTCCCGCATATATTCATACTGGGAATCGATGAGAGCAAGCCGAAGGCCAGCAGGCGGGATCTAGCACGGCGGATTCCATGAGATGTAGCCTCCCCACCAGGAATATGCAAAGTAAACGCCTTGGTTATGGCCTATGCTATCAAGAAGATCAATTATCCCAGCGACCAGGGCAATAGCTGCCGCGATGACGGCACACACCGCCGCGGCAGGTATACCTACTCCTGAGGCCGCCAATATCGCACATATGAGGGCGGTGCCCAAGGCACCCACGGCGACTGCCTTGATTATGATTTGCGTTTCGTACTCATTGAAGCTGTATCCCGTCTTGCACCCGAACCACCCACATTGACATCGGAAATAGTACGCGAGTCCAGTAGGGTCGGTCAAGATTTCAGGATTGTTCTTGACGTAAGAATACACGTTTTGCTCTTGTGGTTTGCTTTGACCGCAGGGAACGAGTTGCTGGTTCACTGGGTCTCTTGACGAGAACGTCCCTACTGAATTATCGAAATATCTCGCGGAGTAATAGTATAGACCCGAGGAAGAATCCTGAGGCTTTCCGGTGTATTTGTAGCTGGGGTCCGTGCCAGTAGAGCCATACTGAGTCCCGAATGGTTCATAGTTGGTGGAGAAGCTTGTTGAAGAGCCCAGCGTCACGAGCCTAGTGCTCCCGAGCGCGTCTTGATGGAAGTAGTATGTGTTCGTGCCTGAAAGCCGAGCGATTAGGAACCCCTGCACATACGCATAGTCGTTGCTCGTTGAGCCCTGTTTTTCATAAAGCACACTGATGTCCCTGTTGACATACACTGTTGTTATTCCAGACTCAATTTTCTGTATTCTTTGCCCCCATGGGCTGTATGTGTAGTTCTCGAGAGTCGAAGAACCTTGAGAAACGCTCGTCAGTCGGTTCTCGAAGTCGTAACTGTACCGGGTAGTGGTTCCACCGGCAAGTTGGGTGATGCGGTTTCCGTTGTTGTCGTAGGTGTAACTGCTTGAGCCAGCTGAAGAGAGTCGATCATACGAGCCATAGGTATAGGTTGTGTTTGTCGGACTCTGATAGAGCCAGAGACGATTTCCGACACCGTCGTAGCCGTATTTGATGGTTCCCCATCCCCCTGTGCCGGTGGTCAAACGGTTGAGGTAATCGTATGCGTAGGATTCGGTACCAATACTGATAACATTGCCAGTGTTATCATAGCTGTAGTTCAAGTCCAGAAGCGTCGACTGGCCCTGGACCACTTTGATCTCACTAGGTCTTGCTCTTACGTCATATTTGTACATTGATTGAACTCCATTCCCGTACACAATACTGCTAATCTTGCTGTCGGGCCTGTAAGCGATTGTCGCGAAGGTAGTGCTTCCGGTCTTGACAGTTGTCGCTCTGTTCATCGGGTCGATTGAAATGTTCACAGTCGTGCCGTCGGGATATGTGGTAGTGACTACGTTTCCGACCTGGTCGTAAGAATAGGACAGAGTGAAATGGCTCCCTCCAATCGTCCAGGTCTCGCTTGTTTCTCTGTTTCTCGAATCGTAACTAAACACCGCAGAGTTTCCGTTGTACGAGGCACTGAGCATGTTGCCGTTTTTGTCGTATGTGTATGCGACCTTTGTGTTGTCAGGATATGTGACGTTGCCTAAACGGTTCAATGCATCATAGGAATACAAGGTGGTTTTCCCGTTTGGATCTTTCCGAGTGAGAAGATTGCCGACGCCATCATAGGTTCTAGTCTCGTTGAACCCATCGGGGTTGATAGTTTGAACGAGCCTGTTGAGATCGTCGTGCGAGTATGTTGTGGTCTGCCCTATTGCATTCAGCACCTTGGCAAGATTTCCCCAACCATCATACGTATACAGGGTAGCATAGTAGGAGGTTTGTGAATAGTATTCTCGGACTGCGATGAGCCTGCTCATTGCATCGTACAGTTTGTCTGTTCTGTGTCCGTTTTCGTCATAACTTGACTGAACGAGGTTGATGTCGTCATAGCTAATTGTTCTGCTTCTTCCGTCCTGGCTCACAACTTTGACAAGGCGACTCAAATAGTCGTATGTGTAGCCGGTAATATTGCCGGTAGGATCCTGCACGGTCCTGACTTGCCCCTGCCAATTGTATGTATAATTCGTCTGTGAGATTACGGGACTGGCATCTAGCCCCCCTTTGTATGACTCAACTCCGACTATTCTGTGAAGTCCGTCGTAGTGAAAGTCGGTGTAGTTCACTTTTTCGTTTTGTAGGCCGAAGCTGTTCATTGTATCCTCGTAAATGAAAGTCATGTTAGATGCTACTCCGTTTACCGCAACATGTTTGATGACGGTTGTCCTATCAATCGCATCATACTGGTAGCTGGTCAGATTCCCCATTGGGTCTTTGATGGTGAGGACCATGCCCGTGTTGAAGTTGTAATTGTAACTCGTTGTCACGTTGACTGACGGGCTGAGCACTTGCGTGGCATTGGTAAGATATGCTTGTTGGAAGGTTGTGGAGAAAGCGTTGTAAGTCTTCTCGTTATCAGGGTTTGCTGTCGAAAGCAAGTTACCGTATGAGTCATACGTGTTTGTCGTGGTCAACGGTGAACCATTGTGCCTCAAGAGATCTTGGAGGAGGTTTCCAACTGAGTCGTAGGTCGAATAATCTTCCTCGGGAGTTGAGGTGACGTTCTGGTACTGTGCCCTGCCAATAATTCTGTTGTGAATCGAGCCTTCTAACGAGCCCGGATTGAAGCTGTTGGAGAAGACTGGTTGATTGTAGAAGTAGGTGTCGCCCCCCCAGATGTCTATCATCAGTGGACTCGAGTATTGCAATGAACCACCGGTTGAGTAGATCTTCATGTATCCCCTGAATGGGAACGCGCTGATTCCGGCAGCGTAAGCATTCAGGCTTATTGAAGTCTGGCCCGTAGCTACAGTCGCGCTGACTTTGAGGATGCCCTGCGAGTTGTATAGCTCGACCTTCTGACCGGCTAGTAGGTTGCCGACAGTTACAGTGCCGGAGGCTGCTCCTAGTTCTGATTCGTCCCAAAAGACTCCTCCATTGTAGAGGGTGTAGGCCCAGCCGTTGATGTAGAGGCCGTTGACCCCAACGTTATCAGTTTTCACTATGAGCTGGATCCAAGCGTTCTGGATGGAAGGTAGCGGGCCCATGTAGAATCTGGAAGCGGTGCCGTTTGTCCCGCAGGTTGGTCCGGTGGTGCCGCACGCTGTGATGGAGTTGCTTCCCCAGTATGCCCTGTGTTCCCAGGTTCCTCCGACGGTGTGGAACTGGAGCATGATCTCGCTCGGGGGGGAGGCTGAGGGGATGTACACGTACTGGTTAAGGAAGGAGCCTGAGGTGGCGTAGAGCGTCGTGCTGCTCCCGTTGAAGTAGTGCTCGTGAGTACCAGAGGCTACGACGCTAGAATGAACGAGCTCACCACTTTGACCCTCAGCACCAATGCTCTGGACGAGAAAGCCGTTGGCCCAGACCCAGGCGTCTCCTCCATCACTATAGGACACAGCTCCGCTGGGCAGCGACTCGTCGACAAAGTGGCTAGTAGTATACTGTAGGAAGCCTGTCGAGGTGCGGGTGACGCCTCCCGAGCGGAACGGTGGGGTATACGAGTAGGCACTGCCTCCCCAAAACTCACGGGTGGGAGAGGTAAACTGGACTGTCCTCCCATCAAGTTCCATGATCTGTAGATAGCCATAGGGGAAGATCATCTGGGTCGCGTTCAGGGCTAGACTAGTCTGTCCGGACGCGACGGTCCCGGTCGCCTGCTGGACATTGTTCCAGTCGTACAAGGAAACAGTCTGACCCGCTTGCAGGCCGTTGACAGAAATCGAGTCTGAGGAGTAAAGGCCCACGTAGTCGAATGTTGCGTAGTAGGTGCTGGTTTGCGAGTTCCCGAATGATAGGTATGCGTAGGCGGGCGTGAAGCTGGCTGATAGTCCTAGCGACGTGGTCGAGTATACCAGTTGATAGTTCGCCCCAGTCCACTCTTGCAGATAGACGCGCAGAGTGTTTCTGTCTGTAAGCTCAAGTTTCCACAATAGAGAGTGCATCCCACCTGCGGTCCCGGTCCAAACAGTAGTTGTAACGCCTCCAACGTTCGTCTCGACGCGGTACTTTGGATAGTCGTTCAATACGAGGCGAAGAGCATCGTTGTTTTGGAACGGATTACCGTTCGACGCAGTTGCCTGGGGTGATAGGATGAATTCTGCTCCGATCAAAGTGTCCCCAGGGCTGTACCAGTTCTCCATCTGGACGTCAGCGTAGAATGGGTATCCTTTGGTGCCGGAGGTTCGGACCCAGTCGCTCTGCCAGGTTCCGGACGTTGACGATGCTGCGGTAAGTTTCAGTAGGCTGTTGGCAACGGTTGTTGCTTTGGTGGTTGCGGAGCCGCCCTGGACCCAGGCTGTGGTGTTGAGGCTGGGACCATTGAAGTCGTCAAAGAGGACCTTGCCATTGGTAGTAGTTGATAGGCTCCCCGGGCTCTGGAACATGTATTGACTGTTAGTGTTGGCGAATGAGGAATAGGATTCATGGCCCGTATTGTCGCGAGTATAGATTACATTGCCCCAGAGATCGTAGAACCGGCTGTTGTAAAAGCTGCGGGCTAGTGAGGTTCCGCTGTAGGTGTCATCCTGGACCGAACGACCGGTGAGGGGATCGTACCAGAACTGATCCTTTAGCATCTGGGTGAGGGTTGCGTTGAGGACAGTTCTGGTCATGCTGCTGGATTGCGCGTTGAACAGATAGTTAGTGGAGCCTTGAACCGTTTGGCCATCTGACTGCTTCACACTTACGTTAGTTATCTCTCCATCGGTAATGTTGTAGGAGAAGCTGCTGGACTTTACCACTTGACCAGGGTTGTAGACGGTTTGTAGAGTAACGTAGTAGTTTACGGCGTCGGTCCCGACAGTGGTGCTACCGTATGTGTAGGTGGAGTTTCCACTGGCCGTGTAGACAACGCCTGATAACAACCAGCTGCTCAGAGGGGAATACCGGATGGTCATTACCCGTCCAACCGCGTCTGTTGCGGTGACTAGGTTGCTTCCGGAATAGCCATACTTGACAATCTGGCCAGCATATGTTACGTTTGCAAGATGGTTATTCGAATCGTACTTGAACGAAGCGATGCGACCGACAGTGTCGGTTGCGCTTGAGAGATAGTAGGGATAGTTTGCGTTGTACGAGAAGCTGAGCTGATTCTGGCCGGTTCTGTCGATGATCGTGGTCAGTAGACCATTGCTGTTGAAGTTGTACGTAGTGCCGTCTCTGGTGACGAGTTTGTAGTTCTGGATTGTATTTGTCGTCAGATCCATCGTCTCGTTGAGTACGAAATCTTCCGTCTGGTGATTTGTCATCGTGAATGTCCCGATCAGATCTCCGGAGACCACCGTTGTCAGATTATTCCAGATTATCGGGAAGATCTCGCCGTTGAGGAAGTGCAGATACTTCGGTCCTCCGAGGGATTGCGTCGCAACCCATGGGAGATTCAGCTGCCAACCGTTCCCGAGGCTAGCGTAGGGGCTAGTTTCGTAGCTGAGTGGGCTCC
>WNGK01005420.1_pt1 | contig 14212 bp, 14 predicted proteins | sample 5400601 | NCBI WGS metagenome assembly WNGK01 (sample SAMN13153376, study PRJNA577476) | soil metagenome | isolation source: 60 cm soil or saprolite under Garry oak tree replicate 1 | place: USA:California | collected 2016-06-15 | reverse complement strand
TCGATTGGCAGCAAAACGTGGGTTGCTCGCCGCATCCAAATGATGCACACGCTGAACAACATAGTGCGCCTTCGTGAATGTCGCGTGTCTTCCGGCATGGTCGATATCATAATGCGTCGAAATGACGGTATCAATATCGTCCGGTTTTAAGCCAATGCTCGCCAACTGCTCGATAACGTCCTGCCCATTCTCGAACTCCGATTCGCCTTCAGGCATCATCTCCGGTAGACCACTGTCAATCAGAATATGCTTGCCGTCACCCGTTTGCACCAGATAGCACACAATCGGAATCTGGTATTGCGGCATGGACCCCACCTGCATCAGATAAAGACGCTTCATGGCATTCTGGCTCATAAGCTCCCCCTCGGAATGGAAACATATATTCTATCATATCAATCGTGTTGGCATTCGTATCGGCCCGGCGTTAGCTTTCTGCTAAAACAATCTAACAGCTCACGTTGGCCCGTTCATAGAGCGGGCCGAAGCTGATCGCCTCTTCCTGCTCATGTGCGAGAATCGGCCCCGATGGGCTTTACAAAGGAGAGCGGCAAAGCCTGAATTGATGTGGCCCCGATCAGAGCATGCTTGCGAGTTATCGGGTACATGAGATGCGCGTCACGAGATGCGCGAACGCCGGGCCTGTCAGTCTTGCGCACAAAGGTCTTCCGCTCCCTCATTGCATGCAAGACATTCTATACCGTCAAACCTGCGCAAAAACTTCTCCTATCTTGCTCTTTTGGCCATGCAGCATGACCGCCTCGCATTCCAAAACAGTTTCTCAGTCTGGACCACTTATGAAATTGACCCATATCATGTCTAAGTTCTTTTGACCCATATTGTGTCCGAGGCGGCTAAAACTTTTGGCAAATCACAAATGCGCTGCTGAAAATACAGAGTGATAGGCCCATTCTGAAGCAGTTGTCTATCAAATGAAAAAGCGCGGTTGATTTCCTCAGTCATGGAGCTCGCCTTTCATGTTTCCACCTTGTCATCTTTTTCATTATAGCTGTTCTGATTAGAAAAGGCAATGAACCTCGATCTAAGCGCTTGTGCAGCCTCCTTTTATCAGCAGAGGAGCCAATCATTTTGATGCATGACAATTAGCTCAACATTCACCAAAAGCGGGACAGATCCACGAAGTGAGCAGATTTTGCCCTCACATCTGAGCAATTGCCAAGAGTCGTGAGCACTGGGACAAATTTTCCGGGAAAAACCGCTCTCCATCAGTTTTCTTTCATCACCATGCTGTCAATTGGCATGCTTGGAGAAGAGTAAACGAGCTTTGCCGTGAACCGGGTTGCCAACCCCATGAGCCAGATTATCTTTCAAACCACTGGGAAAGATGGCAATGATATAATGCTGTAGCAACCATAACAGAAGGAGATTCATATGGAAGACCAGTCTGCTGCTCAGCAAATAGATGCTATACTCAAAAAGTATGCTGATTGGCGCGGCGAGATGATGTCACGGCTACGCGCTGTGATCAAGCAAGCTGACCCTGCCATAGTTGAAGAAGTGAAGTGGAAAAAGCCCTCAAGGCCCGAGGGAGTCCCCGTGTGGTCTCATGAGGGAATACTCTGCGTTTGCGATACCCTCAAGAGCGCCGTCAGGTTGACCTTCCCCAGGGGTACTCAGATGAATGATCCGCACAGACTCTTTAACACGCGCCTGGAGAGCAAGACGGTTCGGGCGATCGACTTTCACGAAGGTGATACCATCAATGAAGCCGCGTTACAGGCGCTCATTGTGGAAGCGGTGGGGCTGAACCAGTCAAAAGCACCGTGGCCCTCTTTCCAGAAAAGCCCTCAGTTATGAGGACTTTTTAGAGCGTTTATTGAGTACATATTGCACTGAAGGGCTGATTGCCTTATCCGTGCGGTGAATACAGCCATACCAGCAGCAGGGTCGGCGCATCCCCTCTTTGAGTTCCGTGCGCACCCTTTCCACATGCTGCCTTCTGGTTGCTGGTTGTTTCACAGAGATGGTCCAGCAGATCCATTCATTGCGCGCCAGAGGCGTCAAATCCTCCCATGCCGCTCGCGCCTCCGCGTCAGAAGCGAGGGTTTGCCGTAAGTCCTCTGGCAAGTCGTGGACCACACCACCGGAGGTGTCATTGTTGGTCTTAGTCATACGTCTATCCTAACACACAATAGCCCTTCTCGCAAGCATTGCAGAGGCTAACCGCGTCTTCAATTTGCTTGTCTTCTCCCGTGCCGCATTGACAAAAATGGTGTGCACATGTTCGGATGTTTCGCGGCTTGCTCTGAGGCCCTCGGCTGTGCTGCTCATGACTCTTGGCAAACTGCCCGCAAGACGGGCAAAATCTGCTCACGCGCGTAGGGCATTTACCATGAGGATCAAACCGCTGTCGTGTTTTTAAACAAATACCCGGTGCTCTATGGGTACACGCTGGTCGCTCCACGAGAGCACCGGGAACAAGCCACCGGTGACTTGACCTTGCAGGAGTACCTTCGGCTTCAGCGACTCATTTATCTGGTGGCTGAAGCTCTCAGGCATGTGGTTCCGACAGAACGGCTCTACATTCTCACGCTCGGCAGTCAACAAGGAAATCGACATGGACACTGGCACCTGGCCCCCTTGCCTCCAGGGTTCCCTATCATCAGCAGCAAACCGCCGCTCTTGATCTCAAACGAGGGGTCCTTGCCATTCCAGATGACGAGATGGCCTCGCTTGCCCGCTCCATTCGCCAAACACTGGAACGGCTCAATTCTTCCTCAGCGCTTCCTCCCTCGCACTGATTCCTCTGTTTGAGGGACCCCTCTGTCCAATGACTTGGGTTTAGCTCGTTGTGCATCGCGTGGGCCGTACGGGATATCCCGCCGGATCGCCTGCGGCTCCATCTCTGTTGGGGCAACTACGAGGGGCCGCACCACCGTGATATTCCCCTGCGGACGATCCTGCCCGAAGTGCTGGAGGCACGCCCGGTGGCACTCTGCTCCGATTTTCGTATGCAAATGTATGCGAACACACACGCACACAGAATTTCGTTGTTGCTGCTTCACCCGTAGGTGCCTCAAGACCTCTTGGCCTTTTTGGTCTTACCCCGCGTCCACAGCCAAGTTAACGTCCGCGTCCGAGCCAGTACCGCTGACGGCTTGATCAACCAGCCCGATCAAGCGCAAGGCTTCCTGTAGGATATTCAAAGCAGCATTGTAGTCTCTATCCTGCGCAAATTGGTAATAGGCGCAATGGGGGTTCTGGCAGAGAAAGATCCGATCCGACAACTGCATCTCTTCCCACTTCCAGCCGCAGCAGTGGCAGGTTTTACTCGATGGGAAGAAGCGGTCGACCTTGATCACCTGGCCGCCCCGCTGCTCCATTTTACTTGTCAGCAAGGTGAGCAGTTTGCCTAATGCCGCATCCGAGAACGAGCGAGCGAGCTTGCGATTCTTGAGCAAGCCCGCAAGGTTGAGATCTTCTATGCCAATGATCCCGTAGCACGAAGCAAGCTGTGTCGTCAGCTTATGGAGGACATCATCGCGCAAGCAAGTGATGCGGTAGTGCAGGCGTGCCACCTGTCTGCGCGCTTTCTCCCGGTTTTTTGAGCCGAGTTTGCGGCGATGCAGGAGCTTGTTTGTCCGACGCAATTTTTTGAGTGCGTTTTTGAGGAAAGCTTGGTTCTCGATTCCCTCGCCCGTACTCAAGGTTGCCAGCCGGTTCAGTCCGACATCGATGCCGATAGAGGCTTGCTTTTTCTCTGGCAGGGTGTCTGGCATCTCAAGCTGGATACTCACGAACCACCAGTCTGCTGTTTTGGTGATGCGTGCGCCTGTCACCTTGCCCTGAAAGCGCAGGTTCTCTGCCATATTCACCCATCCCAGCTTAGGAACCCAGATGCGATGATCACCCAGTTCAAACTGATCATTGGCCAGGTAGAAGCTCGGCTTACTGCGCTTCTTGCTCTTGAACTTTGGGCGGCGGGCGCGCCCTTCAAAGAACGCCGTAAATGCTTTGCCCAGATCGAGAAAGGGCTGATCTGAAGCGTTTTTCGTAACCTCCCATGTCCAGGGGAACCGCTCCCGCCTCATCTGGTTAAATTGCTTCTTGAGCTTTAACGCGGTCGGCTTCAAACCTGCTTCGTATTGTTGATTCCACTCAGCCAGCGCCCAGTTCCACACAAAACGCGCAGTTCCGGCGGCCTTGGCAAAGTAGACGGCCTGCTCAGGCGTGGGATGCAATCTGATCTTATGCGCCTTGATCATCGACAATATCCTTTCCAAGCGCCGCCGCTCGAATCAGGTTTTTGTGCGAACGCAGACCATGAAGCCTGGCAGAAAAGACAGTCACAATCGCGATCAGATCCCTCACCAGTTCTTCTTCGGGGGAGAAGGTTTCGCCATTAATCACGGTGATTTCGGTCCCATGCCGCTCACAGAATTGTTCAAACCAGTCATAGCCGAAGCGCACAAAGCGATCTTGATACCCAATCACCAGCCGCTTGACCAGGCCCAGTTCGATCTGCTCAATGACCTGATTAAAGCCCTTGCGTTTGTAGTTGAGCGCGGACCCAATATCTTCGATCCACTGATCCACCTTGATCCCATGCTCTAGGCAGTACGCTCGCAGGGCTTCTTTCTGGATCGCCAGGTCTTTTTTCTGCGAGGGAGATGACACACGAGCATACGCAATCACCAACCCTTGCTCTGAGGAAATCAACCCGCGATACTGCAAGTATTGTTCATACGTGTAGTAGCGCCGATTTGTCGGGCTCCGATACGCGGGTAAAATGCCTTTGCGGTCCCATTTTTGCAGGGTGTTGACCGATTTTCCAATTAGTTTCCCAAATTGTCTCGGTGAATACGTATGTTCCATGTATACATTTTAACATCTCATCCTACCTTTTTCGATACTGTCGAGGACTCTTTCGAGGGGGCCAATCCGCGGCACGAACACGAGTGGAAGGTCTTTGAGGAGATCAGGCTACCGTAAGGGAAGGTCATCATTCCTGGCGTGCTGGACTCGACCACAAATTTCATCGAGCACCCCGAACTGGTCGCCCAGCGCATCGAGCGCTACGCCTCGGTAGTGGGGCGCGAGCAGGTCATCGCCGGAACCGTCTGCGGCTTCGCCACCTTCTCCGGCGCGCTCACGGTTGACCCAGACATTACCTGGGCCAAGCTGGCAGCCATGGTCGAGGGGGCGCAGATCGCCTCGAATCGACTGTGGCCGTCCTCGTGACGACGCGGGAGGCGTGGGGAACATTGCTTGCGCTCGCCAGGGGAAGCTTGTGGTATGACAGAGAAATTGGTGCGTAAGCGACCTCTGCCAAAGCGTGGCGCAGGAGCAATCCACCATGCCCATTATTTCTTGCCCTGGTTCTGGTACAGTTCGATCAGCTCCTGGACGGTCGTCGCATCCTCCGGTTTTTTGTCTCCCTCCCGGAAGGAGACCAGCCGCGGAAAGCGCAACGCATAGCCCGGCTCGGCTCCGACTTTGCCGGCCGTATGGGTGGGCGAGCGCGTGATCTCGTCGGCCAGCACTTCGAGGACGAGTTGCGGCTCGACCCACACGCTCGGCTCAATGAGCGAAGAGACACGGGCGGGCCGGTGATCGACTTCCAGTCCTCTGGTGCGCTCGCGGATACTGCGCCATTGCTCGTCGCTGAGCCCGGTGCCGATTTTGGTCACCGTGACGAACAGGTCCCGCTCGGGATCATACAGCCCCACCAGCAGGGAGCCGGCACCAAATGCTGCGCGCTTGCCCCGGCCGTAGAGGTACCCCAGTAGAACGCAGTCAATGGTGTCGTTGAGGGCTCCAGCCGAGTGCCGTTTGAGCTTGACCCAATTGAAATTGCGCGCACCCGCTTCATAGCGGCTCTCCAGCTTTTTCACCACCAGGCCTTCCAGGCCCTTGCTGATCGCCTCGTCAAAGAGCAGGGTGAGCGCGTGGGCATCCTGTACGATATGACTTGCGGTAAGCATGAGGGTGTCGTCGGCCGGGTGCAGGGTCTCCTCGAGTATCTTGAGGCGTTCGGCCAGGGGAGTATCGAGGAGCGAGGCCCCATCTTTGTAGAGGATGTCAAAGACGAAGGCCTTCAGCGGAAGCTGCTCGGTCAGAGCCTCGATGCCGTGCTTGCGCCGCCTGCGGGTCGTTTCCTGAAAGGGTAGGAATTCCTCGGAGGTGGCGTTGTAGGCCAGCGCCTCGGCGTCCAGGATGGCGCGCTCTGCACGGACCTGCTTGAGGGTCCCTGCGATGAGTTCGGGGAACATGTGCGACTGGTCTTCCAGGCTGCGCGAGAAGATGGTGACCCGCTGGCCATCCTTGTGAATCTGGGCGCGCAGGCCGTCGTATTTGTACTGCGCCACCACCGTCCCCATTTTGGCGCTGATGGCCTCGGCGCTGGGGAGCCGTTCCGCGAGTTGCGAGTGGATCGGTTTGCCGACCTGGATATCCAGGGCTGTCACTACTCGCTGCGCCTCTTCCTCGCCGGAGTGCTCCCAGAGCGTCCTGCCGATGAGGCCGAGATCGGAGGTTTTATTGTAGGCTCCCTCGAGCAGCTTGCGCTTCTTGACATCGTTCCACCTGGCCTTGGCCAGCGCATCGAGGACCGTCGCGGAGCCTACGCCCAGCCGCAGGTTGCCCAGCAGGATGCGTATCACGTATTTGGCTGATACGGCGTCCACCTGTGCGAGCAACTCGGTCAGCCTGGCACTTTTTTGTTCGATCGCTCCCTTCCCGGACGTCTGCGCGATGGCTCTCAAGCCAAGAAACACGTCGTCGACACTCAACACCGTGGGCTTATTTTCTGCCTCGCTCTTTACCTGCGCTGCGACCAGTCCCAGATCACCGAGCGTAGCATACAGAGATACAATGTGTTCCGGCGTGCTGTGAGAGGCGATGGCAATGGACCTAGTCACGCTTTTCTCGGCCATGCCCATCTCCAGCGCCTCAAAGAAGGGAGCCACCCTCCCCTGGACCAGGTAGCAGACGTGTTCGATTTCCTCTGGCCGTTCAATCGAGCGAAATAGCTGTGTGAGCAGCTCGATCAACGTCAGGCGGGAGCTGGTGCGTTCCAGTTCCTCAAAGGTATGCGCAAGAGTGGCAAATTCCATAGGATATTCCTCCTCCTTCCACGAAGGTTGATGCAGAGAACCTAATGGTTCAGTCGGTGTACCCGCCAGCGCTTTCAGGAAGTCTGACATAAGCTTCGACGGTTCGAACTGGCACCAGACGCATTCGCCGTGTCGTAATATTATAGCGTAACGCAAAAGATACCAGGGTATCCTCACCGAAACACCGCCTGCGGATGCCCCCGTTTTCAAACGTGGGGAGGAAGCAGGCGTTCCTTTCGGGCTGGTTGGGTAGGGACGTTGCCGGTTTCCCTTTCTTCTGAGAGAATAGAGACGTATGAGCACTGTCAAACGCGCCTATCTCTATCGTTTTTACCCGACGGACGAGCAAAAACAGCAGCTTGCCCGTACGTTTGGCTGTTGTCGCTATGTCTACAACTGGGCACTGGCTCTGCGCCAGCAGACCTACCAAGCAACGGGAAAGAGCCTCTCCTATAAGGCGTTGGATGCGCAGATGACCGTACTCCGACACCAATCTGAAACGAGCTTTCTTTCCGAGGTGTCCTGTGTGCCGCTGCAACAGAGCCTGCGCCATCTCATGCGGGCCTACACCAATTTCTTCGAGGGGCGCGCCGACTTCCCGACGTGGAAGTCGCGGCAGGGGCCGCAATCGGCCACCTATACGCGCAGTGCTTTCTCCTATCAGGATGGCAGCCTCACCCTCGCCAAGATGGATGCGCCCCTGGCGATCCGCTGGTCCCGCCCACTTCCAGTTGGCGCCAGGCCTTCCACCGTGACGGTCTCTCGCGATGTGGCTGGTCGCTACTTTGTTTCGATCCTGGTGAAAGAAGCGATCGCGCCGTTGCCCCCCACCGAGAAGGCCATCGGCCTCGATTTGGGACTCACCGTCATGGTGGCTACCTCCGATGGGCAGACCTTTGCGAACCCCAAGTATTTTGCTCGTGATGAGAAGAAGCTGGCGCGGGAACAGAGACGGCTTGCCCGCAAAAAGCCCGGCTCGAAGAACCGCGAGAAGCAGCGGCGGCGTGTGGCGAAGATCCATGCGCGTATTGCCGATAAGAGAAGACACCACCAGCACCAGCTTTCGACGCACCTGATTCGTGAGAACCAAACGATCGTGGTCGAGAGCCTGGCGGTCAAGCACATGATGCAGCACCCCACGCTCGCCCGTGCGATTGCCGATGTGGGCTGGGGAGAACTGGTCCGCCAACTCGAATACAAGGCGGCGTGGTACGGCAGAACGGTGATCAAAATTGATCGATGGTACCCATCCAGCAAAACGTGCTCATGCTGCGGGCATGTGCTTGACTCCTTAGACTTAGCTATGCGTGAGTGGAATTGTCCCAACTGTGGGACGCACCACGATCGCGATCTCAATGCAGCAAAATCCATCCAGGCCGAAGGCTTGCGATGGTTGGCCGAGGAACACGCGGCTACTGCCTGTGGAGGCCCGGTAAGAGCAAACCTGGATGGCAATCAGGGAAGCCACGAGCCGATGAAGCAGGAACCCGGATCGGCGACGGTCTGGGGAAATCCCCCGGTTTCAACCGTGGGGATCTGTTAAGGCCAAAGAGTGCTTCCCGGTAAGGAAGTGCAGAGATGCGCGTTCTTTCTGAATAAAAGAGGTGTTGCATGCCAGATGCGAAAGCCCGCCCACCAGACTCAGACGACAGCCAGACGTGCGCATTCTGCCGCATCATCCGTCGTGAAGAAACGGTCGCCATCGTCTTTGAAGATAGCATCTCCCTGGCCTTTTTGGATCGCAGGCCGCTTTTCCCCGGCCACTGCCTGCTTGTGCCCAAAGCGCATTACGAGACGCTCGCCGATCTCCCCGCTTCCCTGGTCGGGCCCTTGTTCCAGAACGCGCAGTTGCTCGAACGAGCCATTGAAGAGGGCTTAGCAGCAGATGGAACATTCATCGCCATCAACAACCGCGTCAGTCAAAGCGTCCCCCACATACATATCCATCTCGTCCCCCGCCACTTCAAGGACGGCCTCAAAGGGTTCTTCTGGCCCAGGCAGCGCTACCAGGATGAAGCAGCCATGCGACAGGTGCAGGATACCCTGCGCGAGGCCCTCGCCAGGCTCCGGTCTCGCCCATAGCTCTCTGTGATCGCGTCATTCATTGAGCGGGCGAGCAGGTGCAGCCAGGATGGCGCCGGTCTCTGTCCCGCACCCCGTCCCTTGAGCAGGGGTCGACAGAGCTCATGGTACAATACCATAGATGACGTACGCACTCGTGCGAGCGAGCTTTTGAGAGACTGATGGAAGAAGAGTGCAACCCGTCAGAAGCAGAACCAGAGGAAGAAGGACACAACTTCATGAACACCTCATCGGAAACCTGGCAACTGGGAGACCAGGCCGTCCAGGTCTCGCACCTGGAGAAAGTGTACTGGCCGCAGACGGGATTCACCAAGGGTGAGTTGCTGGGCTATTACCGGCAGGTCGCCCCGCTTATGCTCCCCCATCTCAAAGACCGCCCGGTGACGCTGCGCGTGTACCCGCAAGGGGTGACTGGAACCTCGTACTACCTGCGCGACTGCCCAGAGGATGCCCCCGAGTGGCTGCGGCGGGTGCAGTACCAGCCCAAGACGGTCGGCCACCCGGTGCCCTTGCCCCTCATCGACACGGAGGCGGGCCTGCTCTGGTTCGCCAACCAGGGCGCTATCGAATTTCACCTGTGGGGGTCGCATGCACCGGATCTCAGCCAGCCCGACCTGGCCATCTTCGATCTGGACGCAGGCTCGACCACCTCGTTCGATGCCGTGCGGGAGGCGGCGCTGCGGCTGCACGAGGCACTTGAACAGGCAGGCGTCAGAGGCTATCCCAAGACCAGCGGCGGGCATGGGCTGCACATCTTTGTGCCGCTTGGGGCCGGCCACACCTTCGAGCGCGTGCGAAGCTGGGTCAAAGCCATGGGACAGCAGCTCGCGTCGAGCTACCCCGACCTGGTGGCCCTGGCCCAGGGCGCAACACACCGGGGAGATCGCGTCACGGTGGACTACGCGCAGAACAGCGTCGGGCGCAACACGGCGGCCCCCTACACGCTGCGTGCTTACCTGGCTCACCCGACGGTCTCCACGCCGCTCACCTGGGAGGAACTGGAGGCTGGCAGCATGCACCCGGCCTCTCTCTCGCCGCAGGTGGTGCGCGAGCGGGTAGGGCGCCTGGGAGACCTGTTCGCGCCAGTCCTGCAGGTAGATCAGCGTCTCGCCTGATAGTTTCGGTTTCTAGAAAGTCCTGGAAGAGAGGCCCCCATGGACAGGGAAATTTCAACGGAGCAGTGCCAGTTTGCTGCAAAGCCAGAACGTGGGGGGAGGTGAAGCATGGAAAGCCCGCTCGTCTTCGTCGTGCAGAAGCACCAGGCTTCCCGCCTGCATTACGATTTCCGGCTGGAACTGGATGGCGTCTTGAAAAGCTGGGCGGTGCCCAAGGGCCCGTCGCTGAACCCGCGCGAGAAACGACTGGCGATGATGGTAGAAGACCATCCCCTGGAATATGGCAGCTTCGAGGGGGTAATCGCAGAGGGCTCCTACGGAGCAGGGGAGGTCATCATCTGGGATCGGGGGAGCTACCGGCCCCTGACCGGGGAAACCAGAGACGCTATGCAGGAGCAGGTCCGGCAACAACTGAGCCGCGGAGAACTCGTTTTCTGGCTGTTCGGCGAAAAACTGCGTGGCGAGTTCGCGCTCGTCCGGCAGCCGCGATTGGGGGGTAAGGCCTGGTTGTTGATCAAAAAGCGGGATCGCTATGCCTTCGATGCAGATGTCACCTTGCAGGAGAGATCCGTCCTCTCAGGAAAACGGCTCGGCGAAGCCGACTAGATCGAAGAGGGCAGGAAAAGGAAGGAGCGAGGCGATGAAAGCGGCCGTGTATTACGGACCAGGAGATGTCAGGATTGAGGATGTCCGCGAGCCAGGACCACCAGGGCCAGGGGAAGTCGTCCTGCAGGTGAAGATGGGGTCGCTGTGCGGGACAGACGCCAGCCAGTACAAGGCGGCGACGATGGTTCCACTCGAGAGCCCTCACAGGAGCAGCGGTCACGTTGGCCCCGTCATTCTTGGGCACGAAGTGGTGGGGGTCGTGGTGGGGAGAGGGGCCGGGGTGACCCACCTTGAGCTTGGACAGCGGGTAGTCCCTGGCGCCGGATGGTGGTGCGGGGTGTGCCCCAGGTGTCAAGAAGGCCGGATCAACATCTGCGAGCGCTACTACCTCTACGGTATTCACACCCATGGAGGACTGGCCGAATTTGCTGTGTTCCCAGCAAAGATGTGCCTGCCCGTTCCGGCGGATTGCGCCGATGAGGCGGCTGCGATCGCGCAACCTTGCGCGGTGGCCCTCCACGCCCTGGCGAGAGGCAATGTCTCCGCAGCACACACCATCGCGCTCTTCGGCGTTGGGAGTATCGGCAGCTTACTCCTGGCGACCCTCCAGGCTCAGGCAGCGGGTGGGCAGAACGTCATCGCCGTTGACGTGGAGCAGGGGAAGCTCGCCGGGGCGAAACAGTTGGGCGCCACCACCCAGATCGATGCGCGCCGTTCTGATCCCGTTGCCGCCACTCTCGAGCTGACCGGTGGGCGCGGAGTTGACGTAGCCATCGATGCCACCGGTGTTCCTGGGACGATCACTCAGGCGCTCAGCGTGGTACGCAGAGGCGGGCGCCTGCTGCAGGTCGGCATCCCCGTCGCCCCGGTGAGCCTGGCCCTGGATACGGCGGTCACGCAGGAGAAGGAGATCATGACTGCCAATGGTCAGGTCTGCACAGTTGATCTGCCTCACGCGCTGGAACTGCTCGCCACCACCGATCTTGCCCGGCGCATCGGGTATCGCGTAATTGGCCTGGAGAGACTGGTGGAAGAGGGGCTGGTGCCACTGGTAGAACACCGAGCGACCGCCAAAGTCGTGGTCGCGCTTTCAGGCGGAAGGACCCAGCGTCCGTAAAGGAGAGCTCCTGTGCAACGCACCATTGAACTCATTGCCTCGTACTGGACCATCGCGGGAGACGTGTATCCGATGGGCCCAGGCGAAATCAGTCCGTTTCCCTTCGAAAAGCGGGTCGAGGCTGCGGCCCGGGCGGGGTATCGTGGCCTGGGTCTGCTGCATGCCGACCTCATGGCGGTTGCGAACCGGCTTGGCCTCGCGGAAATGAAGCGCATGCTGGACGCCAACGGCATGCAGCATGTCGAACTCGAATTTCTGACCGACTGGTACGCCCAGGGGCCGGGCCGCGCCGCATCCGACGTGGTTCGCAAAGACTTGCTTGAGGCGGCCGAGATGCTTGCGGCTCGCTGCATCAAAATAGCGCCGGGCATTGGGGAACCCCCGCTCGAGGACGTGGCTCGCCAGATGCCAGGCATGATCGAGGCCTTCGCGGCGCTCTCACGAGAAGCGGCGGCATACGGGACCGCGATCGCGCTCGAAATTATGCCATTCAGCAACATCCGCACCCTTTCCGCGGCACTGCAACTCGTCAGCACAGATGCGCAGCCAAACGGCGGTCTCTATCTCGACATCTGGCACATCGCGCGCGGAGGCATTGATTACGCCGACGTGGCGCAGATTCCTCAGCACTGGATCAAGGCGGTCGAGCTCGATGACGCTGACAGGGACGTGGTGGGAACGCTCTGGGACGACACGCGCTTCCATCGTCGCCTGTGCGGGGAAGGCTCTCTCGACATCCCGGCTTTCCTCAAGGCCATCGACGAGGCGGGATACTGGGGGCCGTATGCCGTCGAAATTATCTCAGAGGAGCATCGCCGCCTTCCCCTTGAGGAAGAGGCGAAGCGTTCATTCGAGACCACTAGGGCCGAGTTCCGCCACCTGAATTGACGGAGATGGAAAGGAAGATCGTTCTGCCGGCAGCAACCGATCGATTCACTTGCGCGAGCCGTGCGCGCACAGATGGATCTCGAACGACCGACAAAGTATCACTTAGAACAAGCGAAGGAGCAGAGCAATGACGACGAAGGAACTGACGGGAAAAGTGGTCTGCATCACCGGTGCAGCCGGAGGCATCGGCTTGGCCATCGCCCTGGCATTTGCCGAGGTAGGCGCCAACCTGGCGCTGCTTGATCTCAACGAGGAAGGGCTTGCTCACCTGGCGCAGGAAGCGCGTGAGAAGCGAACACCGCCGGTCAGCGTGAGGACAGCAGTGGCGGACTTGAGTACCGAACAGGGGGTCACCTCTGGGATCGCAGAGGTCCTCTCCGCTTTCGAGAATCGCATCGATATCCTGGTCGCCAACGTGGGCTTCCTCATTGCGCAGCGGTTCGAGGAACTCACCGCAGAACAGTGGCAGCGTGCCTTCGCGCTCAACTTTTTTACCCACGTGTATGCCTGCCAGGCCGTCATCCCCCTGATGAAACAGCGTGGAGGGGGCACGATCATCTTCACCGGATCGGATCAGGGGCTGCAGCCCGACGCGGGATTGGGGCCGTACGCGCAGGCAAAAGCGGCCGTGCATAGCCTGGTCAAGATGCTCGCCAGGGAATTGCCGTCCGAGGGCATCCTGGTCAGCGCCGTTGCGCCTGGCATGACGCGCACGCCGCTGGTGGAAAGGCTGATGGAGGGGTACGCACTGGAATTCGGGACGGATAGCAAGACGGCGGAGCAGCTGGAATTGCAACGCCGCGGGGTGCCGCTGGGCAGGTTGGGGGAGCCCGAAGAGGTGGCCGATGCTGTGCTCTACCTGGCAACGGCCCCGTTCTGCAATGGCACCATCTTGAATATCAGCGGGGGAAACGTGCGTGCCGTGATGTGCTGAACCAGTGCATGTGTTTGAACTACTTCTGCCTGATCTCACTTCTTGCTCTGGCTTTGGTACAGCCCGACCCGCTCCTGGACGGTCGTCACATCCTCCGGCTTATTATCTCCCTCTGGGACAGCCCCGGTGGAGCTTGCAGGAGGCGTGCTCACGCGCCTACCCGAGGTGATTGACCGCCATCCGACCCCGCGCCATGACCAGCTTGAGCCGGCGCTGCGGATCGGTGAGGACGGTAATATCTTGCAGGGGATCTCCCTCGACAACGAGCAGATCGGCAGAGGCTCCAGGCACCACCACGCCCACCTGCCCTTCGAGGCGCAGCAAGCGTGCCGCCACCGTCGTCGCCGAGCGCAATATATCGGCTGGCGGCTGCACCTGGCGGCGCAGCGTGAATTCG
>WNGK01007013.1_pt1 | contig 14213 bp, 9 predicted proteins | sample 5400601 | NCBI WGS metagenome assembly WNGK01 (sample SAMN13153376, study PRJNA577476) | soil metagenome | isolation source: 60 cm soil or saprolite under Garry oak tree replicate 1 | place: USA:California | collected 2016-06-15 | reverse complement strand
ATCTCGCCTTTGTCGTTGTGCGTGACCAGCAAGGGTTCTACCTTCGCGACGTCTTCGGCCCCGAGTCCGAAGTCACGCGAGCCGTTCGCTTTCCAAGTGAAACTAATCGGGCGCAAGCGATTAAGAATCTCCATCCCTCCCCGGAAAGGCGCGAGATTCTTCTTGTAACGCAGACTCGAAGAATTGCAGATTGCGATTTCGATCAAAGGGGCCACATCTTTCAAGGACGCCGCTGACGAGCGCGCGTGGAAGTCTGCTGGTATACATCTGGATGCAGGTATGTGCCGCGCTCTGCCAAAGGTTTCTCTTCCTCAACTCGGACGCGGTGCGCTTCGGCATAAGGATCGTGTCGAATGCCCGTCACTTGCCACGAGACTTTCGTCCCCGGCTTACCACCCGCGATCTGGAAACAATTCCCTTGGATCTCCCGCGCGATGTGCAAATTGGGTGCGGGCGCGCCGACAGCCGTAAGCTGATAGCGAAACTCGCGATTAAGCGCCTGGAAGTATGCCGGCATCGTGACGATGGCTCGGCCGCGCCGGTCAAGCACCGCGTTACCGTTGTAGATGTTCATCATGTCGGGTGATTCGACGAACGAGTGCGAAAGCGTCTTGTTCTCCGGGTCGAGCGGATCGTCGATGGTGAACGACCCTGAGCCTTTGCTCACTGAGCCTGTTACGACCAGCGACCCGGGAATGCGAACTGTGTCCGCGCTTCGGCCCAGCACTACAGAATTACTGTTGCTTACGATCGCGTTCGACCCGATGGCGGTGGCGAAGCTAAGATTGCCGACGGCCACATCGGCGTCAGCGCCGATGATGGTGTTGGAGTTGCCAGTAGTATTAGTGTTTCCCGCGCCCGAGCCGAAAAACGTATTGTAGGTACCCGTCGTGTTCGAAATGCCCGCGCCTCTGCCGAAGAAGGCGTTGTTACTGCCCGTGCTTTGTTGACCAGCGAGATAGCCGAAGAAAGCATTGTCGTTACCCGTCGTGTTTAATAGACCCGTGTTCCTGCCGAAGAAGGCGTTGCCACCGCCTGTCGTGTTCAAATTGCCAGCGCCATAGCCGAAGAAGGCGTTGCTACTGGCCGTGTTCGAAAAGCCAGCGCCATAGCCGAAGAAGGCGTTCTCATTACCCGTCGTGTTTAATTGACCCGCGCCCTTGCCGAAGAAGGCGTTGCCACCGCCTGTCGTGTTCAAATTGCCAGCGCCATAGCCGAAGAAGGCGTTGCCATTAGCTGTCGTGTTTGAAGCGCCGGCGTCTGTTCCAAAAAAGGCATTGGCGGCGCCTGTTGTGTTTGAAAAGCCAGCGTCTCTGCCGAAAAAGGCATTGGAGGCACCCGTCGTGTTCTTGTTGCCAGCGCCTCTGCCGAAGAAGGCGTTATGGTAGCCCTCCGTGTTCATCTGGCCGGCGAACTCGCCGAAGAAGGCATTGTCGGAGCCGGTTGTGTTCGATGTGCCTGAACTCAGACCAACAAACATGTTCGCCGTTCCTGCTACACTCAGCACGCGGAAACCTGCGATGTTGAATTGGGTCGTGGCCTCGACGAAGTTGCCAGAGAGTGTTCCTCCCGCCGTCCCGTTTCCCGAAATGTTGAAGTTGCTGGACGCTTGCTGGACGTTTGTGTTCTGAATGTAATTCGCGCTGCCGGCGGTCGGCGGCCGGGCGTCAGAGAGACGGGAATCACCCGTCTGCACATACTGATTAGCCGCCACACCGCCAAGCTGCGTCGCATTCGTTGCGGTAGTCGCCGCGTCCGCAGTAGCTGAGTTGGCGCTGCGGATTGCGTAAGGCGTCGCCGTGACTGGCTGTCTGGGTGAGAGCGTCGTGTAAGCGCTGCCACTACCCGCAAGCCGCACGTTGATCTCCAGAAACCGATCCGCTCCAGGAAACGCTCCGGCACCGAAATCAAGTTGTACGGTAAAGATGCCAGCCGTCACCGTTATTGTGGGATTCGTGATCGTTGGACCGATCTGCGTCCCTGTGCCAACCGCTTGCGTGTCAAAGAGCTTGAACTGCGCATCGTACGTGCCGTTCGCAGGAGTGCCGCCGTCAGTGAGCCGCCCTTGATAAGTGAAGGCCGTGCCTTGTGCGAGGACCGAGTTGGCACTGAGCAGAGACGTCAGGAAAGCAACCAAAAACCAACGGCACTTGATGGAAAATATTTCAGACATGATTTTGAACTCCTCACAAACGGCCCTCGCTTGCAAAGCAAGGGATTTTAGGAAAATTCTAGTCAGTGCCCGCCAGCAGCGATGAGAGACAGACCAGCAACAATCCATCTCGACTCTCCACGAAATGAACGTCACCTGCCTCGGCCCTGCGATGGATCGCCCGCGAGCTGAGGCCCGCGACGGCGACTGCCTCGTCGGCCGTGATCAGTTGCCCGGCGCATTGCGAACACCAAACGGGAAACGCGCTGTCTGATCTCTTGATGACCAGGCGTTCCCTTTTTTCGACGGTGATTGCCAACCTTCTTATCGTTTTCAAGGGGGACCTCCATAGGGTGTAATCAAAAGTGCGAGTCGCGCACCGGCGTTCAGAGTTCAAGCTTTAGCTTGTGGGTTTCGTCGACAGCAACCTAAAGGTTGAACTCTGAACACTTGTGCCTTGCTCTCAGTTCTTAGAATTACACCCACCTCCACAGGGCGCGCACATGATTGTGTTGCTCCAGCCATCTGCCTTGTCTTAAAATGACGGCGCGCCGGACAATTGAAATTCTGAACGGCGACAACCCTACCCCCGAGCGGTTTTCGCTGTCCTTCCCCCGAGCAGAAAAATTTCCGAAATTTTTCTGAAACGCGACGATGAGCAGGCACATCAATCAGTTATATGAATTCGGTCGCTTTCGTTTAGACCCGACGGAGCACCAACTACTGCGCGATGGCGTGCCGGTACCACTCAGGCCGAAGGTCTTCGACATCCTCCTGGTGCTGGTCGAAAACAGCGGCCATTTGGTTGAAAAAGAAGAATTGTTGGAAAAGGTCTGGCCCGGTCAATTTGTCGAGGAAGGAAATCTGAACAAAAACATTTCGGTGCTGCGACACGCGCTGGGCGAGAGCCCAAATTCACATCCCTACATCGAAACTGTTCCCAAGCTTGGCTATCGTTTTGTCGCTGCGGTAGGGAGAGTTCCGAATGTTTCTAGCGAGTTGACGATTGAAAAACACGCCAGAACTCGCGTAGTCATTGAACAACAGGAAGAGACGAACGGGCATGCAATCGTCGATTGCGAATCCCCACCTGACAATTTGGGATCAGCGAATGGCGAGCCGAGCGCGATAATGTTTGATTACGGTCAGCCCAAAACTAATATCTATCGCATAGCGGACCTGGTCAAACGTCATGAGGTGATTGCGACGCTTGCTCTGACGACCCTGGTCGCAGTTGTTGTAACCGCTGGTTTTTTGTTTTCAAGATTCACCGCGCAGCATCGACCCGCAGAGTCGACCGGCAGATCCTCGCTAATGACTTTGTCCGACATGTCCCTGAAAAAGATCACTAATACCGGAGGAGCCGGAGTGGCAGCTATCTCACCCGATGGTAAGTACATCGCTTACGCTTTAACTGGCGCCGGACGCCAGAGCCTGTGGCTGCGGCAGGTGGCCACAGACAGCAACACTCAGATTGCGCCGCCCGCGGGGGTTCTCTATGCGGGACTGACCTTCTCGCACAACGGCGAGTACATCTATTACGTCAAGTCAGATCAGGGAAGTCTCGTGCGCGGGTTGTATCGTATGCCCATTCTCGGTGGCGTTCCCACTAGGCTGGTAGGGGACGTACTCGATAGCGTCACGCTTTCCCCCGATGACAAACAGATTGCCTTTGCGCGCTTGTATCACGGACGCGGAGAATGTGCGCTGATAGTAGCGAATGCTGACGGGAGTGGGGAACGCGAATTGGCCGCGCGCAAATCGCCCGACGTTTTCGGTTCGCCCGCGTGGTCACCCGATGGAAAAGTGATCGCCAGTCGCACTGGGAATGGCGACAGAATAGGACTCCTGTGCAATGTTGTTGAGGTGCGCGTCGCCGACGGCAATCAGAGAAACATCACTCGGCAGGGTTGGCCCTGGATCAGAGACGTAGCCTGGCTGCGCGACGGCAACGGTTTACTGATGAACGCGACGGATCAGTCTGGGAGAAACCAGATATGGCGGCTCTCTTATCCGGATGGGGAAGCCCATCGAATTACGAACGACTTCGATAAATACGCCGGTCTGAGCCTCAGCGGGAATTCCAACACTTTGGTCACAACGCTAACGACACCAGTCTGGAATGTCTGGGTTGCTCCCAATGATGATCCGAACCTGTCTGGTTCTGAGTTTCCGGTTGATGTGACGCGTGCTAGGAAAATTGCGACTGGCTTCAATAGTCTGTCCTGGACGCCCGATGGCCGGGTGGTGTTTCCTTCTTACGTCAGCGGCAGTGGTGAGATCTGGAGCGAGAAGTGGGATGGGACCGATCTTAAACAATTGACGAGTGGGGGCGGCACAAAGATCGCGCCGATAGTTTCACCCGACGGACGATATGTAGTCTATGCTTCCGACACGACTGGCGCGATCCACTTGTGGCGCGTGAACATCGATGGCGCTAATCCGGTACCTTTGACCAGCGGCGATGGCGGCGAGAATTATCCCTGCTTTTCACCCGACGGCAAGTGGGTGATTTACACACAACTGAGGGATTGGACTTTGTGGCGCGTGTCCATTGACGGAGGCGCGCCGATACAGCTAACCAGCGCTTACTCCAAAGCTCCTTCTGTCTCACCTGACGGAAAGCTGATCGCCTACTACTATCGCGAAAAGCAACAAGACTTGAGCTGGAAAATCGCCATCGTGCCTTTTGAAGGAGGGGCGCCTGTTAAATTCTTTGATGTCCCACACGCTGATTTCCAGTCTTGGGATATTCGCTGGACGCGCGATGGGCGCGCTTTGACCTATGAGGCAGGCAGTGACGGCGGCTCAAATATTTGGCGGCAACCACTCGATGGTGGCAGACCCACGCCGCTTACCAATTTCATCACCGATCGGATCTTATCTTTCGCCTGGTCGCCCGATGGAAAAAAGCTTGCCTGCATCCGTGGCAATTGGCTGCAAGACATCGTCCTGATTAGCAATTTCCAGTAGTCCAAGCCTTCAGCTTAGAATAGTAGCCTCTGTTACTGACGCAGGCAGTACTGACCGAGTTACGAGAGATAGCCAAACGCCAATACGTCCGGCCCTGCGACCTCGCACAGATTTACGCCTATTTGGGTGATAAGAACCTGCCTTTGAAGAGTTAGAGAAGAGCCTCGAAACGCGGTATCGCTTCACCGCCTTCCTGAAAACGAAACCTTCGTTCCAAAGCCTGGCTCTGATCTCCGACCTCTGATCTCCGACCTCTGGTTACTGCGGGCATTCTGCATTTGTGCGCGTGACGACCGGGCTGAAGCGAAGCTGGTATTCCGCGGAGGTGATGAACGAACAGACCATTGCGTGCTGTTTTGGGACGTCGCGCAAAGGACCGCTATTGACCTGGCCCAGCCAGAATAAAAATCCCGCCATGTCAGCGTCGCGCCGCAAATAACCCGCGTACTGCGTGAACACAAACGCGCGGTTGTACTCCGCATCGATGAATGCCCTGTTGTTGACCGGGTTGGCCTGGGCATCGTCATCCGCAAGTTGAAGCATCACTGCGCCGCGGCCACCCGCGTTGAACACGGCGATGAGCGCCGGGCGCTGTGAGGTGAGGTCAGGGCCAATGTCATTCTTGATCGTAGCCAGCAGCGCGTCGACAAATGTTGGGCCATCCAGATTGGCTGGATATCTTGCGAGAAACTCGGGCCGTTGCACAAACGAATTCGCGAGGTCGAATTGTGACTGGTGCAGTTGCGAACCGCCGGCGACGCGGGCGCGGTCCCGCATAAACTGCAAGTACGCCGGCACCTTCTTTTCTTCTCCCGGATGCAGCGGATCAGGATTCGGATTAGGAAAAGCTTGATTGTTGCCGAAAGCCGCGCGGTAAAGCCGGTAAACGTAAGCGCCTGTCTGCTGAAACTCAAGCTCGAAATAGAAGGCGTTCGAAACGTCAATGCGTTTCGCGTTGATACAAGCCTGGTCCGCGCCGCATTGCGTAATCGTATTGGTCCAAAAATCCCAGCCGCCTGAATCCGGAAAACGACTGAGAAAGTCGTAGTAATGTTGTTGGACGAAGAAGCGCGCCTGATCGAGCGGATTCGCAGTCGGCGGGTTGGAATCGTTATCCGTGATCGTGAGCACAGCAGCGCTCGGGCTGGCCAACGCGCCGCCGGTTGGATTGGTCAGAGTTAGATTCAAAGTTTCATTGCCTTCAACATTAGCGTCATCGACAATGAGCACTGTGAAGGTCTTAGTGGTTTCGCCCGCGGCGAAGTTAAGGGTGCCGCTCGCTAGTTCATAGTCCCTACTCTGCGTTGCTGTGCCATCGCTGGTGGCAAAGTCAACGGTCGCCGGTACAGAGGTGTTGCCGCTGCGATTCACGGTGATCAGCACACTGCCATCGCCCTCACCCACAAGGTAGTTCGCGGCACTGAACTGCAAGGACGCAAGACAGGAATTGAACGGCGAAAAGCCATCGCGCAGGTTCGGTGAACCTACAGAAAAATCGCTCGAGTTATTGTCTGTGTCCGTGCAGCCATTGTTCTTTCTGATGGCCGCCGTCGTGTTGCTCAATGCAGGCGTCGGCCCATTTCCTTCAAAGCAATTTGCCGTGCCGCCGAAACCGACATAATCCAAAATGTCAGAATTGGGTAAGGGACAAGTGCCGGAGGGAAAGGGAGAGCCGGGTTTGGCGATCGCAATTTTTCCCGCCAGGCCAATATTGACGAAGCTCCCAAACCCTAGATCCGGCGGCACGGGCGGCGGGCCTCCGCTCGAGCCGCCTGAGCCTAGTTGGATCAACCGATGCTGGCCCGGTTGGATGAGAAAGGCCTGGGTACTCGTGAAAGATACGGAGGAGTTAAACGGTCCAGTGTCTGTACCGAACAGGAATATGTAATGATTGAGATCGATAGCGGTATTTCCTCGGTTGAATATCTCGAGGTAACTATTCAGATAAGTCGCGCCCGGGGTTCCTCCGCCGCCATATATCTGGCTGATCACAATGCTGCTAGCGCTGGGGGTCGGCGTTGGTGTGGGAGAGGGTGTGGGCGTAACCGTCGGAGTTGGGGTTGGTGTCGGCGTTGGTGCTCCGGTTCCTAAGCCCAGGCCACTCACCTGCAAAGAGTAATTCGTGCCGACGCCGCCGCCCGTGACTACCTCATTTACGACGATAACTGTCGTTTGCCCCGGGGTGAGAATAAAAGAAAAAGATTTGCCAGTGAACGGCGCGGGACTGGCACCGATGTCTGCGAGGTAATTGCTGGTGACGTTTGTCGGGTCGTAAGTTCCAAGGTATGCCACCGCCTGGTACAAAGCTGTCGTCTGCGGAGTCAGGGTCACTGCGACGCACGCGGCGGCTCCATTGTTGTTCGTAAATGTATAGCTATCGAAAGCGTGGGAAAGAGAGTCCTGGAGTCCCGGATTTGGTTGCGACACCGCGCATGTGCTCGGCGGATCGCTGCGAACGAGTCTGCCCGTCTGAGTACCTGTCGAAGTGATGGGGTAACTGGGGCTTGTCTGCGGCGCGACTCCATCAAGTGTCGTGGTGATCGGCTGGCGGCCAAACTGAACGCTAAAATCCCAGGACTGCGACGGCTGGTGTCCCCCAGTGTAGTTGATCGTAAGAGTGAAGTTCACCTTTGGATCGATCAGCATACTCGAACTCAAGGAGAACAAAAACGGCGTCGTGTTGCTGCCGGTGCCAATCATGGCCGCGAGATCAGGATATGCGGAATTACCGTTCGTCATGGTCACGCCTGACGTCGAGCAGGTCAGTGTAGTGGTAACACCTGTTGCTGCCAACAATCCGGTGTTATTCAAGTTAATGCTAAGTGTGCCGCTCTCGCCGGGCTCGATCATGCCATTGCTATTGCCGCCAGTTTCGGTTTGGGTAATCGTAGAGAGCTCGAGAAATGCCTTGCCAACTACCGGTGCGCCCATCGACTGCAAGGCCGCATAAGGCATCACTATTCCCGCTCCCGAATCTCGGTCTGTTCCGGGTGCTTCAATGTCTATTGCTGTACTCGTGAGGACGGTCTTAACTTGCGCCGGTGTCAAAGCCGGGTTGGCGGCTCTGATCAATGCGGCAATTGCTGCGGCATGTGGAGCTGCCGCTGACGTCCCGAAGAATGGACTGGGAAACCCACCAGCGCCCGAAACGGATACGCCATCGGCCGCAGTGACATCCGGTTTTTGTAAGACCGTGCCTCCGGTCGACGAGAAGTCACCGGGCGTGATCGGCGTGCTGTTGCCGTTGAAGAAGATCCGGCGCGGTCCATTCGAGCTAAAGGTTTCAATGCTGTTTGATGAACTGAAGACAGAAGGATAGACACATGACGCGCAGACCGCCGCAACACCATATCCGCCGGAAGCGGCGTTATGGCCGTGAGTATCACCATCAGTGTTGAAACTAAGCCTTCCTCGATTGTTGCTCAGGTGCAGAAACCGATTGGCCGCTCCGGGCTTCTGGAAAATGACTAATCGGTTGTTAATTAAGTCGGCCGAACTGCTTACCTGTTCGTAACTGTCCTGAGTGCCGTTCTGAACGTTCGTTGAAGAAGCAACGACAGCGGTACCAGTGCTATTCAAAACAAACAGATCGTAATCATTACCCGAGCCGCCTAATGGATCTGACCAGTGCAAGTTCACCACGCCGCCACTCGCGGTGATTGTATCGAACTGGGAAATGGCGGCGCTGGGATCGAAGTCGTGAACCTTTCCCACAGGAAACGGACTGGGGCTGGCGGTTGGACTGGGACTGGGCTCGGGAGAAAGCGTGCCGCCATCGACGAAATCTCCCTCCCATGTTCCCGAAGTGCCATCGTTCTTATTGCCCGAGTTAGCCGCGGAAGAGAAGTACAGCGCGCCTGACGCGACGACATCGTTTACCGCCTGCGTGGCCAGACCGGCGTTATTTGTCGATATCACGCCTGATGTCTGGCCATCCTGGAAAGGCGATTCAACGAAGTAGCCGACATCGTCAACGATGATGTCGCAACCGGCTGATCTCAGATTTCGAATGTTCTGCGCAAAGTTGGCGATGCCGCCGCCGGCGGTGGCAAAAAACAACTGCGCGCCAGGCGCCAGGTCATGAATGATTTCCAGCATCGCGGTGCCTTCATCGCCAGAGCCTCCCTGTCCCGGCAGAACGGTTACGGCGCCCAAGTCGCCGGTGCTTTGGCTCGTAGCGAGATTCGTCACGCCGTCTGACAGTACGCCAATCTTCATTCCCGTGCCGTCGGTATTGAATGTTCCGCGCGCGCTGAAGGCTCTGTGCGTTGTGTCGCCCTGTGAAGTGGCGCTGCCGATCGTCACTGGCGTCTCGGGAGATAGTGGAGCGGGATTAATGATGTATTCGAATTGCGATCGAACTCGTGCGGCACGATCTCCCAGATCAGTTGAGGCGGCAGGAGCATCCGACAAGCTCTGCGTTTGCGCGGGAGCTTGCGAATACAGCGCCTCTTGCTTCGGCTGAATGAAGCGGACCTGGGGGAAGCCGGCGATGGTTTCCAACTGCTCGAGCGAAGCGACTGCCCGCAGAGTGTGATATTGAGGGAAGACGCTCAACACTTCTATTCCCATGCCGGCAAGCTCTTTGACTAGTTGCTCGTCAACTATGGCGGTGATGTCTACAGTCACTAACCCCGCATCGTCCGCGCCAACCTCGACGGCGAGTGTTTGCACGCCGGCGGCGATACTCTCGCCGCGTCTCAGCTTGATCGCATAAAGAAGTTGCGAGTCGATCTTTTGCTGTACAGGGCTGCGTGATTCTTTCTCAGCCAGCAAAGCCTGTATCTGTTGCCGGGCGCCCGAGGCTATCAACTCCGGCTGCTGGCGCTTCGCGGAGCGCAACGACAACAGAGCGGTACCGGCGCCCCCTTTGCCTAAACCGCCTGCCGACTGACTTCCGACAGAGACGGCGAGCAGGCCGGCGATTATCGCCAGCATGACTATCAATCCCGCTAGCGATGACCTTGCGGGAAACATGCGACTGGTCTTCAATCCCAGGGTGACCATTGCGTGTGCTCTGGAGCTGAGAGAGCGGCAAACCCTCTCGCTAAAAAACCCGGAGGTCGCGAGTTCAACGCGGACCTTCATCAAGCGGATGAGACAAGGACCTGCTGCGATACCCCGGCAAAAAGCTGGAATCAAGACACAAGGTTATTCGATCCGGACTTTATTCCTGGTTCAGGACGGTTGTCAACGAAAGGCTGGTTCAAGACTCGGCTTTACCGTGTGAGCCTTGTCAAAACCTGGGACAGTAGCCCACGCGTCAGCACGGGCGTCCCAGTATCTCGTCCGTCAACCGCAAGGAAAAGCAACCACCGACTTTCCGTTTGCGCCCCTGCTTCCCCGCTCGGAATAGAGCAGCAGCCCAGGCGTTTGTGCAAACATGATCAATGCCCTGCAGTTTGTTATCATGTGCCCGCTTTAGTCTCTGAAAACCCCGCCAATGGCCATTAGGCATGCGATGCATAACACCGTGTCTGGCGGTATTATCAGGCAGTTTTGATAGACTACTTAGTAGTTGGGTTGCGCCGCTCAACCAGCCGCGTAGCGGCGAAAGATAGTAGCCAGGGGCAAGCGCGTAGCGCGCCGCCCCTGGATCAGGTTAGATTTGACTCCGCGCCCTGAAGGGGCGCAATAGATTACGGATTCGCAAGCGGCAACATCTTTCGCCGGCTAAAGCCGGCGCTGGAATCAGAGGGGACGTGATCCCCGGATTACGCTCGCTGGGCTCGCTCACCCGGGGCTACTATCTGTCGTCGCGACGCGACTCGTTGACGCAGACATCCGAATTGGGCTTATGCTTGCGTCGTTCCCTTGCTTGTTTGGGCGCAACCCAACAAATCGTTGGGCATCGCTTCGCGAACCCTCGCATCGAATGACCATGCCACGCATCAAAGTCTCTTCCGTTGTAGCGATACTGGCCATGCTGACCTGGCCGCTTGGCGCAACGCTGGCTGCGCCTCGAACCGAGCCAAATCTTTACCGCGTGAAGAAGATCTTCCTCGAAACGCAGACAAACGAGGATTTGAGTGACCTCGGAATGACCGCATTCCATCGCTTGCACGCTGCGCTCAAACAAGCACTTTCAACTTACGGATTTATTGTTGTCGATGACCGCGCCGACGCAGACGCCATTATGTATGGCGGTAACACCAGCGAATGGGTTGTAGTCGATGGGCCGCAGTTGGATCCGCCGAAACATGGCTTTCAATTCTGGCTTGCGTCGTCTAAATACGGTTTCGAATGGCTAACGGAATTCGATCTCAGTACTCGCGCTGTCGAGCCTGAACTTGGCCGTAAGGCAACGCAAAAGGCGGCTCGCAATCTGGTCGACGCTTGGAAACAATCTGCGGCACGTGCTGGCATTGTTGTCCGTGACCGGTTGCCGTAATCTTTGTCAGCGATGCCCAACAATTCGTTGGACGCGAGCGGCGGGAGCGCCTTTCTCACCTTGTTTGGTGCGGCGGAGGGTGCTTTGATTCGCGCCGCCGCGTCAACTCAACCGTTAGGCTTATGCCGGATCAGGGAGTTGGAGATGACACGTAATCAAGGTGAGCATTTATCCGAATTAGTCTCCGCAGCAAACGCGATCACTGATCAAACATTTGCGTGCTTTGGCGATTCAACCGCACAACAGCTTAACTGGAAACCAAGCGCCGACCAGTGGAGCGTCGCCCAGTGCGGGCTTTGGCGATTTAACCGCACCACAGCTTAACTGGAAAGCAAGCGCCGACCAGTGGAGCGTCGCTCAGTGCTTTGACCATCTGGTGAGGGCCAATGAGGCCTTTTTCCCGATTTTCGAGAAGGTTCTAAGTGGAGAGTAAAAGAACACTTTTTGGGAGAGCCTACCATGGCTTCCCGCCTTTTGGGGAAAGATGCTAATTAAGGCCGTCGCTCCTGAATCCAAACGTAAGCTGAAAGCCCCAAAGATTTTTCAGCCATCAAGCAGCAGTGTTGATGGGGCCATCATCCGCCGATTCATTGACCAACAGAATCAGGTAATCAGGTACATGAAAGCCACTGAAGATTTGGATTTAGGGAAGATCAAAATTTCATCTCCGGTCACCCACTTAATCACTTATAGTTTGATGGATGCTTACAGAATCATCATCACCCATGAGAAAAGACATCTCCTTCAGGCCATGAGGGTGTCAGAGATGGATGCCTTTCCGAAAGGAATTTGTTAACGTTGAAAGCAGAGCGCTTCGCGGAACGAAAGGCACTGGTTGACTCGCAAGCTCGCCTAGCAACGTGTTCCACCCGAGGGAAGCCGTTCGCGCGCTGAACAGGAGCGTACGGCGGCTGTCTTGAAAAACATTTAGTTCAATTACGATTTACTTCCAGGTTAGCCTGTAGACATAAGAAGCAGGACTCCCATCTGCGATTCAACGCGCAATGCAGGCGGGATGCTTGCGCTCTCGGCAATCACTCGGGTCGCTCGAGCGGCGGCACCACGGCAATGAAATCCTCCGCAAAGCGGCGCGCGTACTGATCGAGCAATTTGGTTAGCCTTTCCAGTTTCGCAGAACGAACTATCAATCCAGCGTGGTGTTTCTTCTTAACGCGATAAACGATCTCCGCGTCGTCGTAGGCGGAGGTGTCTGGATACTCCTGCCGCGCCAGTGACAGAACGATGCCGGCGTATTCTTTGCGCGGTGGCGAAATCCTTTTCGTGCCAAGCCCTCCCTTATCGTCCCACCCCAGCCGGGCTGCCCGGCTGGGGACCCCAGGGTCGGGCTTCTGCCCCAGCTTAGCGTCGAAAATCTCTATCCGGGCCCATTCGCGCCAGAGGTTGAGGCCGGAAGCGGCCTCCAGAACATCGGCGATGTAGGCGCCACCGACGCGGGCCGCGATCTCGAGAAAATAAAACTTGCCATCGGCGGCGCTCTTAATAAACTCAGCGTGGGTGGCGCCGCGTTGCATTCCAAACGCCTTTACGAGTTTGCGGTTTATCTCAAACAGTTGCTTCTGATCGTTGGAACCGTGCGCGATGGTGTAGGAGATATAAGCGCCGCCACCATGCGCAACCTCCATCGGCGGCCGGCCGTATTGATTGGCGCCGGCAAACACAACCTTGCCGGCGCTTACCACCGAATCAACGTGAAACACTTCGCCGGCGACAAATCTTTCCAACAGATAATAAGCCGATCGTTCACGCAAATTCTCGCGCGCGTCAAACTCATCAATCGTGCGCCAGACTTCTCCCGGGCTTTCAGCCGTCTTGATGCCGATTGCTGAAACATCAGAGCGTGGCTTGATAACCCATGGCCGTGTTGTTTGCGCCATAAACTCGCGGACGGCGTCGTGGTTCACCAACGACACAAACTCCGGTACTTCAATTCCCGCCGCCTGCGCTTTGACGCGCATGGCCAGTTTGTCGCGAAAGCCCCTTGCCGCGGAGCTGCTCATTCCCGGCAGGCAGAGATGTTCGCGAACCAGCGCCGCAACCACCACATCAAACTCTTCGAGCGCTACAACGCGATCGAGTCTGGTTTGCCGGCCTAACAAACTTATTAAGTGAATGAAAAGTTCCGGGCCCGCGTCATTGGGCAAAGCGATCACGTCTTCGAGACTCTCGCGCGGCCAATCTTCGCGCAGCATCTTCTCTTTGGTGATGAGCACTACACGACAGCCTTGCTGTTTGCATTCGCGGATAAAGTCCGCACCTTTAAAATAGCTGGCGAGACAGACGATATTGAGCGCGGGTTCTGATTCCGTCATTAGCGCGTCACGAAGAGCGGCGTCGGGTTCTGAAAGGCCGGCTCAATATATACCTTTGCGGTCAGGATGGTCACCCTGATAATGTATGCGCGCTTTAAGTCCGACAAACTGAAAAGTCTGTCGTTGCTGACGAAAAAAGTTACCAACGGACATACTGAAGGAACGTGTGATCAAGCTGGATGATAGTGATTTAGCAATGAACTAGCGCGATGCAAAGTCCTATACCGCGAAGCGGTAACGACCTCCAGCCCAACGTTGCCGCTCGGCGGCTACGTTGGGAAGAGGAGCGTAAGAGGACTCAACCCCATCGAGCCTGTCGGAAAAATCAAGAATCGCAGAAAATGGGGGATGCGAAATCATTCGACGC
>WNGK01004932.1_pt1 | contig 14215 bp, 9 predicted proteins | sample 5400601 | NCBI WGS metagenome assembly WNGK01 (sample SAMN13153376, study PRJNA577476) | soil metagenome | isolation source: 60 cm soil or saprolite under Garry oak tree replicate 1 | place: USA:California | collected 2016-06-15 | reverse complement strand
AGGGGAGCCTGCACCAGGGCGCCGACGCCGATCACCAGCACGCCTGCCACTGCTGCACCCAGGGCCGCGCTGCCAATGCCGCCCGCTCCGCTGCCGCCAAAGGAAATGACGATGAAGGCCACTTCCAGCCCTTCCAAGAGCACCGACTTGAAGGAGAGCACCACCCCGAACGTATCGAGGCCGGGCTTCGCTGGTTCCCCGCGCGCGCGTGCCTCGGCCAGGTTCGCTTCGTAGGCGGCCTGTTCATCATGGATGAGCTTGAGCCCGGTGTAGCGTTGAATGGCATTCTTGAGCCATTTGAGGCCAAACAACAGGAGCAAGAAGCCCACTACGAAGCGTAAGACTTCAATGGGCACATAGGTGACCAGGGTTACGCCAAGGGTAGCCACGATCACCACCAGCACCGCAGCGGCACCAAGCGCTCCTAGAATCGAACTACGCCAGTTGGTGGTAATGCCGGCCACCAGCACCAGCGTAAACGCCTCCACAAATTCGACCGCCGAGGCGAGAAAGGCGGCAATCACAATTGCCCATTGCATCTGTTTTATTCTCCTGTTCTTTCTGAAATTCGGGCTTGCCTGTTTAGGCGAAATGGTCCGACAATTTCCCGGTCGCCACGAGCCAGCGGACAAATGCCAGGCGATGGTATTCCTCAGAGGTTCGAGAGATCTCTAATTCGGTTCGATCACGACGCAGTTGGGTCAACTGCTCGATTTCGTGCTCGGTGAAGCCTCCCCGGCGCAAAGCTTCGAAGTCTTCCTTGTAGGTCAGGTGATTTTGATTCCATTGGTAGTTCATTTTCTCCTCCTTGCCGTGAGTTACGAGATTGGGCTATTACCTGCCTCCCAGGCAGGGTGGATAGAGAATGAGTTTTCATACATTCATCAGGGTACCTGGTGAATTTTCCATCCAACAGACATGAGTATACTGGGGATGACGAGAGAAATCAGCGTCCATCAGGTGCCGTCTCACTTCCCATCACTTCACACTTGGCAGAACGGCTCCCGGCCTCCCACTTCCCTGGCGCTTTTCGTGAGACGCTGCGCCTCTCGGCTAGGCTGGCTGGGCCTGCATACTCTGACGAAGGCCAGCGTCTCGCTCATCGTAGGAGGTTCGCTTCATGGACGCTCCTTGCTGCACGCGCCGACAGGAGGGAACGAAGCCATGCTATATACGAAGTGATGGGAAGTGAGATGCCATCTGATGGACACTGACTTTACCCGATACTCCCGGTATACTCATATCTATTGGATGTACTCCACGTTGGGAGCGGGACCTGGGGATTGGTAAAAGACTCCAAACTCCCTGCGATCTCATCCTTATACAATAGCAGAGTTGCTGACACAGGCAGGACATCTATTCATTGAGAGCGGAGTGAAAGCCCGGTAGAGCTATCGTACAGTCATGCTGGTGCTCCTGTGAGCACCAGAAAGGAAGAAGGCCATGCTAAACCCGCAGCCACAACAGTACAGCATCTTACAAAGGAAAGAAGTCCCAGACGGTCTCCTGGTTGGGCAAGCTCTGGCAGGTGATCAATACGCCTTTGAGTTCCTGGTCAATCGATACCATCACCAATTAGCGAGCTACATCCGGGGCTTTCTCAAAGACAATGACCAGATCTACGATGTCCTCCAGCAGGTGTATCTCCAGCTCTATCTTTCCCTGCCGGTACTATTAAGGAATGGATCGCTCAAGGCGTGGCTATTTCAGGTGGCCCGCAATCGCTGCCTGGATGAACTGCGCAAGAGGCGCAGGAGGCCCGAAATTCCTTTCTCCACCATCGAGCGAGAGGACGGAGAGGAGGGACTATCACCGCTCGATGCTCTCCCCGACCCCGAGCCTTTGCCGGAGGAGATGACCGAGAGCAGCGAGCTGCACGGCGTGCTGCATGCGGCCATTGGTTCCCTGCCCCCGAAGTTGCGTTCGATCGTGCACCTGCACTGTTTCAGGCAATTGACCTTCGCGGAAATTGGGCGCACGCTCAAAATGCCGGAGACGACCGTGAAGACCTACTTCTACCGCTCTTTGCCGCGCTTGCGGAGCGCGCTCGCAAGCAACGTACAATTTGCATCGATCTCGTAGAGTACCTCGCCGCAAGGAGAAAAAAAGGGTTCAGGCACATGGTCACACTTTACATGACTATTTGACCTGAACCACTTCACGTCGTGCCCAGCTTATCCCTTGCGCAGCAGCGCGTCAGACCAGGTCTGAGCCGCCTCCTGACGCTGACGTGCCAGTTCGGACTGGCACGCTTTATGGTTGAGTTGCGTAGCGACCAGCACCATTGCGATCAGGACGATCCCGGTGGCGACGAGGTAGGAGAAACCATATCCCGCGGCAAGCGAACCGTGTGTCTGCTCCGTGCGGGCGGCGGCTAGAGTGGCCAGGAGGGCGAGTCCGACCGCAGCGCCGATCTGCTGGCTGGCTGTGAGCAAGCCACCGGCCAGACCCTTTACTTCTCTCCTGTATGTCCAGTGGAATGGGCAGGTGCGAGCCCCGCCATCTCCGCGTGACCCAAAGTGACAAGCCAGAGATGGGAAGTGATGGGAAGTGACATGGCATCCGATGGACGCTGACTTCCCTGGGTATTCCAAGTATACTCCTCTCTGTTGGAGGCGCTCCACGCGGGTCCACGCTGGTTGCAGGGGGTCTGGGGAATGGCTGAGGGGTAGGCTTTGAGAAGATAATTTAGTGCTTATTCGGAAACCTATCTGAAGCCGCCTCAATCCAGGGCCAAAACCTGGTTTCCGAATAAGTTCTAAGGCCCTCAGCGTATCAGCCCTGATCTGGTCGTTTTTCCAGCAGCATCCTCTAGTTAGTAATTAAAGGAGACAGAACAATATGTTCGAGGTAAACAATCAAACAAGTAGTCAACATGAAGTACTGACACCTCTCTCACCTTCCCAGAATCCTCCAGAGCCACCCAGCGGGCAACCGCGACAAGGCAGGAGTGGTGTGCGGACCGCAGCGATCATCGGCTTGATCCTGTTGCTGCTCGTGGTGTTCGTCATTGGGGGTTTCGCAGGATGGGTCTACGCAGGAACGAAAAGTAGCGCTTCCTCTTCGGCTTCTACGTCGAATGCCACCGCGCTTGATACGCTGAGAGAAAGCGTCGCGGCGAAGGTGAGGCCCTCGATCGTGGAGGTGTATGTCACCCTGACAAATGGGGCGGCACTGGGCTCAGGAGTCATTGTCAACAGTCAGGGATACATTGTCACCAACAACCATGTGGTGAGCGGAGCTTTGACGATCCAGGTGATCCTCTCCGACGGGACAAAGGAACCGGCACAGCTGGCAGGGGCGGATGCGGCCTATGACCTGGCGGTCCTCAAGATTGCTGTGCCGCAGGGAGGTTTGACGGTCGCCACACTGGGGGACTCGACTCAGTTGAAGGTAGGCCAGGAGGTGCTGGTTATCGGGAATCCTCTGGGCATTACGCAGACGGTGACCAACGGTATCGTGAGTGCGCTGAAACGAACCGTCTCCGAAGGGCAAGGCGCACCCACCATCCAGAATGCGATTCAGACCGATGCCCCGATTAACCCGGGCAACAGCGGAGGAGCGCTGGTGGACCTGCAAGGCAACGTGGACGGCATCCCGACGCTGACGGCCATCGATCCCGAGTTCAACACCCGGCCAATGGCGTCGGGTTCGCCATCCCCATTAATCGCGTCAAGACCATCCTGCCGCAGTTCATTCAGGGCTGAGAAGTGTGGGGTAGTGTCATCGCTATCCCTCCAGTGTCATCCCGATGATGACCCGTAGCGTCGGGATGCACTGGCCGTAAGCTTGCTTTGAGCAAGAGAGGATAGCAGGAGGAGACAGATGAGACACTGTATCGTATGTCGTCCAGATGGGAGCGTCGATGATACATATGCAGTTTCTACCGATATGGCCTCTACTGGGAACTATCTGTTTGTGACGACACCGATGCCTGCTTTTCGTCCGCTCTTTCAGCGATCGGATGAGGAGGAGGTGTATACTTCGTTTGAAGAGGCGATGAGCGAGCGGGTGCTTGCAGTCAATAGGCAGCTGAGTCATCTGAGCAGGGCGCAGAGTCGTGTGCGGCAGAGCGTTTCTCAGGTGGAAGGTGGGAGGAGCAGCCGAGAAGGTGGAGCTTTAGCGCGGGTGGGAAATGCGTGGCAGAGGGGTGTTCTGCTTCTGAGTCTGGCTTTGATGTTGGTTCTGCTGGGTTTTGATTTGATGGGGCTGTTGGTGCTGCACGTGCATTAGGGATGCGGATTGAGTTCAGGAGCGTAGCCTGAAAGGAAAACTGAGCAGCACAGGTGGAACCCACTTTGCGAGGCCTCTCTGCGCCTCGTTGCCGCTGGTGGCATGTGCTCCTTTTCGGCCAGCAAACCGCGGCAGCTAGAGCTGGGCCGTGTGCTCGGGACTGTTGCTCGCCTCGTCCTCAACGGCCCCCAACGTTCGCAGTGTCGCTTTCTGTGCCTCGGTCAGCCCCTTCACCCCTGTAATATCGAGCCGTTCATAGGGCCGGTCGCTACGCAGTGTGCGCAGCAGCTCAGTGCTCTGGAGGTCCCAGATGTTGATGGAGTTGTCATCCCCGCAACTGGCCAGCAGATGCCCATCGGGGCTTACCCTGAGAGACTGGACTGCAGTGTGATGTCCCTCGCGCATCGTCACGCACTCTCCTCGCCGCACGTCCCACCAGCGCAGTATCCCATCGCTCCCTCCACTCACCAGCAGGTCTCCGCGCTTACTCCAGGCGACAGCAAATACAATACCGGCATGCCCACTCAAGGCTTGTAAGCGTTCTGCGCCCTGCGCGTCCCAGACGAACAGCTCTCCACTACCTCCACTCTCCTGGCCTGCGCCCCCACTGGCCACCTGCGCCCCATCCGGACTCCAGGTCACGCTCGCGACCACGCCGCTGTGTCCCTGCAGCCTGGCGAGCAGCGTGCCGTCGGAGGCATCCCACAGGCAGATGCTTCCATCATCGCCACCACTGGCGAGCCGCGTGCCATCCGGACTCCAGGCCACGCGGCGGACCTTGGTCACATGCGCCTGACCGACCCAGCGGCGGGTACGCGTTCTCGCATCCCACACCTGCACGCCACGCAGATAGCTCCCACTGGCCAGCAGACGGCCATCTGGACTCCAGGCCATGCCCTGGAAGATGGTGTCGGCAGCGTCAGGATCTCGAAGCAACTGCAGACAAGCCCCCGTGGTCGCATCCCAGAGCCTGATGGTATTGTCCCACCCGGCGCTGGCCAGCAGTTGCCCATCCGGACTCCACGCGACCCCATGCACGGTCCGACTATGTCCACGCAGCACTTTGGCCGGCATCCCGCCTCCTTTCCCGACTGCGTCCCATATAGTCACCTCCCTATTGGTTCCCCCACTGACCAACTGCGTGCCATCCGGACTCCAGTCGACGTCATAGAGAGAGACCGCATAGCCCCGGATGATGCGCGCACACTGTCCACGTTCCACGTCCCATACCCGTACGGTGCCATCTTCACCGCCACTCAGCAAGCTGCCGCTGTCCGGTGTGAAGGTGATCGCGTACACGTCGGCGGTATGCCCATGCAATGCTGCTTGATAGCTTGCTCGTTCGACGTTCCAGAGCCTGATTGTTTGGTCAAAGCCAGCACTGGCCACCGTGCGTCCATCCGGACTCCAGGCCACGCGCAGCACCCGGTCCGTATGTCCCGTAAGCGTCTGGAGCAGTTGTCCGCTTGCCAGGTCCCAGAGCCTGACGGTTCGGTCCCAGCTTGCGCTGGCGAGCCTGGAGCCGCCACCCTGTCTGGGGGACAGGTAATAGGGGGACGATGAAGGCCCATTGGGGGCAAAGGCCAGTCCGGTCACCCAGTTGGTATGCGCCTCAAGTGTCTGCACGCAGATCCTGTTCTGTATCTCCCACACGCGAATGCGTCCATCGAAGCCGGAACTTGCGAGCTGCTTTCCGTCAGAGCTCCAGGCTATTGCGTGCACAGCGCCGCCCTGATCAGCAAGCGTTTGCATGTTCGTGCCGGAAGTCACATGCCAAATTTGGATGAGCCCATCATCCCCTCCGTTGGCGAGCTTGCTCCCATCAGGAGCAAAGGCTACCCAGTTGATGTTGGAAGTGAGCTGATCCCAGAGCAGGCTACCACGCTCCAGGTTCCACAGCTTGAGGTGGCCGTCCCAGCTCCCGCTGGCCAGCAGTCGCTCATCCGGGCTGAAGGCGAGGGTAGATGTCGTGTCGGTATGCGCCTGCCAGACGAGATGTAAGGTCCGGCCTCCCTCGCGCCACACTCGTACTTCCCCCCGCTTGCTGCCCGCGGCCCAGTATCGTCCGGTATGACTTACGGCCACGGACCAGATGGCATCAAAGGCCTCGGTAAAGATCGTGTCGCGCAGGGTGGCCCCTGAAAGCCGTGCATCTTGCATCTCGACCCCTTGCAAATACGCTCCCCGGATGGCCAGCTGTGAGAGGTCGAGACCACGCAGGTGCCCGCGCAGCCCTCGCAAGAGCATGATGAGGTTGGCCGGCCCATAGCCCTGCGCCTGCTGGTCCCACGTCCGCAGCTCGTTGAGCAAGCGCAACAGTTGCTCCTCCACCGCAGCTGTCTGCAGGGAGATCACCTGCAGGCGCACGAGGACCGGGCCCACAATGAGCCGCTCTTGCGCCTGCCGCACATATTCCTTGGCGGTCGCCTGAGAGAGCGCATAGCTGACCAGGTACTCCCACTCAGCATGCGGGATCTGTTCACTCACCCGCTCCACCAGCACCTCCGTCACATACTCCAGCACCACTGATTGCAAGGTGTACCTCCCGGGTTCTCTGTCTCTGCCCTCGGCCTTTCCCCGCTCCACGAGCGAGCGCCGCTGCAAGGCCTCGAGTACCTCACCTACCCGCCTCCTGTCCACTGCCGGCACCAGCAGGGCGTGCAGTTCCTGGATCGTCAGCGGTTCGCGCACGACCGCTAGCCAGAAGAGCAGCGTCTGCTCCAGGGCCGAGGGGCGGCTAAATTGCTCGGCCAGCAGGTCACGGATGGTGCTAAAGATCACGGTGTCCTGCTCCAGGAAGGAGCTGATCTGGCCCCCGAAGAGGTCGCAGATGGACTCCGCCACGATGTTCAAGGCCAGGGGGTTGCCCGCATACCTCTGGGCGAGGCGTACCCGGTCTTGCGTGGTGCCGATGACCTCCCGTTCCTCTAAGAGCTGCTCACAAGCATCTGGCTCCAGCCCAGAGAGGCGCAAGGCGCGCACACCTGGCCGGCTGCTCTCCAGGTGCCCAAGCTCGGCCGGCATCTCCCGACTGGTGAGGAGCAGGCAACTCTGGTGCGGCGACACCGCCACCCGCTGCAGCAGCGCGGCATAGTCTTCGTAGCCCGCACGAAAGTGGCCTTCGGGATCGTGCGCTTGCAGCAGCGTTTCCAGGTTGTCGAGCACCAGCAGACAGCGCCGCGTCTGGAAGCACTCCAGCAGCAGGTCGATGTATTGATCGACGCCTGCTGGTAAGGAGGGCCTCACCTCGGGCGAGAGCACGTGCAGGCAGTCAGCGAGCAGGTCCTGGCACGGCGGGGCATCGCGCACGGAACGAAAGACCACGGCCTCAAACTCTGAGGCCACCTGGTGCATGAAGGTGACCGCCAGGGCCGATTTGCCGATGCCGCCCAGGCCCAGCACGCTCACCACCTGACAGCCCTCCTCGATCACCCACTGCTCGAGCCGCACGCGCTCAGTCTCTCGCCCATAAAACGCTGGCACAGTGAGGGCATCGCCCCAATCGAAGCGTGGCGAGGGAGGTGCAGGCGGCTGTTCGGCCCCGGGTGCTGCGCTCTGAGCTGCCCTCCGTTTCAGGACCAGCAGGGCAGGGCTAGCAGATCGAGCCGATGCTGATGCCAGCTGCGCCTGCATCCAGAAGGCCGCGAAGTCCGTCTGCGGCTGCCAGGCAGCCAGCCAGAGGTGGTGCGCTTCCTCGTGCTCTTGACCGAGCGTAAAAGCATGGCGCTCGATACCAAGGGCAAGCAAGCGCTTGAGATGTTCGACGGTGGGAGAACGCTTGCCCCGTTCCCACTGCCCAACGGCCTGCCCGTTGATGCCAAGGAGCCTACCCATTTCTCGTTGGGTCAGACCCATACTCTTGCGCAGCTTCGCGCAAGCGCGCCCAAAGGCATTCTCCCCCTGATGCGAATCGGCATGCGACTGGTTCATCGCGGTGCGGACCCTCCAGGTCGTCCTTGTGACCCATTCGAGCTGTTTTGGGAAGGGTGAGGCAACTGATCCATTGCCCGTGGGCCAGCGCCGCTCGTGGTCCCCGTGCTTTCCATCGTATGGCCTCCCGGTGTTTTTTAGCGGATCTGAAGCAGAGCAGCAGTTCCAGATCCGGATGATGAGAAGTTCCACAACCCATTGCTTGAATGAGTCATCCTCTTCTCTCTAGAGGAGTTTAGCAGGATCTCCTGGAGAAGTCAGCCTCCCGCAGATGGCATCTCACTTCTCATCACTTCCCATTTCTGGCCTGGTAAGATCCTCATCTGGTAAATAGGCTGAAGGTTCTTGTATGAGTTCCCAACCTCGTGACCGCTGCTGAGTCCCCACATCTTGCAACAAGCCGAACGCATCGGCCACCGGCTGCCCCACCTGCAAGAGGAGCTTTCGCGCCCTGCGCCCATGAGCCATTGGCAACTGGATTTCAAGGATGCATCCAACGTGCCCACTGATCCTGATGGCAAGCGGCAGCACGTGGTGGAAGTGCCGAGCAGCGTGAATGAAGGCACCTCGGTCCTGGTAGAGGCCCAGGTAGAAGTCGACTTTCATGCCGAGACCACGCTGGAGGCGATGCCCGAGCTGGGCGTCGCGTCATGGGCTGCCGGTAGCGGTAGGCATGGACCGCGATGTGCGCTTTGTCAGTAGTCCGGCGAGCAGCGACTTTCCCTCGGCCCTGGTTCGCTTCTGGAAGTCGCTTGGGAGTCGGTGTGCTCTTTTGTGATCCGCGCCAGCCCCAACAAAATAGCTTTGGTACCGTGCGCGTCGATCTGAGGAGTTACTACGTGGGTCGTGGTCTTGCTGGCCAACGGGTGGCGCTGCACTTTTGACTTGCCAACAACTGCGCCTCTCGTCTCCTGGGAGTCTGTGCGCAGCCCTTTGACCGGCCACCCTCCTCGAACCGGACGAGCAGCCTGTGAGCGCATCCGGCTCGCACGTCGAGACCTGGTCCTTCACACGGAACCTCGAACCGTCTGGAGGCTACTCTTCCAACACTGGCATCCCTCTTCGAAGACGTCCCTCAACAACGCCCCTGATCCTTCTCCGCCAGGCTGAGCGTGGTTGTCCCCCAAGGCTGAGCGTTGCCATGCCGGTTGAGCAAGCAAGCGCCGTTTTGAGCAACATGGTGAGCTCCGTCCAGGTGAAACCGGGTTGGATCGGCCTCGCTCCCCGCGGTGCCGCGGCTGGCCCGCGCGCTCCTGGTGGGCCATCCAGCCGCGGTGGCTAGAGCTGGGTCACGTGCTCGGGGCTGTTCTGAGCCTTGTCCTCAACTGCCCCCAAGGCCCGCAAAGTGGCGATCTCGGCCTGGGTCAAGCCTCGGATGCCCGTGATATTGAGCCGTTCGTAGGGCCGGTCGCGTCGCAGCGTGCGCAGATGCTCGCCACGCTCCAGATCCCAGAGCGTGATGGCCCCGTCATCCCCGCAGCTGGCGAGCTTGCGACCATCGGGACTCACCTTGAGCGCTTGCACCGTCCCCTGATGCGCTTCTCGCTCCCGCACGCACTGCCCGCTGTGCACCTCCCACCAGCGCAGCCTGCCGTCGCTGCCTCCACTGATAAGCCTCTGCCCACTCGGAGCCCAGGTCACAGCAGAGACTACCCCAGGATGCCCCACCAAGGCGCTATTGCCTGCCTCCCAGGCAGGGTGGCGCTCCCCGCGTTGCACCTCCCACACGAAGAGCTCCCCGCCCTCTCTGCCGCTGCCCCCAGAGGCCAGCCACGTGCCATCGGGGCTCCAGGCCACGCTCGTGACGACTCCATGATGCCCCGCCAGCCGCAGTAGCTGCGTCCCATCGGCTGCGTCCCACACATACACGTGGCCATCATCACTCCCGCTGACCAACCGCGTCCCGTCCGGACTCCAGGCCACGCGACGGATCCAGGTAGGGAACTGACGGCTCACCCAGCGCCCAGAGCGCGCCGTAACGTCCCACACCAGCACGCCCTGCAGAATAGTTCCGCTGGCCAGGCGTTCCCCGTCCGGACTCCAGGCCACCCCATTGAAGAGGGTGTCGGGGTGGTCGAGGTCCCGGAGCATCTGGATACAGGTTCCTGTGGCTGGCTCCCAGAGCCGGACGGCATTATCCCACCCGGAACTTGCCAGCCTGCTCCCATCGGGACTCCACCCCACGCCGGACACGGTCCAGCGATGGCCGCGCAACAGTTTGAGTGGCGCCGCACTCTCCACCTCCCAGAGGGTCACCACGGTATCCGAGCCGCCACTGGCCAGCTGGGTGCCGTCCGGACTCCAGTCCAGGTCGGAGAGGGGGGCCGCGTAGCCCTCGAGGACCCGCACGCATTGCGAACTTTCGACATCCCAGAGACGCAGCGTGCCATCGTCACTGCCACTGAGCAGGCGGCGGCTGTCGGGGGTGAAGGCCAGGCCATGCACCACGTCGGTATGGCCCTGTAACGCCACCCGCGAGTGGCCCTCCTGGCCATCCCACAGCCAGATCGTGTGGTCAAAGCTGCCACTGGCCAGCGTGCCTCCATCCGGGCTCCAGGCTACGCAATGCACCCGCTCCGTATGCCCCACCAGTGTCTGGCGCACGCGTGGGCTTCGTGCCTCTCCCACCTCCCACAGCTTGACGGTGCCATCCCAGCTCGCGCTGGCGAGCCGACTGCCATCGGGGGCAAAGGCCAGTCCGCGCACCCAGTTGCTATGCCCCTCAGGCGTCTGCACGCAGGTAGTCGGCCCGCTCGGCTGCCTCTCCCACACCCGAATCTGTCCATCAAAGCCGCCACTGGCGAACAGGCGCCCATCCGGGCTCCAGGCCAGTGAGAGGACCGGACCGGGATGCGGCACCTCCTCGAGGAGGGTGCCCAGCTTCGCATCCCAGAGCCGGATGGTGGCCTCATGTCCCCCACTGGCGAGCAGGCCGCCGTCGGGGGAAAAGGCCAGACAGTTGGTGCCCTTGGTATGCCAGCTCGACCAGAGCAAGGCACGACTTTCGACGTCCCAGAGCTTGACGCTGCCATCAAAGCTCCCGCTGGCGAGCGTGCGTTCATCCGGGCTGAAGGCGAGGGTAATCACAATGTCCGTATGCGCCTGCCAGACGAGATGTAAGATCTGGCCTGCCTCGCGCCACACCCGCACTTCGCCCCGCCTGCTGCCCGCGGCCCAGTACTGTCCGCTGCGGCTGATGGCCACCGCGGTGATGGCATCGAAATTCTCGGTAAAGACGCACTCACGCATCAGGGTTCCAGAAAGGGTCGCGTCTTGCATCTCGACGCCTTGCAGATAGGCTCCCCGCAGGACGAGCTGGGACAGATCCAGCCCACGCAGATCCCCGCGCAGCTGCCCCAGCAGGGCCACCAGGTTAGCCGGGCCATACCCCTGGGCCTCCTGGGCCCGTTCGCGCAATCCATCCAGCAGCGCGCGCAGCTGCCCCTCCACCTCGGCTCGCCCCTGATACACGCTCTGTAGGCGCGCAAGCACGGGAGCCAGCAGCAACCGCTCCTGGGTCTGCCGCACGTAGTCCTTGGCTCCCGCCTGCGAGAGGCCATGCTCCCGGAGCCGGAGCAGCCGCCCCTGCCCGATCTCCTGGCTGGCCGTGGTGACGAGCTTGCTGGTCACATACTCCAGCACCACCGACTGCAAGGTGAAGCTGCCTGTCCGCTGCCCCCGCTCGATGAGCGAGCGCCGCCGCAGTCCATCGACGGCTTCCAACACCTGCATGCGCGGCAGCGGGGACACCAGCACCGCGCGCAGGTCATCGAGGGTCACCGGCTCGCGCAGGATCGCCAGCCAGCACAGCACCGTCTGCTCCAGGGGGGAGAGCCGCGCCCATTGCTCCTCCAGCAGCTCGGTGATGCTGCCAAAGACCAGCGTGTCCTGGGCCAGGAACGGACCGATTGCGCCTCCGAAGAGATCGGTGATGGTCTCGGCCACGATGTTCAGGGCCAGGGGATTACCCTCGTAGCGCTCCACCAGGCGCGCTCGCTCCTGTGGGGAGCCGACCAGCTCGTGCTCGGCCAGCAACTGCTCGCACGCGCTTGCCTCCAGGCCAACCAGACGCAGGGAGCGCACCGGGCTGTTGCGGCCTTCCAGGGCCCGCAGCTCGGCGGGTTTCTCCCGGCTGGTCAGCAGCAGACAACTCGGGTGCGCCGTTTGGGCCACTTGCCGCAGCAGGCGGCCATATCCCTCGTAGCTGGGTCGCAGCCGCCCCAGCACATTGCCTTCTTCCAGCAGGACTTCCAGATTGTCGAGCACCAGTAGTATCCGCGAGCTGCGCAGGTACTCCAGCAACAGGCTCAGGCGTTGCTCCAGACCCTGGGGCGCCGGGACGAGCGGCTCGGGCGCGAGCACCTGCAGGCAAGACTCCAGCAGGGCTTCGCTGGGAGGGGCATCGCGCAGCGAGCGAAAGAGCACCACCTCAAAGTGCGCCGCCAGACGCTGTATGGTGCTGACCACCAGGGCTGATTTGCCCATGCCTCCCATGCCCAGCACGCTCACCATCCGACAGCCCTCCTCGAGCACCCAGCGCGAGAGGGTTGCCAGTTCCGGCTCACGCCCATAGAAGCTGGGCACGTCCAACGCCTCCCCCCAATCTACCCGTGGCCCAGCAGCAGGAGCGAGGACGTGGTCAGGGATACGAGTCTGCTCGACCTGCATTGGCTCCATGTGCACCGGCGAGGGAGACTGCTGGCTCAGCAGCGTGGAGAGCCAGGACTCATCGAGCATCACCTTCTGATGCGCCGCTTTCCAGAAGGCACGGATCTCCTCTTCCTCGCGCCCGGCAGGAAAGGCTTGCTGTTTCACGGCCAGGGTTAGCAACGCTTTGAGGTGTTCGGCCTTGGGATAACTGCTGCCTGCTTCCCACTCGCCCACCGCGCGTCGGGAGACGCTCAGCAGGTCGGCCAGGCCCGCTTGCGTCAGGCCAATGTCCGTCCGCAGGCTCAGCATGGCCTGGCCAAAGGCATAGTCGCGCTCACCGTAGGAGGATCGCTTCATGCGTGCGCTCCTTTCCGTGTGACCCACACGAGCGAAACCAGCGATGGGAAGTGATGGGAAGTGACATGCCATCTGCTGGACGCTGCCTTCCCCGGGTATTCCAAGTCTACTCCTAGCTGTTGGATGCGCTCCAGGCGGGTCCACGCCTGTGTGGTGAGAGGGGCATGAAACGAGACCTCCTCTCACCCTGCCAACCTCGTCCCTCTATGATAGCAGATTTGCTGACGGATGGCGAGGATCTTCCAGACAATTTCCCCTGTCCAGTGAAGCAGGAGCAGATGTCTGGACATCCTTTCTCACCTGCGCATCTTCGCGACGTCTCACCAGTCCTCATCACGCTCCTTTCCTGCTCCGCTTGAGCTACCAAGCCGCCGCTGTGGCGGTGGTGGCGTGAGCCAGAGGGGCAAAACCATGCGAAGTGATGGGAAGTCAGATGCTAACTGCTGGCGGGTGACTTCTCCTGCAGGTCCTGCTAGACTCTTGAAGAGAGAAGAGGAGGACTCATTGAGGCCATGGGTACGGCAACTTCTTCTCACTGGGAGGGGAAGCCGCTGGTCTGCTTCTCCTCCGCCCGGTCGGCAGAAATGAGCGAGTCAGAGACAGCAGAAAGACGGTCGAGTGGCAAAGCCGAGTGTCGCTACCGTGCGAGTCTGAGCTCCCCTCCCTCTGTGGCCGAGATGCCGCTTGCTCTCCGGCACCTGCCAACCGGATCCCAACCAGGAGAGCGTGTAAGTGTAGTGTGTAACAAGGTTGTCTGAGGACAACAGCAACAGTCAGTAACCATTTGAGATTGGAGAAAGATTTGAGCGACCAATTCGAACAACAACCACCTCTAACAACAACCGATGCCGGCAGCCCCGCGCCCAGCGACGATACCTCGCTCACGGTCGGCCCCAATGGCCCCGTGCTGCTGCAGGATGCCTACCTGGTCAAGAAGCTGGCCCACTTCGTCCGCGAGCGCATCCCCGATCGCGTGTACCACGTCAAGGGCAGCGGCGCCTTCGGCTACTTCGAGGTGACCGCCGACGTCACCCAGTGGACCAAG
>WNGK01004931.1_pt1 | contig 14216 bp, 16 predicted proteins | sample 5400601 | NCBI WGS metagenome assembly WNGK01 (sample SAMN13153376, study PRJNA577476) | soil metagenome | isolation source: 60 cm soil or saprolite under Garry oak tree replicate 1 | place: USA:California | collected 2016-06-15 | reverse complement strand
CAGGTCCTCGAACGGGTACCACTGGGTCCTGAGCATCATCTGGTTCTCCCTCGTGCATGGGCCGCATCGGCGGCCGCCGGCTCGGGGACAACGCAGTCCGGGTGCGTGCAGCGGGTGCACTTGCCGAGTGAAACGACTCAACAGTGAACACCGTTCATTGTCAAGAACGCCATTCACGCCGGGAGGCGGCCATCCTGGCAGCTCAGGTACGGTGTGCCGTCCAGCTGGTCCCGCCATCGTGTGGGATGGCCTGTCGTGGAGTGACCGGTACCGCTCCCGCCGACTCCCGTGTTTGCCGGGGCCGGGGCCACAAGATCAACCCCGGAACCGGCGCATGTCGGGGAGCACCGTGGACAACCAGGTAAAGCACGATCCAGGACGGCAGGCCAACAGGCGCCCCAGGCGGCTACTCAGCACGGTGAGCGGTGGTGCAGCACAACATCGGAGGTCCGGCTGGCGACCCGAAAGCGCGACGGCCGGCGCGCACCGGAACCTTCTCGCCATTCTGCAGTAGCGGTATGACCGCTGTTCGGCGGCTGCCCGGAAGGCGAGTGCGGGCGGGGCAGCGGCCAGGCTCCTCGCTCTCCCCAGTGGCATCCAGTGGCATCGACGGCCCGCACCGTCGGCGCGGCAAAGCCCAACCTGTGTCGCGCGGCACCCCCGAGGTCGTTGCCCGGTAGCGCCGCCCAGACCCGAGCCGAACGCGTGCCGTTCCAGCGGCGCCGCGACGTCCCGGTCCCGGTGCCGCTGCGCTACTGGTTCGTGGGCGGTTCAGCGGTCGCGGTCTCCGTCTCGGTGTCCGGGTTCGGTCCCGGCTTCTCGTCGCCGCTGTCGTTGTCCTGGGGGAGCTTGGTCACCTCGGCCAGCGCCGGACCTGGAGGGGCGCCGGTGGGCGGTGCGACCGTGGTGGTGCCACCCGGTCGGGCCGCCGCGAGCTCTTGGCGTGCCGTGCTCGTCTGCTCCTTGGCCGCCGTTAGGGCTTGGCGGCCGCGCGTGGAGACGGCCAGCCGGCTGGCGAGCACGCCAAGACCGGCCAGGCCGACAATCCGGCCGAGCCGGCGCCACCACGGCCTGCGCGCTGAGTTGCGGCGCTGCTTGGGTCTTCGTCGGGACATCACGAGTTAGGGCTCGCGCAGGAATTACGCGGCCGTTGGGCGGGTGGTGGCGCTTGTGATGGTGTAGTTCCACTCACCGTGCCAGTCATGCCGGATCAACGGCACGGCAGCCAACTCAGCGTCCCTGACCTTGACCCCGGTCGGATAGCGACCACGGTCAAGCTCGGCGCGGACCCGTAGGCCCGTTCGGGTCGTGGTCGCGCCGATCAAATCCACGACCACCTCGTGGCTGACCAGCGGCCGACCCCGCCAGTTCATCGAGATCTGGGAGAACAGCCGATGCTCGATCCGGTTCCACTTGGACGTGCCGGGCGGGAAGTGGCACACCGTGACCTGTAGGCCGGTCTCGGCGGCAAGCTTGCCGAGCTCGACCTTCCACAGCCGGCTGCGGTAGCTGTTGGACCCGCCCGCATCCGCGGTGACCAGCAGCCTGGCCGCGTCCGGGTAGGCCACCTTGCCGACCAGCTGCCACCAACGGCGGATCGTCGCCACCGCGAACGCGGCGGTGTCGTGGTCCTCGCCCACACTCACCCAACCCTGGTCAGCGCCCAGGTCGTAGACCCCGTAGGGGATCGCCTTGCCGATGTTGGGGTCGGGGAAGTCGTGCACGTCCACCCGCACCGGCGACCCTTTGGGCTGCCACTCGCGACCCTTGTTGCCCAGGTTGCCGACGACCTCCTTCTTCTTGGTGTCGACGCTGATGACCGGCTGGCTGTCGGCGAGATGCGCTCGGGCTTGCTCGTTGAGGTAGCGGAACTGGCCGTCGCGGTCGGGGTGCTGGGCGCCCTCGACCTGCTTGGCGGTGGCCTGCAGCGAGTAGTCCATGCCCACCAGCAACTCCGCCACGGTGCGGGCGCTGACCCGATGCCCCTGCGCGCCCAGCTCGTCGGCCAGCTTGCGGGTCGACTTGCACGTCCACCGCAACGGCGACTCGGGGTCGCCCCGGGCGGTCGGCTCCACCAGCCCGTCCAAGGCCGCAAGCAGCCCAGGGTCGTGTGCGGTCGCCTTGGGGCGTCCTGCGCCTGGGCGGCGGACCCGCCGGGTCAACTCGGGGCCTTGGTCGATCTCGCTGGTCCCAATGCGGACCGTGGAGCGGGCCATGCCCGACGCGCGAGCGACCATCGCGATCCCGCCGCGGCCTAGCGCCCGTGCCTGCGCGCCGGCCAGCAGGCGCCGCTGCCGCTCATCCAAGTGCGGCGATAGCACCGCGAACAGCGCCGCCAGCGCCTCCTCGGTCACCTCCACGCCCGGAGACTACACAGATGAGTAATTCACCGCTGAGCCCTTACCTCCCGCCCGCCCCCGCTGATCGGTTGGCCTTGCTTTCCAGTAATCCAACCGTCGGCGTGGCGGGTTCCAGTCGTAGGTTCGAGTCGGCTTGCGGTCAGTTAGGGTCAGGCGGCTCGTTGTGGTGCCGGCTCCGGGCTCTGGCTTGGATCGGGCTGCGCGCGGCGCGGGGTGCCGCCGGGCAGCCCGGCCGGTGGGCGTAGCGGCCGCGGCTGGATTGTTGGTGCGCCTGGCCAGCTTGACGGCTGGTGGTCGCCGTGGCTGGGCTGGTTGAGCGGGCCGCTGAGCCAGTACCCGATGGCCGGGTTCGACCAGGTCCTGGCTCGGGTGGTTGCCGGCCACGGGGGCCCATCCTGGGCATCGGGGTCGGTCAGGAACTGCCGGATCGCCGAGGCGGCGGCGCGGTCCAGGTCGCCCAGGTCGTCGCCGCGGAGGCGGTCGAGCTCACCGGCGACCTCGGCGGGCGGTCCGGCCAGGGCGCCGCCGGGCCAGACGATCACGACCTCGGGGCCGTTGGGGTACAGCGCCCAGAGGCCGTGGCGGCTGCGCGCCGAGCAGGTTGGGATACCCAGCGGGATGTCGCCGGTGCGGTGCGACGACCCCGAGGTGGCGAGCGGGACGTTGGTGATCGCGGTCGGCTGGTCGGTGTTGCGGCGTAGCCGCCCAGGTTGGTAGGGGATCACCGTGGCAAGTCCTCTCAGCAAGCAGCACGCCGGTGTTGCGATGTGCGCGTGGAGCTTTGGCGCTGTCGGCGTGCTGGTCTCAAGCTACCGGGTACCGGGCCGAGGCGAAGAGTGCGGGTTCTTGGACCTGCTCGATCGCCCGCTGCTGGTTGCCTGCTTGGGTCCAGCGCGCGCCGCAGCTGGAGCAGAAGACGAGCGGATACAGACCAAACATGATGGTGATGGGGGCCGATCGGCACCGCGGACAGCGTGGCAGTGGCATGAGAACCTCCCTGGTGATCTCCTTGGTTTGGGTGGGTGCCTCACGGACGAGCGGCGGGTGCTCCGTCGGACGCTGCTGGCGCCTGGACGGCGGCCGGGACCTCGACGGCGGGCGATGTGGCCGTCGCCGACGTGGACGGCGCTCGGGCTGGTGTGGTGACCGCCGCGCGTCCAGCCCGTTCCTTGCCTTGGGCGTGCGCCGGTGGTGCGGCCGATGGCACGAAGAGGCGGCCGAGAATGGCTCGCCGGTTCGTTCCGCACCCTTGGAGCGGCGGGGGCGTAGCCGACCGGCCCGGCTACGCCCCGCTCGACTCAGCTGGGCGGCGTGTCCTCACCGCTTGCCGCAGGGATCCTCGCTCGACCGGGGCGCACCTGGATGCGCTTGGGCTTGGCCTCCTCCATCTTGGGCACCAGGATCTGCAGCACGCCGTCCTCGGCCGAGGCCTCGATCCCCTCAGCCATCACATGGGCGGGCAGGGTGATCGAGCGACGAAAGGCGCCGTAGCGGCGCTCGATGCGGTGGAACTGCTGCTCGGAGGAGTCATGAGCGAAGTGCCGCTCGCCCTGGATGGTCAGCAGGCCGGCCTCGAGCGTGATCTGCAGGTCGTCGGCCGCGACCCCGGGCAGCTCGACCGTCACCAGGTAGGCGTCCTTACGCTCGGAGATGTCCAGCGCTGGCGCCCAGGCCGTGGTCGTGGCCCGACCGCTGCCCTGCTGCTGGCCGTGCAGGCCGAGCGCGTGGGCCAGCATCGGGCTCATCTGGGCCATCTCATCCTGCGCGCTGCGCAGGTCCTGGAACGGGTCCCACCGCGTCATGGTGGCCATCTGGCCTCCCTCCTTCGTGGGCCGTGCGGCCCGGCGACTCGGGGAGAACGCAGATCGGGTGGTTGACCGGCGTTCACCTACCGAGCCCACGTACTCTATAGTGAACACTGTTCAATGTCAAGATCGCCGTTCAGGTGAAGTGAACATGAGGGAGGGAAGCGTGCCGGAGCGAGCCAAGGCACCGCCGAGCAAGCGCGCGACGGCAACGTCCGGCGAGCCCGCGACCGACGGGAGGTCACGCTCGCTGTGGTTCAATGCCCCCAGGAACGACCAGGACCGCCGCCCCCAGCTCACCCGCGAGCGCGTGGTCGCCGAGGCGCTCACCGTCATCGCCCAGGACGGCGTCCAGGCGCTGACCATGCGCACCCTGGCCGCGCGCCTTGGGGTCGTCCCCGGCGCGCTCTACCACCACGTCCGCAACAAGGAGCAACTCCACGACCTGGTCCTTGACGCCGCGCTCGCCGAGGTCGACGGCCACCTCGACCCCTCCCAGCCCTGGACCCAGCAGCTCAAGCTGCTCGCCCATCGGCTGCGGGACGTGCTGGAGAACCATCCCGGGGTTGCCGCGCTCCTCAAGACCCGCGACCCGCTCGGGCCGCACTCCCTCGCCCTGGCCGAGGCGATCCTTGCACCACTACAGGCTGCCGGGTTCGGCGACCACCAGGCCGGCCTGGCCTTCTTCCTCCTGGTCGACTACACCACCGGCTTCGCGGTCAGCCCCCCCACCGCCGTCAACGAGCAGCGCGTCCGCGACGCGGCCACCAGAACCCAGCTGCACGAGTTCTTCCGCTCGCTGCCCCCCGACCGCTTCCCCGCCCTGGTCGCCCTCGGCCCCCACGTCTGGGTCGACAACCGCGACCAGCGGTTCACCGCCGGCCTGGACGTCCTCGTCGACGGGCTGGAGCACGCGCGGCGCTCCCCCCACCGACCGGCGCTCGCAGGACGACCGACCACCACCACTCTCCGACCACGTGAAAAAGCACGACAGACGGTGGATGAATGACCCTCAAGGGAGGTAGCCCGATGAGCATCGGCGCTCGCTGTGGGTCCTGCGGCGGGCCCGCACGCGCGGCGCGCCCGGACCGGGTGCGGGATGGACTGTCGGGCGCGGCAGTGGCCGAGTGGTGGTCTCGGCGACGGCGACCGTCGTGGTGCACGGAGCGCACTACCCGTGAGCCCGTCGCGCATGTTCCTGTTGCCCGATTCGAACAGCACAACTAATTCGTATGGCTTAGCGTGGATGGTCACGAGCAGCCGTCACCCCTGCCATTCGCTGCCCGATGAGACAGGAGCGTGCATGGCCACCTTCCAGGAAGCGTCGACGGTCCAGGAGCGGGACGCGGAGGACTGGTCCGAGCCCCCACCCCCGAGTCGCGGCAGCGACTACGCCGAGCTGTCCCGGCGGGTCAAGGGGACAGGGCTCCTGGACCGGCGGCCGGCCTACTACGCCGCCAAGACCACCCTGACCACTGTCCTGCTCGCGGCGGGGTGGACGGCCTTCTTCCTGCTGCAGGACTCCTGGTGGCAGTTGGCCACCGCGGTATTCCTTGCGTTCACCTTCACCCAGATCGGCTTCCTCGGCCACGACACTGGCCACCGGCAGGTCTTCCGCACCCGGCGGGCCAACGGCCTCGCCGGCCTCGTCTTTGGCAACCTGCTTATCGGGCTGAGCTACGGCTGGTGGGTCGGCAAGCACAACCGCCACCACAGCAACCCCAACCATGTGGACCTGGACCCCGACGTCACCGTCGGCGCGATCGCGTTCACCACCGACCAGGCCCGCGCCAAGCAGGGGCTCACCAAAGTCATCGCCAGGCACCAGGCGTACCTGTTCTTCCCGCTGCTGCTGCTGGAGGCGGCGCACCTCCATGCCGCCAGCGTCCAGGCCGTGGTCCGCGGCACGATCAGGTCCAGCCCACTGGAGGCGCTGCTGCTGCTGGTCCACGGCGTCGGCTACCTGGCGGCCGTGCTGCTGGTGCTGTCGCCGCTGCGGGCGGCGGTGTTCGTGCTCGTGCAGCAGGGCCTGTTCGGCTTGTACCTGGGATGCTGCTTCGCCCCCAACCACAAAGGCATGCCGGTGCTCGAGGAGGGCAAAGAGCCAGACTACCTCCGGCGTCAGGTGCTGACCTCCCGCAACGTGCGCGGCAGCCGGCTGGTGGACTTTGCGCTCGGTGGGCTCAACTACCAGATCGAGCACCACCTGTTCCCCAGCATGCCGCGGCCGACCTTGCGCCGCGCCCAGCCGCTCGTCCGGGCCTTCTGCGCGGAGCGAGGCCTGGCCTACAGCGAGAGCAGCGTGTTCGGCGCTTACGCGGAGGCGCTCCGCCACCTCCACGCGGCCGGCGCCCCGCTCCGCCCGGCCGTGACCGACTAGGCTCGTCGCCCGAGGGTGCTGAGGCGGAGCATGGCGACGAGGAGGTCGAGCTCCTCGACAGCCGCGCAGGCTCAGAAGCCCCGGCACCCCACGTGGGTGTTCGGACAATGTACAACTCGCCGTGACGGCCAAAGTCACTGTTTTCCTTGCTCACCACAGGTTCGAGGACTACGGATATATGGTCCCAACTGGCCAGCATAAGAACCTTCCACCGTTAGTTGAGGGTCCAGCGATTCGGCTGGCCAGGCGCCACGCCAAGGTCCGCCGTGACGGGTACCGGACGCGGCCGCGTTGACCACCAAGACGCTCCGGCATGTGCCCTGCCGAGGGCACGTCAAGGGCACTGTTGCATCTGGCGATCAGCACCCTCGGCGTCCTCCACTTGGATGCTGAACGCCCCAGATAACGTCCACGATCGGCAGCTTTGAGCCCTTTCGCGGGCCCTCCCCAGGGGGTACGGCCTCCACTCTGGTACTCGTCGGAGACGCCTTCCGCCCAGATGCAACAGTGCCTCGGGAGACCCCGGAGTCGACAGCCACCCGCCCGCTGACCGGCTTCGGGTAGCATCAACCCCGCCACCTACCGGGCCAGCCATGCCAAACGCCGACCTGGCCGGGGCAGGGTGGCGCGGGCGGACGCCGGGAGGTCAGCGCGAGATGCTCAGCGCGTACGTGCTCATCGAGACCGAGGTCGGCAAGACAGCCCAGGTCGCCCAGGCAATCAGGGCCATCGAGGGGGTGCAGTTGGCCGAGGCCATCACCGGCCCCTACGACAGCATCGCCCGGGCTCAGGCGCCAGGGATGGACGAGCTGGGCAGGCTGGTCGTCTCCCGCATCCAAGCCGTCGCCGGCGTCACCCGCACCCTGACCTGCACGGTGCTCCGCCGCTAGCGCCGCGACAGCAAGCCGCCACCCGATCCCATCCGGGAGCCCATCACCTCTCGGCCATCACGGCGACGAGAACCCGAACCCGGGGCGCGCCCCCGACCACCGCTGCTGTGCGCTTGAGACACGGCCAGCGGTGGCCTTGGCGGGCCAACGACCGGCACCGCCGCTGGCCGACCGGCGCAACCTAGCGCGCGTCCGCGGGCCGCACATTGACCGCACGCATGCCCTTGCCGCGGGGATCTTCCTCCACGTCGAACTCGACCACCTGGCCCTCGTGGAGCGACTGCACACCGGTCGGTTGCAGGGCGCTGACGTGCACAAACACGTCCTCGCCCTGCTCGGGGGCGATAAAGCCATACCCCGCTCGAGGCTGAACCATTTCACGGTCCCGACCATCGCGGTCCTCTCACTCTCGCTCGCGGCGGCCCGGCATCCAGCCACCGACGCGAGGCGCCCGGCCGCTCAATGAGGGTGTCCGCGATGCTCGGCACGTGGGGGTCCATGGAGCTACCAGCCGAAGCAGACGGCACGTCGGCGGCTCGTGAAGGCCCATGTGTCCGGCGTAGAGAGCATCACGGACACCCTCAATGACGCACCGACCCCGACCTGAACAGCATCCTTGCAGAAGGCTTCCAGGTTGTGAAACAGGCTGGTAGACGCGTTCGCGCATGGCTCAGCGAGTTCGCTGGCCGCGCCCGAAGATCAGGGACAACAGCGGACACCGACGGTCGCCCAACGTCGCAGCTCAGCAGCTCCCCTCCGCCAGGTTCACGGATTGTCCGATCACCCCGGTTGTCTCTCGCACCGAAGAAGTCGCGGACCTGCCGCGCAGCCTCACAGCGGGTTGCCTACGTCGCAAATGGCCACCCGACGCCGGCAACACCCCATTTCGCAAGGTGATGCCGCAGGTCTCAGCTGACAGCAATTTGGGCCGCGATGAGACACCGATCCAGCGCAGAACGAGCGCGAACGGCTGAGCCACCTGCAACACCGGTGCCGGTGCCGGGGCCGTCAGGCACCCCGCGGACGGCGCAGGAACGCTACCCGAAGGCCGAGCGACAGCGCCGAGGTGGCCGTGACCGCGGCCAGCGCCGCAAGGGGCGCGCCCAGCAGCGCACCCACGGCCACCAGCAGCAGCCGCCCGTCGCGGCCACCCAGCAGCCACCCCAGCGCCCACTCGGGCGCAGGTGGCAGCCCAAGGGCGACCGCCCGGTCCTTGGACGCCATCGACAGCAGCGCCCCGGCGGTAGCGGCCACCGTCAGCGCCAGCACCCCCCGGGCGGCGTGCCCGTCCAGCGCCCACAGCCCAAGCCCGGCCAGGATGGCCGCATCGGCGACCCGGTCCAGCACCCCGTCCAGCAGCGCCCCATGAGGCCCGCCCCGCAGCTGCAGCCGGGCGACCTCCCCGTCCACACCGTCGGCGACCGAGCCAGCATGGACCAGCAGCGCGCCCGCCAGGCCCTGGCCAGCCGCCAGCAACGCCGCCCCGGCCAGGCCGAGCGCGAACGCGACCAGTGACACCAGGTCGGGCGCCGGCCGCAGCGGCGCCAGCGCCATCGACAGCCGGGTCGACAGGGGCCGGTTGAGCCAGCGGCTGATGGGCCCGTCGGCGGTCTTGCCGAGCGAGCGGCGCAGCGCCGCCCTCGCCGCCTGCGCGTCCTGGGGGGTGTCCACGTCCCGCCACCAGCACCCGGCGGGCAGCGGGACGGCCCGCAACGGCCGGGCCCGGGCCAGGCGAGTCACCGCGCCGGCAAGGGTGTGGTCGCCCGCGGCGGCCGCCTGCCGCTGGCAGCCGAACACCCCGGGGGGTAGCAGGAACGCGCCGCAGTCGATCGCCGGCTCATCCAGGTCCTTCCCGAACCCGACCACGGCCCCCTCCACCACCCGCACCCGGGTCCCCTCCAGCCAGGCCGCCCGGTCCGGTGCGGGGTCCACGAGCACGGCCGGCTCACTCGCCCCAAGCAGCCCCTCCAGCGCCCCCTCACCGAAGAGGTGGTCGGTGGTGAGCAGCACAAACAGCGCCTCGCCGGCCACCGCGACCTCGACAGCGGCCAGCGACGCGCCGTTGCCGTCGCGCCACCGGTCGGCACACACCGCCCGGACCCGGCCGGGCGCCAGGCGGCCGACGACGGCGGCGACCGGCCCGGCGTCGTGGCCGACGACGACCAGGACGCGCTCCAGCCCACGGGCGAGCAGGGACCGCACGGCCCGCTCGACCAGGCTCAGACCGCCCAGCCGGAGCAGGGCCTTGGAGCCGCCCCGGGTGACGGCGTCGAGCCGCTCGGAGCGGCCGGCGGCCAACACCACACCCACCCGCGGCAGCCGCGCCGGCTGCGGGGTGGGCCGGGCCGCGCCCACCCGCCGGGGGAGCGTGGCCAATGGATCAGGAGGAAGCTGCGGTGCCTCAGCCATGCGCCATCCGGCCTCGTGACGAGAGGATGAATCCCGAGGGAACAACGCAAGGATCACAGGGGACGCCCGCCCGGGCAAGACAGGCCCGATAGAGAAGGCCCTCGGCCAGACCAGGCGCCGAGGGCTTTGGTGACAGGGCCGAGGTCTACGGACGCAGGTGGATCAGGAGCTTGGCGACCTCGGGCTCGGTGTAGGCGTTGACCTCCTCGCGCTCCAGGAGCATGCCGGCGAGCGTGTGGACTGCGCGCTGAGTGTGCTCCTGGTGGAGAAGCTCGGCGAGACGCTTGCCGGCCCCACCGAACCGGGCGGTGACGAGCTCGTCCTCCAGCTCGCCGCCGAGCAGGGCGTAGATGGCATCCAGGTCGTCCCTGGTGCCCTGGTAGACAGCGGACACGTCGTAGGCGGCGGGATTCAGCCATGTGCCCGCGTTCCCGGCGAGGTGCACCATGACGCGGTCGTCTACCGACGCGGCCATGAAGTCCACGTGCTCGATCTCCGTGCGGCCGCCATGCTCGCCTTCGGGGCGGATGGTGACGCGCCCGACCCGCATGCCGAGCGTGGCGGCGACCACGGCATGACCGGCCTCGTGGTAGGCGGCGATGCTGCTGGGGATCATGGGCGGCTCCTCCCGGTACGCGCGTAGGCGCGTGGTCATTGAGTCTCGCCGTCCTGCACGAGTTTGGCGAGGTAGCGGTCGAGGTCGCTGGTGGCCCGGTCGATCAGGTCGGGGTGACCTTGGCGCAGGGCGAGCGCGCCACGGTCCAAGCTCGACTGCACGTAGCCGATCAGGTACGCCCGTTGCTCGGGTCGGGCGGCGCGGCGAGGCTGTCGCGCACGGCCTCCATCAGGCGGGCCGCCGCCGCTCTCTTGTTGGAGGCGGGCGGGGTAGCGTGTTTGTTGGGCATGAGGTCTGTCTCCTCGTGTCCCAGGGGGCCGGCGCGGTCACGTCGCGTGCGGCCCCCGCAACGTGTATGGGGCGACGGTCGAGCGCTCGGGCGCGGCGGGCCGCGGGCCGGTCCGGGGCACACCGGGGCACATGAGTGCGAGAGACGATCGTGAACGATCGGCAACAGCCAGCAACGTTCCTGCTGGTCAGAGGAGCTGTGGGAGCATCACCGCAGGTCGGCGCGGCACCCAGAACAGTTCACGCTCCACAGCAAGCCGTTCGGCCGGCACCGCAGCGATCTCACTGTGGCGGCCGGCGTTCACCTCGGTGCACCGGCCCGCGCCGCCTGGTTGGCCGCGGCCATGTGGGTGAACGGCGCCTGCGGCACCAACAGGTCACGCTTGGCGTAGCCGACGAGGTGCTCCACGATCCCCTTGGACTCCGGGTCGGCGGCTTTGCAGAAGTCCGGCCGGAACCCGTATTCTCTGAACTAGGAAAAAGACCTCATATGGTCAGTCAGGCTGTTCGAGTTTGAGGCGCTCTTCGTTGAGGGCGAGCGACTCGATCTCGCGGAGGGCGTCGAAGACGCTACTCAGCGTCGTCTCTGGGGGTGTCCCGCCGGCTTGGCGCGCAAGCTTGCCCGCAGCGATCAGGTGTGGGGCGCCGAGCGCGTCGAGGAGCGCCACTGCCGTGCGGAGACATGCCAAGACCGCCGGAATGCGAGTCATCCGTTGGCCTGACTGATCGGTCACTGGCCGGCCCGGCGGCTGGATTGCCTCAGCCCGCGGTGTCGGCGAGGTCGGTCAAGACCTCAGCGACGCGCTCGAGCTGGACAATCCGCTGCAGCTTGATCTCGGTGGCAAGCGCTCGTTCTCGCTCCCGCATCTGCTCTTGGTGTGCAGCGGTCGAGGCTTGGAGCGCACTGCGCTGTTCGGCCATCTCCTCGGTGTGGGCGTCGCTGGCCTCTCGCCGGGCCGCCCGAGCCTCACCGACGGTCGCGCGGGCGTACCAGATCGTGATGAGCGCGGCGCCCGCAGCGACCACCGCGGCGATGCCGCCGACGGCGCTCCATGCGTCAGCGAGGATCATGGCGAACTCGACTGTAGCGGGACGGTGGGCATGCCGAGCTCGACGGTGGTGCGGTTGCGGCTGGAGTTGCGCCGGTCGATCTGGGCGAGCTTGTCGGTGGCGCCGGCGAGGCTGACCTGGAGGCCTTCGACCTCGCCGAGCCAGCCTTCGTGCTGGGCCTCGGCGATGCGGGCGGTGAGGTTGTCGCGGATCTCGACGAGCCGGTCGCGTTGGGCCGGGGTCGGGCCACAGCATCGGGCAGCACACGCAGGCGTGTTCGTGGATGCAGGGGGTGCCAAACGCCCGGCCGCAGGTTCCGATGGAGACCTTTCTGCGCTCGAAATGGCCGACGAACTCGGTCCATTCTTCGTCGGTGGGGACGCGGTATTCCTCGCTGGGCCGTAGCGCCCGGCGGCGGCCCAGGAACGCCAGGTGGGCCTGGATGGCCTCATCGGGATAGACCTTGTAGCCGAGGGTGACGTTGATGTCTCGGTGACCGGCGATGACCTGGGCGATATGGGGTGGCAACCCGTTCAGGATCGCGTCGGTGATGAACAGCCTGCGGAAATCGTGCGGCGTGAACCGCAACGGGCCGCCGGTTGCCGGGTCAGTCAGGCCGGTGTCGGCGAGCGCGGCGGTGAGCATGGCGCGGATGCTCCCCTGCGGTGATCGCTCGGTTCTCGTGGCCGACTTGGCGCTGGAATAGCAGCGGCGCCGGCGGCGACCAGCTGCGCTCGCGACCGTCGTAGGCGGACACCAGCGGCACCGCTCCGGTCGTGTCGCGGACCCGGCAGATGATGGCCGACAGCACATCGGCGAGGGCACTGTTGCATCTGGCGATCAGCGCTATCGACATCCTCCACTGGACCCTCTGAACGCCACGATCACATCCCTGATCGACAGCTTTGGGAAAGTTCTCATGGCACTCCGGGCGCAGAGCCTCCACCTCGGTCCTCGTCGGGGACGTCCTTCGCTCAGATGCAACAGTGCCAACCGAGCTGCTCCCCGCGGCGGCGCCTGCCAGCCGTCAACGTCATGGCCACACCCCGTCCCGCGCACTGCGGCGCTTGCCTGTCCCCTTGGCCTGCCACAGCCGGTCCAGCTCCGCCGCCAGCGGCCCGGTGCCGTGCTCCAGGTACTGCAGGTCGCCGTGGGCTGTAGAACGGCCGGCCGTGGATGCGGCACGCCCGGCAGCGCCAGTCGCAGGTCTGCGGGGTGCACGGATGGGTGTCGTCGCGCCTGGGCCAGCAGGTGCACCTGCGGCCCTTGCCGAACATACTCAATTGGCAGCTGTGGTTCTAGGCGAGAGGGTCCCGGTGGACCTTGGGAGGGAAGCGGTGAGCGATGTCGGAGTGGCGGGAGCTGACCTGGGAAGACGCCATGCGGCGCGGTTACGAGGCGCTCCGCAGCGGCGAGGCGCTCTACGAGGAGATCGACGCTGAGCAGGACAGGTCCAACATCGACATCGAGAAGCACCTGCGGCGCGCTGAGCTGAAGCTCGCCCAAGCCAACGCCTGGCTTGCCATGGCGCGGGAGCTGGGCTGGCAACGCGACGACTATGGCGGTCGGGTACGCTGAGCACCGCGGCTGCCGGCTGCGGCCGCAGACGGGGCGGGGGGAGCCCTGGTAGTGGAGTGGACGCCAGCGGGCCGGGGCGACCACTGATCTGGTGGCCGGCCTGCGAGGGGAGCGACGCCAACGGCTCCCGCCGCGCTCCCCGCTGCAGGAGGGGTCTGGTTGACCGGCTTTTGGTGCGGCGGTACGGTCCGCGGGTCACTAACGACTGCCTTACCTGAGCCGGGTGTGCAGATCCGCTGCGTCCGTCGTGGCTCACCTGACGCGGGTACGGCCTCAGGCCCAAGGAGCGAGCGGCCAGGACCGGCCAGGTCCGGGGCGCGTCCCAGCCATCCCGCCGCTCCCGCGCTGTGCACACGTGCTGGCTGGCAGCGTCGGACCCCTGACGCCGATGCCGAGCACCCGGCGCACACCGGTGCCCGTCTGTCGCCGCGTGAAGGTCGCTGCGTGAAGGTGGGCGGTGCCGTCCCCACTCGATCCGGCCGCCGTCGCCTGGCAGCAACTGCTGCCGGCGGGCGGCCCGGCGCAGGAGGCAGTCATGCCCAACCCCGTCTACCTCGAGCCGCAGGCAAAGGCCGTCGCCGACGCCAACGCCAACCCTCCGTATGTGTTTGAGCTTGGCCCGGACCAGGGTCGCAGGACCGTCGATGCGGTCCAGTCCGGCCCTGTCAACAAGCCACCCGTCGACATCGGGGACACCACCGTGCCCGGCGGCCCGTCTGGCCGGGTGTCGGTGCGGATCCTGCGCCCGCAGCGCGTCAGCCGGCCGCTGCCGGTGGTCGTCTACCTCCACGGCGCCGGCTGGGTCTTCGGCAACAACCACACCCACGACCGGCTCATCCG
>WNGK01004928.1_pt1 | contig 14217 bp, 12 predicted proteins | sample 5400601 | NCBI WGS metagenome assembly WNGK01 (sample SAMN13153376, study PRJNA577476) | soil metagenome | isolation source: 60 cm soil or saprolite under Garry oak tree replicate 1 | place: USA:California | collected 2016-06-15 | reverse complement strand
TGCGGCGGGCTGGCGAGAATCCTGATGCCATCCGCCTGGAATACGGCGTCGAAGGAGCCGGTGAACTGGCCGGCGCGATCTCGGATCAGGAATTTGATGGAAGCCGCCCGCTGGCCCGGGTCCATCAGGAAGTTACGCGCCGCCTGCGTTGTCCAAGCGCCGTCCGGGCTGGCGGTGACGCCGGCCAGACGGGCGCGGCGGGTGCCGTGCCCGATGACGATCAGGGCGCAGAGACGCCGCGGCAGCACGGTGTCCACGTGCACGAAGGCCGGCCGCGAGGATGCCGCGGGCCCGGGCGGTCAGGAACTGCTTCCAGGTCGGGCCGCTGCGGCGGGGCGCGGGGCTGATCCCGGCGTCGTGCAGGATCTGCCACACCGCGGAGGCAGCGATCGGGCGGCCGAGCCTGGCGAGCTCGCCTTGCACCCGCCGGTGCCCCCACGCCGGATTGTCCGTCGCCATGCGGATCACGAGCTTGCGGATGGCGGCCGCCGTGGCCGGCCGTCCGGCACGCCGGCGACTCGCGTAATTCCGCTTGCGTGTGACCAGCCGGCGGTGCCAGGCCAGGAGCGTCGCCGGGGTCACCGCGAACACCTCGCCCCGCCGTTGCCGGGCGATCAGCAGGGACAGTGCCGCGAGCCACAGCCGGTCACCTGGCTGGTAACGGACCCGGCTGATCTGGCGGCGCAGCACCGCGTTCTCGTGCCGGAGCACCAGGAGCTCGGCATCCCTGGACGCCTCACGCCGGGCCAGCACCATCAGACAGCCGAGCAGGCAGCGCACGAGCTGGTAGCCCACTGTGAAGATCACTCAGCGATGACCTCAGCCCGCAAGCCTGGCCAGGCGCGATCGAATAATCGAGCCCCACAGGACCCGGCTCGCGTGGGATCAGGTGGCCGGGTCCGCTGATACCAGGAGCGGCACGTCCTGGCCCTGACAGGTCTCACGCCCGCCGTCGCCGAGCGCACCGTGGTGCGCCTGGCCGAGGACTGGGGCCTGCCGGCGTTGGCCGCCGAGCGTGTCAGCTGGGCCATGCTGTCTGAGCAGCGGATTTCGCTCGGCGGCGATGCGGCGGCGCGGGTGATCGCCCGGCGTGTGCCCGGCGAATCCCGTATCAGGTGGCTGGTCGTCCTCGACCGCGGACTTGATCCGCAGACCCCGCGATCGGGGCCGAACTCAGGTCCGCGCTCAGGGAACTGCGGGCTGCGACCGGGCTGGAAGGCAGTGCTGGCCGCGAGCCCTGGATTGCCTAGCGTGGGCAGATCTGCCGGGAGCCGCATGGGCTGCGCGCTGACGCCGCTGACGGCGACCTTGAGGTCGAGCTGGCCGCGAGCCCGCGGCAGGCACAGGAATCCGGCGCAGGGGGTTCGGAGCGCGAGATCCGCGGCTATGGTGCAATCAGGAACGGTCGCCGGGCGTCATATCTGGATGTGAAGAGCCGTGGGTGCTGACCATCGCGCGTTCCTGGACGCGACGCTGCCGCACCTGGACGTGGTGTGGCAGGTGGCGCGGCAGGCGGCCGGGGACGGGCAGGATCCCGAGGACCTGGTGCAGGAGACATACCTGCGGGCCTATGCTGCCTTCGGCTCCTTCCGGGGCGGCAGCACGCGGGCGTGGCTGGCCGCGATCTGCCTGAACGTGGCCCGGTCCCAGGCACGCCGACGGCGGCTGCGCCCGTGGGAGGTGCCCGGCCCGGCGCTGCCGGACGGGCCGCAGCGGTCTCGCCCAGGCGGCGGGGACGGCGCGGCCGACGTGGCGGACGTGGTGATCGCTGGCCTGGACGCGGCGGAGGTGTCCCGGTGCCTGGGGCTGCTGCCGGAGCCGCAGCGCGTGTGCATCGTGCTGATGGATGTCGCCGGGTACACCGCCAGGGAAGCTGCGGGGGCGCTCGGCTGCCCGCGGGGCACGGTGCTGGCCCGGGTGCATCGCGGCCGGCGCAAGCTGGCGCAGCTGCTGGCTGAGGCGGGGGTGAGCCATGGACAGCCATGACCGGCTGCTGTCGGCGTTCCTGGCCGGGGATCTCGACCCCGGCGCGGCCCGGCGCTGGGATGAGCATCTGCTGGAATGCGAGCGGTGCTGGCGGGCGGTGCGGGAAGACCGGGCCGGCCGCCAGGCGGCGCAGGCGCTGCGCGGTCCTGCCCCGCCGGCGCTCGCGGACCGAGTCGCCTTCGCGGTCGAGGTGGCTGCCGCTGCCAGACCGGTCGCGCCGCGGCGCTCAGGAGCGCACACCCGGCCACCGGATCAGGGCAGCGGTGGCCGCCGGCGGCGCTGGCGGCTCGCTGCCGCCGGGCTGATTGCCGCTGCCGCCGCTGTCGCGCTCATCGTCGCCCTCGCTCCGGGCGGGGGTGACGCCCGGAGCGTGCCGGCAGCCGTGGCGGCGGTGATGCGTTACGCGCAGGCGATCCCGCCTCCGGCTCGCGGCTCGCGCTCTCATCTTGGCGGACAGGCCAAGCCTGTGCAGCTGGGCCGCGCGGTGACCGTGATGGCGGGCGGGCAGCGGATCGTGCTGCGCACCTGGCGGCTGGGCGGCGCGGAGGCGGTGGTCGCGGTTTCCGGCCGGCCGTTCCCCATGCCCGCCCGTGCCGCGGGCGTACCTGGCATGGGGATGGAATGGACGGCGCGGCTGGGCAGGCTGGGCCTGTACTGCCTGAACGGCCGGACCTCTGAGCTGGTGGCGGCGCCGGTCCCGGCCGCGGAGCTCGCCGCGCTGGCGGCGCGCCTGCCGCTGCCCTGACCGCGCCAGGCACGGGCGCGTGCAATCAACGTCGCCGCCCGTGCGTCTCTTAAGGGCATCACCGGAGCCGTCTGACCGTTGCCCTTTGAGGGTGCGGGCACCCTGGGAGGTCCGTCGATGTCCAGATCCACTTCGCCCGGCCGCGTGCGGCCGGGTTCTGCTGTCCGCGCCGCCGTAGGCGTCGGCGTGCTGGCGCTCGTGGCGGCGGCTTGCTCGTCCGGGCGCCCCTCGGCGGCGGGCCATTCCACGTCGCCGATGCCAAAGATGTCGAGCCCGATGCCCAGCTCGTCGATGCCGATGGGCGGGGGGATGCTCCCGAAGGGCGCCAGGCACATGCACGTCACGATCCTGTCGCCGGCCCCAGGCGCCAAGGTCACCGGGAACAGCGTAACCGTGCACGTGCAGGTGGCAGGCTACAGGGACACCTGCGCCCTGGCCGGCAAGCACGTGATGGGGATGGAGGCCACGACCACCGGGCACTACCACGTGCTGCTCGACGGGGCGCTGATCAACATGTACTGCACCCCGGCGACCGTGGTGTCGCTGCAGAACGTCAAGCCTGGCAGGCACACGCTCACCGTGGTGCCGGCGCTGGACGACCACCAGCAGGTGACCCCCAGCGCGCGGTCGATCATGTTCGACTACGCGCCGGCCAGCCCGCAGCCCGCGATCAAGGGCGCGATGGCCATGCACAAGCCGTCGATCACGATCGTCTCGCCCAAGCCGGGAGCGACCGTCAAGGGCTCGTTCACCGTCCGCGTGCGCATCAAGAACTACCGGGCCAGCTGCGCGCTGTTCGGCAAGCCGAACCTGGACGGCTACGGCCACTGGCACCTCAACCTCGACACCGCTACAGGCGGCATGATGGGCATGGGCGGCATGACGGGCATGAGCTGCGCGAACACGATCCGCGCGTCCACCGCCGGCCTGATGCCCGGGTCCACCCACACGCTGATCGCGCTGCTGGTCGACAACCAGCATGTCCCGCTGATGCCCCTGGTGGCCTCCCGGGTGACGGTGCGGATAGGCAAGTGATATCGCTGTCACGCGCCAAGGCCGAGCCGGGCCGGCCGGGCCCCCGGCCTGCCAGAGGTCGGACATGGCACCGCGCCGCTGGCTGACCGCACCGCCGCGACGGTTCCAGCGGGCCGGGCTGCGGGTAGCCGGCGCTGGGCTGCTGGCCGCGACCGGGGCGATCCACCTGGACCTGTACCTGACCGGGTACCGGTCGATCCCCACCATCGGCTGGCTGTTCCTGCTTCAGGTCAGCGCGGTCTTCGCCGTCGCCGTCGCCGTGCTGTTGACCGGCAGCCGGCTCCTGGCCGCGGCCAGCGCCGGGCTCGCGCTGGCCACGCTCGGCGGATACCTGCAGTCGGTGTGGACCGGCCTGTTCGGGTTCAGGGAAATCCGCACCACCGCCGGCATCGCCGCCGGGGTGATCGAGGTCGCCGCCTTCGCGGCGCTGGCCGCCTACGCGGCCGCCCCTGACGCATCCGGCCAGCGCACCAGCCAACCCGGCCGTGTCAGGTGGCTGGTGGCCCGGTGCCAGGCAGGCATCCCCGGCGCCGGGCGGGCGGTGGCCGGAATCTCCGCCGCCGCCCTGGTGCTCCTGGGCATCTCGCTGGCACACGCTGGCGGCCCGGCACCGGCGCAGGCACCAGCCTCAGCCAGCGGCGCCCTGAATACGGCCAGGATCGGCGGAGTAACGGTGCTCACAAACGCCGAAGGATTCACCTTGTACTGGTTCGCCCCCGACACGCCGACCAGGTCGAACTGCAACGGGGTCTGCGCGGGCTACTGGCCGCCAGTCACCGGGACCCCCACGGCCGGCCCGGGCGTCACCGGATCGCTCGGCACGATCACGCGATCCGACGGCGTCATCCAGGCCACCTACAACGCGCACCCGCTGTACACCTACGCCGGCGACACCGCCCCTGGCCAGGCCTTCGGCAACAACCTCAACCTCAACGGCGGGCTATGGCACGAAGTGACTGTTCCTGGTTGAGGAGCCCGCATCCGGGCCGCCGCCAGCCCCGCGCGGGGCTGAGGCTGCCGGGCGGGCGAATTCGGATTGCGGCGGCCGGAAGGGCCCGGCCCGGCCGGGGTGGACGTGCAGGCGGCTGACACGGCGTAGAGGTCGGGACCAAGAGCCTTGAGCTGCGGGGCGCAAGGACCCTGCCCCGGATGGCGGTGCGGCGGCCATCGTGAAGCTCAGGGGAGCGTCCGAATCAGACGCCCCGGGGAAACAGGTTCGGGGGGTTCCGATGTCGTATCCGCTGCTCGATGTGTTCTTGACCATGATGTTCTTCTTTCTCTGGATGTTGTGGCTATACCTGCTCGCCAAGGTCATCACGGACATCTTCAGAAGCCAGGACCTGAGTGGCTGGGGCAAGGCCGGATGGCTGGCCTTCGCGATCGTCCTGCCGTTCGTGGGCGTCTTCGCTTATCTCGTCGCCCGCGGCGGCGACATGGCAGACCTGCAGGCCCGCCCCGTGCCAGCCGGCGACTCCGACTACGAACGCCGCAGAGACGAGGTTCTCAGCGGGCGCGTTGGCTAGACGAAGCAGGTCACCTCGGCTGCTCGCCGGTGCGGCGGGCAGCCCACCGTGTGTCCGCAGCCGATTGCAGCAAGCATTGGCCTCATCCATGGCTGCGGGCCAACTTTTTCACGAGCCGCCTGCTCGGTAAGCGCGTAGCCGTCAGGCTAAGGTCGACATGAGGCAACGCGGCAATCCAAGCCCATCACCAGGCCACGGGCCGCAGGAGTCGTCGTGTCCGGGTCAGGATCGGGCTGAGGGCAGGGCTCTCAGGGGTGCCAGTAGCCGGCGCAGATTGGCGCTGTCGAGTCGCCGGACCAAGCTATTCACCTGAGACGGCGGGAGACGCGCCGTGCGGTGCGCCGCCCTGTGCGGCGCGACTCTGCGGGATCCGAACATCCTCACACCTCCGAGCTGTGGTTTACCAGCCCCGTCAACGTCTGTCGGCTGCGGCCGACGTTTCCAGGTCGTGTAGTTCCCTTGCCTCCTCCGCCGACACTAGCCCTATCTCGATCAGGTCCAGCGGGGCCGGGAGGATCAGGGCGAATGGTCGTACCGCAGCAGTTCGCTGGCGCCTGCTGCCAGCCAGAGCTCGGCGAGGTCCTGTACTCGCCGCAGGTCCCGGCCGGTGATGTCCTCTACGCGGGCGATCCGGTGGATGACAGTGTTGCGGTGCACGCCGAGAGCGCGTGCTGTGGCACCGACGTTGCGGTCACGGTCGAGCAAGACCATCACTGTTCGTTGGAGCTCGGTGCCGTGCCGCGCGTCGTGCGCGGCCAGCGGCCCGAGTATCTCCTCCACGATGGCCGATTGCGTCTTGGTGTCGGTGGGCAGCCAGGTCGCTGAGGTCTGCATGGTCGCGTATTCGATCAGCGCGCGGCGCTGGGAACGGGCGTAGCGCAATGCCCACAGGGCCTGCCGCCTTGGCGCCTCAAGCGACTTTCTGGCCCGGAACGGCGCGCTCACGCCGGCGTGCGAGCCGGGAGTTGCGGCCAGGAATTCGAGTTCCCCGGCCGGCTGCTGGAGCAGCACGTATAGCTCGTGTTGTTGCAGGACCAGGTGCGGGATGTGGTCATCGAGCAGCCGGGGGTGCAGGTCGGAGTCCGGCCTGATGTCGTTGGCGACAGCGGCCAGAACCAGGGGCTGGCCCAGGTCCAGGCCGGCGAGCCGCAGCCTGGTTCTCACCGCGTCCAGGTCGAGCATTCCGCTGAGCATCTCGCCGAGGGTTTCGGCTCCCTCGCGGCGCAAGGCTTCGCGTTCGCGCATCAGGTTCGCTAGCTCGAGTGCAGCGATGGTGGCGATGTGCCGGACCGCGAGCAAGCCGAGACCCTCGCTGCTCGGTCGCTCGATGGCGACCAGGTAACCGGCGACCCGGCCGCGTAGCGGTACCGGCACCGACATCGGCTGTCCGTCTGCGCGTGACGCGGTTGTCCCCGAGGCGGGTGGCGGCGCCCAGGACCGCGGCGCACCGGGAATCCCGTGAATCAGGGGACGGCCGCTCTGTGAGCACACCCGCAATTCGTACCCGGACAGCTCTGACAGCCGTTCGAAGAGCTGCGCGGCACCGAGGCCGGCGCTGGTCGCCAGCCGCAGCGTGTCGAAGATCCGCAGGTAGGACAGCAGCCGGCGCTCGCTCCGCTCCCGGTTCGCTGCGGTCACCAGGCTGGTGATCGCCAGGTAGGGCACTTCGTAGGCGACTTGGAGCACTGGAAAGCTCAGTGCGTCAGCAGCGGCGTGCATGGCCCTGGTGAGCGGCGGGGCGGACATGCCGCTGGCGATCGCAACCGCGGTGAGGCCCGCCGCGGCTAGCCGTTCGATGTAGGCCCGCTGCCTGGCCGATGATGCCGGGATGGCCAGGCCGGTGGTGAGTACGAGGCCAGCCCCGTCCAGCCACCTGGTCGGGTCCTCCAGCTCGCAGACGTGCGCCCACTCGACTTCGCGGTCCAGGCCGCTGCCGCCGGCCAGTACGGTGATGCCCAGGTGCGACGTCGAGGCGATTTCGCCGACGGTCAGTCCCATCCGGGTCCTCCCTTCCACGCAGGTCAAGCGCCAGGGCTTGGAACATCGGACGTGTCTGTTCGGTACATACCATCGTCGGTCTCGCGCCAGGGCTTGTGCAACTGCACATGAAGCAGGCTGTTCGCTGGGCAAGCTGCCAATTGACCATCCGATGCAGGGTCTTTACCGTTTCGGGCAACCGGCACCGGATCGCCCGCCCGCTTCGGCGTCTCGCGGCGCGAGGCTGGCTCTGCTCGCGCGAGGGAGGACCCGTGACCTCGGTCTTGAGACACCGGCAGGCGCTGATCGACGGCGAGTGGGCGGACGGCGGCGACGGGGTCATCGAGGTCCGCAGCCCGCATTCCGGCGAGGTCGTCGGCACCATGACGCGCTGCACGGCGGCTCAGGCCGACCGCGCGGTGCAGGCCGCGAAGTCGGCGTTCCCGCAGTGGAGGCAGGTGCCGCTGCTCGACCGGGTTGACCTGCTGTACCGGGCGCACGCCATCTGCGGCGAGCGGAACGAGGCGATCGCGCGGCAGATCTCATTGGAGATGGGCAAGACCATCCGCGAATCGCGCGAGGAGATGGTCGAGTACGCATGCGAGCATTTCCGGCGCGCCGCGGAGGACGTGCTGCGCTACCGGGGCCAGTTCCTGCCGTCCACCCAGGAGCGGACAAACAACAAGCGGATCGTGGTGTCCCAGGAGCCGGCCGGCGTCGTCGCGGTAATAACGCCGTGGAACTTCCCCGTCGACATCGCGGCGATCACGATCTGCTACGCGCTGGCCATCGGCAACACGGTCGTGTGGAAGCCCAGCGAATACGCGCCGCTCTCGTCGGCGATGCTCGCTGACGTGTTCGTCGACGCGGGCTTTCCGCCTGGCACGGTGAACATGGTCACCGGCGAGGGCACAGCCGGCCGGGCCGTGGCTGAGCATCCTGGCATCGATGCGATCGTGTTCACCGGGAGCACGAAGACCGGTCAGCAGATCGCGTCATCGATCGGCCTGAAGAAGCGGGTACTGGAGCTCGGCGGCAACGGGCCTGTCATCGTCCGCCACGACGCCGACTTGGACCGGGCGGCAGACGCGGCGATCACGGGCTGCTTCTACCTGGCCGGGCAATGCTGCACCGCCGCCGAGCGGCTGCTGGTGCACGAGTCGGTGCGCGATGACTTCGTGGCCAGGCTCGTGACGCGGGCCAGCAAGCTGCGCGTCGGTGACCCGCTGGACGATGCCAGCGACATGGGCCCGCTATGTAATCCCGGCGTGCTCGAGCGGACCAGGCGGCACGTGGCCACTGCCGTTGCCCAGGGCGCAAAGGTCGTGCTGGGCGGGACGAGCTCGGGCCTGTACTACCAGCCAACTGTCCTCGTGGAAGTGACCGGGCAGATGGATATCGCGCGGGAAGAGACGTTCGGACCCGTCGCTCCGGTGATCAGCTTCAGCTCCGACGAGGAGGCCATCTCCATCGCCAACGAGACCGGCTACGGGCTGACCGCCGCCATGTTCACCAACGACCTGCGGATGGCGTGGCACGTAGCCGAATCGCTGCAGCACGGCACCGTGATGGTCAACGAGACGACCAACTACTGGGACCAGCTCGCCCCGTTCGGGGGCCGGGGCAAGTCGGGCACCGGGAGGGAGCTGTCGTCGTGGATGCTCGACGCCCTGACGGACACCAAGCAGATCGTTTTCGACATCGGATAGGAGCTCACCGTGAACAACGACGGGCTGCGGGCGCCGGCGAGCCAGCTTGAGGCTATGCGCGAGGTTCCCGCCGGGGACATGCTTGTCAATCCGGCCCGGCTTGAGGCTGTGCTCGAGGAGCCGGACAGCGATGGCGCGGTAAGCCAGCTCGCGCTGGCCGGCTGGACCATCGCGTCGCTGGCTGCCACGGTCGGGGCCGCAATCTGGTGGGCGGCGAGCGGGCACTGACTGCCAGCCGGCACCAGCCGGCGGCATCGGCGGGCAAAGGCATAACGGAGGCGAAGATGGCAACCACCGGATTGGACAGCGTCGAGCCGACCTCGGCCCGCTACGGCCAGGATGTGCTGCCGCTGCCTGCCAAGGACAGGTACGCGGGGACACTGCTCATGTTCTGGCTCTGGGCCGGCGGGAACGTACTGCTCACGACATTCCTGCTCGGCGGCTACTACGCCTCCGCGGTCGGCGTCGTCGGCATGATCGTCGCCACCTGCGTCGGGAGCCTGCTCGGCTGCCTCTGGCCGGCGCTGACCGGCATGCGCAGCGCACGGTACGGGGTGGATGAGTACGTTGGCATGCGATCCACCTTCGGCACATACGGCTCGTACATCGGCGTCGTGCTGCTGGTCGTGATCAACTTCGGCTGGATCGGGATCCTCTCCCAGATCGCCGGCAATTCAGGGATCTTGGCATTGCGTCAGATCAGCAAGTCGGTGAGCACATCCACCGGCTTTGGCGCCAACTGGTTCACCCTGTTCGCGCTCATCTGCGGCATCGTCATCCCGGTCATCATGCTCTACATCAGCCCGAAGACCGTGTTCCGGCTGGTCAAGTGGACAGTTCCGCTGCTGATCGTGTTCGCCTTGGTCCTTCTCGGAAAGCTGCTCGCCTCGTTCAGCTGGGGCAAGCTGACCGCCATCCACCCGGACCACTCGGTGACCTTCGCCTACGCGATCGAGGCCGCCGTCGCCTACAACATCTCGTGGTTCCCGTACATGGGCTCGTGGAACAGGTTCGCGAAGACGCAGAAGGCCGCCTTCTGGGGCGCGTGGGGCGGCCTGACCGTGATCAGCATCTTGTTCGCGGTGATCGGCGGCATGGCGGCGCTCGCGTTCAAGTCGGCAGACCCGAGCGCGTGGGCCACCAGCGCGGGGCTGGGCATCCCAGCGATCTTCATCATCGTGTTTTCCACGATCATCAACTGCGCGATGCTGTTCTACGCCTCGGTGATGGCGCTGAAGGTCGCGATTCCGAAGATCAACTACCACCTGATCGTGCTGCTCGTCGCGATCCCTTCGGTGCCGTTCCTGTACCAGGGGACGCTATCGGCGAAGTTCAACGACATCCTCACCGTTGTCGGCGCGCTGGAGGCGCCGTACTGGGGCATCGCGCTCGGCGATTATTTCCTGCTCCGCCGGGAGCGGCTGTCGGTGCCTGACCTGTACCGGCGCCGCGGACCCTACTGGTTCACCGGCGGGTTCAACTTCGGCGCGATCGCGATCTGGGTCGCCGGAGCGGTGATCTGGCTGTGGCTGGCGGGCTCGACCACTCTGATCTCCTGGGCGCAGTCGTTCGGCACAGGATCGAGTATTTATAACGTGATCACCGCGTCCACGCCCGTCATCCTGCTGTGCGCGGTCGCGTACTACCTGTTCGGCCATCGGCTGGGCTGGGCGTGGCGCTCACGGCCCGCAGAGATGATCTCCGTCGCCCCGCCCAAGCCAGGCGCGGTGCCCGGGAGCAGCTAGCTCGTCCCGGACACCGGGGCGAGGCGATCGCCTCGCGCGGCCGGCACCTCGCTCCGGCGGGCACGAACGCAAGCCGCCAAGGAAAGGCCTGATGGATCAGACGCTTCCTTCCCGCGCTCGGGTGGTCATCGTCGGCGGAGGGATCATCGGCGCCAGCACCGCCTATCACCTGGCCAAGCGCGGCTGGGCCGATGTCGTGCTGCTGGAGCGGAAGCGGCTTACCTCCGGCACGACGTGGCATGCCGCCGGGCTGATCACCCAGGCCCGCCCCACCTCGGCGACCCGCCAGATCGTGAAACGCAGCCTGCAGATCTTCGAGTCCCTAGAAGGCGAGACCGGGTTCGCCACCGGGTTCCAGCGGACGGGCACCCTGCACCTGGCGGACAGCCCCGAGCGGTGGGAGGAGCTACGGCGGCAGGCATCCGGGTGCCGGTCCGACGGCATCCGGGTCGACCTGGTCGGCCCCGCTGCGGCCAGGGAACTGTTCCCGCCGCTGTATGTCGATGACCTCGTCGGCGCGCTGTACTTCCCTGACGACGGCCGGGGGAACGCCACCGACACCACCATGGCGCTGGCGCGCGGCGCCCAGGCCCTCGGCGTCCGGATCCTGGAAGGCACCCCCGCGACCGGGATCATCAGGGACGGCGACCGGGTAGCGGCGGTCACCACCGAACGCGGCTGCACCGAGGCAGACTACGTGGTGAACGCCGCCGGCATGTGGGGCCGTGAGCTCGGCGCGATGGCTGGAGTCCGGGTCCCGTTGCAGGCGCTCGCGCATTACTACGTCGTCACCGAGGCCATCCCCGGCCTTCCGGCCGCGCTGCCGACGATCAAGAGCGCACCCGACTACTCGTATGTGAAGAACGAGGGGGCCGGCCTGATGGTCGGCTTCTTCGAGCCAGGCAGCTACGCGTGGGCATCGCGCGGCATCCCGCACGACGCCGAGTTCACCCGGCTGCCCGAGGACTGGGGCCATCTCGGCCCGTTCTACGAGAACATGATCAAGCGGCTGCCCGTGCTCGCCGAGGCCGGGATCCGGCTGCATTTCTGCGGGCCGGAGAGCTTCACCCCGGACGGGCTCTACCACCTCGGACAGGCGCCAGGACTGCGCAATTACTACGTCGCGGCCGGCTTCAACTCGATCGGCTTCCTCAGCGGACCCGGCGCCGGCTCGGTGCTGGCCGACTGGATCGTCGACGGCCGCCCGCCCATCGACATCCCGGAAGCCGACCCGAGGCGGGCGGCGCCGCACGAGACCAACCGGCGCTACCTGGAGCAGCGGGTCACCGAGACACTGGACGAGGCATACCATATCCACTGGCCGTTCCAGCAGCGGACCAGGCCGCGCGGGCTGCGCCGCAGCCCGCTGCACGCGCGGATCCAGGCCGCCGGAGCGGTGTTCGGCGAACTGCTCGGCTGGGAGCGGGCCAACTGGTACGCCCCGCCAGGCGCCGACAGGCCCGACGGCCACTCGTTCGGCCGGCAGCCCTGGTTCGACCTTTCGGCGGCCGAGCACCACGCCGTCCGCGAGGGCGCCGGCCTGTTCGAACTGTCGTCGTTCGGCAAGCTGCTGGTCCAGGGCCGGGACGCCGAGGCGGTAATGCAGCGGGTGTGCGCGAACGACGTCGCGGTCGAGCCGGACCGGATCGTCTACACGCAGTGGCTGAACCGCTGGGGCGGGATCGAGGCCGACGTCACGGTCACCAGGCTCGGAGAGCGCGAGTTCCTCGTCCTCTCCGGGCCGGCGACCGTGAGCCGCGACCACGACTGGCTGCTCGAGCACATCGGGCGCGACGAGTTCGTGACGGTCACCGATGTCAGCCTCACCCTGGCGATGCTGGCCGTGATGGGGCCGGAATCGCGTCGGCTGCTCCAGCCTCTCACCGATGCCGACCTGTCCCACGCGGCGTTTCCGTTCGGAGCCTCCCGCGAGATCGACATCGGCTACGGCTTCGCGCGCGCCACCAGGCTCACCTACGTCGGCGAACTCGGCTTCGAGCTGCTGATACCGGCCGACCTGGCCGTCCACGTCTACGACACGATCACCGAATCGGGGCCCGCGTTCCGGCTGCGTCACGCCGGCTACTACGCGCTCAACTCGCTGCGGCTGGAGAAGGCCTACCGCAGCTGGGGTCACGACATCTCCAGCCGGGACACTCCGCTGGAGGCCGGACTGGGATTCGCCGTGGCCTGGGATAAGCCAGGCGGGTTCATCGGCCGCGATGCGCTTATGCACCAGCGGGACCGCGGCGTGAGCCGCCGGCTCGTCCAGTTCGCGCTCGAGGACCCTGACGCGTTCGCCTACCACGATGAGCCGGTCTACCGCGACGGGATCCTGGTAGGCCGCCTCAGTTCCGCTGCCCGCGGGCACACCCTGGGCCGAACGGTCGCGCTCGGCTACGTCACCGCGCCAGCCGCCGGCACCGACCCGTCCTGGTACACGGCCGGCCAGTTTGAGATCGAGATCGCCGCGGAGCGAGTACGCGCGGCTGCCTCGCTACGCCCGATGTATGACCACGCGTCAAGCCGGGTGCGCTGCTAAAAACTCAGCCTGTGCCACCCCGTGGCGAGCCGACCGCCAACCTAAAAGGGCTTCGGCGTGCATGCCAATGAGCCACTGGCAGCCCCCGAAGAGCCTCACCGGCGTCGTGGATCACTCCCAGCGCGTGCAGGCGACCACTGGCATATGTCGTCGGCGACGGCGACCGCGGTCCTGGTCGGCTGGGCGCGTGCACGGGTGTTCCCGGGCGCGACCAGCACGAGTCGGGGTCAGGCCCGTAACGCACCCTGGCGCAGCCACGCGCCTTCCCGCACACCTGGCGCAGCACGATCGTGCGCTCGGGTTGCGGGCTGCCAGGACCGGCGGCCGTCAGCCGGCCCGGCAACAGCCACGACGTCCGGGACGCGTCGTCCGCCGGCGCGACGCCCAGGGTTGCCGCGTCGATCACGCCGTCCAGCCCCATCCAGGCACCTCGGCGCTCACCCGCCACTCAGGCCCGGCCGGCGTCGCCTTGCCATCAGCCTTCCGGTCGCGCCGCGCCGGCGAGGTCGGCCGGGAGCGCGTCGCGGAGCGCCGCCTCGAACCGGTCGCGCTGGGCCCGGCGGACCAGGCTGCAACTTGGGATCATCCCCGCACCCAGCCAAGCCCCGGCCTGAAGCGCGGCAGGGCACAAAGGCGGATGTGATGACCACCCACGCCTACAAGGCACTGCTCCGCCGGTACAACTCGTGTTTCCGAGTTTCGTCCGGCGGGTGGTTCCCGGCTGACGCCGGTTTGCGCTTGATCGTTTAGCGGGCAGCATCAGCGGTGCTGACGGGGCGCTGGAGGTTCCCGGGTCGTGAGACGCGGCGGATACCGCATCCGGCGTTTCGTAGCCTTGCGTGGCGAACCACCGATGGTGATAGTTGATCACGATCTGATAGCTGGGGGCGTGGCACCGGGACAGCAGCAAGGAAGCCCCATAGGACAGGTGACTCTCTAGATCATCTGACGCTGT
>WNGK01022453.1_pt1 | contig 14218 bp, 14 predicted proteins | sample 5400601 | NCBI WGS metagenome assembly WNGK01 (sample SAMN13153376, study PRJNA577476) | soil metagenome | isolation source: 60 cm soil or saprolite under Garry oak tree replicate 1 | place: USA:California | collected 2016-06-15 | reverse complement strand
AGTGGCGTCACTACGAGGGTATGTCTCGCTTTCCAGGAGGATTGGTCATTCTTGGCGATGCCCTTTGCAGCTTCAATCCCATTTACGGTCAGGGGATGACGACTGCTCTACTGGAGGCGAGCGTTCTGAATGAGTGTCTGTGTCAACAGCGCAGCTTCCATACCGGAGGGAAGGGCACCGGCCTGGCTCAGCCTTTGCAGAAAGCACTCGCCAAAGTCGTGGGCGTCCCCTGGTTGCTGGCAACCAGTGAGGATTTTCGCTACCCAGAAACAGAAGGGCACCGGCCTCCAGGCGTGCGCCTGCTCAACTGGTACACCGGTCGGGTGCATAAACTGGCGGGTTCCAACCCTGGGGCGACCTTGCGCTTCTATGAAGTCGTGCATATGCTCAATCCCCCGGTGGTACTGTTCGCGCTCCCTATCCTGTTTGCAGTGCTGTTCAAAGGACAGCACCCAGGAGGTAGCCATGACCAGCCAACTGAAATTGATCTGCGTGCTGGCACATCCCAACAATGAATCGCTGGGCAACAGCCAAAAAGGAGCTGCAATGATGCAATTCAAAGAACCCGAGAGAGCAATGGTAGATGGGCAAAGACTTGCCTATGAGGAGTTTAATCATGACATCAAACCCACCATACCTCCCATGATGCTAGCCGCTGCATACGTGGGAGGTATCTACTTCTTCACGCGTGCTATTCTAGCGAAGCAATGGCATCAGGTAAAACTGGGGTTTTTGCCGGTGACAGCCCTCCACGCAAGCCGATATTGGAAGAAAACATGCGTCCAAGCGGAATCTGTCCGCTCCCATGCGGCGCTCCGACAAACCCGACATTCCCACCAGGACGGCTCATATTCACCACCATCTTGATGGTTTCCTCAGTTCCCACACATTCCAGTACAGCCTCCGCGCCTCCCTGTGTCATCTCGATCACCTGCTGAGTTGCCTGTTCGCCACTGCTCGTGATCACATCGGTTGCTCCAAACTGGCGCGCGAGTGTGAGGCGTTGTCAGCGTTAGGGGCTATTGAGCACCCTCCTGTCTCGGACATCTAGCATGCCCTCGCATCCTGTCATCTGCCAGGTTGACACGACCGCGAAAGTAGTTTACACTTAAACTATCAAGCACAGGGAGTGAGGGCATGAAGCATCAACTGGAGCTGGGTGTCCGGACCTGGCTGCATATGAACCGTATCACGCATACGGTGCAACGGCGTCTCTCGGCACACCTGGAACGCTATGACCTCACCCTGGCTCAGTTCGGGGTGCTGGCCCATCTTCGGGCTGCTCCTCACATCTCACAGCAGGCGTTGGCTGACTGGCTGTTTGTGACGAAAGGGAACATCGTCGGGTTGCTGAACCGCCTGGAGGATCGCAAGTTAGTCGAGCGGCGGCCCGACCCGGAGGATGGTCGCACGCATATGGTCTCTCTGACGCAACAAGGCGCAGCGCTGGCAGCACGAGTGGTCCCGGAGCATGAGGAGTTGGTGGCTGCGTGTATGGCGGTGATTGCACCTGAGGAGCAACGCACGCTCCATCAGCTGGTACACACGCTTGACCGTGCTCTGGGACCCACATAGATTTTTTGCCAAAGTAGTTTACATATAAACTAATTTGTTTCGGAAAACATCAGAAAGGAAACGATCCTGGCTACACAATGTACCCATCTAGACCAAATACGACAAGTTACACCCAGCGCGAATGGCTGTGAGGATTGTTTGAGAATCGGGGATACGTGGGTACACCTGCGCCTCTGTCTCGAATGCGGGCATGTCGGCTGTTGCGATTCGTCGAAGAATAAGCACGCCACCAAGCATTTTCACGCGACCAACCACCCGATTATCCAGTCCTTCGAGCCTGGTGAAGACTGGGGTTGGTGTTATATCGACCAGGTAATACTCGAGTTTGCTTGATCGATTCGTGATTCTATAGACATCACAGGTGTATCTGAAGAAGATACCTGGCAAAGGAAAAAAGATCATGACACAACATACACGTCTTGCGGTTCCTGTCAGTGAAAGAGACCACAGTCAAGGGCCTGCAACCGCCGCTATCGTCCTGGTGCAGTACGGCGACTACGAATGCCCGTATACCCGCCAATCGACGACCGTCGTGCGAGCGATCCAGCAACAACTCGGGGACCAGTTACGCTTTGTCTTTCGCAACTTCCCACTCACCGAAATCCATCCCCACGCGCTGCACGCGGCTCTGGCTGCCGAGGCCGCCGCAGCTCAGGGCAAGTTCTGGGAGATGCATGATTACATCTTCCACCACCAGCATACCCTTGAGGATTCCGACCTGGCCCAGTTTGCCGAGGCGGTTGGCCTGGATATGCAGCAGTACGCACGCGCGATGGCCGAACAACGCGCTCTCGCCCGCATCGAGGAGGATGTGGAAGGTGGCGAACGCAGTAGAGTGCAAGGCACCCCCACGTTCTTCATCAATGAAGTCTTGTATCGCGGTTCCTGGGAACAGGATGCCTTGCTGGCTGCACTCCAAGCAGCGAGCCGAACATCGTGAAGCCCTCGAGTTGCTCAGAAATAGAGCAGAGAGACAATCAGGTGGAGTAACCCATGGAAAACACAAGCAACACACAGCACGGGGAACGAGCGGAGGGCTGGCCAGCCCTCCCCATGGCTGACGACGCCGTCGCGTTTCCCACACTTGATGACTCCGAGCTTGCCGTTCTCGAGGCGCTCGGGAGCCGACGGTCGGTGGCCGTGGGCGAATATCTCTATCGGGAGGGGGACACCACCTACGACTTCTACGTGATCCTCTCGGGAGCAGCCGAGATCGTGGTCCGTTCCGACAGCGAGGAGCGGATCGTCGCTCGCCACGGTCCTGGGCGATTCCTGGGCGAGCTGAACCTGCTGAGCGGTCAGCGGGTGTATCTGTCGGCCCGCGTCGTTGAGCCTGGTGAGGTCATCGTGGTGCCGAGGGCGGCGCTGCAACACGTGATCGCGACAAAGCCGAGCCTCGGCGACACGATCCTCGCCGCCTTTCTTGCCCGCAGGAGCGTGCTGCTGAGCAGCGCATCAGCAGCCATCCGCGTCGTAGGTTCCCGGTTCTCGCCCGAGTCGCTGCGGGTCCGGGAGTTCCTGGCCCGCAACCGCATACCCCACGAGTGGCTGGACCCCGACCGCGACGCTGCCGTCGAACGCCTCCTGCGCGAGTTCGCCGTCACCCCGGGCGAGCTGCCGGTGGTGATCGCCTCCGGCTCGGTCTTGCGCCGCCCGACCCCTGGAGGGCTGGCGGAGTACCTCGGCTTGACCATCAACAGCCTGCCTGAGCGCTGTTTCGACCTCGTCGTGGTCGGTGCGGGGCCAGCCGGTCTAGCAGCGGCTGTCTACGGCGCCTCCGAGGGACTGCGCACCCTGGTCGTCGAGATGGCCGCCGTCGGGGGCCAGGCAGGGACCAGCTCGCGCATCGAGAACTACCTCGGGTTCCCGACTGGGATATCCGGCGGCGACCTCACCCAGCGAGCCGTCGTGCAGGCGGAGAAGTTCGGCGCCCACCTCACGAGCCCATGCGCGGCCTCGTCTCTGCGTGAGGAGGCCGGGTATCTCGTGGTCCGCCTTTCGGACGGGACCGATGTCGCCGGGCGCGCCGTGATCGTCGCCAGCGGGGCCCGCTACCGGCGACTCGATGCTGCCCGTCTAGCAGACTTCGAAGGCAACGGCGTGTACTACGCGGCCACCGAGATGGAAGCCCGCCTCTGTGCCGGATCACCGGTCGTGGTCGCGGGCGGGGGCAACTCGGCCGGTCAGGCCGCACTGTTCCTCGCAGCGGCCGGCAGCCCCGTCACCCTCGTCATCCGCGGCCACGACCTGGACGCCAGCATGTCGCGCTACCTCATCGACCGGATCGAGGCTGATGCTCACATCGACGTACGAACCAACACCAGGATCACCGGTCTGGATGGTGACCGGACACTCACGTCGGTACGTGTCACCACCGAGGGCTTCGATGCCGTGTTACCGTGTGTCGCTTTGTTCTCCTTCATCGGCGCAGATCCTGCCGCGGGTTGGCTGTCGGGGTGCGCGGCCCTCGATGCACGCGGTTTCGTGCTCACCGACCGGTCCCCAGGCGAAGAGCACCTCGACGGGCGATGGGAAGCACTGGGTCGGCGACCGCTGCCCTTTGAGACCAGCTATCCCGGGTTGTTCGCCGTAGGTGACGTCCGGGCGGGCTCGACCAAGCGAGTCGCGGCAGCCGTCGGCGAAGGGTCGGCCGCGGTGCGTTCCGTCCACGAGTACCTCGCGTTCGCTCACTGACCAGTATGCCTCCTGATGGACACTGGGCCAGTGCATTGAGCAAGGCGGTCAGCACGGTTTCCAGTGATGAGGGCACAAGGCGAGAAACCCCAGGGCGGCCGTAAGGGTCTCCACACCTCTCATCCACCTCACCTGCGACGCAGGAGCACAAGGCGAGGATCACCAGGGCGACCGCAAGGGTCTCCACGGAGAAAGAGGAGTTTCGCCATCGAGTCAGGCTCGTCAGCGAAAACCCCCAGGGCGACCGCAAGGGTCTCCACCCCACTCATCCACCTCACCCGCCCTTACAATGACTACGGACGAACCGGCTCTTCGGGTGGGAGGCCGAGCGAGGAGTTTGAGCAAAAACGGACAGGTTTCCCTTTTACTTTTATTGGCGATTGGCAGAATCAAATAGATCACCTTTTGTTACAAGAAGAAGCTAAACATCACTCTTTGGAAGATGTGTCTTCACTGTTTGCCTTGCTTGAAGAGGCACAACGAAATGAAGCATATCAATGTTGAGTTTGCATCGCCTGCTGATTTTATTCCTCTTCCTTCCCAATGGGAGATGCATGCCCGTTTTATTGGTCGCTACGGCCCGATTGATGTGTTCTACTTTGATTTCTATAGTATTGCTCTGAGCAAGATGGAACGTGGCAATAGTCGTGATGTAGCCGACGTGAAGCTGCTTGTCGAGCAGGGGATTATTGATCTGGATGAGCTTGACCAGGCATATCAAGAGGTTTTGGCGCAGTTGGGGAAAGGGCGCTATCCACGCATTACTCCGAGGCGGTTTATGGAACGGTACCAGGGGGTGCGTGGACTGCTTTAGTGAATAACGAGTATATAGATATGCCTTTTTTTCATCTCTTGCTGTCAATCCGGTTTCACTCGCAGGTTTCATGATTCAACCTTTTGAAGAGTCTCGTCATTACCTACTGTTTGGCTTCACCAGGGAGTTTGCATGGGAACCAGATAGCTGAAACATTCCCAAATCACGAAACCTAATCCTGTTGGAGAACACTTTTGCAATACTCGTCTCAAGTGGAAACGTACTCAGACGGTACTCGAATTAGGAAGTTCGCCAACAGTAATAAAATTTGTACTATATCCACCTTCGGAAAGAGCTTCACAAGAGTCTAATGATATGTTATGCTCGATTTATCTATTCGTTATTGATCTTAGATTTAAGGAAGGAAGATGCCTATGCCGCTTTTTGAAACTCTCATTATTGATGTTGGCTCCTCCATCGCTAAGTCGCTTATCAAGCTCTGCTTAAAAGATTCTGCGATAGCAATGGATACATCATCCGGTGTAGTAGACGTGTTGAAATCATGGGCAACAGACCGGGTTACTCGGCAAAAAGCACAAAGACAACTTGAAGCCATTGGAGAAAAGGTGGCAGAAAATCTCTTGCCACTCTTTGAATCGGAAGGAACTGGCTTAGATGAGAGTAGTCGTATAGCAGTTGCTAAGGCCGTAGCAGAAACATTGAGTACAATTACAAGCCAGCTAGCAACTCAAAGCGATTTAGAACCTTCCAAATTGGCAAATTATCTACTTGCTAGACATCCTGCTAATGCATATCACTTCTCTGATACAGAAGCAATTTTATATCAACGTATTCTCTCTGAATCTAGTGAATATATTGTTAAAATTGCGTCTCAATTACCCACATTTACAGAACAAGCTTTCGCAGAAGTTCTTAAGAGAGAGGGACAACTTCTTTCTTTAGTCGAACAGATTTTACAGGAGGTACTCCGTATAAGGGAGCAGTTGAATCCGAAGACAGAAGCGGCGCGTTTTGAATTGGACTACCGTCGAGCAGTCATCTATAAGTCAGGGAGTGTGCCAGCTCAGATGTTATCGTCGAGCGAAAGATACCTGGTAATGACAGTCTGGGAGCAGCTTCATGCTCATTTTGGCAGCAATCGACGCAACTAGGTTGTGTCTCATTCTAATTGTGCAAACATCAAAAAGGCTCACACCCTGTCGAAAGTGTAGAGGTGTGTCGCCATTGAGATACGCAATAGATCACTCCCGTGAAACCCTGATGTACTGTTTAGTCCACTCTGGGATGAGCCTGACGATCGTTGTCCAGTCATTCAAACGCCCAGCTTCTCGAAGAGGCAGATGGATATGGCCGTCACGCTGAACAGGAGACACGTTTAAGTCGTGACAGCACTCGCATCTCGTTCTATACTGAGAGAATGGGAGGAAGAGAAAACGAATAAATGGAATAGGCAAGTTGTTTCCAGGGAGGAGCAGAGAGATGATGACATCTAAGCTACTCAATCTCGATCGTTTCGCAGCCTCAGCGCGACAAGCACTGCAGAGTGCGCAACAACAAGCGAGCAGGCTGCAGGCACAGGAGGTCTATCCAGAGCATCTTCTACTTGGTGTTCTGACACAAGAGGATGAGGAGGTAGCAGAGGTTTTGAGCCGTTTAGGGATGAATATGCGAGCTCTTCGTGCGCAAGCCGCAGACATCTTTAGCAACATCCCTTCGGTCGGTGCTCGCAAGCGTTCGATGCACTTGTCGCAAGAAGCACAGGCCTGTCTCGACTGGACGATGGCTTTTGCAGAGGAGAGGGGGGCCTCATCCGTTCCCTCCGTCTACGTGTTGTTAGGAGCTGTACGCCATCAGCGGGTCCAACCATTTCTTACCCTCCTGCTGTCCTCAGAAATGATCTTACCTACCTATCTGTCAGATAGGGAAGGGACAGATTATACGCTTGCGATGGACCAACTCATTCAGGCAAGAGTCGGCAAGCAGATAGATGAGCACCTCAGGAAGAGTGCAGGGACTGCGGCTTCCATCAAGGTCGAGCGTCCAACGATCCTGTTTGCAGATATTCTCGGAGCGGAAACGGCGAAGCAAGAGTTAGGTGATGTGATCACGTTCCTGCGTCGACCACAGCTCTTTCTCAGCTCAGCGAGGGCGAGGCGGGATGGGAGGCTGCATGGGGTGCTCCTCGTTGGTCATCCTTGCACAGAGCGAACGCTGCTCGTTTACGCAACAGCGAGTGAGGCCATTGTTCCTCTGGTCTCCTTCTCGCTGACGAACCTGATGAGTAGGTTGGTGGGCATTGGAAAGCATGAGGCTTCCCGAGAAGGGCGGCGCGTGATCCGACAGGTGTTTGAGCAAGCAACAAGAAGAGCGCCGAGTCTCCTCTTGCTCAATGATCTTGATGTGCTTGAGGGGTTGGAGGCAGAGGAGGCGCGTCAGGCGATTGTGAACCAGGTGCTCGTCGAGATAGATGGCCTGGAGTCCTATCCTCCTGTGGTTGTGGTTGCCACGACGGCTCTCCCTGATACACTCGAACCGGCATTGCTATCCTCAGGCCGTTTTGATCGACGCATCGTCTTTAGTGGCAGTTTCGCGGTCCATCCGGCGGCCCAGACAAAGCTTTGTCTCTCCTGTAAGCGAGAAGTGCTAGCTCACTGGAAGTACTGCATCTACTGCGGGGCATCGTTGCTGAAAACGTGTCCTGTCTGTGGGGCTCCCCATATCGAGGTGGAAGGGGCGCGCTATTGTTTCGAGTGTGGAAGCGCAACATGGTCTGGTTGAAGAGGTCAGGCAGCAATCCCCTCGCAGTGGTGCATGTTTGGGACACCCTCTGGTGGATGTCACGCTCCCTATCACGTTGCGCATGAAGATTGCAACGACGTGCTGGTTCCGCTACTCGAAAGTGCATAGCTGTGTCGCCATTGAGATGCGCAGTAGGTCACTACCGTGAAACCCTGATGACATCAGCGAGTGCGCGAAGCAATTATACTCAAATTAATTGCACGAGCTGATTCGGATAAAGATTATTGTCATCAAATTTATCTACTTGCTGTTGCTTGTATTGAGACAGGCATTGAGCATCTTGGGATACATGTAAGAACAGAAGTTGAAAAGCGCCTGGGTTCATTAGTACCGCCTAGAAATATGTATTCAGCCAGAGCATTAGCGGCGGCTGGAGAACTGGCAGTACCATATCTGACAAAGCAGTATAATCAGGTCGACACAAACTCAGGAATTGGCGTGGCATGCATACATGCCTTAGTTCATATAGGAAGCGAGGAGGCTTTAAAAGCGCTAAAGGATTACGCCGAAGATGCACAATCAGCAGCTATTAATGAATTACTTCGAGGATGGGACGTTTTTGATAGAGGAGTATATATACGATCTGTTTTATCTCAAGCGCTGCGAAATATGTCTTCTGTACAGCTAAATCGTTTTATTTCAATAGGTGGTTTTCAATATCTTGATAATTTGAATTCAATGGACTTATCAAAGTGTGCTCTAGCTACAGAGATTGTTCTTCTACTTAATCCAAATAAATTGACTCGACTTGACTTGTCATATTGTCCTGAGATTAATAAGCTCGATTTCTTACTAAACTTAAATAAACTTACTGAATTGAATTTAGTAGGTTGTGAACAGGTCCGTGATCTCAGGCCCCTAGCAAAAATGACCCAGTTGACCAGGCTAAATTTGGCAGGCTGTAGTAAAATCGAGGAACTGAGAGCTTTGGAAGGGCTTACTCAGTTAACCAGGCTGAATTTAACAGGCTGTAGTCAACTTCGTAATCTCAGCCCTTTAGGAAAGCTGACTCAGTTGATCGAATTGAGTCTCGCTAGTTGTGATCAACTTCATGATCTTAGTCCTCTAACAAAGTTGACCCAGTTAGCGATTCTCGACTTGTCCTACTGTCGACAACTGAAAGACTTCACACCATTAAACCAGTTGAGTAAGCTCCAACGACTGTTGTTACGTGGCTTTTCTCCTAAACAGATTCCGCTGAGCATAATACAAAAGATAGGAATATCCTGGAGTTAAGAGACAGAATCGGCCTCCATTGCGATCACGCCGACGACGGGAGCATCAACTATTACAGTGACTGGCCGCTACTTCATTCCCTCCGACACTGATACTATCAACTGGTATGATCACAGCACAAACCAGACGACTCTTCTGGCTACAGTGACGGTCAGCATGTCGGGAGTTCTACAGGCAAGCGTTACTGCGCCCCAAATTCTCTCGAAGGGGAATACTCACGATGGTGAGATTAATGGCCATACTATCTTCTTTGCGCAGACTCCGTTCATTGAGTAATGAAGACTATCCAAGCCTATCAAGAAGGCACCGGTTTGTTAATGAGTGAGGTATGAGGCTATAGTGTACCCTTTTCCGTAAGGCCACTCTTCAGTATCATGGAAGCTGAAACCTTTCTTCAGCTCAAGCCGCATGCTCTTTGAGCAGATGTACCAGCCTGCCTTCGGGGGTGGATTCGTTGTAGGGTGGCGGCTTGCTCGGGGGCGATGATGGTTTCGTGGGGGTGGAGTTCTTGCCAGACGCGGTAGGCGGCGTCGGGTTTTTGGTGGCGATAGACGAAGTGGGTGTCGATGCTGGCTTGTTGGGCGAGGTAGTTGACTCGCCCGAGGACGAGCCGGGCTTGTTCGTCGTTTAGATGGGGTTCGATGAGGGGGAAGAGTTCGGGTTTCTGGTGGTTTGAGCGTTTTCCCAGTACTACTTTGTTATTTTCTCAGTAGCAAATTTCACTCGGGTCTAATGACAAGTGCATTCGACTTGCATGAACTATCAAGAAGTGATTTCTATCAGTTGGCTTCCGAACCTGACGAATCGAAACTAACGAAGTAGCCCTACGGAGTTGCTTGCAAAAATGCTTCAATCCGCTGCACGATAGGCACAGGCGCATCTTCCTGGAGAAAGTGGCTCGCATCCTCCAGCTCATGGGTTTGGGCATGCGGATATAGACGCTGCCACTGCTGAAGCACCGCGGGTGAAAGCACCGGGTCTCGCATGCCCCAGACAAGGAGAAGAGGCGTGTGGCTAAACAGAGGTAAGTTCTGTTCGATGCGTTTCATTTCAGCATACGACGTGTCGGTTTCTTGGACGGGAATATCCCGTGACCAGCACAGCATCGCCAGGCGAGACTCCGGGGTAGGAAATGGGGCACGATACCCCTGCATGATCGTCTCTGTCAGATGTTCTGGGTGATGGGTTGTGCCCTTGAGGGCAGGCTCAAGATAGCTATTCTTCTTCAACACGAAAGCCTCTCCCCGTTCTGAGCGAATGAGTTCCAGCAGGCGTGGAAAAGGGCCTCCAGGCCAGGGAGCAAAAGCCCAGGTGTTCATGAGGACCAGGCGTTTGATGCGCTCAGGGTGACGCGTGGCAAATCCGAGCCCGACCGGCCCGCCCCAATCGTGCAAGACAAGCGTGAGGTCACGCACTGAAGTTGCGGTACAGGTATCCCCAGGTAGGATCGCCATGGAGCATCACCACGGGCTCTCCCTGGCCCTCATCGACAAAGTGCATCTCGAAGCCACGGTTCACGTAATATTGTGGGGCAAAAGGGTACGTTCCCTCAAAAGTTTCCTCTTTGATCGTCAGCATCTCAGATCTCCTCTCATCTGTGTAGGAAAAAGCTGCTTGCTATACAGCAAGGCGTTCTGGGTCAGTCCATCCTCATGAACGTGGGAGATGACGCCATCTCCTGCGCAGGTTCCCAGGCCCTCCACACGCTCTTTTCTCGAAGCCCTTTACGCGGGCAAAAAGCCGGGCGCGAGGTGTGTCAACCCCTCGGTGATGACGAGCATCACCTGGTTGGTCATCTCGTCGGCAGAAGGGGTACGGGCGTCTCGCCCCCACTGGACGGATGGGCCGAAGATGGCCCAACTGATAACCGAGGCAACGAGTTCCAGCCGCACCCCAGGACGCATCCCAGCAACTCTTGCCTGCTTGAGCCAGGTCAACAACACAAGAGCCAGTTCCTGCTGGATCGCTTGCTCCATCAGCAGATCAAATTGCTGATTACCAGGTTGACACTCGTGATGAAACTCGCCCAGGAAGCCGAACGTCGCTCGAACCAGCGCGCGCAGACTTTGCACACTCCAGACGGACGCGGAAGGAAGATGCTGGGCAAGCGCCTGTTGGAATTGCTCACGCACAATGGAATCGAGGAGCGCGTATTTGTCTGGAAAATGGGCGTAAAAGGTCGCACGGTTAACCGTCGCGCGATCGGTAATATCCTGAATACTGATCGACGCCATTCCTTTCTCCGCAAACAACTCCAGAAACGCCCGTTGGATCAACTGGCGCGTGCGCTTGACTCGCGGGTCCACACGTTTCTCGACGAGTGTCATACACACCCTCCTTCTTTGCTGTCCGTATGGGGAGATGTCATCCTCACCAGCTGACTTTCCCAACATTCTTGCGTGGCTGTTGCCTAAACAACAAAACCGCAATATTGCCTCTTGATCTGCCTTTCCATTCCACAGTAGTATTATAAACAACAACAAGCGATTATACAATGCCTGTTGTGTATCAAACAGAAGTTGTACCGTGAAAGGAAAACAAGACATGACAATCGTTCTATGGATCGTCCAGGGGCTGGTGGCGCTGGCCTTTCTCCTGGCTGGGGTGATGAAGACCTTCATGCCTCTGGAGGGACTCAAGAAAAATATGACCTGGGTCGGAAATGTCCCAGCCGGGCCGGTGCGCTTTATCGGCATCGTCGAAATCCTGGGGGCACTCGGGCTCGTTCTGCCGAAGCTCACGAACATTCTCCCTCAGTTGACGATTGCGGCGGCGATCGGACTCATCCTGGTGATGGTGAGCGCGGTGGTGTTCCACGCCACACGCAAAGAATACAGCAACATCGGCGCGAATATCGTGCTGCTGCTGTTGGCTGCTTTTATTGTGGTCGGGTATCTGGCCTGGGTACCGGTCGCGTAGCTTCTCTCGCCGACCATACTAGTGCCATTCCCGAAGCCTGCTAGCCAGCCCATTTCCAACGATCGTGCTACCAGGAGCAACAGAGTAATAGTGCTGAAAGAAGGTGAAGCAAAGCATAAGCTGCTTCACCCGACACGTGTCTTCCGGCACCGCCCTATGTTCTCACCGGGGGACGTTCCTGGAATGCGGTTTCGCCTCCTTCTGTCTCAACGGGCGTACTGGCAACGGCGGTTGATGCTTGCAGCACTTTCACGGCGGCTAACGCTGCCGCGAAGAGCATGGTGTAGATGGTGACCGTGGCCTCCGCCTCAGCGATGCCCCTGGTCTGCCAGACGATGCCGACCGCATCCGTGACCGCCGTATTGGTGCTCCCCACCAGATAGCTCACCACAATGACCAGCCCGATCACCGCATACATCACAATGGCTTGTGCGTAGTAGGACCTGGGGAGAGTTGGCTTCTCCCCCTCACGGCTCGCTTTGCGCAAACGCAGGGAGAGGGCAAACACTTGGAAGAAGACATACACCGTGAAGAACCACCCCAGGTAGTTGGTGAGCGGCACGCCAAAGTAGCCCCCGCCTTGCTCCCAAATCCAGGAATGCCGGATGGTTGAGCTGGTGGGATCCATGCCCAGATCCCAGGCCACCATCATGAAGGAAGCGATAAAGGGCACCGCAAACGTCGTGAACCAGCTTCCCTTTGGGCGGACATCACCGATGAGCACCGTCGAGAGCACCCAGGCCAGGTAGCCGGTGCCGAAGTAGGCCGGGCCGATGATCAGTGGCACCAGAAAGAGCTTGGGGCCAAGGTCGCTGGTATAATAATAGTGACCAAAGGGAAAGCCGGTCAGAATGCTGGTGTTTTCCAGCACATTACTGACGACCAGACTGATGACGAGAAAGGTGAGGATGCCGCTCCATTGGTAACGCACGGCCCCATGCAGCAGGGCAAAGGCAACCGGCACCACAATGAGAAGCGGGATGAGAAGCGGGACGGGAATGTGGTTCGGAAAGACCGCATTCACCAGGGTCAACACGACATTGAGCACAACCAGCGTCCATAGCAGAGGGGTGACGCCTTTTTTCATCTTAGCTCTCACTTTCTGATCCAAACACCGCTTGCAGGTAGGCTCGGATCATGGTTTTCAACTCGACAATGACCTGGCTATCAATAGCTGGTCCATCGCCGGCCAGGGAAAGCAGCGCGTGGACGGTTCTGATACAGATTTGACTATAGCGCATAGCGGAAGCCTCGTCCAACTGCGGGTAGCGCCTGGCGAAGACCCAGGCTGTTTTCCTGGTCAGCACCTCGTCCAGATCCTGATGGATGCGCGCGAGACGGGGATCACCTCCAGACTGGAGCCAGAGCGCCCGGAAGCCTGGATGCGTCTGATGGTACTGGACGAGCGGATCAAGGATGTCATCGATGAGCTGCGACAACGGCACCTGGACCAGTTTGTCCGTCAGGATGCCCTCAAAGAGCACGCGCAGATCTTCGCAGAACTGCTCGGACAACCGCTGAGCAATGGCCTGCTTGTTGGGGAAAAAGTCATACAGCGAGCCAATGGCCGTATGCGCGCGCTGGGCAATCATGTCCGTCGTGGCGGCATCAAAGCCCACCTCGTAGAACACCTGGGCAGCCGCCTGTACAATGGCGGCAATGCGCTGCTCTCCCCGCGCTTGTCGTGGCAAGCGTCTCATCGTCGTCGGTTTGGTCATGTGCTCCTCCTCCTCATGTGCAGACCTGTCTCTCTCTCATGGACAGCAGATGCAACGAACGCCGGTACACCTTCCATGTTTCCTGCTCCGCTTCTTGCCTCGGTGAAATCCGAGGGAAAGTTCATGTTTCTAGTATACGAACTTTTCCTCGGTTTGTCAAGAGGCGAGGAAACATTCGACTTTGGGAAGTGCGACGGCTTGAGGTCGGAAAAGCGAACGGAATTGATTCAAACAAGGAGGTTTTTGCATAACCCCCCGAAACGGTGCACTCGGCTTCACTTAGGCATCTCCATCGTCCACCATCGAGAGGATGGGGTGATGGGCTAAGGCTTCGACGATCTCCTCCATATTGATCGGTTCTGACGCGGTGGTAAAGTCATACCGACCATAGAAATTGATATGTTGCCAGGCTACTGGGGAGATGTGGGCAATGCGCGTTATGTCTTGCGTGGCCTCTTTGCGTGCCCATAACTCCGACAAGAGGGTCATATTGTAGAAAACG
>WNGK01005453.1_pt1 | contig 14222 bp, 13 predicted proteins | sample 5400601 | NCBI WGS metagenome assembly WNGK01 (sample SAMN13153376, study PRJNA577476) | soil metagenome | isolation source: 60 cm soil or saprolite under Garry oak tree replicate 1 | place: USA:California | collected 2016-06-15 | reverse complement strand
GGTCCACATCGCATAGCTTGCGAAGTAGATCAGATGCAGATTATCCCACGGGGTTTCCTGGGTATGTCCAGCGAAAGCGGCACGGGGATTGGTGCGTTCCTCAACGACCTCTCCTTCGTTGGTCTCGACCGCAACGCGTGCCGGAGTGAAATCCGTGCGCTGGTTCGGAAGCTTGAACGGCACATATGACACGTGCTCTCTGTGCAGATCTACGGTCAAGCGTGTATTGTCCAATGCTCCTTCCTGGCCCTTCAGCGCCCACAGTCGGCCGCCGAGGCGCTGATGCACGGAGAGAGTCTTGAGTTGGTTGAAGCGATCGAGGCCACCATGGGCCGCAACCGTGAGATCGAGAAGATTGCAACCGTGAGATCGAGAAGATTAGTCATGAGCGTCTCCTTTCTTTGTTGAACATCATGTCCTCCCTGAAGAAGAGGCACTCCCTTGCTCTTCTTTTCTTCTGCTACCAAGTATAGAAGGGGACGCGCGAGAAGTCAGTGTCCATCACTTCGCATGTCGTTGCACATCGTTTTCCTTCTTCAGCAGCAGAGATCAGGCGCCCGTGAGTGGACCTTTTTTCGGCATGGCTCTCTCACCAGAGACTCGTGGTCAGCCTGAAAATCTGCTATCATAGAGGTGGATGAATGGAAAGAGGTGATCTGAGGTCGATTGGCATTGCCCCAGATCACCCAGAAGGGCATTGACCTGCATGGTACGCACTCACCCAACACCCAGGGAGTATATGGCCGTGGCCTGGGAATGGCATCGTCCAGCAGATGACATGGCATTTCCCATCGTTTCACATGGGTTCACACTGGTGGGCGAGGCGAGAAAGGAGACCTGCTCATGAAGCGTTCCCTTTATCGTGAACGAGACTATGCCTTCGGGCAGCTGATGCTGACGATACGCACACACATGGGTCTGACGCAAGCGAGCCTGGCTCAGCGGCTTCGGGTCTCCCGTCGCGCCGTGAGCACCTGGGAACTGGGCAGCAATTATCCTGCCAGCGCGCACCTCAAAGAGCTCATCGTGCTGGGGATGCGAGCCTCGGCCTTTACCGCTGGGCACGAGGAGGAGGAGATCCGCGCCTTCTGGCGTGCGGCGCAGCAGAAAATGCTGCTCGATGAGCAGTGGCTCTCCACGCTGCTGGGCCGCTCGCCTCCCTCCCGCTCGCTGGTGGCCAGGCTTTCGGTCGTGCCAGTCCCGGCCCAGCCAGCGGTCCCGGTGCGTGAGGCCCTCGGGCCGCGGGTGGAGTGGGGCGACGCGCTGGATGTGCACAGCTTCTATGGACGCGAGCAGGAACTGGCGACCCTCTCGCGCTGGATGGTGCAGGAGCGCTGCCGGGTAGTAAGCGTAGTAGGCCTGGGCGGCATTGGTAAATCGGCGCTGGTGATCAGCGCCATGCACCAGTTGGCCGACCACTTCCAGGTCGTGATCTTTCGCTCGCTGCGCGATGCCCCTTCTTGCGACGCCCTGCTGGAGGGCTGTCTGCAGGTGCTTGCGCCCGAGTCTCTGGCCCAGGCGCCCCAGAGTCTGGAGCGACGCCTGAGCCTGCTGCTGGAGGAGCTGCGCAGCAGGCGGGTGCTGCTGGTGCTCGACAACCTGGAGAGCCTGCTCTCGGAAGGCGAGGTGCTGGGGCGACTGCGTCCTGGCTTTGAAGCGTACGGCCGCCTGCTGCGGCAGGTGGCCCAAACGGCGCACCAGAGTTGCCTGCTGCTCACCAGCCGGGAGAAACCTGCCGAGCTGCGCGCCCTGGAGGGCAGCCGCACGCCGGTGCGCGCCTTGCGCCTGGCTGGGTTGGAGGCCGCCGCCTGCGAGTACCTGCTCACAGAGCATGAGGTCATGGGCTCCCCCGAGGAGCGCGCCCGCCTGGTGCAGGCGTACTCGGGCAACCCACTGGCCTTGAGGATCGTGGCCGAGACCATCGCCGACCTCTTCGGGGGGGGAGATCAGCCAGTTCCTCTCTGGGGGCACGACCATCTTTGGCAGCATCACCGAGCTGCTCGACGAGCAATGGGCGCGGCTCTCGCCTCTGGAGCAGACGGTGCTGTACTGGCTGGCGATCCTGCGCGAGCCGGTGACTCTGGATGACCTGCTCGCGGTGCTGGTGGCCCCGCTTGCGCACGTCCAGGTGTTGGAAGCCGTGGATGGCCTGCGCCGGCACTCGCTCATCGAGCGGGGGCAGCGGGCGGGCAGCTTCACCTTGCAATCAGTGGTGCTGGAGTACGTGACCAGCAGGCTGGTCACCACGGCCAGCCAGGAGATCGGGCAGGGACGGCTGCTGCGGCTCCGTGAGCATGGCCTCTCGCAGGCTCAGGCCAGGGAATACGTGCGGCAGACGCAGCAGCGGCTACTGCTGGCTCCGCTGCTGGCGCGCCTGCAGAGCATGTACCAGGGGCGAGCCGAGGTGGAGGGGCAGCTGCGCGCAGTACTCGACGCGTTACGCGAGCGGGCCGAGGAGGCCCAGGGGTATGGACCGGCTAACCTGGTGGCGCTGCTGCGGCTGCTGCGCGGGGATCTGCGTGGGCTGGATCTGTCCCATTTGACCCTGCGCGGCGTGTCTCTGCAAGGGGTCGAGCTGCAAGATGCGACGCTGTCCGGAGCGCTGATCCGTGAGAGCGTCTTTACCGAGACCTTTGATGCCATCACAGCGGGCGCCATCAGCCGCAGCGGGCAGTACTGGGCAGCAGCCAGCCAGCGGGGGGAAGTGCGGGTGTGGCGCGAGGCAGGCCAGACCTTGAACCTGGTCTGGCAGGCCCATACGGACATGGTGACGTCTATCGCCTTCAGCCCGGACGAACGCACCCTGGCCAGCGGGAGCCTTGATAACAGCCTCAAGCTGTGGGACGTCGAAAGTCGTGCCTTGCTTTGGTCGGGACGGCACACGAAAGGCACCACCTGTCTGGCCTTTGCGCCTGCTGGCGACCTGCTCGCCAGTGGAGGATCTGATGCCACCGTCCGACTGTGGGATGCGAAGCTGGGCACCCCCCTGCAGGAGTTGCCGCATCCCGGTGCGGTCCTCTCGCTGGCTTGGAGCCCGGATGGGCGCCTGCTTGCCAGTGGCGACTTCGCGGGCACGATTCGGCTGTGGGAGCTGCAGCAGACCGGGCCGACTACCTGCGTGCAGACGCTTGTGGGGCATAGCAACTGGGTGCGGGGACTGGCCTTTGCCCCCAATGGCAGCCGGCTCGCCAGTGCGAGCTGGGATGGCACCGTCAAGCTGTGGGAGGTCGGGGAGACGGGAAGCCGACGCGGTCTGCAGACGCTTGTGGGGCATACGAAGCAGGTGCAAACTCTGGCCTGGAGCCCGGATGGAGGCACGCTGGCCAGTGGCGGCTTTGACCACACGATCAGGCTGTGGGATGGCCAGGAGGGCACATCGCGGGTGGTGCTGCAGGGACATAGCGCCGTGGTGACCGGCCTGGCCTTCACCCCCGATAGCCGTCACCTGCTCAGTGGCAGTGGCGATGGCACCTGGCGTCTGTGGGATGTGGAGCGTGGCGAGTCGCTGCGTGTCGTGCAGGGCTACACGGCCTCCCTCCTCGACCTGGACTGGAGTCCGGACGGCACCCGGCTCGCCAGTGCAGGCGCGGATACCCTGGTGACCCTCTGGGATGTGGCCGGGAGAGGAGGGGGGACACTGCCCAGGGTGTTGCGCGGCCATCGCTGGGACGTATACGGCGTCGCGTGGAGTCCCGATGGAAGCCTGCTGGCAAGTTCCGGGTGGGATAATGCCATCCGGCTGTGGGACCCAGCCACCGGCACAGGTGTCCAGGTCCTGCGGGACCTCGACCACCCCGAGACCGTCTTCTACGGCGTAGCCTGGAGTCCCGATGGACAGCAGCTGGCCTGCGGAACCTTTCTGCAAGGCGTGCTGGTGTGGGACGTGACAAAGCCTGACTCACGGTGGGTGGGTCGTGCGCACGTGACCTGGATCCGTCGCGTGTCCTGGAGTCCCGATGGCACGCGCCTGGTCGGCGGGGGCGATGATGGCCACGTGTATGTGTGGGATGCCTCCGATGGCACCCTGCACCAGCGGCTGGCGGGACATCAAGGCAGAGTCACGAGCGTGGCCTGGAGCCCCGATGGCTCCCGGCTGGTCTCTGGTGGCGGCAGCAGCGACGGTGGGGAGCTGGTGGTGTGGGATGCCCACAGCGGGCAGCGCCACCCTGCCTGGGGGGCAGGCAATAGCGCCCTGGCGGGGCATCCGGGGGTGGTCTCTGCGCTGAGCTGGGCTCCCAGTGGAGAGCTGTTGCTCAGTGGAGGCAGTGACGGAATGTTGCGCTGGTGGGAGGTGCAGAGCGGGCAGTGCGTGCGGGTGCGAGAAGCGCATCAGGGGACCGTCCAGTCGCTCAAAGTGAGTCCTGATGGCAGCAGATTGGCGAGCTGCGGGGATGATGGAGCCATTGTGCTCTGGGATCTGCACAGTGGCGAGCCTCTCCGCACGCTGCGCCGCGACCGGCCCTACGAGCGACTCGATATCACGGGCATCAGGGGTCTCTCCGCAGCGCAAAAGGCGTCGCTGCACGCCCTGGGGGCGTTCGAGGATATGAGTGTTGGTGGAGAACTACCTGCTCTTCGCGGTGAAAGAGGGATGACAACATAAATCATACCGTCTGCACGTGGGGTGGCCCCACGTGCGTGGAGTCGGAGAACTTGGGAGCTCATCCTTTCTTTTTGGCCAATGAGTAGTATGTACCTAAAAATCACAGTCTGCTCCCAAAGTCACACGCAGTTCCGGCCTGACCAGGATGGCGATTGACACAAGCGCCACGCAATCCATTAAAGAGGTAGGGCTACAGACCAGTAATCGCCTTTGTGAGAAGTGACACCCGGTAAGCAGGGGAGGCTCGATGATCTACCAACTACCAGCGCTTGCAGAGCAATCATGGGATACCTTCTTCACAAATGGGGACATCGTCTATCTCTTCGGACCTCTCAAGGTGAGAACATTTAGTATAGAGTTACCTTTGTAGGAGTAAAGATATAGGTGATGGGTGGAGGTGGAGGAAATATCGGTGGCGGCAGTAGCGGAAATTTTTTGTAGGGACGCGATTAATCGCGTCCACCAACCTGGAGAGGTTCTCCATGGGGACGCGATTAATCGCGTCCCTACAAAGACGAGTATCAGATATCCGTCCGAGGAGGCATATCGATACGGCGAGCAGTGCGGCGGCGTGCCAACTCCGCGACTCGCAGGCGGACGCTTGCGCGCTCCAGCGCGCCGAGTAGTTCGGCGCGTTCGGATTCCGACGTGGCCTGTTGCAGGTGTTCCTGTGCGCGGCGACGTGCAGCCTCGGCGCGGGCCTGGTCGATCTCCTCGGCGTGCTCGGCTGTGTCGGCCAGCACTGTGACCTGGTTATTGGAGACTTCGAGGAAGCCGCCCGAGACGAAGAGGGGTTCCTCAGCGCCGCCCAGTTTGATGCGCATCGCACCTGCCTGGAGCGTGGTCAGGAGGGCAGCGTGCCTGGGCAGGATGCCAAGCTGACCCTCCGAACCGGGGGCGACCACCATATCCGCTTCGCCGTTGTAGAGCTCGCGCTCGGCGGTCACTACCTCGACATGCATAGTTGTGCGTGTCGCCATCGTTTAGCCTTTCTGCTGCTCTTTCTCGTAGCTTTCTACGACCTCATCGATGGTACCTTTCATATAGAAGTTGGTCTCACCGATGTGGTCATATTTGCCTTCCAGGATTTCTTTGAAGCCCCGGATCGTTTCTTTTAACGGAACGTAGCGGCCTTCCAGTCCTGTAAAGACGGTTGCCACCGTGAAAGGCTGCGAGAAGAAGCGCTCCAACTTGCGGGCACGCGCCACCGTCAGCTTATCTTCGTCTGACAATTCGTCGATACCCAGGATGGCGATGATGTCCTGCAGGTCTTTGTAACGCTGGAGGACGCGCTGGACGCCGCGTGCGACATCGTAGTGTTCGCCTCCAACAATGTTCGGGTCAAGAATGCGGCTGGTCGAAGACAGCGGATCGATGGCAGGATAGATGCCGCGCTCAAAGATCGCACGCTCCAGCACAAGGGTCGAGTCAAGGTGGGCGAAGGTTGTGGCAGGGGCAGGGTCGGTGTAGTCGTCAGCAGGTACGTAGACGGCCTGCATGGAGGTGACCGAACCTTTTTTCGTCGAGGTGATGCGCTCTTGCAGTTCACCCATTTCTTCCGCCAGGTTGGGCTGATAACCCACTGCGGATGGCATTCGACCGAGCAGGGCCGATACTTCCGCGCCGGCCTGTGTGAAGCGGAAGATGTTGTCGATGAAGAGCAGTACGTCCTTGCCCTCTTCATCGCGGAAGTACTCCGCGATGGTCAGAGCGCTCAGTGCCACGCGCAGGCGCGCACCGGGTGGTTCGTTCATCTGGCCGAAGACCATTGCCAGCCGGTCGATTACCTTCGCTTCCTGCATTTCATGGTAGAGGTCGTTGCCCTCGCGGGTACGCTCGCCTACGCCTGCAAAGACGCTAAAGCCACCATGACCTTTGGCGATATTGTTGATCAGTTCCTGGATGATAACGGTCTTGCCGACGCCTGCTCCGCCGAATGCGCCAATCTTACCACCTTTCATGAAAGGGCAGATCAGGTCGACAACTTTGATGCCGGTCTCGAATATCTCAATAGTAGACACCTGGTCTTCCAGGTCGGGGGCGGGCCTATGAATAGGCATGCGCGGCGCGTCCTCCACCTCTGGCTTGTTGTCCACTGCCTGTCCAAGAACGTTAAAGATGCGTCCCAGTGTTTTTTCACCAACGGGCATGGTGATTGGTCCGCCCATATCGACTACTTCTATACCCCGCTGCAGGCCATCGGTGGGTCCCATTGCCACGCAGCGTACCCAGTTATTGCCCAGGAGTTGCTCGACTTCGAGGAAGAGGTCCTTGTCAGAGCCGGTGGGGCGAACGCGCAGCTCGTTGTAAATTTCCGGCAGTTGATCCTGAGGGAACTCAATGTCTACCACGGCTCCGAGTACCTGTACAATTGTTCCCTTTGTATATGTTTGTGTTGTCATGTATTTTCTCCGTCTGAGGGCGCGATAAATCACGCCTTTCCGACTGCCTGACTGCACTTAGGAACGCAGTCCATCTGGTTGCTGGGCAGTCGGAATAAGGACCCAGCGCCCCTACAAACCTATAATGCTGCGGCTCCGGACACAATCTCAAGAATCTGGGTGGTGATGCTTGCCTGGCGGGCCTTATTATAGGTAAGGGTTAAATCCTGAATAAGGTCATTTGCATTGTCGGTGGCGTTCTTCATCGCTACCATTTGCGCCGAGAAAAAGCTGGCCAGCGTCTCGAGTAGCGCCTGGTAGACCTGTACATCCACGTAGCGCGGAAGCAGCGCTTCAAAAATGCTCGCGGCGTCCGGCTCGTAAATGTAATCAACATTTCTACGAGTGCCTTCTTGTTCGGTTGGCGGCTCCACGGGCAGCAGTTGTACAACGGTTGGCAGCTGTGTCACCGTGTTGATGAACCTGGCGTAGACCAGGTAGACGACATCTACCTCCCCTTTCAGGAAAGCATCGACCGCTACCTGAGCCATGGCTGAGGCGTCGAGTAGTGAAGGCCTGTCACCATAGTTCGTAAATTCAGCCAGCAAGGGTAACCGGTTGCGTAATACGAAGTCGCGGCCTTTGCGGCCTACGACAATATAATCGATGCCGGGGCGCTCGCCTTGCTCCGCGAACTTCTTTTGGGTTTCCAGGGCGCTTGTCGCTGCTCTGCGGTTGATGTTGCTGGGCAATGCTCCGCTCAAGCCGCGATCAGGCGTAATCAGCAAATAGCCGATATTGCGTACCGGGCGCTGTTTGAGCAGAGCAATCTCTCCACCAATGTCTTCAACTGCAACATTAGCAAGCCGCGAGACCAGCTCCCGCAATTGCTCGGTATAGGGGCGCGATCGTTCTACACGCTCCTGGGCCCTGCGCATCCTGCTGCTCGCCACCATCTGCATGGTTCTGGTGATCTGAGCAATGTTTTTCACTGACCGGATGCGCCCCCGTATTTCTCTGGTTGATGGCATATGCCTACCTCCTATTGCGGTGAGGCTGCGCTCTGATTTTGCTGCTTTTGCCGCTCCTGCTGCACTTCTGCCTGCTTTATTTCGCTCTGTGCCACTGTTACCGGTTTTTCCTCCGGGCGCGGCGCTGCTGTCTGTTTGAACTCGTTAATGGCGTCGCCCAGGCGCTTCAACAGGTCGTCGGACATCTTATCGCGTGCTTTCACCGATTTCTCGACGATTTCCTGGCCGATCTCCGGGTGGTTGGCATCCATGTAGCGGTAGAAGGCTTGCTCCCAAGCGGAAACGAGATCGAGAGGTACATCATCCAGGTAGCCGTTAGTAGCTGCATAGATAATCATGACCTGCTTTTCGACAGGCACCGGCGCGTACTGCGGTTGCTTCAGGATTTCCGTCACACGACGACCACGATCAATACGGTTCCTGGTGGCCTTGTCCAGGTCCGACGCAAATTGAGCAAAAGCCGCAAGTTCGCGGAACTGCGAGAGATCAAGACGCAGCGAGCCTGCCACCTGGCGCATGGCGCGACTTTGCGCGTTGCCACCCACGCGAGAGACCGAAAGGCCGACGTTTACGGCCGGTCGCTGACCGGAGTTGAACAGGTCTGTCTCAAGGAAGATCTGTCCATCGGTAATCGAAATGACGTTGGTCGGAATGTATGCCGAAATGTCATTGGCCTTTGTTTCGATGATGGGCAGCGCCGTCAATGAGCCGCCGCCGTAGTCGTCGTTCAGGCGCGCGGCACGTTCCAGCAGGCGTGAATGCAGGTAGAAGACATCACCTGGATAGGCTTCACGTCCAGGGGGACGGCGAATAATCAGCGAAATGTTGCGGTAAGCTTCCGCGTGTTTGGTCAGGTCATCATAGATGATGAGGGCGTCACGTCCGCTCTCCATGATCTCTTCGCCTATCGCGCATCCCGAGTACGGCGCGAGGTACTTCAACGGTGCCGGTTCAGAGGCTCCCGCCACGACGATGATGGTATGCTCCATCGCGCCATTCTCTTCCAGGATGGCCTGGGTGCGAGCAACGGACGAGTTTTTCTGACCGATGGCCACGTAGATGCAGATCAGGTCCTTGCCCTTCTGGTTAATGATAGTATCGATAGCGATAGCTGTCTTACCCGTCTGGCGGTCACCGATGATCAGTTCGCGCTGACCACGACCAATGGGAATCATGCTGTCGATAGCCTTGATACCGGTCTGCACGGGCATATTTACCGGCTGGCGTGTAATGACGCCGGGGGCCACGCGCTCAATAGGGCGGGTCTTATCGGTAACAATCGGCCCTCTGTCGTCGAGTGGCTCACCCAGGGGATTTACCACGCGGCCAATCAGTGCGTCGCCTACGGGTACCGAGATAATGCGGCCCGTTGTGCGTACCTCGTCATCTTCACGAAGATGTGTGTAATCACCCAGGATGGGGCAACTGACCGTTTCCTCTTCAAGATTAAAGGCCATGCCCATGATCCCGGTACGTGGAAATTCTACCAGTTCGAGATATTTCACATCTTGCAGGCCGTAGACGCGAGCGATACCATCTTGCACGGCGATGACAGTGCCGACGCTAGCGGTTTCTATTTCGCTTCCACCGAATCCCGCGATGTTTTTCTCGATGATGGCGCTGATTTCGTCAGCCCATGATGCCATCGTCATTCCTCCTTATTGTATTTTGCTCGGTTCACTTTTGGGGCGCAGCTTTTCGTCCGTATCCTCACCCGGCGTATTGCCGTCTAAGTCAGAGAAATCGCTGACGCCCACCGCGACACCTCTCAGCAACTGCTGTTGGAGTGCAGCGAGGCGGTGGCGAATGCTGGCATCGATGACCTGGTCGCCAACGCGTGCGACGACTCCGCCGAGGATATCCGGCTGAACCCTGGTCTGCATAATAATATGTTTGCCTGTTCTACGTTCGAGCGCCTGCTTGATTTCGTTGAGCTGCTGCTCATCCATCGGCGCTGCCGTCGTAACTTCCGCGACTGCCTCATTTTTATAGTCCAGCACCATTTGTTTCAGTTCTCTGGCAATGTTGGGCATTGCTTCAACCAGCTCTCGCTGGACGACGAGCAGGGCGAGGTTGAGCGAAGTAGGCAGCACCTTAGACTCCAGCGCCTTGCGTATAGCGGCTTCTTTGCGCTGCATGGGGATCTTTGGTTCGTTGAGTAGATAAGCCAGCTTGCGATTGGAGAACAAGTCGGCGATCTTCTCGACGTCTTCGAGCGTGCGATCGATGGTATTTTGCTTGCGCGCGATATCGAAGATAGCCCCGGCGTAGCGGCGTGCTATCGCTCCCTTTAGCATTACTGTTCCCTTGTCCGGCTGGCGCTCACGAACTCTTCCACCAGGCGGCGGTTGTCCTTCGTGTCAACCGATTTACTAATAACTTTACCGGCGGCATCGATCGAGAGATTGACCACGAGTCGGCTGAGTTCCTCGCGCGCCCGCGCTGCTTCTTGTCGAATACGAGCAATCTGCTGTTGTTCGAACTGGTGCGCTCGTTCCTGCGCCTCCTCCTGGATGCGCTGGGCTTCGCGCTCCGCCGCTTTCGTGGCCTGGGCGATGATCTCCTGCCCCTGTCGACGCGCTTCAAGTAAGATCTGTTCGGCGCGTTGATTGGCTTCCTGCAACTCGCGTTTCGCGCGTTCCGCGTTCTCTATACCTTCGCGAATTACTGCCTGGCGCCTTTCCATCGTTTTGATAATGGCGGGAAATCCCCATCTCCACAGGATCAGGAAAACGATGGCAAAGCTGAAAAGCTGCGAGAGGAAGTTAAAAGTATTTATCCCAAGCCCGCCGAAGAGATCGGCAAAGATGAGTGTGTACACCACAATGTGTTCCTCCATTTGTCAGAGGTAGTACGGATACATCCTCTTCTGTGTAGGGGACGCAATACGGCGATAAGTTGCAGCGTGTACTCACCGCAAGCACGATGTATTGTGTCCCCTATGCCGGGATGTTAACCACCAATGCGGAACAGGATCAGAATTGCGATGACCAGCGCGTAGATGGCGACCGCTTCGGCAAGAGCGATACCGATGATGAAGTTTGTACGGATCAGCGGCTCTGCCTCAGGATTGCGACCGATAGCGTTGTACGCCTGGGAGGAAAGAAGGCCGATGCCGATGCCCGGTCCAATTGCTCCCAGACCGATTGCTAATGCCGCAGCGAGTTGAATAGGAATCATGATGTTAATCCTCCTTGAAATAAAACTGTATTTCGTTGGTTTCAATTTATGCAATCGCAGGGAAAAATATCTGCGAGTAGCATTTGCTGTTACAAGAAGCGAGGCCAATCGCTATCTTTATGGAATCAGCTTTTTGACCCCGCCAGTTCTTTCTCCTCATTCTGCGCAAATTCTGCGCGCGCTTCGTGTTCACTGGAAGGCTCATGCTCTTCGTGGCTGCTAACGGTGATTTGCAAGAAGACCAGTGTAAGGAGTGAGAAGATGAATGCCTGAATAACGGCGACAAACAATTCAAACGGAATAAAAATAGCACCTCCGATAACCGGAAGCAGTAAGGCGAATATTGCCAGCACTATGGTGCCTGCAAAGATATTACCAAAGAGACGAAAAGAGAGCGAGATGATACGCGCAAACTCGCTAACAAGCTCCAGTATGCCGACATAGAAGTTGATGGGGCTGCTGAAGTTGAAGTATCTCTGCAAGTATTGTTTTGGCCCTAAAAGATAGAAGCCAAAGACCTGGGTGACGATCACTGAAATCAGCGCCATTGCGAGATTAAGATTGAGGTCGGTAGTAGCTGGCCGCAGCCAGGGAACGATTTTGTTGGTATAATCCCCGAACAGGAAGATGCTCGTAGGTGGTTTAAGATGCGCCATCTGGATCGCGGTCAAGTCGACCCACCCGATAGTATCGACGCCTGGGAAAATATCCAGCAGATTGGCGAATAAGATGAAAATAAAGAACGTTGCGACCAGGGGGAAAAATCGTTTCGCATTGGCTTTCCCTGCTACGCTCTCTACCAGGTTTAATAGCAGCTCTACGGCCCACTCTACCAGATTTTGTACGCCACGGGGGATGAGATCACGCCGACGAGTACCAAAATAAAATAATGTAACCAGGGCGATGATAGCTATCCAGGTACAAAGTAAAGTATTCGTGATCCCGGAGCCATCTGGAAAGAGAGGGATGATCACGTCAGGCGCGATTTTTATGTTAGGAAGTTTCCAGAGCACTCGGCGTCCTCCTTAAATAACGGGCTCCGCAATGCTGGATCTGTTCGTTGTAGATGGCTTCCGTCTATCCAGACTATAAATTTCTTGATCGTTTTAATAAACGGTACGCCCCATATATTCCCGAAATCAGGCCAAGCAGCAGCCCGAGCAGTATCAACAAAGGTTTCGTATGGAATTGGCCATCAAGGTAGGCTCCTAAGATGGCTCCTAGTACAATGGGAACAACTATTGTGAAGCCCATTCCTCCCAGAGCGCCTAACGTTTGATAAGCTGTGGGTGGCGGTTTTTTCCCATTTTTCATATCCCATGCGTCTCTCTCATATTATACCATGCGGATTATAGCACATGGAACAGGGAATTTGCAACGGTTGATACAATTGTGGATGCACAAACATGCTATAATGAAATCATGACATTAACATCAATTACAAAATCAAATATAACGAAAAAGACCGACCTGCTCGGCCTCACCCTACCACAGCTACAGCAGTGGCTGGTAGAGCGCGGCGAGCCAGCATTTCGCGCCAAACAAATCTATAACTGGCTCTTTCAGCGACTCGTCACCGATTTTTCTGCCATGACTAATGTGCCGCTTGCGCTGCGGAAGCGACTGGAGGAAGAAGCCAGCATCGGGCCGATGATCGTGCGCAGCGAGCAGCATTCTAAGGATGATCGCACACGCAAAATACTGTTGGAACTGGACGATGGCAAGCTGATCGAATCGGTGTTGATGCTTTATCCGCCGCTTGGTGAGAATAGCGCGCGCGCTACAGTGTGTGTCTCTTCACAGGCGGGCTGCGCCTACGGCTGCACATTTTGCGCGACGGGTCAGATGGGCTTTGATCGTCATTTGAGCGCGGGAGAGATCGTCGCGCAGGTACTCTACTTTGCGCGTGAGCTGCGGGCCGCTCCCTGGACAGCGAAAGGTTTGCCGGGCAGCGCGCCGATTGATCGCATTACCAACATCGTCTTGATGGGCATGGGGGAGCCGCTGCATAACTACGATAATGTCTTGCAGACGCTGCGTATCCTCAATAGTCCCGATGGCTTCTACCTGGGCGCGCGGCACATGACGGTTTCGACGGTGGGACTCGTTCCTGCTATTCGCAAGCTGAGCCAGGAGCCGCTCCAGGTCAACCTTGCTATCTCGCTGCATGCTCCTACCGATGAATTGCGCAGCCGGACGATGCCGGTGAATCGCAAATACCCAATAAAGGAATTACTTGATGCCTGCAAGGACTATATCGCGGCCACGCGGCGGCAGGTCACCTTTGAGTATGTACTGCTGGCGGGTATCAATGATACGCCTGAGTATGCTCACCGCCTGGGGGAGTTGCTCGCGCCGCTACAGCAATTCGCCCATGTTAACTGCATTCCGGTCAACGCGACCTCTGCCGATTATCGAGCACCGAGTGGGGAAGCTATTCGTGCCTTCCGCAACGTCCTTTATGAACAGGGGGTGAGTAACAGTGTGCGCGCTGAACGTGGCGATGATATCGCAGCTGCCTGCGGGCAATTGAGAACGAGGTTTGCGGTCGCCCAATAGGCATCAACTAACAACAAGCCCATCAACATCCGTAGGGGCGAGAGCGGTGGGGAGCGGAAGGGAGGGCCTTTATGGTCGCCCGCGTCCTGTTCCCCTGACTCTCCTCTTGGGGAAACACGACCACCTCCCCACCCCGCGGGCGACCATAAAGGCCCTCCCAACCCCACATCATCCGCCCTCGCCCCTACGGATCGCCCAGCCTCCTACCTGGCTTCCCGGCTTCGGTTGATGCGTTTTGCGCACCCTTGCGGTCGCCCTGGCAATTATTCATAAGATCTTCAATGATGGCTTATGCAATTGATTAACGCACTATATCCAGTTTTTCCACCTCCCACGAATTGCGCAACGAGATAGAGCTTGTAGCAAGCAGGTATAAAATGTGCCTCCTTATGAAGGAAGGATACCAATCTTTCCCAATAAGGAGGTAAACATGACCAGTATCGCTGATTCTTCGGTGATCATCCAGAC
>WNGK01013991.1_pt1 | contig 14229 bp, 19 predicted proteins | sample 5400601 | NCBI WGS metagenome assembly WNGK01 (sample SAMN13153376, study PRJNA577476) | soil metagenome | isolation source: 60 cm soil or saprolite under Garry oak tree replicate 1 | place: USA:California | collected 2016-06-15 | reverse complement strand
GTTCACGGAGCCTACTGTCTCGGATGCTGCTGGTTCCTGTTTGTGCTCCTCTTTCCACTTGGCATCATGAATATCGCAGTGATGGCACTCCTGACAGCACTCATCTACGCTGAGAAGTCGTTTCCTCTCGGTCGGCAGATCAGTCATATCGCAGGCGTGGCACTGATTGTCTATGGAGTGATAGTCATATTTGTCCCTGCCGCGCTCCCGGCGGTCATGTAATGACAGAGGAAGGAGAACATAGGAGGCAGAGTATGTATTATGGTGTCAAGCAAGCGGCGTCATGCTGCTCCTGGCTGCTGTGGTTGCGCTCGAGAAGGTCTGGACGTATGTAGTACTGCTCTCACGTCTGGTTGGTGTTGCGTGCTGCGCACTGGTCGTCGCCGTCCTGTGGATGCCTGGGCTGGCCCCTGGTCTCATTCTTCCAGCCAATCGAATATATATTCTGAGTCCGTGAAGATGGAGGTCTATCATGTCACTATACGTACCCTGGGCTGTCAGTGGGTCCTACTACGAAGTATGTAACTGTGAAGCCATCTGCCCCTGTCGACGGCATGGCGCGAGGAAAGGGGGGCGCTCTTCCTTCGGCACCTGTGATTTCGCCCTCTCGTGGCGGGTCCTTAGGGGCCACGCGGGTTCCGTCGCTCTCTCGGATCTCTCGGTCGTGCTGGTTGGGAGTTATAGGGACGATGAACCAGGCGCTCCATGGCGCGTTGTCCTCTACGTGGATGAAAGGGGAGGTGCAGAGCAGCGACAGGCGTTGAAGGACATTTTCCTGGGTCGCGCTGGAGGGACGACGCTGCGCAACTTCGCCCGCGCGATTGGAGAGGTGTACGCAGTACGTCAAGCGCAGATTGAGTTGCACCATGTGCCCAACCAGGAGCGCATCATGGTTGAGCACTATGTCAAGGCCAAGACCGATCGACCTGTCTCGAGCGATGCACCCGTGTCGTGTGGGATTTCGGGGCATGACCGTCCAGGACAGGAAATCATTGCTGAGGGCTTTCAGGTGGATGATGGTTCTTTACACTGGAGCATTAGTGGTCGTTGTGGATTAGCAACTTCGTTTGCCTATAGCTCTGATCAGTCATGACATACCTGGCTTTGATCCGTACAATCTGTTCTATGTGAATCAGAATATCATGCTAACCAACTGAGGAAAAAGAAATGGCAAAAGTCATCGTACATACCGATGAAGCACCGAAATCCCTGGCTGGGTATAGTCAAGCGGTGAAGTCTGGAGGATTTGTCTTTGTGGCTGGTCAGGGACCCTTTAATGCCAAGACGGATGAGGTTATGGGAACAACCATCCAGGAACAGACGGCTCAATGCTTGAAGAACATCGCCGCTATTCTTCAAGCGGCGAATAGTTCCCTTGAGAGAGCTGTGAGCGTGACCTTCTTCTTAGGTGAAGAAAGTGACTTCGCTGGGATGAACGAAGAGTGGGAAAATGGTTTGCTGAAGCCGACCCAATGGCCTGTCGTCGAGCGGCTTCGCTCGCAGTGCAATAGCCCCTTTGGTATTCAAGACCTGGACGGTAATCGGAATAGAAATTACGAACAACCTCATCAAAGAAGAAGAAACCGACGTATGAATTGTACGTACACACATTTCGCACCTGAAGAAGAGATGAGATAGCATTTAGAGGTTGTGAGTACGCGTATTCTTTGGATGTACTCACTCTTTTGTTCGGGTAATGTTGATAGTATCAGAACTGGAGGTCCTTATGAGTGAACTACGCATCGCCGCTGCGAAACGGGCGATGCGTTATCTGGAGGGTCTGAATGAGCGAGGTGTTGCCCCTGATCCCGCCGTCGTTGCCCGTCTTGCAGAGCTTGATATCCCGCTGCCTGATCATCCATCCCCCGCTGACGCAACCGTGGCTCAGCTCGATTCCTATAGCGCTGCGACGATGGCGATGGCCGGGCCGCGCTTCTTCGGCTTCGTGATCGGTGGGGTGCTACCGGCCACCCTGGCGGCGAATTGGCTGGCGGGTGCCTGGGATCAAAATTCTGCTCTGGCAGGAGTCACACCGCTTCCTGCGAAACTGGAGGACGTTGCGCTGCGCTGGCTCCGCGATGTGCTCGGCTTGCCGCCTGAAACGGGTGTGGGTTTCGTCACCGGCGCGACCGTAGCGAATTTCACCTGTCTGGCCGCGGCGCGCCATTCCGTCCTTGCGCAGGCAGGGTGGGATGTGGAAGCCGATGGCATGTTTGGCGCGCCGGAAGTCGCCGTGGTCGTTGGCGAGGAAGCCCATCCCACGCTGTTCAAGTCCCTGGGGCTGGCGGGATTTGGCCGTAATCGTGTGGTGCGCGTCCCGGTGGACGAGCAGGGCCGTATGCGTGCTGATGTGTTTCCCAACCTCTCCGGTCCCACCATCGTCTGCTTGCAGGCCGGGAATGTGAATAGCGGGGCTTTCGATCCCGCGCCCGAGATCATCCCCAAAGCGAAAGCAGCCAATGCCTGGGTGCATGTCGATGGCGCTTTTGGGTTGTGGGCAGCCGCGGCCCCCTTCAAAGCGCACCTGCTGGCGGGCTATGCCGGTGCCGATTCCTGGGCGACGGATGCACATAAATACCTGAACACACCCTATGACAGTGGTCTGGCATTTGTCCGCTATCCGCATGTGCTGCAAGCGGCGATGGCGGTTTCTGCGGCGTACCTGCCCTCAAGCTCAACACGCGACCCGGCCAACTTCACGCCTGAAATGTCGCGCCGGGCGCGCGGGGTCGAAGTCTGGGCAGCGTTGCACACCCTGGGGCGTTCAGGCCTCGCCGATCTCGTTGAGCGCACCTGCCGCTATGCAGCGCGCTTTGCGGAAGGGTTGCAGGCTGCAGGGTACACCATTCTGAACGAGGTCGTGCTCAACCAGGTTCTGGTGATGTTCGGGGATGCTGAGAGGACACGGCGCGTCATTACAGGCATTCAGCAGGATGGTACCTGTTGGTGCGGCGGGACCATCTGGCAGGGGCAAACAGCCATGCGCATCAGCGTGTCGTCATGGGCTACGACCGAGGCGGACTTTGAGCGCAGCCTGCAAGCCATGATCCGCGTTGCACACGAACAGGTGTAATCATCTCACCGGAGTGATAAGATGCATATCAAACACGTGGTACCGACGAACGATACCCAATTGTCACGCACACGCATGTGGCCCTTCTCCGCAACCCTCTTGCTCATTGCGGGAGGTACATGGCTTACACGTGCTCTTCAAGCCAGGTCGATGGGTCTTATGCCGGTGAGCATAGGGACGCATTCGCGCCGTCAAGGAGTACACCGAGGCACTCAAACGCGGTCTCAATCGTCCACTATTCACTTGCAAAAAACCTAACCGGTGATGTCCTGACGTTTGAGGTCAGAGAAAGACAGAGAACAGGGGGTTGCATTTCTTCTCTTATTGCGCAACAAGAAGATCAAGCACGCACCGTTTCACCAAAGCTGTGTAAGAGCCAATAAAGTGCCTCCCACATGAGCAGTGGTCTCCATGTTCCTGGGAAAAGCGCTCCCCACCTGGTAGACCTTCTCCTGGGTTGGAACTCTGTTTGCGACCTATGTGCCTGCCAGTTGTCCCATCAGCCTGATGCTTGCGTGCAGCGTCGCCTCTGTCGGATCAAGCTCGGGTTCATAGGAGGTGATTGCAGCAGCCCCTATCTGATACTGCTCGGCGGTGAGGTGAATCGCATCTTCCACCTGCTCGACTGTCAACCCACCCGGAGGTGCCAGATGGTTTGACGGTGTCATGGCCGGGTCAAGGACGTCGAGATCGAGATGGAAATAGATCTGACGAACCGTGGGAGGCATTCCTTGCAGCGCGGGTCGCAACGCTGCCCGGATGCCGTGGCGGGCGATCTCTTCCTCCTCAATTAAGGTGAGACCAGAGTGCTGCACCAATTCACGTTCTGCCCGGTCCAAGTCACGGCAGCCGACCAGGAGAATATTGCGTGTGGGTATCGGTCGAAATCCGGGGATAGTGGCTGTCAGGTTTTGCCAGCACAGGCCCGCCGCCATAGCCAATCCCATCCCATCTAAAAATCCGCTGATCGTGGTTTCTGGCGTGTTGAAGTCACCATGCCCATCAAGCCAGACGATGCCGACTTCGCTTGGCTTCATCCCTGCCAGAGTACCGATACAACTATTGCAATTTCCTGCCAGCACGAGAGGAAAGGACCCCGAGGTCTTCGCTTGCCGAACGCGGTCTGCGAGCATGCGTCCAATCTCAAAAGCAGAACTGATTTCGGTCGGGAAAGCCTCCTGCGTTTCGATACCACTGACAGAAACCATATGCCACTGATCTCGAAGTTTCTGGTCAGCCGCGCTCTGGATGAACCGAAGAGGGCCTTGGCCTGTACGCCTGGCTTTATGCCCTGAGTCGTAAGGGGACTGGATGATCTGGATCTTCATGGTTGCTCTCCTTCCTCTGACCTCTGTTTGTAGAACTGAGCTTCCAGCAGGAACGCGGAGACCACTGCTCATGTGGGAGGCGCAAAAGCTGCCTGCCGCGTCATGTACCACCCGACTCGTTCATGAAGCGCCCCAATCCGGGCAGTACTCTTGACTTCAAATATACCTGAGATTGATAAGAGAGGCAAGTTTTGCCGCAGATTATGCGACAAATGACACTTATTCAGGGAGTCACGGTATTTTGCCCGCCTTCTGCGCAACAAGACTGCAACACGAGGCACGGATGATGAACGAGAGTCGGCGTCCATCAGGGAGGTGAGGCGATGCCTGATTGACCCGTTCACACAACAGCGCCAAGTCTCGATTGAGCACACGGTCGTTGAACGGGCGCAGTTCGACCTGAACCAGATGAGCGTCACACGTAAGCATACCGGGAAGTTGAAAAAAAGGCAGCAACCGCCGCCAAGTTGCCCGTGCATAGGATGACGGAAAATAGTGGTCACGCACCCACATCACCAGATTTGCCAACGCCACTTTACATACGGTCATGACTTGATCCTTCCGGTGATCCAATTCATACATGGTTTTCTCCTGTGCTTTCAACTCTTCTAATGCACGCAATACTTCTCGCTGTTCTTTGCAGTAGCGTTCCTGTTTGCGGAACTCGATGTTACATTGTTCGTAAGCCCGCCATTCTTTGATGCGGAGCTGCTCCAACTCGGCATCTGCGACAGCTTTGCGCTCCTTGACCTCCCGTCGCAGCAGGTGATCGGCCACCCCTTGCTCTTCCAGGGTACACGGATACGCCCACAGTTTCTGATACAACTCCTTGCTGCGGCTCGTGAAGGTTTTTCGGAGCCGCTCCCGTCGTCGGCTGGCCTGTACCTCGCGTTTGCCTGCGCTCTGTGCCCACTGCTTGAGGCGGGCTAAGCGCTGTTCCAGGCGGGTTCGTCGTTTGGCGACCTCCGAGTTCTCTACCGCCACCTTCGCGAAGCCGTGGTTGGTGTCCAATCCCAGAGGCCGGAGATAATCCTTAATGACATTTTCTTGGGCGGGCCAACGATGAATGTAGGTCTGGGCAAGTTCCACCGCATCGATGGCCTCGGTCTCTTCTGTGGTCACAATGGGAATCAGCTTGGCCGTCGTCTCTTTGGCCGCAGCGGCAGTGGCTTGCCAGCCCTCGCGCCACCAGGTCCGCTCATCAGGTGGCAGGTCTCTATCCCAACGTGACGAAAACTGTGCCTCTTCTGGATCAGGCCGAACTGGAACGGACCGGCGCAAATCGCGGATCAGCGCCACCTGTAAGCACAGCGGCTCTTCTGGATGGTCTTCGCGGGACAGGGCGATATGAGCGGGAGCCACTTCGCGGATGACCTGCCCGTGGGCATCCGTGGTGAAGGGCACAAAGGTTCCGACGTCAGAGAAGGAGGAGAGATCCCGATACTGATTGGTCTGTAAGATCGTGACGACACTCCGCCCTTCTGCGTGGAGCCTGGCGAGAAACTCGGTGGCCATGCCCTCGCGATCCACGATCATCCGTTTCACTTGGCTGTGTTCCGCGTGCTGCTCATAGCGAGCCAGAAGCGCGGGGACTCCGACCGTCAAATGCTGGTCCCCTCGATGGGTGGTGACGAACAAGGGATGGCCCTGCTCGTCATGAAGCAGCACGAGTGCCCGGCAGCCCAGGATGACGCCCAGACGCCCAATCAGCCCTCGCGGGATAAGGACCTCACTGTAGACAGGCTTGCGATGCCCGTCTACATAGCAGGTCAACCATTGGGGACACTCCGTCTTTGCTCCTGGTACATGCCAGAGGTGGGTGGTCCAGCAGGCGAGGGCATCCGTGAAGCGCGATGCGCCATCGGCATCAGCCACCTGCGATAAAAAGGTTTCTGTGTAGCGATAGCCATAGGCCCGCGTCCGTCCGGTGAGCAGTGTCAGGCCATCGGCGGTATAGCCACGCAGATCCCAGGTGCGCTGCAATCCAACCGCTCCCAGAAACAGCAGGGTGAGCAGCAGGCGTCGGCGCACTGCCGGACTGCCTGCCAGGGGCAGGGGAACCGGGGCAACAGGAGAGGGTAGGGCAGTTGAGGCGATTGACTGAGGCGGAACCAGCGGAAGATCTGGTGGAGGTGGCAGAGCCTGCTCCAACTGGGCGAGCAGGCCGGTCTCGGTAGCTGCCGCCAACAGCAGCAAGCCCCCGGCCTGTTCATGAGATCCAGAGGCAATGGTTACGCCCGTTTTTGGCTTTTTTTTCTCGCGGTGGGTTCTTGCGGCTCAGCCCGTAAGCGGCGCGCACGCGGTTGAGTTGGCTGACACTCACCGCGATCCCGAATCGCTCAGCCACGAGGCGTTGGACCTCGCGACTTGCGGCAGACGTGTGGTTCTGGCAGTACTCCAGCACAAAGGTGAGCACCTCTTCCCGAAGCTTCGTGGGGTGACCGTGGCGCCTCTCGACGAATGCGTGCTCGCCTTCACGCTCGACGCGCTTGAGCAGCCGATACACGGTCGTGCGATGCATCGGAACGGGGCAGCACCTCTGTGCCTCTGAGACTGTTGCGCCGTACTCTACCTGTCGAACAATCTCCCGCCGCGCTGCCTGCCGCGCTTGACATTGACTTGGCACCGCCAGCCGTGATGGTGCCATTACCTCTCGCGTTTCCATCATTGCTGCCTTTCCGAACGCGCCAGTCCTAAAGGCTTGACACAGAAGGCATATCCCACGTCAGTGTACCCAAACCAAAGCCGACTGTTTTCAAATTCGGATACACTGACCCCTTTAGCTGCGACACACAGCAGAGGCTCCATCCCACTCTCGGCTCGGATGAGCGGGAGAAGGATCGTCCACGCTCTCTTCCGCTCGGACGCACATTCCGAATGGCTCGTCGTGCTTCCCGATGGTTATCCCACGTTGCGGCTGGAAACCGGCGCTCTGGCCTGTCCAGGATGAGCGCTCCCCTGGACCAGGCCAAAGGAGATGATGCGTGTGGGAGTGATGCGCAGGATCTCTGGAGCAAAAGATGCCATCATCTCTGTTCCGCCCACAGGGAGCCCCTCGACTGTTCCGCGTATCTCGACCATTCGCATCTGCATGGGTGGCAGTACATCATCGACCACAAAGGCCACGCGCCCATGATGAACCGCATCCCGATACTTCTTCGTCTGCACCAAATTCTCCCCACCAATGTCGATGCTCTCATGTTCAGGGTGATAGCGAAAAGTCACCGGCACCACATGCAGTTCTCCATTCTGACTGATCGTTGCCAACCTGCCGAAGTGCTGGCTCTGCAAATACGCGATTTCTTCGGGAGTAAATTTACCCATAGTTCATTCCTCTGTTCTCTCATGATGCGCGTTCTTCTGATCAGCCTTTTCGTTGCGGTCCTTCGCTTGAACTGCTAGGCTCTCTCATCGAGGTAGACGACGTCGTAGGTATGGGGATCGATGCTCGAGGCGTTCTGGCCGAACTGCGCGAAGTCTGCTCCATGCCTCTTCAGGAAGGCATCAAAGTCCGCCTGGGATCGCCAGTGGGCATAGTCTCATTCCTCACCACTTCGGTGAAGCGAATCCACTGATCGATGAGTGCCTGCTGCTGCTCAGGGGTGGTCTCAAAGACGTTGATCAAGGTGACCAGATGGCTCTCTTTGGAAATCTGCATAGGTTCCTCCTCTTGAATCTAATGATGCGTTAACGTTTATCACTGCCCATGAATGTCTGAGATACAAAAAGAACAATTATCCAGGTGGACGATGGCTCCAGGCGAAGAGCAGGTCCTTCATCGTCTCTCGCAAAAGGGGTTTGACGCGCTCTGGCCCACCGGCAATGCGGCGCGCCATGGCCAGGGTAATCAGCCCATGGATCAGGCCCCGGCGAGCTTCCACCAGATCCGTGAGGTCTGCTCTCTCGACTCCCTTAGCCTGGGCCCATTGCTCCATAGCCTCGCGTGCTAAGGCAAAGCTCTGCTTGACCTCGATGGGCGTCTCAGGATGCCCATACCGGCCAAAGGAGATCCCTGCTAAGCCATGCATCACCTGGTACAACTCAGGTGAGCGAAAGGCAAAGTCCCAGTAGGCTTCGGTCATAGCAAGCAAGCGCGCTTCAGGATCATCCGTGGAGGCGAAAGCTGCCTGCACCGCCACTACCAGTTGCTCGTAGCCAGAGCGCAGGAGAGCGAGCAGAATTGCCTCCTTATTCTCAAAATATTCGTAGATGGTGGACTGGCTATACTCAATACGCTCGGCCACTTTGCGAGTACTGACCGCCTGCCAGCCTTCTTCGGCGGCAATCTCGTGCGCAGCGGAGAGAATGCGCTGCCGGATCTCCTGCTTTTCCCGCTCTCGGCGTTGTTTGATTCCCATAGTTCTGATAATCCGTTCGATGAACAGAATTAGAATGGTGAGTAATTCCCTATTGCCTATCGGAGATAGTAGATCAGGATCGACCAGTTTGTCAAGAGGAAAGGAAAGGTTGAAGCAAAAGAAATCTGATCGATGCCTTGCAAAATCGGCCCAGCCCGTTAAAAAAGTCCAAAAATGGCGGTAGAAATGAGGAAACAAGGCGAGTCAAGAAAGATGGCTATCACCGTGATGAGAACAAAAGAGCGGAGTTTTGCTCAGTTGACTTATGACCTTTCAGGTGGAATGAGTGAGCGCGATAAAATGTAGAGCTTATTTGAAGCTCTCGGTCATCCTTACTGTCTGGATTTGTAATTATCGTAAACAAATGAGGTGAGACACCCACCAAGTTCAAAATGCCCACCAGGCTCAGGCATCATCTCGTCTCGCCTTTCGGGCATCGGCTCTCCTTCACCATACGCTCCTCGCGTCGCACTTTTGTTGCGCAGAAGGTGACCAAAATACCGTGAGTCCCTGTTATTGTGATAGTGCAGAGCTTCCTCGACCACTTACCTCTTGTACAACTGACTGCTAGAATTGACCCAGTCGAATAGGGATCATATTCATGTCTCCCATCATGATCTCTTTGCTTTTCATGTTACTCTTCGGAAAAACGATTACAAGGATTTGGCAGATGGTTAAATAGTTGATTTTTCAACTCTCTTGAGTAAGCAAAACTTTAGGTATCAGATCCCATGATAAACTGAACTCGTTGAAAAACTAGTACATGTGTTCGTAAATTTGCATCCTTTCAATACTATAAGAAAAAATACGACTACATACTATAGGTACCAGAGAGATCGATGTTTCACAGTAGACGAAAGAAAGTTTCTATGGCGAAACGCGGGAATGGTAAAGGTTCAATTTATAAACAGAGGAATGGCCTGCGGGCTGCTACTCTCTCTATCGAGGGAAGGAAGCGAAAGTACTTTTACGGAAAGACGCGTAAAGAAGTCCAGGATAAACTGGCGTCTGCATTGCAGGGGCAGAAACAGGGAGTGCTCGTTGCCACGCCACAACAGACCGTGAGTCAATTTTTGACAGACTGGTTAGAACTGACGCATAAGCCCAGTATACGTCCCCGCGCGTATGAACGGTATGAGGAGGCTATACGTTTGCACATCATACCCTTTCTGGGCAAGTACCGGCTCCAAAAGTTATCAGCACAACACGTGCAGGCATTTTACACCAGGATGACGGACGAGGGACTCTCTCTGCAACAGTCATCTACTACCACAGTGTCATGCATAATGCTTTGGGAACCGCTGTGAAGTGGGGGCTCATTTCCCGCAATGTCTGTGATCTGGTCACTCATCCTCGTAAAGCGCGATTTGAGACACAGCCGTTCACACCAGAGCAGGTGCGATCATTCATCGTTACAATTCGAGGACATAAGTGGGAAGCGCTCTTTACACTTGCCCTAGCTACCGGTATGAGGCAGGGTGAATTGCTAGGCCTCAAGTGGCAGGACATCAATTTCACGGCAGGGACGCTTCAGGTACGTCGCATCCTGACGCGTGTCCCATCCAGAACATCTGTGAAAGTGTTTACTGAGGCAGAACCGAAAACACAGTACAGTCGACGAAGTATCACCATCGCTTCTTTTGCACTCGAAATCTTGCAACGGCATCGCTTGCGCCAGGAAGAGACCAGGAAAAAGGCAGGCTGGTAGTGGTTAAATAGCTCATGAAATGGGAAAACGAGTACCCCCACCCCTCGTTTCTGCCTCCGCCAAAGCATAGAGACAGATCATATGCGCACGTTTATTGCATACCACACCTGACCCATTCCAACAGGAGTCGGCGCCACCGCTACCCGTTCTCCATTCACATTACCCCGGCTCTTGATGTTTGATGATTTCCCTTGACAGATGGACGATTGTCCATTATAATGGCTTTAAAGAAGTGGACGATTGTCCATTATAAGAACTAGGTCGGAGATGAGACTATGGTTGCTATGCAGATTACCACCAACCTTCTTGCGCAGTCGGTACGAGCCCATCGAGAGAGTCGAGGGTTTTCACTAGGAACCCTCTCCCAAATGGCTGGCATCTCGAAGACGAGCCTTTCCAAGATTGAAGCCGGACAGGGCAATCCTTCACTTGAGGTCTTGAATCGCATCGCCAACGCACTGAACGTTCCGGTCGGATCCCTTTTCGGAGAGGAGAACCATTCCCAGGTCTCCATCATCCGTCGAGGAGAGGGACAGGTTGTCACATCCGATGCTGGGTTGATGAGCCGAACGCTGCTGGTTGATGGCCGCAGTCATCGCATGAGCATTTATGAACTGCACCTGCCCGCACAGGCAACCTACCGCGCCCTCGCCCATCTGCCTGGCACGCAGGAATTCCTCCTCTGTCTCGACGGAGATATCCGCCTCGGGCCTGAAGAACAAGAGGTAGAACTGCAACCAGGAGACGCTCTATGCTTTGCTGCTGATCTTCCCCACACCTATACCTCGATGAGTGGCGCGAAGGCACTCCTGGTGATGCAATATCCTCCAGCTCAGGGGATTGTACCCTGAGGATAGAAGAGGGTTCCCATCACTGCTCTCATCTTGAAAGGAAGCCAGATGAACACCTATGAACAACGACTCCGTGCCTATATTCAGAAACATTATATACAGGCCGAGCATCTGTCACTCGATCAACCGTGTCACTCAGTTGCAGAGGCGGCTCGCGCTGTCAATGCCTCTCCTGAGGAGCTTGTGAAGAACATTTGTCTTCTCGATAGCGATGATCAACTGATTACCGCCATTGTGAAAGGAGAAGATCGGGTAAGCGTTTCACGGATTGCCAAAACGTTGCAGCGAGAGGGACTGCGTCTGGCGACTCCAGAAGAAATCTTGGAAAAAACCGGCTACCCATGTGGAGGAACTCCCTCCTTCGGGTATCTAGCAACGTTTCTGATTGATCCGAAGGTGATGGAACGAGAGCAGGTCTTTACAGGAGGTGGCAGTGAAACCTCACTCGTCAAGATACAGACCGAAGAACTCGTTCGTGCGAATCAAGGCACAATTTTCCGTATTCGTCAGTAATGCGAGCTTCAAAAGCAGGGCACCTCGGTGCTGGAACCCTGGAGAGGAGTCCGCCTGGAAGCCTTTTCCTCACTCGTTGTACAACATGGAGGGAGAGAAGATATGTGGCGTCATTTCTGCGTGCATCCCTTTTGGTTGCAGCACCGAAACAACTGTGTGCGCACATCTGGCATCGTTGAAAAAGAGGCAGATAGCTGCAACGAAGAAAGGGTATGTGGGCAGGGTGAGCCGGTTTTCCTTTTCATGTCCCGATATGCAGCGAATTGGAGTTGAGAAGAGCTAGAAAGAAGAGAGAGATGTCCTGCCCTCGTTGCTCTGCAACTCATATTGTGAAGAATGGCCATACTCCAATGGGGAAACAGAATTATCGATGCCAAGTTTGTGGTCGCCAATTTGTTGCTGATCCTGCCTCACGCGCTCATTCGCCCACGTTAAGGCGATGTGTTCTGTCTGCCCTAAATGAGCGGATGAGTCTACGCGGTGCCGAGCGGGTGTTCAAAGTCTCGCGTCAAACCATTGCTAGATGGTTAGAAGAAGCCGCATCTGAAGTGGAAGACGAGTTCATGCGAGTACTTCCTCCAAATACTCTTCTCACACTTGAGATGGACGATGTCTGGAGCTTTATTAGCCAGAAGAAAAACCCATCCTGGCTCTGGGTAGCTTTGGATCGCGCGACGCGACGGGTAGTAGCATGGGTCTGTGGAGACCGCAGCGAAACAACCGCTTGGCGATTATGCGAAGCGTTGCCAGAGATCTACCGGGTTCACAGTCAAATCTTCACCGATTTTTGGTCAGCCTACTCCGCCATTCTACCAGAAGAGCCCCACAGCGCCTGTGGGAATATAGCGTGGAAACCAGCCACATTGAGCGATGGAACAATACGTTACGATAACGCATAGGACGATTTGTCCGCAAAACACTCTCATTCTCGAAGACAGAACGAATGCACATCGCAGCTCTTCGCTGGTTTATCTATTCCTACAATCTTACCAGACCATTAGCTATTTAACCACTACCGGCAGGCGAATTGTGGCAAGAGCACGATTACGTCTTCTGCACGATCACGGGTACGCATCTCAGACCCGGCCTCGTGGTCGATGAGTTCAAGAAGCTGTTGGAAAAAGCGGATCTACCCGACATTCGATTTCACGATTTACGTCATAGTGCCGCAACTCTCCTGCTCAGTCTCGGTGTCCACCCCAAGGTGGTACAGGAACTGCTCGGCCACACGCAGATCAGCATGACGATGGATATCTACTCACACGTCCTGCCGAGCATGCAGCAGGATGCCGTGAGCAGACTGAATTCACTCCTTCTGAGGCGCGAGGAAGGCCCTGTTGGAAAGGACGGGTAGGCAGAATGGGACCTTTTTGTTGGCGTTGCTGTACGGTCGCTGTACAGACCAACTCTCTGCCCATTACACATCGGCTCAAGCCGCTTGTAGTGGCACTTGAGCCTGTATGGGGATCGAAGATTTTGTGCGAATAGCGCATACGGGATGTGAGACGGGATGTTTTTTGTTGTTCGCAGGTGTTCACTCCGTGCTCAAATTGCCTCATTTTGTTCGCTTTCTATCGTCATTTCCCGCCAAATATCGCCGGCGTTGCTACATGGGTTGCTACATTTTTGGTATTCGTTCTAGTCTTCCGCATGCGCTTTTCAGGCGGATAAACCATCCTGCTGTTCACGCTCCTCAACCTATTTGTAAGGCGCTGGCAGAAACGCATATGGCTCGACCAATACGGAACGTTGGCAACTCTCCGGTTGCAATCATCTCGTACACCTTTGAAGGAAACAAAGGCAATGTGTTGATACCTAGCAACCGAGCGACAAAATAAACTGGCAACCAGCATGAAAACTTCAGAAAACGGTGGTTTGTTGAGATACACCTGTTTCTTGTCTTAATACTCCATATTATTTGTGTTCTGTCGAAGAACAATTCGCCGTATTTATTTGCCACTATTTAAGCTTGGATGGCAGAGCTTAAAAATGGGTATCGCCAGCATTCTTTGCCGAAAGTACAGGCTGCTGTTAAATCGCTGCCAAATAAGATTTTTCTGAGAGGGGAAGAAAAAGGCAGAGCTCACCAAGACCAGTACTATCCACCGCCACCTGTCTACTCGATTCTCTCCCGATGCGAGAAATGTAGTTGCCAGAGACGATCTCTTCATAAGTCATTCCTTCTCTCTCTTGGATTTACACACTTGCCAAGGGGTCCGGTCCCGGGTCGCCGCCCTGCGCCACAATCACCAATCGCTCGAATGCATGATCCCAACCCGCCGCCTGGAAACCTGGCTGCTCGGCGGGTACGGGGTCATGACATTTTTCCTCCCATTTTCCCCGCTCATATAATGTGGACAGTGTTCCAGAGTGGCAGTGAGATTGTTTCCCCGCTTGC
>WNGK01005674.1_pt1 | contig 14229 bp, 13 predicted proteins | sample 5400601 | NCBI WGS metagenome assembly WNGK01 (sample SAMN13153376, study PRJNA577476) | soil metagenome | isolation source: 60 cm soil or saprolite under Garry oak tree replicate 1 | place: USA:California | collected 2016-06-15 | reverse complement strand
TGCCTAAGCCGGTCGGCGGCCGCGGTTTGCTCGGACGTCAGCCGACGTTTTTCTTCACCCGAATCCTTCCCTGAATCCATATACTGAATCCTTGCGCGCCGGAGCCGTCAACGCGAGCGGAGAGGTCGCAAGAGGGCTTTCCAGGATGAGCGCGGGGCCGGGTCAGAGAATCCAATTCCAAAATTCGAAGCATCCGGACCGATCTTCGCGTTGGGCGCCAATTGTGGCAACAGCCGAATCATCTGACCGCGGGGCGCAGTTGCTTCGCTGTGAGCTTGCGACGTGCGATGAGGTCCGCGGATGGGCACCCATAGGCACGTCATCGCCGAAATACCGTCGACTCTGCGCGAGCCTTTCTCTACGCTGCTTCTGAGCGAGGCCACCTCTCATGCCCTTTGATGTTCATCTTGTTGCAATTAGCTGGGAATTTGGCACTTACTCTGTCTCTTCTCAATTCACCGGACCTCTGGACACACAAAAGCTCAAGCAATCCGGTCGGCTATCTGATGTTTCCGCCATCGAATCTCCATATCGTGACCTCGCGGCAATCCTCTCACGAGACCAGTTTCCGGAGTTTATGCCGCAGCAATGTTCAACAGCAACGTGGTTTGCTGGTCTTACGCGGGAGGTAAATTTTATTGTTGTGCATCTTGCGGAATGGGAAAGTGGATTGGGAGACTAGGTGCAAGAGTTCGTGCGTGACGACGAAATCCTGGAAACTTGCCGGTTGGTCCACGAGATCGGCAGCGAGCGTGATCGTGCCGGCGGTCGAGCAGGAGCCCCACTTGCGCGTCATCTTCTGCACTCGGACCAGGCGAGGGGTCACTTTGAGCCGCTTCGCCCAAAGCTCTACTTTCGATTTCACACGACTGAAGTCACCTCACCGTCGCACCGTGGATAGGGAGGATCTAAGCGAGGAAGAGGCTGCGGTGATGGGGTGAAGCATTGTGCCGTGGATCCGACCAGTTGGCCGGATTTTTCATTTACAATGCCCTCGATCTGTCGAAAGATCAGCCCCAGGTGCCCATCACCACGCCGAGCCGGATTGGGCGGCAGACGCTCCGAACGGTCAAGGCTCCCAATAGGAGGAGACAGACGATGCAAAATAAAGCGACAACGAGTCTTGTCGTTGCGGGAGCGGTCGCACTCGCCTTCGGCACGCCGGCCCAGGCTCAGCAATCATCCAAACCGTGGTATCCTTTCACCGTTGAGGAGCACGATCCGCCCTTCGACATGAACAGCCCGGTGAAGAAGGTGGCGTACGAACCACTCAAGAAAGCTGACAAGAAGTGGAACATCTGTGTGTCGTTTCCGCATATGAAAGACGCCTATTGGCTCGCAGTCGATTATGGCGTGTCGCAAGAAGCCAAGGACCTCGGTGTCACCATGCATTTGGTCGAGGCCGGCGGGTATACAAACCTCAGCAAGCAGATCTCACAGATCGAGGATTGCGTATCTGCTGGCGCCCAGGCCGTCGACATCGGCTCCATCTCGCTCGACGGACTCAACAAGACGATCGAGTCGCTCCACGCGAAAAACATTCCGGTCATCGACGTGATCAACGGAATCTCTTCGCCGTTGATCTCAGCCAAGTCGCTGGTGTCATTTAAGACGATGGGATACAAGGCCGGCGAATATATCGCCAAGCAGCATCCAAAGGGGTCCGGCAAGGTACAGGTCGCCTGGTTTCCCGGTCCTCCGGGCGCCGGCTGGGTGGAAGCGGGAAATGCGGGGTTCAACGAAGCGCTCAAAAACAGTGATCTCGAGATCGTCGCGGCCAAATACGGCGACACCGGGAAGGAGGTTCAACTGAAGCTGGTCGAGGACGTGCTTCAGGCAAATCCGGATATCAAGTACATCGTCGGAACCTCGCCGACGAGCGAAGCATCGGCTCAGCTGCTGCGCGAGCGCGGTATTGCGGACAAGATAAAGGTGTTGGCCTACTATTTCACGCCGGGCGTTTATGAGGATATCAAGCGCGGACGCGTTGTCGCGGCGCCTACCGACTCGGCGGTGATCCAAGGCCGCATCTCGATCGATCAGGCAGTCCGCATTCTGGAAGGCAAGCCCTACTTGAAGCACGTCGGGCCGGAGATTTATGTGATAGACAAGTCGAACATCAACACGTTCGATTATGCCTCTTCGCTCGCACCGCCAAATTGGTCGCCGGTTTTTTCGGTGGACTAAAGCCGCAGCCGAGTTCGATGATCGCCGAATCGGCAGCAGCTGGTGGCCCGGCAACCAACGGATCCGGGCAATCCCGACTTGTCAAGGTCGAACGGCTGTCGAAACGGTTTCCCGGGGTCGTCGCCCTCGATCGGGTGGATTTCGAACTGATCGCCGGCGAAGTGCACGTGGTGTTCGGCGAGAACGGGGCCGGCAAGACCACGCTCATCCAAATACTCGCCGGCGCGGAGCAGCCTTCCGAGGGCGCCATATGGCTCCGCGACCAGGTCGTGACGCTCGAGTCAGTTCAGCATGCGCGCGCGCTCGGCGTCAGTGCGGTATTTCAGGAGTTCTCGCTGGTGCCGACCCTGACGGTCGAGGAGAATCTGTTCCTGGGCGCGGAGCGGACGCGTCATGGGCTGCTCGACAAGGCAACATCACGTAGTCGCGCCCGGGAGGTCCTGGCCCAGCTCGGGTTTCCGCTCGAGCCGCAGCAGCGGGTGCAGTATCTCAGCCGTGCCGAGCAACAGATGCTGGAGATCGCCAAAGCATTCCGCACTGAACCCGCGGTCCTTATCCTCGACGAACCCACCGCCTCGCTCACCGACCGCGAAACCGACCGCCTGTTTGCATTGATCGAACAGGCGAAGCGTCGAGGCATCGGGGTCATTTACATCACGCACCGAATGAATGAAATCTGGCGTGTCGGCGACCGGGTCACCATCCTGCGCGATGGGCGCTACATCGCCACGATTCCGGTCACTGAAGCCGACGAGGAGCGGCTGCTCCGGCTCATGACCGGGCGGGTTATCAGTCAGGTGTTCCCCAATATCGAGTTCCGACCCGGCGAGCCGTTGCTCGAGCTCGAAAACCTGACGACCGACGACAGATCGGTCGTCGAGCTTTCGCTTGAGGTCCGGGCAGGCGAGATCGTCGGATTGGCTGGGCTAATCGGTTGCGGCAAGTCGGATGCGGGGCGCGCCTGCTTCGGGCTGGAGCCGGTGGCCTCGGGAAGCATTCGGTTCGCCGGGGACGATGTGACTGGGCTTGGCCCGCGGAAGATGCTCGATCGCGGGCTCTTCTATGTTCCGCGCGATCGGCGGGCGGAAGGCCTGGTGATGCCGCGCAGCGTGCGCGAGAACATCTCGCTGCCCTGGCTGGAAACGCCGCCGTTCTCACGGTTCGGATTCCTCGACCGCTACGGCGAGCGGCGAGCGGTGCTCGAAGTCGCCCGTCGCCTCAATCTGCAGCCTCTGAACATCGAACGCGACGTCGAACATTTTTCCGGCGGCAACCAGCAGAAAGTGCTGCTTGCGAAGGCGTTGTGCCGGCCCATCAAGCTCTTCGTCCTCGACGAGCCGACGGTCGGTGTGGACGTCGGCACGCGTGTGGCGATTTATGAGCTCATGGGGCGGCTCTGCGAGGCCGGCGCGGGCATTCTTCTCGTTTCGTCGGATTTGCCGGAAATCGTGCATCTTACCAACCGAACCTATGTGATGTATCAAGGTCGGCTCAGCGGGGAAGTAGCTGGAAGCGCCATTACCCAGGACGCCGTCCTGGGGCATTTTTTCGAGCGGCGGGCCGCGTGATCGAGCCAGTCGGCATCAGTTCTCCGGGCCTCGAGGTCCGGTTGCAGCAACTGTTCGTGCGGCTGGGCGTCCTGCCATTCCTGCTCATCATTGCCGTGGTGGTGTTCGCGAGTCTTTCGGGGAATTTCCTCACCGGCCAGAACTTGCTCAACGTCGCACGCCAGGCGACCTATCTTGCGATCGTTGCGATGGGCCAGATGCTTGCGTTACTGACAGGCGGCTTCGATCTCTCGGTCGGCAAGAACGTGGCGCTCACATCGGTGGTGGGCGCCATGATCATGGCAGGTCTGGTGCGGGTGTATCCCGACGCGATCGGCATCGCGGTCGCCCTCGGTATGATCGGCGGGGTGGCGGCAGGCACGCTCGTCGGGGTCGTCAACGGCATCGGCATCGCGGTGTTCGAAGTGTCGCCCTTCATGATGACCTTGGGGACCGCGTCTATTTGCTTCGGTCTGGCGCTCACCTTGACTAGCGGCGTGCCGGTGTACGGAATGCCGGATCTGTTCGGCAACATCTTCGGTGTCGGCCGGATGCTGAACATCCCGACTCCGGTCTACGTGCTCGCCGCCCTGATCATCGTCATGCATGTGTTACTGTCTTGGACCCGGATGGGCCGTTACTTCTATGCGCTCGGCGGCAACCTGAAGGCCTCGGTGCTTTCCGGAATTTCGACCCGGTTTCATCTGTTCATGGCCTATGTCATGGCCGCGCTGATGGCGGCGATCGCCGGCATCATGCTGACCGCGCGACTCGAGACCGGCGAAGCCAACATTGGAGCCTCGCTGCCGCTCGATTCCATTGCCGCGTGCGTGATCGGCGGGGTCAGTCTGCGGGGCGGAACCGGGCGGCTCGGCAACGTGGTCCTGGGTGCGATATTCATCGGCCTCATTCAGAACGGAATGGACCTGGCACACATTCAATCATACCTGCAGGAGGTGGTGATCGGCGTGCTGTTGATCCTTGCCGTAGTCGCCGATCAATTGCGTCAACGCGTACTCCTCCGGTTGAAGGACTGAGCATGAGGCCTTTTCGAATGTCGGGGACCAGGGTCATCGTTGCCGGCACGACGAGCTCGGAAACGCAGCGAGCCGGCGACCTTAGTGAGGTGTCGCGATGCTGATAGGGATCAACTGTGACATGGGCGAGAGCTTCGGGCTCTACAAGATGGGAGATGACGCGGCGATCATGTCTCACATAACGATCGCAAACGTGGCATGCGGATTTCACGCATCCGATCCGAGTGTCATGGCGCGGACCGTGCGGCTCGCCAAACAATACGGCATCAAGGTCGGCGCGCATCCTTCCCTGCCGGACCTGCAAGGTTTCGGCCGGCGCGAGATGAAGATGGATCCGGGCGAGCTCGCGGATTGCCTCACCTATCAGGTCGGGGCGCTCACCGGCTTTCTCGTCCGCGAAGGCATGCCGCTCAATCACATCAAGCCGCACGGAGCGCTGTACGGGATGGCCGCACGCGACGAGAAGATTGCACGTGCAATCGCCGCAGTGGCCAAGATCTTCAAGGTGCCGCTCTACGGAATGGGCGGAACGCTTCACGAGAAGGTCTATACCGACGAAGGCATTGGTTTCGTCTCGGAATTCTACGTCGATCTCGATTATTCGCATGACGGCAGCCTGATCATCACCCGCGAGCACACGGCGGTCGATCCCGAGGCGGCTGCCGCGCGCACGTTGCGGGCGCTCAAAGAAGGCAAGGTGCGTTCGCTGCAAGGTCCGGACGTCACCGTGCGCGCCGAATGCATCTGCGTCCACTCCGACACGCCGGGTGCCGTTGACGTCGCCAGAGCGGTGCGCGCAGCGGTCGGTGACTATCTCCATTGAACCGATCCGGCGGATTGCGGACGGGGAAAACATGCGCAAGGTCCTGATTGCCAATCGGGGTGAGATCGCCTGCCGGGTGGTCCGAACCTGCCGCAAGCTCGGACTGCAGACTATCGTGGTCTATTCGGAAGCGGACAAGGACGCGCTGCACGTGACGCTCGCGGACGAGGCCAAGCTGATCGGACCGGCCGCAGCCAAGGATAGCTACCTCGCCGGCGAACGCATCATCGCCGCCGCCACAGAGACCCGAGCGGATGCGATCCATCCGGGTTATGGATTCCTTTCGGAGAACGCCCGCTTTGCCCAAGCGGTTTTGGACGCTGGAATCGGCTGGATCGGACCGACACCGCAGACTATCGAGGACATGGGAGACAAGGAGCGCGCGCGGCTCTTGGCCAAGGCCGCCGGCGTGCCGATCCTTACGGGTAGCCCCCGATTCACCTTGAACAACCTTCACGGCCTGACCGAGGCGGCCGCCGAGGTGGGCTACCCGCTGCTCGTCAAGGCCGCGGGCGGCGGCGGCGGCATCGGCATGCGTCGGGTCGATGGCCCGGGCGAGCTACAAGCCACGGTGATCGCCACCCAGAGGGTCGCCGAGAAGTCGTTCGGCGACGCCGGCATTTATCTCGAGCAGTTCATTGACCCGGCGCGCCACATCGAGATTCAGCTGTTCGGGTTCGGTGATGGCCGCGCCGTGCATCTATTCGAACGCGAGTGCTCGATTCAACGCCGATTTCAAAAACTCGTCGAAGAGAGCCCCGCACCGGGATTGCCCGATTCCGTCCGGCGCGACATGGGAAAGGCTGCGGTAGCGCTCGCCGAGCAGGAACGTTACCTCGGCGCCGGAACCATCGAGTTCGTCGTCGATGCCGATCGGCGCTTTCATTTCCTCGAGATGAACACGCGCATCCAGGTCGAGCATCCGGTGACTGAGATGGTCACCGGTCTGGATCTCGTCGAGTTGCAGATCCGGCTGGCCCGGGGCGATGATCTCTCGTTCCTCACGCAGCAGGCAATCAAGACTTCCGGTCACGCAATCGAATGCCGAATCTATGCCGAGAACCCGGCCAGGAATTTTCTGCCGTCGCCCGGCCAGCTCAAGCAGTTTGAGCCGCCGCCTGCGAGCGACGGCATTCGCATCGATACCGGTTTCCGTGACGGCGACAGGATCAGCTTTCACTACGACCCGATGATCGCCAAGCTGATCACCTGGGGCCGCGAACGCAATGAGGCGCTCGGGCGCATGAGGAGCGCGCTTGGGGGTTTCAGGATCGACGGAGTCGCGACCAATATAGCATTCCTGCGCAACACGATGGTCCACCCCGCCTTCGGCGAGGGCAAGACTTTCACGCGGTTCGTAGATACCTACATGAGCGAGTTGGTCGGCCATTGATCCACACCGGGGGACAGCCATCATGATCTATCCGGAACCGAGATTCCTGCCGGCGGGCGACCGGTTCGTCCTGATCGAGTTCGGAAACGAAATGAATCTCGAGCTGAATTTCATGGCCCAAGGGCTTGCGACCGAGATCGCGGAGCAGCGTACCAATGGGGTGATCGAAACCGCGCCGTGCTTTGCGTCGCTGCTCGTCCATTATGATCCGGACCAGATATCTTTTCGCGATCTTGGCAAGGAAATGAAGGCGCTGATTCGATCGCTTGGCCCATCGGACGAACTCGTGCTCGACAGCCGGCTGTTCTATCTGCCGACGATGTATCGCGACCCGTGGACGCGAGCCTGCGTCGAGGATTATTGCAACAAGATCGTCAAGAAGGAGATCGACCCCGACTTCGTTGCGCGGATCAACGGGCTCGCCGACGCCGAACAGCTAGTGCGGGTGCATTCCGGCACGGAATATTGGGTTGCATCGCTGGGGTTTTGGCCGGGTCTTCCATTCATGATGGCTCTCGATCCACGATGCGTCATCACCGCGCCGAAATACAATCCGCCGCGTACATGGACGCCTCAGGGGACCGTCGGCATGGGCGGCGCCTCGACCGCGATCTATCCGGTGGCGACGCCGGGCGGCTACCAGATCTTCGCCCGAACGCCGGTGCCGATCTGGGACACCGAGAAGCGTTTCCCGGTCTTTCATGACAGCGTCGTGCTGTTCCGTGCCGGCGATCGCGTCAAATTCGTGCCGATCGGCAAGGAGGAGTTCGAGTTCATCGAAGCCAAGGTGAAGGAGCGTACGTATATCTACAATGTGGTCGAGTATCAAAAATTCTCCGTCAGGAACTACAAGGCCTGGGTCAAAGTCCTCGAGACGGCGAAGCGCTTTTAGGAGATTGCATCATGCTCGAAGTGATCAAGCCGGGTCTCGAGACCAGCATTCAGGACTATCCAGGGCGGATCGGCCACTGGGCCCAGGGCTTCCCGCCCTCGGGGCCGATGGACGCTTGGTCGTTTCGCCTCGCCAACCTGCTGGTCGGCAATCAGCCTGGGGCTGCCGGGCTAGAGTGCCAGTTCGTCGGCCCGTCTCTCAAGTTTCAGCGCGACACCGTCATCGCCGTGAGCGGCGCCGACATGAAGCCGACACTTGACGGGCAGGCAATCCCGATTTGGGAGAGCGTCGCCGTCAAGAGGGGGCAGACGCTGGCGCTGAGCTTCGCGACCGTGGGTGCGCGCGCCTACATCGCGGTTGCCGGCGGCATCGATACCGAACCCTCGCTCGGTTCACGTTCGACGTTCCACAAGGCCGGCGTGGGCGGCATGGACGGTCATGCGTTGAAACCCGGCCAAGTCGTTCCCGTCGGCAACGGCTCCGGGAAGGCCGGGCGCAGGGTGAAGCCCGATGTGCGTCCGCCGATCCCGACCGACAAGAGGTGGACAGTCGAGGTGGTGGCCGGACCGAACGATGATTGGGTCGACGAGGCAGGCCGGCAGCGCTTCCTGTCGACGGACTGGAAACTTTCGTCCAAGAGTGACCGCACCGGATTCCGGCTCGAAGGGCCGCAATGGACGTTTACCGGGAAGGCATACAACAAGGCGCCGGAGCACGGCTCGGAGCCATCCAACATCATCGACCAGGGCTATCCGGTGGGTGCCATCAATCTTGCCGGCCAGACCCCGATCATTCTGGTCAATGACGGGCCGAGCATGGGCGGATTCATCAATCCATACACCGTGCCGTCAGCGGCATTCTGGAAACTCGGACAATCGAAGCCGGCCGAGTTGTTGCGCTTCAAGATAGTGACGGTCGAGGAAGCGCAGGACCTGCGCCGAAGTATTGATGAACTGTGCTCCGAGCGCAGCATCGTCTGACGCTGGGTCATACTTGCGAAGGGAAGCGATCATGACAGAGGAAGTGTTGACCCAGGTCCCAGGCAACGTTTGGAAGGTTCTGGTCAAACCGGGCGACAAGGTAAAGCCGGACGATGTGCTGTTCATCCTCGAAGTAATGAAGACCGAGGTGCCGCATGTCGCGACCCAGGCCGGGACGGTGGCCGCAGTGCACATCGGGGAAGGTCAGGAAGGGGTCGATGCCGGCACCGTGGCAGTGACGATCGGCGATCATTCCCCATGAGGGTCGGCTGCAAGACAAGAGCTGCATCCAAGATGATCGAAATCGACATGCTCCCTCCCTACCCTGCCCTTCTTCGATGGAGTCGTAACCCGACTTGGACACGCTTAGCATGACTACCAACCACGAACTTTACGCCCGTCGGCAGGCCGCCGTGTCGCGCAGCGTCGGCAATGCCACCGGAATCTTCGTTGCGCGTGCCGAGAACGCCGAAATATGGGACTGTCGCCAACCACTAGCAGGGCCGCCGTCTGCGGCATCGCCTTAAGCAGCGCATGCATCAGCAGCACATCGACCATGGATGTTTCGTCGATGACGAGCAGGTCGCAGTCGAGGGGGTTCTGGCTATCACGCCGAAAGCCGCCGGTCCGGGGATCGACTTCGAGCAGGCGGTGGATGGTCTTGCCGTGTCGGCAATGACCCTACCGTCAGCCAATTCGAGGTCCGAGGGCATCAACCACTTCCTCGTCCGGTTTTTCCAGCTTCTTGCGCCAGCTATAGACGTTGAACCGGTGCAGGCCGATATAGGTTGACCGACACGAACGCACTCTGGCAGAATTGCATGCAACCGGGACTGTTTTGACGGAGCGGAAGCGCGCTGAGGGAGCTTTGCGGGAGAGCGAAGAGAAGGTCCACGACTATGCCGAAACCGCCTCCGATTGGCTTTGGGAAAATCGGCCCGGACTACAAATTCACGCCGTTGACCGAGAATGCGCTTGGTTGTGATTTGTCGGATCGAATCCGCAAAGCATGGTGGGATCACGTACTCGATCTTGAAACGGAACCGAGAAATGGCGCCTTGTTTGGGCAGCGCTCGATTCCCGTAAACGTTCCGTGACTTCGTAGATTGCTCCGGAGATGTGGGATGACGGCCAGTGATGAGTTCGCATCGGAGCCCAATATCGCCTCGATCGCCATCGCTGAAGAGCGCTACCGCGCGCTGGTACGGGCCACATCGTCGCTCGTGTGGACGACCGCGCCAGATGGCCAAATCGTCGATATGCCTGAATGGCGCGCGTATACTGGTATGTCCGTCGAACAAATCAAAGGTTGGGGCTGGCTCGAATCCTTGCATCCTGACGATCGGGAGCGCACAGCGATCATTTGGCAGCACGCCGTCGACACCCGGTCGTTTTACGAGACGGAATATCGGATCCGACGGGCGGACGGAGTTTATGTGTGGCATCACGTGCGAGGGGTTCCGATTTTGGAACCCGATAGCTCCATTCGCGAGTGGGTTGGGCTCTGCGCCGATATGCAACTGCGCAAGGACGCCGATGCCAAGCGCGTCGAAGCCGAAATAGCGCTGCGCCGTCTCAACGACGTTCTGGAACATCGAGTCGAGGCGGAGGCGCGAGAACGCGCACGCATCTGGAACGTTTCGCGGGATATGCTTGTCGTTACCGACCTGGAAGGCACATTCCTGAGCTTGAATCCTGCTTGGACAACAACGCTGGGCTGGTCTGAAGACGATCTCGTCGGCCGTACCTACGAATGGCTAGTGCATTCAGATGATCGGAATAGTACCCATGCCGAACTAGTGCGGTTGGCTGAAGGAAACACAACGCTACAATTTGAAAATCGGATGCGGCACAAGGGTGGCTCGTTTCGCTGGCTTTCCTGGACGGCCGTCCCTGACCGCGATCGAATTTATGCCGTTGCGCGCGACGTCACCGGGATCAAGGCAGCCGAAGAAGAGCTGCGGTCTTCGCGGCAGGAGCTTGCGCGCGTGGGGCAGCTGATGACGCTGGGCGCGATCACGGCATCGATCGCTCATGAAATCAAGCAGCCCATTGGGGCCGCGCGCAACAACGCCCGTGCGGCTCTGAATTTTTTCAAAGCGGACCCGCCAGACTTGGCCGAGGCTAGCGAAGCGCTCAATAGCATTGTCGGCGATGCCGATCGGGCTGCAGTCATCATCGACCGGTTCCGCGACCACATCAAGAAAGCTCCCACGCAAAAGGAGCGTTTTGATCTCAATGAGGCAATCAATGAGGTGATTGTGTTGGCGCGCGGCGCGATCAACGAGAATGGAGTCTTGGTACAGACTCGAATGACGGGGGGGCCGTCTTCCGTTGAGGGGGACCGTGTTCAATTGCAACAAGTCGTCCTGAACCTGGTCCTGAATGCGGTCGAAGCAATGGGCTCGGTCGAGGAGGGGCCGTGCGAGTTGTCGATCAGCACCGGGCAAAGCCAGGTTGGTGGCGCCCTCGTCGCGGTAATCGATACTGGACCGGGTATCGATCCGGAGCACCTCGAGCGTGTTTTCGAGGCGTTCTATACCACAAAGTCCGGCGGAATGGGGGTGGGGCTGACGATCTGCCAGTCCGTTATCAAAGCTCACGGGGGCCGGCTGTGGGCGGAGGCGAATGAACCTCGGGGCGCGGTATTTCAGTTCACCCTGCCCATGCTTTGCCCGTGAAAATGCAAAGTACGCGGCGACATAAGGGGAACTGGTCCAATCAAAGCGCCCGGCGCGTACTGGGGGCGATTTTTCCTCCACGAGCTTCCGCCCTGCTTCCGCCCACGAAACCCGAGGGGAAGCGGTAAGTGCAGATCCTGTAAGCCACTGCGGTGACTTGGGTTTTTGGAGCGGGCGATGGGATTCGAACCCACGACCCCAACCTTGGCAAGGTTGTGCTCTACCCCTGAGCTACACCCGCATCCGAAACGAGGGTACGCAGCGAAAGCTGCCAATAGCTCCTATGCCAAAACCGGCCCGGCATTGCAACCGATGCCCGCAACGTCCGCCGGGGTGTTCCCGGTCGCGCCGGGCGGGCTCGATTTCGCTGCACGCGTGCTATATTGGCGCGCCAACGCATATCGGCAATGGCTCATGGCAATTCCCTCCCGATCGAGCTTCGGCAATGTGGTGCTGTTTCCGGGCCCGCGCCCGTTCCGCGGCGCGGCCGCGCCGGAGGACGGGGTCCGCACGTCCGGCAATGCGGCGCTGCTCGGCGTTGCGGTGCTGGTGGTGATCGCCGGGGTTTTCCTGGTCGACCGCATCACCAGCATCCCGCGGCATATCGACTGCAATTTTTCCAAACACCGGCCCTGCCACAGCTTCGTCAACGCGAATTGAGCGGCTCGCTCGGGGCGCGGGCTGCAAGCCGCCCTAGACCTGCAATCTCGCTTCGGCCGTGTTCATGGATCCCGGGTCCCCCCGCTTCGCGAGGGCCCCGGGATGACGGGGAGGATCGATGCCCGCCACGCCAGACGACCTGTTCGCCCTGCTCGACCGGCTCGGCATCGCGCACCGGACCGTGAGCCATCCGCCGCTGTTCACGGTCGAGGAATCGCGCCGGCTGCGCGGATCAATCCCCGGCGGCCATACCAAGAACCTGTTTCTGCGGGACAAGCGCGGCCGCGTGTTTCTCCTCTGCGCGCTCGAGGACGCCGCCATCGACCTCAAGGGCGTGCATCATCGCCTCGGCGCCGGCCGGTTCTCGTTCGGGTCGGCGGCGCTGATGCGGGAGCTGATCGGCATCGAGCCCGGAGCGGTGACGCCGTTCGCACTCATGAACGACACCGCGGGCCGGGTCGCCGTCGTGCTTGACGCGCCGATGATGCGGCAGGAAAATCTCAATTTTCATCCGCTGGTCAACACCATGACCACGACGATCTCCCGGGACGGCCTCGTGAAATTCCTGGAGGCGACCGGACATCCCCCGCGCATCCTGGCGGTTTCCGGCGCCGAGCCGGCCGAGCTCGCCGGGCCCTGCTAGCGTTGCATTCGCCCCGTCGATGGACCATGTAACCGGGGAGATTACGCCGGTCCGGCGCCAGAAAGGGTCAACCATGCTGCAGAATTTGGGAGCGACGGCAGCGGTCGCGGAGGACGTCGTCCGGGAGACGACGACCCAAAACTTCGTCAAGGACGTCATCGAGGAATGGATTTCTGGGCGCCCTGGTGCGGCCCCTGCAAGCAGCTCACCCCGGTGCTGGAGAAGGCGGTGCGTGCCGCCAAGGGCAAGGCCAAGCTCGTCAAGATGAACATCGACGAGCACCCGGCGATCCCCGGCCAGATGGGCATCCAGTCGATTCCCGCGGTGATCGCCTTCGTCAACGGCCAGCCGGTCGACGGCTTCCTCGGCGCGCTTCCGGAGAGCCAGGTCACGGCCTTCCTGGAGCGCCTGGTCAAGGACCGCGTCGGCGGCGAGGACAAGGATCTGCTCAAGGCCGCGGACGCCGCGCTCGCCGAGCGCGACACCGCGGGCGCCGCCGATCTCTATGCCAAGATTTTGGCGCAGGATCCCGGCAACGTTGCCGCGCTCGCCGGGCTTGCCCGATGCTACGTCGCGACCGGCGCGATCGAGCAGGCCAAGCAGACGCTGGCGCTGGTGCCGGAGGCGAAGCGCAACGAGGCCCCGGTCGCCGCCGCCCGCGCCGCGCTCGAGCTTGCCGAACAGGCGACTTCGCTCGGACCGATCGCCGAGCTCGAGCAAAGGCTCGCCGCCAATCCGCTCGATCATCAGGCGCGGTTCGATCTCGCGCTGGCGCTCAACGCCAAGGCCCGGCGCAGCGAGGCGCTCGATCACCTGCTGGAAATCGTGCGCCGCGATCGCAAGTGGAACGACGATGCGGCACGCAAGCAGCTGGTGCAATTGTTCGAGGCCTGGGGGCCGACCGACGAGGCGACCCTGGAAGGCCGGCGTCGGTTGTCCTCGATCCTGTTTGCCTGAATGCGAGTTGCCGGCCGCGCAAGAGACGGCGCTGGAGAGCGACGATGCCGATGAACGCGGTCTATCGCGGGCCCGGCGATCTTCCGCAGACCATTCCGGTTTTTCCGCTCGCCGGCGCGCTGCTGCTGCCGCGCGGCCAGATGCCGCTCAACGTCTTCGAGCCGCGCTATCTCGCCATGGTGGACGACGCGCTCGCCGGCAAGCGCCTGATCGGCATGATTCAGCCGGATGCCGCCCATCCCGGCTCCGAGGCGAGGCCGCATCTCTACAGCGTCGGCTGCCTCGGCCGGATCACGCAATTGGCCGAGACCGGGGACGGCCGTTACCTCGTCGAGCTCACCGGGATCTCTCGCTTCCGCGTCGAGGAGGAGCTCGCGGTGCCCACCACCTACCGCCAATGCCGGGTGAGCTACGCGGAATTCGCCGACG
>WNGK01009028.1_pt1 | contig 14231 bp, 15 predicted proteins | sample 5400601 | NCBI WGS metagenome assembly WNGK01 (sample SAMN13153376, study PRJNA577476) | soil metagenome | isolation source: 60 cm soil or saprolite under Garry oak tree replicate 1 | place: USA:California | collected 2016-06-15 | reverse complement strand
CCGCCAAGTACGACGAAGCGTTCTGCTTCTAGCTCGTCCATGAATGCGGCATGTTCAGTCCATCCTTTCTGTTCTCTCATCGAATGGTTAGCGTCCCACCCGGGTCCCTGCTCGTTTATCACGACAAAGTGTCCCATTTCTTATCCACAGTTTTCCTCTACAGAGCGATTGAGGGCTATCTGGATGCTTCCTTGGCTATGCATTAGTCTTGGGCAGGTGTACGCTGGCACGTTCCCCGCGCAGCATCCGCGAATTCAAGAAAAGCTATTGAAGGGAACTTGGCCGAGTTTCCGGAGCGGTTGCAGCTATTCCCAGAATCTGTGGGGAACGAGTGGTGGTCATCATGCTCCCCGTGATTAGCGCCAGCCAGCAACCCGCCGATGGTAGCCTTACTACTGACCCGAACCTGTACGTATATGCTATGGTGAAGATACTCGCACCTATCACTGATGCCGCTATCAGAAGGGGTCCGGAGAGCGCTGAACGACTTCTGCGGTCAAGGTCTGACCCTTTCGTCTTCCAGTTTTCATAAAGGAATTGAACAAGATCCGACAGAAATACGTTCGAGCTTGTATTCTCGGTTCCGCTCCCGGTAAAGCTCGATTCGATCGATGTAAACCATGGGAGTAGGAGGCTGGCGAATCCCATTAGAGCGATCCCTTTCGAAGTTATTTTCGCTCTCTTCTCCGTAAGAATGGCAAGGCCGAAGACAAACGGGACGCCCCACCAAAGGATTGGAACCAGGATGAGGGGTGGATCTATTATTCCCCAGACCAGCAAACCTAATCCTGGACCCACAACCAGGAGGGCTCCTCTGAGCCGCTCATTAGTCTGTGACCAGAACACACCGAACAAACCCAAGACAGGCGCAGCCCATAGGAAGAAGACCCCGATTCCGGAAAAAACCAGTGAAGAGCTGTACTGTCCTACCCACGAATTCCATACTAGGAGTCCGAAGAGGGCCCCGAGTGTTGAGATGTAGACGAAGATCGTCTTTTTTTCGTTGACGGTCCAGGCCCGTCTGAGACCAATGGTCCAGAGAACGACTCCGAGAGCTAGAAGGAAAACGTTGATCACGGTTAGACCTGTACCAGCAAGGAGTACTGCGATGACGAGACTCAGAGTGCCCCTACGAGAAATGCAAAAGGGGTGCGACGAGCCCTAGGTCCGTTTTTCTCACCTGCGTTTTCCAGTGGAGGGATAGCCGCGCTTTCGGGATTGCCTGGCTGTGGTGCGCCGCTCAAGAACAATCCGACATGCTAACTCGTCTCATCATTCTCTTCCACGAGTTTAGATGCGTGAACTACGGGTGTTAAATAGACGATATCCGGAATACCTAGTCGAGAACCGACAACTACGTCGACATGTCCCAGTTGCGGATATCAAAGCATACCTAACGCCCGGTTTTGCCAGCACTGCGGCAACCTGCTTCCCACCCAGCCCCTAAACCAGCCCTACACGTCAACGCCTCGACCGTACTACCCAACCCCCTCAAGGCCCGGAATGAGTGGTGGGGCGAAGGCCGTGATAATTGTGGTCCTGCTAGTCATCATCTTGGTAATCGGCGGAGCCGCCGCTGTGTACTTCTACGCGAGCCCGATCCTAACTAGGACATCCTTCAATCCTGGAAACGTCACCGTTACCGGAGTCTTTCTGGTGATAATCTATCCTGGAACCAGCTTCCAGAATAACACGACCGGATATTTCGGAAACGCATACCAGGAGATTAGCTTCGTAAAATATCTTCAGCCTAACCAGATATTCACAGCGACATTCACTCTGACCGACAGAGAAAGCACGTCTCACATCGTAAACACGATATCACTGGCCTACTCGCCAGGCTTTACGTTACAATCGACCAATCCAAATCCTCCTCAAACGGTACAGGGTTTAGCATCAGTGACCTTCACAGTCACCATGCGAGCCCCGAACAGTAACTATTCGGGCTTCGTTAACCTCGATCTCTTCACACAGTGAAGACTCTGGAAACCACGCCTCAGCTGGAAACGTCCACAACTAGAGACGTAGCAAAAGTATCGCGTTCGCGATGGCAAGATCGATAATTGTCAGTGGGATTGATCGTTTGGCGAACGTGGCGAAGCTCAGCCTCTTCCGCGGCTTGTTCAGAATATTCAGCGCGACCAGATTAGACGCGGTCCCTATCGGCGTAGCCATCCCCCCAATCCCGGTCCCAATGGCAAGCGCCCATGCAATCGGTGCATAGATGGGAAAGCTCACCTCATGCATCCGGATAATCACCGGGATGAACACTGTGACCAGTGGAACATTGTCTACAACCTGCGAGATCAGCGCCGCCACCCATAGGACCAGAGTGACAGTTAGGGCGAGATTGCCCCCGGAGAATGATATGAGCTGGTCCCCGACAGCAGAGAGCAACCCGGTCTTCGCCAGCCCGGCCACGAGTAGGAACAGGCCGCCGAAGAAGAAGAAGATCTCCCAGTCAATCCGGGCCAAAACATGCTGAATCTCCTTCGAACGGGACGACTCGTAGACGAGAATCAGAAACGCTGGCGCTAGCGTAGCGAGTCCAGCTGAGACCCCGAGAAAATTGTGAACGATGAGAAACGCAACGGCAAGTCCTAGCGAGACCATGCTCACTCGCAAGAGGCCCTGATCCTTCACAGCCGTCGACGGCTTCGGCAAAACTATCGGTCCCCGCATCCTGTGCCTTGCCAACGCGTCCTTGTGCAAGAATCCATGATTCCTCGCATACAATAGTCCCGTGTTGACGGCCAGCACTGCAAGCGCGATTGGTGCTGTATTGGCTAGGAACTGGTTGAATGTTAGGTTCAACCCGGATGAGCCGATAATCACGTTTGTCGGGTCCCCGACCATCGTGGAGACTCCACCAATGTTCGCTGCCAAGACTTCGGCGATAACGAACGGGACCGGGTCAATATCCAGCCCGTCAAAAACCTCGACCGTTAGCGGAACAATAAACAACGCCACCGTCACAATGTCAAGCAGCGACGCCATACCCGCAGTCAAGAGCGGGAGCAGAATGTACATCCGGACAGGGTGAGCATCAACCGACTTGGCCAGCCGCAAGCCCGTCCACTCGAAGAAGCCCGCCTCGCGCAGAGACGAGGCAATGATGAACATGCCCAGCAGGACCGCTATTGCCGTCCAGTTAATCGCCGTGAACAGGTCATTCTCATTCAGAACCCCCGTCCCGACCATTAGAGTGGCCCCGAGCACTGCGGCGGATGGCTTGTGGAACCTGTCCGAGAGAATCAGCAGGTAAGTTCCGACGAAAATGCCGATGACGATTACTTCGAGAGGAGTGTCGAGCGCCATTTTCCCAGTCGAGTTAGGACCACGCGATAAAAGGACTCTCTAGGAAGGGTACGCGCCAAACTAGAGCCAGCCAGATCGGCTGATTAGCTGAACAGGACTGTTTCACTTCCTACCCGAATCAGCAAGGCTTTTCAAAAGGATGCGGATTACGCTTTGATAGAGACGCTTGCGGGCGTACGGAATTGCCTCACTCGTCTACTGGCCTTACGCAGGAGTCATAGTTTATCTTGGGGCCCTGATTATCCTTTGAGACGCTTATGGCACAAGTCTGCCACTAAGCACACTGTTCAGCGACCTTCTCGGTGTCTTCCCATTCCTGATTCTTGCATTTATCGGAATCATGGTCTTGAACGGCATTCATTACATTGAAGAAGAACACGAAAAATTCCACTCAGAAATGCCGAAAGCAAACTAGAGCTTTCGTAACCTCGCCATTGTCGCTACAAACCTGCTGCGCTTGGCTGGTCTTCGCGAGAACTGGGGCCAATTGTGGCACTGACAACGATGATGCTAGTTTGCGAATAGACCGATGCTCTTGAACCACCAAAGTCGACTTCGACCAGTGGCACGTGGTGAGACTGGTTCTTGGTCTAGGTCGCCTGGTCCCAGACAGCGGGATTCTGCGTGGTGGCACTTTGGGCACTTCAGATCATATCGTCTTTGGCTTGCTAGCCCTTCCATCGCGTCCGATTCGATAATTACAATCTGCTTGCGTGCACTCGTAAACATACGTGGTCTCGTTCGGGCCCTTCTGAGCCGCCCTCCCGGTTGAACGCTTGATTGTTGAGGTTCGTTTTACGGTGCCTCGCCAACGCCTCCCTGTGCGGGAATCCCCGGTTCGGAAAAAATTTTGAGGTTTTAGCGGAGCAGGCTAGATCTGTATCTTGCCCTCTGAGACCAGGAGTTTCCCGTCTACCTTGACTGTGGCTTTCGCGAGGGCCTGTCCGTAGCCGAACGTTGTATCGTTGCTTCCGCCGATGTCCTTGTTTGCCCCTAAGCCGATAGTTACCGCGCCCTGAACCAGTTCGTCGGTATTGATGCCGATGTACTTAGCATTGGGATTGAGGCCGATGGTCAAGGAGCCCAGGCGGTCCTTGTCGCCTTTCGCTCCTCGATAGAGGCCGCTGAAAGCGTCCAGGTTGTCCTTACCGTCGAAGGAGGAGAGCCTTCCGTTTTGAAAGACGAGTCGCAGTCCCCGTATCATCTTGCCCATGAAGGCGGTCGCCCGGTCGAAGACCGCCGTTCCCTCAACACTGCTCTCGATCGGCGCGACGGTAACTGTTCCTGAGGGTAGGCTCTCGGTATAGTTTCCCTTGGAAATGTCTTCCCGGTCGATGATTCCGTCCCGGACTTGCACCGGTCTGCTGCCGAGCTTGAAGGATAGGTTGGTACCCTGGTCGTCGGTCACTTGGACTTTTTCCGCATTCTGGAGTTTCAGTGCTACTTTCCTGCCTAGCTCTGACAGTTTCATCATGTCCGCATCGAGGGCCTGATCGAATGCTTTACGCCAGGTTGCCAAGTCAAAACCGTAGTTCTGGGCGCGCTCGGATGTTATGTATCCAACTGGGAGGTAGGCGGTTCGAATTCGTCGCTGAACATTCTTCTCCATTACCGGCTTCTCGGACTCAAAGCTCTTCGCCATCCGCTCTCCCGGCGCGGCCTTGAGGATCTTCGGGTCCTTCGGTCCGAAGAGAAAGATCTGCGCGTCCACCTTGTCGAGGAGTGACAGTAAAGCCTCGGGCCTTTTTCCATAGTACTGCTCGGGGACTTTGGTCAGATAGTTGAGGTAGAGCTCATCAGTAAAGAGAGTAACGAGGGGGGTTGCTCCGGCCTGGTAGGTTTCGAAGGCTAGCGCATTCGAGAGTTCAAGAGTGTGATCCCAAGTCTGGATCAGAACTTGCTCGTTTTCTTTGACCTGTAAGGTTTCATTGATGACTTTCTTGGCTATTGAACCAGTTGCCATTTCTAGAAATCGCCAATCCGAACTCAGAGAGTTTGGTAGTTAACGATTGCCGTCTGAGCCGGCGGAAAATTGACCAAGATCGGTTTGTCACCATTCTCTGACGGTAGCGCTGGCAAACGGTCTCGACAAGCTCTACGCTGAGGCGAAAACAGAGAAAGAGATACCCAGTCGATCCGGGCAAATTGCATCTGCGATTATTTGACCCTAGTTGGCGCCTAGACCGATGCTCTTGAACGCGCCAAAGTCCACTTCGACCAGTGGCATGTGGTGAGACTGTTCCAGGTTTAGATCGCCTGGCCCCATGCAGCGGAACTCTTGGTGATGGCACTTGGGACACTTCAGATCATAGCGTCTCTCGCCCTGCTCAGCCTTCTCATCGCGTACGATTCGATAATTACAATCTGGTTGCGTGCACTCGTAGACATACGTGGTCTCGTTCAGGCTCTTGTGAGCAGTTCTCGTTGTCTTAGTATGCTTGGCCCCTGTTGAACGCTTGATTGTCGAGGTTCGTTTTACGCGTGTTCTCGATTTCGTTCTCGGTTTTGATTTTGAGAGGGAGGTTCTTGCTGTACTTGGCAAAATCATCAAGGGGCTTATTGTGTAGCGATGATATTCAGCCTAGCGTTACTGTCACGGAAACTCTCACGTACGTGGCCGCGCACACGGTCGCCTGGGATATCTGCGTATTTCTGGATATGGTAGTAATTTGGGGGAAATCTCGGTCAAGTCTTAATGAGCACATAGCGCTCTCAACCGTTTCGAAGACGAAAAATGGAAACAGTAAGAAAACATCTGAGAGCAATAGCAATCATCGCAGTCGTACTCGGACCAGCACTCCTCCTAGCAGTACCAAGCGTACAGCGAGCCTTCGCAGTCTCACTCAACGGTCCACGCGCACCAGCCGTCATAGCCACAACCCTCGCATTCAAAGACGGACAAGTCGTAACAGTCCAATACTCGAACATCTACTTCTGCAACAGCGCAGGACCAGCCGTAACCAGCACCAACAGCCCATGCGCCGTAGGCGTAGACGCTACCAAGGACCCCGTCCCAGACCGAGCCTCCAACGAGCTTGACGTCATCGTCCCAGCCTTCCTACACCCACTCTGCGACCTAGCAGGCATCCCATGCGCCTCGTCCAACAGCGTATTCGACCCCACACTCGGCGCTAACAACTTCGCACAATGCCCGGACAACACCAGCAGCCTCACCTGCCCTAACCATCCAGCATTCCTCGACCTATCCGCATTAGGCCTCAAGACCGGTGAAGGGAATGTTGTCGGCGTGGTACCCCTCCCGATCCACACTCACATCCTATCCGGCAACGGTGGCGGATGGTGGAAGCTCATCATATGGCTCGTTGCAGACCCAACCATATGGCCCAATCCCTCGACCGGAGCCTGCACAGCAGGGACCGGATGCCTCACCAGCGCAACAGCACTAACAAACGCGGCACAAGCTGGCAAAGTAGTCGGTCCAGTACCCACAACAATCTACCTCTTCTTCAACGTGGTCAGCTCACAAGCCCACTAAAGGGCAATATGAGCACTGGCCACGTCCCCCTCTTTTTTCCAGAAATACTTGAAACGCGCAAGCGAGACTATTCAAGAACAAGTTCCTGAGACTCAGTCAATGGTTCAGTCTCAAACCATCAGAATCAACCCGCTGAGAATCGTATCCGGAGTCCTCCTCATCATCTCCCCATTCCTCTCCTGGATAACCGTCTCCGCATTCGGACTCACCGCACAAGCAACACTGATCGATGTGACGCAATCGAGCGTCCCACTCCAAATTCCCCAGAACCTGCCCTCCGTGTCCCTCTTCGCAGCAATCCTCCTCATCATGGGAGGAATAATTCTCTTGAAGATGCCGAGAATAGGATTACCGATAGCCACAGCAGGAATCCTAGCCTACCTCTCCGTATCATACAATCTCTACGGCTCCCCATCCAGCGTCATACCAGTAGTCATCGCCCCCGGAATCGGACTTGTGACCGCAACAGTCGGCATAGCCATCGGCACGATCTCACTACGCGTCCACAGCCAAGCATTGGACGAATATTTTCAGAAGATCAAGACAAGACAGGGAATCACAGCAGCCGGCCTCTTCATCGCCACCACCGCACTCTCCATCGACGGACTAAACCACGCAGGACAGGGAGAACTCTCAAGCTTCATCGGCACGAGAACAATCGAACCAGTCTTTCACCTAGGATTCCTCATCTCAATCCTCCTAGTAACAGTCCTCTTCCAAGTCAGAAAGAAGGGGACCTCAACACCGGTCAACTCAATCATCGTTGCCGCAGCGTTCGCGTTCGTGCTACTGGACGCTGCCTATCACCTCTCGACGGGTGAAGTCTCAGGGTTCCTAGGTCATGACTCGGCCGAGATCATGCTTCACGTCTTAGCCTACTACGGCACAGCCTTCCTTCTCATAGGACGTTTGGCAAAAACCTAGAATGGATTCCTCGGCGCCATTGGCCGAAGATTTGCACTAGTGCTGGGAAACTAGCTTCTTGGCTTTGGGTATTAGCGCTATGACGGGGATGATCCGCTTTGTCTTCTCTTCGTAATCGGCGAACTGCGGCATGACACTAGAATGTCGCGCGTATAACTTGTCACGTTCGGCCCCGGTAATCTCCTCCGCATGGACTTCAATGGTATCGTCTCCAACCTCGATTTTCACGTCGGGGTGTGCTTTGAGATTGTAGTACCAGTCGGGATTCGTGTCCGCTCCTGATTTCGAGGCGAATACAAAGTAGCGGTTTCCGTCCTTCAGATACGTCAAGGGCTGGTCCGTACTATGCCGGTGCGTGCCCCGGTGTGGTTGATGAGTAATACTGGTTTCCCGGCGAAATAGCCACCTACTTTTCCATGGTTACTCCGAAACTCTGTAATGATACCCGTGTTCCAGTCGCTCATTGTTCTCGAGCCACCATGCGCAAACTAGGGAAGTTATTGACTGGTCGTACCAACAAACCAGTCACACTTGCCTGCGAACTATCATTTCGCCTTACGAGAGTCATACCTCTAAGTCCTCTGCTCGCCGTCCTTTTCTCTGTTCGAAAGAAATGGGTCTCCAAGCCGGCTAACAGTATCCATAGCGCGACCGCTTTCGCGTTCATCCTGCTTGATGCGCCTTCACTTTTTCAACCGGTGTAGTATCCGGGTTTGTAGGTCATGACTAGACTGAGATCCTGCTTCACGCCTCGGCCTACTACGAAGCCGCATTTCTTCTGATAGTTCGCTTGGTCAAGAACTAGAAACCGGTGGTTGAGGGCCCAGGTCTGCGTTACAACTGGGGCATTTCACTGCACCAATAGGAACCCGCGTTCCGCACTGATGACAGATCAGAGCTATGCTCGGGGGAGCATTCGGCAGCGAAGCCCTTAGGTTCAGAGCGCCCTTTCTGACTTGTTCGGCGTCCTTTACTCGCTTGAAACTTATCCATCTTCCATCTTTGAAGTAGAATTGAATCTTGCTCATACCACGTGGGCGGGTGAGGAATGATTTCTCAACGTGGACTGCAATGAGGTCTCCACTAGGCATTGTTGTATCTCCTGCGATTACTCGTTGGTTGGTTACGTAGTAGCTTGTTCTTCTGTCGAGAACGAAACGGATGATAGCTGCAATGGTGAAGACAATCCAGAGAAGGACGGAGAAGGTTCCGACGGTTTCTCCTATGGGACCAAGGTCGATGGTGAAGATGCCGACAAAGAAGAGAAGAGCCAAGATTGCGTATCGAATGTGATACGCAGGTCTCCCTTTCCAGACCACCATTTCCTCACCTGCTCCCGCTTTGGGGAACGTTTCAGTGGCGAAAGGCTTCTGGATACCTTCGGTCGGAGCCGGGGGGCTAACAGGTTGTATTCCCTGCGGCACTGGCATACTGCTGATGATGGGTGCTGCGGTAGGCACGGCAACCGGCGTGTATGTGAACGGAATGAGCGCATGCTCCTCGGCTCTTCTGATTCTTGATGGCAAAGGCGGATGCGTGAATGAAATGCCACCGAAGTTCATCGTCGCCAGCCGCTGCAATGCTCTTGCCAGGGTGTTCCCCCCGAGGAGTTCCGCAGCCTTCGCATCGGCGGAATATTCCATCCTCCACGAGACTGGGATCTGAACGAGACTAAACAGTGCAGCGAAGGTCCACAACAGAACCCCTCCCCTCCCGAAAGATGGCGCGAGAAATGAGATTGCTAGAATGAGGGCTACGATGGATGGGAGCATTGCCTTCTTGATGAGCACGTGATGCTTCATCCCATGAGCCAGCTCATGCCCTATCACGCCTATCAGTTCCTGATCGTCCATGTCACGGACTAGCCTCTCCCCGACAACTATCCGGTTCTTCCCGCGGTTGAAAGCGTTAGACGACTTTCGAAGGATTAAGGGCTTGACAGGGCTCTTACCTCTCATTCTAGTTTGCGTCTCAGCGGCCAGCCTTCCGAGCCTCTCACCCAACCCTGGGTCTAGGGGCGTCTTTGGGACGGTTAGTCGTCGATATATCGCGAGGAGTATGGCATAACCGAAGAAGAAATAGAACAAGATCTGCAAAACGGCCGCAAGGGAATACGCGAACGGAAACGACAGCGAAGACAGCTCACTGAAACCCCCGAGGAGAGCTCCAAGGTAGACGGACCCTATTGCAGCCATTAGAGATAGGATAACCATCTGCAGCCAAGTCAGTATCTTCAGTATCACGAATCGATCGTTCTTTGTAGGACTGGAGACTTTAAGCGGGTTCGACAAGACTAGTCAAGGGACGAGATTGGGTTTCTCTCGCCATCGCAAATTATTCATGCCTTGCTTACAAATACGCTGTTTCCTGGAATAACAGTAGGCTCGAAATTCCACAGGTCTTTGAGGGTTTCAGTAAAGCGCGCTACTTCCAGGTGACCCGGAGAAGGTTCACCAACGCAAGAGCTTCTCCAAGGTTAACGATGAGCATGTAGATCGAGGCCTTATCAACGAATTCGCCAAGGGTCGGAGCCTCGAAGTTCTGGAAGAGAACCAGCCAGAAGAGTAGAATCGCGAGGTTCAACACTACAAAGAACGAGCCGAACAGGAGCAGCCCAAGCGTAAACGACGATTTGATCTTACGATACGTCCCCGTGTAAATGGCGAGAAGAGCAAGTGTCATGGCAATGTTGGCAAAAGCGACTACCGCAGCGGCCCAGAGTGCTAACGCCATGTTCTCTCTACCTATCCTCCTTGCTGGGCGTCCTTATCTTGGTTCTTCCAATTTTGCTCAATCAACCCTCAAAGCCTCAGCCAGCTGGTTAGCGTTTAAGGGCCGGTCGCGAAGCGTCTTCAGAATCTCGGCCCGGGTCGGTCCTCCACGAGTCCCGCCGAGAAGATACCATAACAACCGTTTGAGATATTTCTCACCATAAATCGCCGGGCCCTTTATCTCTGGTCCGGTTGCAGCGAAAAATCTGTTCTTGATGAGACGGACGGCGAGCTGAACTCCACCAGTCTTAAGTGTGAGGCTCGCCATTCCACGTGTGCTCCATACCTACTGGGTTGATAGTGCCTATCACAGAACAAGTTGCGTTATTATGGTTCGTGCTAGGGGGGCGTTAGAGACTCGAACTCGGCATGGTAGACATGCCTGCCGGAAATCAACAGGTCGAAACGAGAATGCAGCCGTTCCAGGTTCGCGTTCCTCGCCACCACAGAATGCACATCCTTCATATGAGAAGGGTCCTTGAAACGCGCAATCTCAATCCACAAGTCCTCATCTTCCCCGACTCCGATCTTCGACGGCAGACTCAACGCTCCGTATTTTCCCTCCATGTCCTTCGGCTTCAACAGCTCCTCTGACAAACAGCCGGCTTCCTCGAAAAGTTTCATGATGGGCCGTAGTGCCTGGATGAAGGCCTCCGATTTCCTCTTAGGCACTCGGTAAAGGAAGACGGAGCAGTAAACCATCGGTCCCCTCAAGGATGATTACCGCTTTTATTTAGCCACCTAGGCAGAACACGAAATAGACCTGGTCCTAATCGAGAAAGCCTTACCATTCAGGAATCTCCTACCCGGATAGCATGACACGAGGCCCATCCCAGCGAGCACAGGAATTCACCGAGTCCGTCATACGACAGATGACGAGGCTGAGCGAGAAATTTGGCGCTGTCAACCTCGCCCAGGGATTTCCCGACTTCGACCCGCCCAATATCGTCAAGCAGGCAGGAGCCCGCGCAATACGCGAAGGCTACAACCAGTACTCCACACCCTACGGAATCTTAAAGCTCCGACAAGCTATCGCGCGAAAACTACACCTCTACAACCACATCGACTATGACCCTGACACTGAGCTCACTGTAACATGCGGGACCACTGAGGCCATGATGGCCTCGCTCCTAGCGCTACTCGACCATGGGGATGAGGTCGTGATCTTCGAACCATTCTACGAGAACTATGGTCCCGATGCAATCCTCTCCGGCGCGCGTTGCAGGTACGTGAAACTGCGACCACCAGATTTCAGGATAGAAGAGGAAGCAGTCAAACATGCCTTCACGAAAAAGACGAAAGCGATCATCATCAACACACCACACAATCCCACCGGCCGAGTCTTCACCCGTCAAGAACTAGGAATCATACGGGACCTCTGCATCGACCATGACGCGTTCGCCGTCACCGACGAGATCTACGACCAGATTCTCTACGACAATCGCAAACACGTGAGCATCGCGAGTCTCAATGATATGCGGGACCGGACCATCGCGATTCTCGGATTCTCCAAGACCTACAGCATGACAGGCTGGAGGGTCGGCTACGTTGCCGCCGACAAGACCCTCAGCGCTGGCATCCGGAAAGTCCACGACTTCTTAACTGTCTGCGCCCCGACCCCGCTACAGCAAGGCTGCATAACAGCTCTCAGTCTACCACAATCCTACTACGATAAGCTCTGCAAACGCTACGACGAGAGTCGCCTCCTACTGCTCGACGCCCTCGACAAGTGCGGATTCGAAGCCTACAAGCCCGAAGGAGCATACTACGTCTGGACCAACATCAAAGGAACAGGCTACACTGACGACCGAGAGCTAGCAGAATACTTGGTCAGCAAAATCGGCGTCGGAAGCGTCCCAGGCTCCAGCTTCTACCACAAACCATCTGACGGCCGGCTCAACCTTAGGTTCTCATTCTCAAAGCAGCCCCTGACTATCAAGAAAGCCGTACAACGCCTCGGCAAGTTCAAGATTGGTCATCGGTCAAAAGTAAGGAGTCTCTCAAAAGAGACGAACGGGTTGCTTATTCCGGAGACGATCGTGGCCTAGCGCACGCTGACGCGAATACTCATGCGCCGACTATGTACTATGATTCGAAGTCATTATCTAATGGGAATCCTAAACATGCGAGCCACCATGTCAGTCAAAGCCTTGAGCGAAGGGCATGCAGCGTCTGGCCCAACACAGTCCATTGCGAAGGGTCCAATCGTAAGTCACGTACGATTGATCTTCATCATTGTTGTTGCCGCGTACTTTCTAGACGTTATTGATGCATCCATCGTAACGGTAGCCGCGCCCTCGATTAAGGCGGAATGGTCCGTCGCGGATGCCGACCTTCAATGGGTATACGGAGCCTACGCGCTAACAATAGCAGGTGTACTACTGCTCATGGGACGAGCAGGCGACGTCTACGGCCAGAAGAAAATATTCCTGGCCGGGCTCATCATATTCACAATGTCCTCTGTCACAGGAGGACTCGCCCCATTCTTCCTTTCACTAGTAGTCTCAAGAGCAATCCAGGGAATCGGTGCCGCTATGACAACAGTCACTGCCTTCGCCATATTCATCGGTATCTATCCAGAGGGAAGAGAGAGGAACCGGGCTTTTGGAGTCCTCATTGCAATTCTCTCTGGTGGATTCGCCGTAGGAGCCGTTCTGGGCGGCTTCCTCACCGTCACTTTCGGATGGCGTTCAGTCATGTTTGTCAACGCGCCAATTGGCGCAGTAGCCGTCGTCCTTTGCCAAAAATTCCTGCCAAAGACTAGCAGCTGGAGCCAAACATCGCACCTTGACTTTCCCGGAGCAGTTACCGTCACCTCGGGCACAATGCTGTTCGTCTACGCACTGACCAACGCGGCCGACCCTACCAAGGGATTCGCATCCGAACTGACATTAATCCCGCTCGCGCTCTCAATAGTCATACTAGGAGCGTTTCTCTTAATCGAATCAAGGTCCAAGTCCCCACTGATGCCCCTGTCGTTCATCCGGCGAGGCTCCATCCTAACGGCCAACACTCTTGGAATCGTCGTAACCTCCATCGTCGGAGGAATCTCCTTTATCTTCACCTTGTACTGGCAGGACATTCTTCACTACACCGCGGAGAAGCAGGGCCTCGCAATACTCCCTGCCGCTGCGATATTCTTCCTTGTAGGAGGATGGGGCGCCTCGCTTATCATGGGGAAAGTCGGCGTTCGAAAGACCCTCCTAATCTCGACCGCTCTTGTCACCCTGGGCGTTTTCCTTCTCACCTCTATCACTGTGGAAGACAACTACTACGGGGTTCTACCCGGGCTCCTGATATGGGCCACCGGAGCTAGCATAGGATTCCCCGCGGTCAACATTGCAGCAGTCGCCGGGACCAAGCACGGCGAAGAAGGCCTAGCATCAGGAATAGCCAACACATCATTCAGGCTTGGCTTCCCCATAGGAACAGCAATCCTCCTAACAATCGCTGGAGCATTCGATCCCCTCTCGGTTGGCAGTGCGTTGGCTCCCGAGGGAGTGGTCGCCGGATACCGAGTAGCGCTCCTGGCGGGAGCATTGCTGGGAGTACTTGGTTTCCTTCTGGCCCTCCGCATTAAGGACTCAAAGCCGGGTAGTTGGGACCAATCCGCACAAGGTACTGCCGGCTAGCAGAGAAGAACGCTTGGCTAGACGATGATCGAGATCCAGTGCTCACTCGGACGTTGGTCCGGCGATACGAGTTTGAACAGGAACATTCTG